>Ga0307476_10000343_pt1 | contig 39139 bp, 45 predicted proteins | sample atmos_gasesECM2C_2_FD_203314 | JGI IMG/M metagenome (GOLD analysis project Ga0307476, IMG submission 203314) | Hardwood forest soil microbial communities from Morgan-Monroe State Forest, Indiana, United States - atmos_gasesECM2C_05 | ecosystem: Environmental > Terrestrial > Soil > Temperate... | reverse complement strand
TGGCGGGGGTCGCGAGGTGAAGCGCTAACGTCGACGCTCTAACGTCACCTCCCGACCCCCCACCCCTCCCTCCCCCACATGGGGGGAGGGAGACGCAGGCCGTGCCAGCTATCACGGCAACGCCCAGGACATGCTGTCATGTCCCGGCTTGTAATCCATGTTGGTCGCCGCCGGATTGCGGTTGACCAGCGGGCGGCCGTACATCGGATTGGTCAGGCTGCGGGTCTCGTGCTCGACCGTGAACAGCACTTCGCGGGTGTCGAGGTCGATCACGTCCTTGAAGCGGTATTGGTAGTCGTTGTCCTCTATGGTGATCAGGCCAAGATCGAGCAGCTTGCGGTATGGTTTTGAAAAATTGGTGAGATAGATCTGCACGTGGTGGCGGTCGTAGTGCGCTTCCGGCGCATCGGTCTCGCGGAAATAAAAATATTGCTTCTCGCCGACCTGGACGTGGGCCTCGGGGCCGGCGCCATTCTTTTTGACCTCGGCCGGCGCGTCCATCACCTCGCGATAAAAGCGCGCGATGCGCTCCGTGGTGCCGGGGCGCACGTCGAAGCGGACATAGGGCATGCCGAGCTGGACCCGGCCGAAGCGTTCGACGTCCGGCGTGTGTACGGTGATGCGGTTGCCCCACGGGCACACGGTCTCGACGCCGTCGTTGCTCTCACGGAATTCGAATTTGCTGCCTTCGAGCGGCTTCTTCACGCGCTTGAGCCGGTTCAGGAGCGCTTCACGATCCGGCATGACCAACCCGGTGACGCCGCGCAGCACGTCGGGCTTGCCCATCGGCAGGTGAAACTGGCTCATGCCGACATTGACCCACATATTGCCGGCGCCGGTGTTGAGATAGGGATCGCGGGTATAGCCGAGCCCGGTGATGTAGAAATGCGTGGCGAGGTGCTGATCGTCGATGCAGACATTGACGTGTCCGATACCGACGATGTTGCCGATGTCCTGGGCGGCGCGGTCGAATTGTGGTTGGGGCATTGTCGTTTCCTGGGCGATGTTCGTTCTTGGGGATACTAGGCGTCGGCTGGGGCGCGCTCAACCGTTGTCTAAGGTGTAGGGTAGAGGACGCAGCCGGAGGAGGAGAAATGCCCCTGAGAGGTCTGAGCGTCACCCGGTTTGAACGTCGCGGCCAACCGGTCGCGTCGCGCCGCAAATTCCTGGCCCGGATGGCGATCGCGATCGGGTTGTGGATCGTTTTGACAATAATTGGCCTGACGATCGGGATCGCAGGCTATGCGGTGTTCGAGGGCATGTCCTTCGTCGATGCCTATGTGAACGCGGCGATGATCCTGTCCGGCATGGGTCCCTTGGGCGAGTTGAAGACCACGGCCGGCAAAATCTTCGCCGGCTCCTATGCAATCCTGTCCGGTCTGATCATCGTCATCGCCACCGGTTTCGTGCTGGCGCCGATCTTCCATCGCATCCTGCATCGCTTCCACGTGGAGACGACGAAGGATTGAATTGACGAAGCTTACTGCGGCTCAATCCCCGCGGCCTTGATCACCTTGCCCCATTTCTCGGTTTCGGCGGCAATGAACGCGCGGAATTCTTCCGGCGTGTCCCATTGCGCGACGATGCCCATGGTGTTGAAGCGCGTGGCGGTCTCCGGCTTCTTGAGATCGGCGACCAGCGCCGCGTTGAGCGCGTCGACGATCGGCTTCGGCGTGCCGGCGCGGGCGAAAAAGCCCTGCCAGCTTTGTCCGGAATAGCCCGGCACGGTCTCGGCCAGCGCCGGGACGTCCGGCATGTCCGGATCGCGCTTGGCAGCGAGCACCGCGATGAGCTTCAGCTTGCCGGCCTGGATCAATGGCAGCGCCGGCGTGAGGTCGGAGAATTCCATCGACACATTGCCGCTCGCCACGTCGGTCAGTCCCGGCAGCGTCCCCTTGTAGGGGATGTGGCGCAGGTTGACGCCGGTCATGATCTTGAATTCTTCGGCGAATATCTGATGCGGCGTGCCGTTGCCGGACGACGCATAGGTCAGCGCATCGGGCTGCGCCTTGGCAAGCTTGATCAGATCCGCCACCGAATTGACCCCCAGCGACGGCGACACCACCAGGCAGAATTTGGTCAGGCCGACGAGGACGACCGGCGTGAAATCCTTGGCCAGGTCGTAGGACACCGATTTCATCACGAACGGCAGCAGCGTGATCACCGACGGCGCGTGCAAGAGCGTGTAGCCGTCGGGATTGGCCTTGGCGGCAAAGGTGATGCCGATCTCGCCGCCGGCGCCGGGCTTGTTCTCGACCACGAAGCTGCCGTGCAGCGCGCGCCCGAGCACGTCGGCTTCATAGCGGCCCAGAATGTCGTTCGATGCGCCCGGCGGGAACGGCACCACGATGGTCACCGGGCGGTTGGGATAGTCTTCGGCGCCGACGGCGTGCAGCACCGGCAGCGCGAAAAGCGCACAGGCGACAAAAGCGGCGCGTGCAAGAGTTCCTTTGGTCATTCTCATCCTGGGCTCCCGGGGCGATAGCGCGACTATACCAATTTTCCGTCATCCTGAGGTGCACGCCAAAGGCGTGCCTCGAAGGATGCACGGCCAACCGAAATCGGGGTTGCCCGATTTCGGAACGTTTAGTGGCCAAGTCGGCTATAGCCGACTTGGATGCCGGCACCTTTCGAGGCTCGCTGCGCTCGCACCTCAGGATGACGGAATTGAAGGCTGCCGCGGCGCGGGAAGGGGTGATACACCTTGCCGGCAAATCACTTTGGGTGTCGCGGCGCGGTGTCGAGTTTTCGGGAAAAATTGCAACCGGCCGCGCGCGGCGAGGCGGGCACCAGCGACGTCGATTATCGCCTGCTGGTGCCGCTGGTTTTGAATTCGGCGATCATCCAGGCGGTCTACGCCATCATGCGGGTGACGACGTCATACCGCGCCATCGAGCTCGACCTGCCGGTGATCTGGATCGGCGTGATCTCGGCGACGTTCGCGATCCTGCCGATCTTCCTCGCGGTCTGGGTCGGCCGCTTCATGGATCGCGGCAATGATGCGCAGGCCTGCTGGATCGGCGCCGCGCTGATGGTGGTCGCCTGCGCCGGCTTTCGTTATGGGGCCGGATCGGTGACGACGCTGTTGCCGCTGATGGCGCTGCTCGGCATCTCGCACCTGTTCATGATGGCGAGCCAGCAGATGCTGTGCATCCGCTGCGCCGGGCCGCGCGGCCGCGACGCGGTGTTCGGCAATTATCTGGTCGCCAGCGCCATCGGGCAGGGCCTCGGCCCATACATCATCGCCTGGTCGAGCGGCACGGCGCGGCTGCCGCCGACCGACCGGCTGTACGCGATCGGCTTCTTGATCTCGTTGGCGTCGCTGGTGACCGCCGCCGCCATGCGGCCGGCGCCGAAGCCGAAAGCCCATGAGCACAGCACAGCCGTGGTGCCGGTGCGCACGCTGATGCGCCAGCGCGGCTTGATGGCGGTGCTGATCGCCAGCGTCATCACCATCACCGCCCAGGATCTCTTGGTAATCTACCTGCCGCTGTTGGGCGCCGCCAACAACATCACGGCGCGCGACATCGGCACCTTGCTCACCGTGCGCTCGGTGTTTTCGCTGGTCTCGCGCATGGGCTATGTGCGCGTGATCCGCCTCGTCGGCCGCGGGCCGTTGACGCTCGCCAGCATGATGGGCGCGGGATTGAGCTTCGCCTGCTTGGCGCTGCCTATTCCGCTTTCGGCAATGTTCGCGGCGATGGTGCTGATGGGCTTTTCACTCGGCATCGCCACCACGCTGAGTTTGACCAATGTGGTTGACCTCGCCTCCGCCGCGGCCATGGGCACGGTGATGTCGCTGCGCATCACCGGCAACCGCATCGGCCAGGTGGCGGTGCCGTTCATTGCAAGCCTGATCGCCGCTGCGGCCGGCGTCGGCGGCATTTTTGTCATCATCGCGCTGAGTCTCGCGGCCTCAGGCGCCGCGGTGCATTTCAGCCGGCAGGAGTCCCGATAAACGCGCGCCGGCTCTACCAGCGGCGATAGTAATAACCGCGCCAATACGGCCCGTAATAGGGACCGTAGCCGTAACCGTAGAAATAATAGGCCGGCGGCGGCGGTCCGACATAGACGGGCGGTCCGATCGGCGGCGGCGCTCCAGGGTAGACGGGAATCGGCACGTCGGGATCGGTGCCGGGTGGCGGGCCGGCATAGCCGGGTGGCGGCGGAGGCGCATAGCCCGCGGGCGGCGGCCCCGCATAGCCGGCGGGCGGCGGTCCGGCGATGCCGGCTGGTGGCGGTGCGCCACCGCCCTGATCGAAGCTGGTGGCGATCGCGTAGCCGTTCTGGCCCTGGAACGTTACCTGGCACCACTGGCCGCTGCAGCCGCTGACATCGACATTGCTGCCGCCGGGAATTGTCATGATGACGGTGTAGGTGGTGCCCGGCCCCTGGCGCAAATTCACGTTGTTGATGGCGAGCGCCGGCGCCGCTGCCGCGCTTGCCGCCGACAGCGCCAGCAGCACGCCGGCGGACGCCGCGATTGTCCCGAAAGTCATCGCTAGCCTCCTGGGCTGCAACCAATATGCGCCGCAGATTAAAGTCCCGACGGCGCCGGTTTTCAACCCACTTCGCGGCGGGATTTTGGGCATGATCCGGAAAAGTGGAAGCCGGTTTTCCGAAAAGATCATGCGCCCTTAAAATGTTTCAGCGCGAAAGTCTTTCCAACTCGGGGAACGGCGCATAGGTGACGCCGGCGCAGATATCTTTCGGCGTCTCGATGAACTGGTCGAACCGGCCGGCGACGAAAACGGCGGCGACCTCGCGCACGCCCTCATAGACGGTGGCGGTCTTCTTCGGGTTGAAGCGCAGGCAAAGCATGTAGCGCGAGGGCATGGTCAGGGTCGCCGATTTCAACACCGGCTCGGAAATACTGGCGTCGCGAACGGCGGTCGGGTCGCCGAGATAGACGCGCATGGCGGCGAGGATGTCGGTCTTGTAGTTGGTCGGATAGGCGTTGACGCCTTCGTCGCCGCCGGCCTCGTCGGTCCTATGGCGACCTCCGGCGCAGGCGCTCAGCGCTAGCGCTAGCGCTACGATGATCAAACCGACATGCCGTCGGCGTCCGCCGCCGTTCATGCGCTGCCCGCTCAGTCCCCGTATGCGACGCCCCGGATCGGTTTAATCGCAAATCGCGACCGGCGCCACCGCCAAGTCTGCCACTCAATGTTTGACTGTTAGATCGGCACCGCCATCGCCTCGAAGGCGCTATCGCAATTGATCAGGTCGACGCGCTTCTGCACGATGCGGAAAGTGTCGCCATCGCGCCTTAAATGATGCCGCTGGCGTCCGGCGAAGATGCGCTGCGCTTCGTCGCGATATTCGGCCATGATCAAGGTCGAGCCGACGACGTATTCGCCTTTTGCTTGATCGGTTTCCTCGACGACCACATTGCCGACGAGATGCGCGGTGCGCGACGGCGGCGTCTGCACGTGGATGCGCGGATGTTCGAGCCGCTCGACCCTGGTCTTCATCAAATCGCGGTCGTCGTAGAACTGCGTCGCCTGGTCGAATGGGCTGCTCTGGTCGGGCACCGCCGGCACCCAATAGGTGCCGTCTTCGGCGAACAGCTCCATCCAGTCGCGAAAGCGCCGCGCGTCGAGGAGCCGCGCCTCGTGGATGATGAAGTCCTCGAGCGCGGCGCGGCCAACCTCGTCAGCCGCCATTACGCCGCCTCGTGCATATAGCCGAGCCAGGCTTTGTATTGCGCCCGCACCACCATCTCATGGGTGGCAAGCTCGCGGGTGGCGTTACGTTCGCGATCGGGCTCCTCGGCGCCCAGCCCGCGCGAGATGTCGACCCAGTCGGTCATGGTGCTCTGCAGGCCCTTTTGCGCGCGGACGAACGATTCCAGATCGTCGGTCTGCACGAACGACGCGGCCGAATGGGTGACGTTGAGCAGGCGGATATTGCCGAAATTCATCGCGTCGGGCGCGCCGACGAGCCGGATCGGATAGATCGTCACCTCGGTGCGGTCGACCGCGATCGGCTTGATGACGCGGACATGGATGTTCAAGCCCATGATCGACATGTTCGGATAGATCAGCGAATTGTGCAGCCGCGGGGTGAGGATGTCATCCGCCCGCGCGGCGCCGACCTTCTCCGCCAGGACCTTCTTGTAGGCATCGAAGGCCGGGCTCGAGCGCTTGCCGTCATCGAGCGAGGTGTTGCTGGTCCAGCCGTGGCCGTTGCCGGCGATAAAGCTCTTGCGGTCCTTCCAGGACACGGCGGTCTGTTTCTTTTCGGTCTCGACGACCTTTGCGCCTTTTTGATCGCCCTCGCGGCGGGCGAACTGCACGCCGTCCTTGTTAACCGTGGAGGCATGGCCGAACGGCACGTGATAGGAATCGAGCACGTTCTCGACCTGCAGCTTCCAATTGCCGTTGTAGACGTAGCGGTGCATGCCGGCATCGAGCGCCAGCGCGCCGTCGGGCGCGCGATCGACCAGGTCGTCGATATTGCCCTTCACCGGGCCGATGTGATCCTCGAAGCTTTGGCCTTTCGCCGCCAAGCTCGCGAACACAAAACCGCGATATTCGCCGACCCGCGGCGCGTGCGCCAAACCGAACGCGTCCTTGTCAAAGCCTTCGGCGCAGCCTTCCGGTACCGGCACATTGATCAGGCGGCCGTCGGTGTCGAACGTCCAGCCGTGATAGCAGCAGGTCAGGCGCGGTGCGTGGCCGCGGCGCTCGTTGAGCACCTTGGCGCCGCGGTGGGTGCAGCGGTTGAGCAGCACCTGCACCGAACCATCGCGGTGCCGCACCATGATGACCGGCTGGCGCCCAAGATCGGTGGTGATGAAATCGCCCGGATTCGGCACTTGGCTGGTGTGGCCGACGAACAGCCAGGCGCGGCCGAAGATGCGCTCCATCTCCAGCTCGAACAGGTCCGGATCGGTATAGACGCGGCGGTGCACGCGGCCGGGCTCGATGAGCTTTGCGATCTCCTCAGCGTGGCCGTTGCGCATGACGAAGAGTCCTCGACTGTTACCCGTCACCCTGAGGTGCGAGCGAAGCAAGCCTCGAAGGGCGACGGCCTGGTCCATGCATCCTTCGAGGCCCGCCTACGGCGGGCACCTCAGGATGACGGATTACTACTCCGCCGCCTGATGGGCCCGATCCTGCACCTTCGTATTGATGAGTTGCAGCGGCGAAGCGGTTTCTTCCAGCATGCCCCAGCTCTTGAGCCAGTCGTAAGTGCGCTGCATCTCGTCGGCCGGGATCGGCGCCGGATCGCAGACCACGAGGCGGCTCTCGCGCAAATCCTCGACCTTCAACGCCGCGATCTCCGGATCCTTCTTGGCGTAATAGTCGATGAAGTAGTGCATGTACGCCTTCTTGTTCGCATTGATGCGGCGCACCGCTTCGCGCACCGCGCGATTGAAAGCCGCATAGGTCTCGGCATCGACGCGGTCGGAGGCGACCTCGGTGCCGTGGAACAGCGACGAGCAGATGACGCGGCAGCCCTTCTTTTCCGCAAGCGTGATGTGCGGCTCGGTCAGCGTGGTGGCGTCGATCTCGCCTCGCATCATGGCGTCGAGGCGATAGCGCGAGCCGTTCGGCGCCCGGCAGAGCTTGATCATCTCACGTGGCAGAAAACCTTCGAGCAGGTGCAGCGCGATGTAATGGGTGCCGAAATAGAAAGGCACGCCGATGGTCTTGTTGGCGAGCTGCTGCGGCGTGTAGACCGGGGAGTCCGGCGGCACGACGACCGCGGAATAGGCGACGATGGCACGGCGGCCGAGCTGCCGGCTGCCTTGGCCGGTATCCTGGACGCGGCAGTAATTGCCCCATTCGCAGGCGTTGTACATGTCGGCCTTGCCCTGTTCCAAGAGCTTGCCGTGGCTGGCGAACGGGTTGACGCCCTTCGGCGTCGTCACATGGGCCTCGACCTTCTTCTCGACGCCGGCTTCGCGGTCGGCCCATTCGACCTCGATGCCCTCCTTGGCGAACAGGCCTTCGTCATAGGCGACGAGTTCGGGGAGACCTTGGAACGGCGCGGTCGTTTCCAATACCAGTTTTTTCATCGGCGGCTCCGGGCGGCGTTTGTGTGGCAAATCGGGTGGCGAACTTTAGGCCTGCGGACGGGACGAATCAACGATGGCCGCATGTCGCTCGCGCATGGCCGCGGCGCGCATGCGCCTACTTTTGCGGCCGCAGCCGCTGCATCTGCAATTGCGCCAGGAACGGCACCAGCGGGTGCGCGCCCATTTTCACGATCGAGGGCATGTCGAGCTTGATCAGGGCCTCGCGCTGGTCGGGCGGCAGCTGGAATTTATCGGCAAATGCCGCCGCGTCGGCCATGTATTGCGTACGCATGTCGGCGTCATGGGCGAGGCCGTGCAGCGCCGTCGTCAGCTCGACGAGTTCCGGCTTGATCGACGGATAATGCGCCGCCTGGCTTTTCTCGCCGTTGCCGCCGATCCAGGCCAGCGAGGCGTAATTGTGATGCCAGCTCGGATCCATCGACACCACGTCGGGCTTGCGCTCGCCGAGCGCGCCGGCGGCGCAGGCCCAGCAGCGCAATTCGATATTGCCGGTGTCGTCGAGCTCGGCTTCGTCATAGCCGATCAGCGATTTCAGATTTCCCGCGGCGAGCTTTTCCAGGACGCGCCGGTCCCAGGCCAGCTCCGGATTGGAATAGCGGTCGGTGCCGGGAAAATGCGACATGCCGCCGCTCGACAGGATCACCGTCTTCAGCCCGAGCGCAGTGACGGTGCGCGCCACCGCCTGGCCGAACTGGTAGCAGCGCTCCATGGTCGGCTGCGGCGGCAGGTAGGCGTTGACGTAGATCGGCAGCACCGGGCCGGTATGGCCGAGATGCGTCAGCGGAATGCCGATGGCGTAGTCGATCTTCGCCGTCGAGGTGAAGGCCGGATCGAAATTCTGCCGGTAAAGCTGGCGCACCAGCTCGAAGCCGATCTCGCTCGGAATCTTCCAGTGAAATTTCCGGCCGGCGAATTCGCCGGTTGCCTCGCCGCCGACATGGATGGTGAACGGCGGCGCGGTGGTGTGGAAGAACTGCTCGGCATGATCGTTGGAGAAGATGATCCACAGGTCGGGCTCGAGCGCGCGCAGCCTTTTGCCGACGTCGGCCGCGACCTCGCGCACATGGGCGACCAGCGCCTTGTCCTCGGTGTCAGGCATGGTGAAGAATTGCGGCGCATGGGGCAGCATGGCGCCGCCGATCACGGTCGACATCATGGTGGTTCTCCTTGGCGGCAAGGCTATCGCGCGCGGGGACGGACAACAAGCGCGGCGGCTGTTGCGAACAACTGGCATCCAAGCGATCAAGGCCGCCATGCGCGGACAGTTGCTTCACAGGTCCGCCATAAGCCGATAGCTTCGCGCCGGCATAAGAGAACGGGTTGGCGAGGGAAGCTAATGGTCGAAGTTCCGGTAACGATCGCTTGCGGCAATTACGATCGCACGCAGGCGATCAGGGACGGCAGGGTGAAAGTTGAAGGCTGCGCCGTGACCTACCTGCCGCTGTATCCGGAGGAGATTTTCCACCGCGTCTTCAAATTCCAGGAATTCGACATTTCGGAAATGTCGTTCTCGAGCTACCTGCGCACGGTATCGGCCGGGACCTCGGAATATACGGCGGTGCCGGCCTTCGTATCGCGGATTTTCCGCCACTCCGGCATCTATATCCGCAAAGGCGCCGGCATCGCCAAGCCTGAGGATTTGCGCGGCAAGCGCATCGGCGTGCCGGAATATCAGATCACCGCGGTGGTGTGGATGCGCGGCATGATGCAGCACGAATACGGCGTGCCGCCGTCGGAGATCCATTGGCGCAGCGGCGGCCAGGAGCAGGCCGGCCGCGAAGAGCGCACGCCATTGAAGCCGATCCCGGGCCTCGATCTGCAGGTGATCCCGCATGACAAGACGCTCGTCGGCATGTTGCGCGACGGCGAGCTCGACGCGCTGTTCACCGCGCGCGCCCCGTCGTCGTTCCTCGCCGGCGAAGCGCATATCGCGCGGCTATTTCCTAATACTCGCGCAGCCGAGCAGGCCTATTACAAGAAGACCGGCCTGTTTCCGATCATGCATCTCATCGGCATCCGCAAATCCCTGGTCGAGCGCTATCCGTGGCTGCCGACCAGCGTCTACAAGGCATTCTGCGAGGCCAAGGCGCTGGCGATGATCGACCTGCGCGACGTCAACGCGCTGATGGTGACGCTGCCCTGGCTCGAGGCCGAGACCAAGGAGACGGCCGCGATCATGGGCGAGGATTTCTGGAAATACGGCGTCGCCGAGAACATGCCGGAGATCGAGGCGCTGTCGCAATACGTCTACGAGCAGGGCCTGACCGACCGCAAAGTGAAGGTCGAGGAATTGTTTCATCCCGCGACATTCGATATTTCGAAAGTATGAGCATGGCCGACAACCGCGTGATCGTGGCCGGCGCCGGCCCGGTCGGCGCCGTGATGACCTTGGCGCTGGTCAAGATGGGCATTCCGGTCACCCTGATCGAGCGATTGCCGGACGCCGCCGAGGATCAGCGCGCCGCCACCATTCATCCGCCGACGGTGGACATGCTGGTCAAGCTCGGCCTCGAAAAGGAGATGTTCTCCACCGAGCCGACCGGCGGCATGGAAGCGCCGCTGTTCCATTTCCGCGACCGCGCCACCGGCAAATTGATCGCGGTGTTCGACATCAGCCTGCTCAAGGGTGAAGTGCCGTATCCCTATGTGGTGCAGTGGGAGCAGTACAAGCTGGTCCACGCCGCGCTGCCCTATATCAAGGCAAGCGGGCTCGGCGAGGTGCGGTTCTCGACCAAGCTCACCGGGCTGGCGCAGACCGCCGATCATGTCGAAGCGACAGTCACCAATGCGGCCGGCGAAACCGAAACGCTGCGCGGCAAATATCTGATCGGCAGCGACGGCGGCTCCAGCACGGTGCGGCGCCTCGCCGAGATCGCGTTCGAGGGCTTCACTTACCCCGATCGCTTCATCAAGATCGGCACCAGTTTCGATTTCGGCACCACCGGCCAGGGCTATTGCACGCGGAATTATTTCTCCGACCCCGACGAGTGGATCAATCTGTTCAAGGTCAAAGGCAAAGGTCCGCCCGGCATCTGGCGCGGCGTGTTTCCGGTGCCGGAGCAGGAGACCGACGAGGAAGCGCTGAGCATGGCCGGCATCCAGCGCCGCCTGCAGGGCATCCACCAAAAGACCGGCGACTACGAAATTCCCTATTACGCGCTCTACGCCGTGCACCAGCGCGTCGCCGCGACCTTCAACAAAGGCCGCGTGCTGCTCGCCGGCGACTGCGCGCACGTCAACAATCCGATCGGCGGCATGGGCATGAACGGCGGCATCCACGACGCCATCAATCTCGCGGAGAAATTGTCCGACGTCTGGTTCGGCCGCGCCGAGGAAAGCGTGCTCGACCGCTACACCCGCCAGCGCCGCAAGGCCCAGGTCGATTACGTCCAGGCGCAGACCATCGCCAACAAGAAGGCGCTGGAGGAGAAGGACCCCAAGGTGCGCTGGCAGCATCTCGACGAGCTGCGGCGCACCTCTGAGGACGTCATACTGCACAAGAAGTTTTTGTATCGCTCGTCGCTGATCGACAGTTTGAGTTCGGCGAATGCGGTGGAGTGACGGCGTGCTGAGGGAGGGTGGAATGCGCTTGTCTCGGTCTGGGCCACGGGCCTACCTACCCGATTATGTCTACATTGCCGGTTCCTTATGGGGCCGCGTCATCAAGATTGGAGTCACCAAAAATCCACAGCGACGGCAGAATGATCTTAGGCGGGAGAAATATGGTGGCCTGAGTGATTGGCGTATCCTCTATTTCGCAAGGGCACGCGACGCTTACGTACTTGAGAGTGAGACGCTATATCGGTTGGGGCACTATGAGCGACCGGATCATGGGGGCTCTGAGGAAATTGTGCGATGTTCTTTCACTCAGGCGCTAGACGCTGTTTCCGAGTTAATTGCCGAAGAGGCGCAAGCTAGTGCATGGTGGGCGAGCAACTGGCCGATGTATCTATTCGACCGCAATCGGACAGTGGCTTAGTCAATTCTAATTATTTATTTTGTAATCTCTATTTTTTGCAACTTCTTCTTGCACGATCGCGATCATGCGGTCGACCACATCGTCCGCTGTCGTGTTCAGTGGAAAATTGATCGTCCTGTCGAGATCGGTTCTCCAGCCGCGGTCAGCCCGTTTAGACTGGCCGGCAATCTGAAAGACGCCGTTCTTTTCTTTGATTGTCCAAAACATCAAGCCGCGTTCAAATGCCGACCAGCTTTTGACCCTGGCATATTTTGGTAGCAGGGGCCGGGGATATTCGCTGCGTCGTAACATAGGCACGACCGGATTACCTCGGGCAATTGTCGTTTGCATCGCTCGTCGCATTCCGTCGATGTCTGAAGCAGAAACTACCGTCACAGGTTCAACCGCGCGATAGAATCCTTCATCCATTTTTCCCATGGTTGGGAGATAGATTGTGCCACTTCTCAGATATAGATGACAGTTCATGGTATCCCTAAAACGGAGTAACAATCAGATCCACGCCGAACGCCTTGGCTCGCGCCTTTGCCGTATCGATGGCAGCCCTCTGCCCAGCTGTTATACTTCCCTTAGGTATTACAAGGTCTAGTACGCGACCGCTAATTGCTGAGGATTCGACTTCGACGCCGTTCCACTTAGCCCCATCGAAAAATATTAGCTTGTTGACATAGTCGTCGAGCCGGTACGTCACACGTGTCGCATCTTGATAAATGGCCGCTCTTAAATCCATAGATTTTATGCTGGTCACTACGCCGTTCAGCCACTTGTCAATTACCGGAAAATTCGGTGCTAGATTGGCGCCGCGCTGTTCGCTGATGTAGATGCCGCGCGCGGCCCAACCCAATTCCCATGCGATAGAAGCTGCCTCCGCGCCGGCCGCCGGTGGCTGCATCGCCAAGAACGTAAGGCCCACACCAATCCAAAATTCGGTTGTCTGGTCGTCTTCGTTGGACTGCGAATATGGTCCGAGAGCATCAAGAATTTTCTGCCGATCTTTGCGTTCGATGCCAGAACCAATAACATTGTCTAAAGCAGCGCTGGCGGCGTCACCGCCGGCTATATCGCCCTTATCGTAGAATTGACGCTTGATCTCAGCTCTTATCGCTTGCTTGTCTTCCGGCTGTGCATTCCCGATCCATTCGAGAAGGTCGCGCAGTTCGTCATTTCCCTGTCCCGGCGGCAGCACTACTCTATTTTCGCCGATGCTCAGCGAAGCATCTGAGAGCTGTGTTGAATCATCGTTTTGCCCGGTCCGCACTGGCGAAGATTCTCCACCGTCTCCCGTTGGGGCAAACCAGCCGGGATTTGGCGGCGTGCCGGTACGTGGATGCAGAGCCGAATTCCAGTTGCTATCGCCACCCTCATCGCGCGCGTATTTGGTGAGGAGGTCCGCCGCCTCCATCGCGTCACGCGCCGTTCGGTCCGGAATGTCGGGAATGCGGAGATGCACCGCGGCGATCCGCGCGAGGCATTGATCGTTAGCGCTCAATGCGCGGGCCACGGTGGCCAGTCCGGACATCAGTCGATCGGCGCGGACTTCAGTGCGATAGGCGCAGGTGAGCAGCCGCTCGATGTCGTGCTGTTGGCGCGCGACGAACTTTCCATCGCGCTTTTCGATCAGCGGCGTTCGCCCGATGAATAGGCCATCGTCGCTGCAGGCGAGGCCGAGGTTAACTTCGCCGGCTTCGCTGAGACGCCACATGTGCCAAGCGGCGTGGCGGGTCATCGTGCCTATGTAGGAAAATATTCAGAGGACCATGTCAACAAAAAAGTGCCGCTGCGAATGGCGCTTGGCGCGATACATCGCAAGTCATTGCGCGGACGTCAGAAATCTTGGGTCGCCGGGACGGCTCTGAATGCATTGTTGTCCGCTGACGCGCCCCCAGGTCGTCAAACGCGCGCTCACCCGATAAAGATTCGCGCCTTACCGCGACCCCAAAAGCCTCCCCCACTTCGCCTCGATCTCCCGCGCTTCGTCCGGAGACAACGCCGAGGTCGGCGGAAACTTCTCGCGCCACGCAAATGGCCGGCAGGCGGCGATGATCGCTTTGGAGTGCGAAGTCACGCCGCGCTCCTTGTCCTCCGGCGCAATGCGCGGATCGAGCGCCGAGCTCCAGGCGTTACGTACGATGTCGATGCCTTCGGCCGGCTCGCAGCGCGTCGCCACCGCCCACATTACGTCGGCGAGATTCGACGGATCGATATCGTCGTCGACCAGGACGACGATGCGCGCCATATAGCTGTGCGCCGCCGCCACCAGGCCTGCGCGCTTGGTGTGGCCGTCGTAGCGTTGGCGCAGCGCCACCACCGTCATGAGCTGCGAGACGTGCTGCCAGGCGCCGACCACGTCGGTGACGCCGGCGGCCTCGAGATTGCTCCAGATGGTCGCGGCGCGGAATGGCAGGCCGAAATGAAAGCGCGGCGGCTTCATCGGCGGCGAGCCGAGCAGGATCGGATCGTCGCGGTAATGGATGGCGGTCACTTCCATCACCGGGCCGGGCCGCGCTGCGGCGGCGTAATAGCCGGTGAATTCGCCGAACGGTCCCTCGGGCAGCGTCGCTTCGCTCATCGGCAGCAAGCGGCCTTCGAAAATGATTTCCGCGTGGGCGGGAAGCGGCAGGCCGGTCTGCGGGCCGTCGAAAACTTCGATCGGCGCGCCCTTGATCGAGCCGGCGAACTCGTATTCCGAGCCGCCGTCGGGCAAATATTCGAAGCCGGCGATGAACAGCGCCGGATCCTCGCCGTGCACGACCGCCACGGGACAGCTCTCGCCGCGGTCCCAATATTTCTTGGCGATGATGGCGCCGTGGCGGCCGCCGTGATCGAATTGCACCGTGACCTTGTTCTGTCCGTGCACCTGGACGCGATAGATCGAGGCATTGATCCAACCGCTATCGGGATCGCGCATGATGACCAGCGAGCCCGAGCCGATGAACGGCCCACCGTCGTGACGATGCCAGATCGGCGCCGGGAAGCACCCGATATCGACGTCGCGCCCGGTCATTGTGTTTTCAAGGAACGCGGCGGTCTTGACGGTAACCGGCGGCTGCGGCGTTAAATTCTTGCGCCTCTCCATCCAGGCTTTCAGCGCATCGAGCGGTCGCAGCGCTGGATCGAGCCCGAGCGCCAGCGCGGCGCGTTGCACATTGGTTGTGGCATTGGTGAAGATGCGAAAGCCGGGCGGAAAGCCTTTGATAGTGTCGAACAGCAGCGCCGGACAGTCGGGCAAGCCGGCCGCGACCTCGGTGATGCCGCCGATCTCGAAGCGCGGGTCGGCGCCGTCGATGCGCCGCAAGGCGTCGAGCTTGGCGACGGCAGCGATGAATTCGCGCAAGTCCTTATACATGGTGTCGCACCCGCGAACTCCCGCAAACCCAAGCCTCGCCTGCGCGAGACTAAGATGGCAAGTCAAGGAGTTCTCTTTCCTGGCGAATAAGTATAAGTGAGCGGTGCCCGGGTAAACACACAAGCTTCATGCCATTGATCGCCCATCTCATTCACGCCTACGGCCTGCTCGTGGTCGCCGGCACCATCGGCCTGGAAGGCATAGGGTTTCCGGTGCCAGGCGAGACCGCCCTGATCGTCGCCTCGGTCATTTCCGGCACCAAGCACGAACTCAATATCGTCGCGGTGATCGTGACCGCGGCGCTCGCCTCGATCGTCGGCCGCAGCATCGGCTATCTGATCGGCCGCTATTTCGGCTATTGGCTGCTGCTGCGCTATGGCAGCTATATCTGGATCAACGAAGCGCGGATCAAGCTCGGCCAATATCTGTTCCTGCGTCACGGCGGCAAGATCGTCATCGTCGCCCAATTCGTCCCGGTCCTGCGCACGGTCGCCGGCGTGATGGCCGGCGCCAATCGCATGCCGGGGCCGCAATTCCTCTTGGCCAATATCTTCGGCGCTTCCATCTGGGCGACGTTCTTCGGTGTTGCCGCCTATACGCTGGGCCGGCAAGTCGAGCGCTTGGCCGGCTGGGGCGTGGTCGTCCTCGTCGTTGCCACCGTCATCGTCCTGATCATTGCCGCCCATTTCGTGCGCGGCCACGAGGCGCAGCTCGAGGCGGAAGCCGAGCGCGCCTTGCCGGGTCCGCTGCAGTCGCCTTGACGCGCCCGCCCCGCCGGTGCCGATAATACGCGAAATGCCCGAGGACCCCGTGGCCTGGTCGACGATCGATTGCGACGTGCACGTCAATGTGCCGAGCATGCAGGCGCTATTGCCGCATCTCGACGAATATTGGCGCGACAGCGTGGTCGATCGCGGCATGAATTCTCTGGATTCGATCAGCTATCCGCCGAACGCGCCGCTCACTGCGCGGCCGGATTGGCGCGGCAAGGGCGGCGCGCCGGCCAATACGCTGGACGCATTGCGCAGCCACGCGCTCGACCGCTGGAACATCGACGTCGCCATCTGCCATTGCCTCTATGGCGTGCAGCTTCTGTTCAGCGAGGACATGGCGGCGGCGTTCGCCAAGGCGGTCAACGACTGGGTCGCCAAGGAGTGGCTCGACCGCGATCCGCGGCTGCGCGCCTCGATCGTGGTGCCGATGCAGAACACCGAATTCGCCGTCGCAGAGATCGAGCGCTGCGCGGCCGACAATCGCTTCGTGCAGGTGCTGGTGCTCGCGATGGGCGAGATGCCGCTCGGCCGCCGGCAATATTGGCCGGTTTTTGCCGCGGCCGAGCGCCACGGCCTGCCGCTCGGCATCCACGCCGGATCGAGCTACCGGCATCCGGTGACCTCGCTCGGCTGGCCGTCCTGGTATGTCGAGGATTACGCGGCGCAGTCGCAAGGCTTTCAGTCGCAGCTGGCGAGTCTTGTCTGCGAAGGCGTGTTCGTGAAATATCCGAAGCTCAAAGTGGTGCTGCTGGAATCCGGCGTCACCTGGCTGCCGGCGTTTTTGTGGCGGCTGTCGAAATTCTGGCGGGGCGTGCGCCTCGAAGTGCCGTGGATCGATCGTTCGCCTGCTGAAATCGTGCGCGATCACGTGCGGCTGACCATCCAGCCGTTCGACGGCCCGGACGATCCGGCAGCGGTCGCAAAACTGATCGAGCACATGCAGTCCGACGACATGCTGCTGTTCGCGTCCGATTTTCCGCACTGGCAATTCGACGGCGACCATGTGATGCCGGCCGGAATTCCACAAAAGCTGCACGGCAAGATCCGGCGCGACAACGCGCTGGCGACCTACAGCCGTCTCGCCGAGCAGGCCGCGTAAAACCATGGCGAAGCACGTGATCGCGAGCTTGCGCGAGTTTCCCGTCGGCACCCGCAAGCTCATCGACATCAAGGGTCGCCAGATCGCGGTGTTCAACATCAAGGGCGAGTTCTTCGCGCTCGCCAACCGCTGCCCGCATCAAGGCGGCAGCCTGTGCGAAGGCCGCCTCACCGGCCTGGTCGAGGCCAAAGAGCCCGGCGAATACCGCTATTCGCGGCAGGGCGAGATCATCCGCTGTCCGTGGCACGGCTGGGAATTCGACGTGCGCACCGGCAAATCCTGGTGCGATCCGTCGCGCATCCGGGCGCGGCAATTTTCGGTTTCGGTGGCGCCCGGCGCGGCACTGGTCGAGGGCCCCTACGTGGCCGAGACGTTTGCCGTCAGCGTCGAAGATGAATACGTCGTGCTGGACGCATGAGGCAAATTGGAATGGGGCAGGGACGATTGCGGCTGGCGGCGGATATCGGCGGCACTTTTACCGATATCGCGGTGTTCGACGAAAAAACCGGCAAGCTCACCTTCGGCAAGGCGCTGTCGACGCCGGCGCATCTGGTCGAAGGCATTTCGGCGGGTGTCGCCAAGGCCGGCAGCGATTATCGCTCCGCGGCGCTGTTCCTGCACGGCTCGACCATCGCCATCAATACGATGCTGGAGCGCACCGGCGCCAAGACCGCGCTCCTGATCACCGAGGGCTTTCGCGACATTTACGAGATCGGCCGCATCAACCGGCCGGACGCCTATAATCTGTTCTTCCAGAAGCACGTGCCGCTGATCGAGCGGGCGCTGCGCTTCGAAGTGCGCGAGCGCATGCTGGCCGACGGCGAGATCGACAAGCCGCTCGACGACGATGAGATCGCGGCGCTGGGCCGCGAGCTGCAACGGCTCGGTGTCGAAGCCGCCGCCATCCTGTTCCTCAACTGCTATGCCAATGCCGATCACGAGCGGCGGGCGAAAGCGATTCTGGAAAAAAATCACCCGTCGCTGTTCGTGTCCGCCTCCCACGAATTGTCGCAGGAATACCGCGAGTTCGAGCGCTGCGCGACGGTGGCGGCCAACGCCTATATCGGCCCAAAAGTGCGCCGCTATATCGGCGAGATCGACGCCCATATGCGCAGGGGCGGTTTCGCCGGCTCGTTCCTGGTGGTGCAATCGACCGGCGGCCTTTACGAGGCGGAGCAGGCCCAAGACCAGTGCGTGCGCATGCTGGAATCCGGCCCCGCCGCCGGCGTCATCGGCACCCAAGCCCTGTGCCGCGCGCTGAAGATCGACAATGCCATCGCCTTCGACATGGGCGGCACCACGGCCAAGGCCGGCGTCATTTATCACGGCGAGGCTTTGACCACGGGCGCGGCACTGATCGGCGGCTACGAGAAGGCGCTGCCGGTGCAGATCGCCATGATGGACATTTTCGAGGTCTCTGCCGGCGGCGGCTCGATCGCCCGCGTCGACGACGGCGCGCTGCGCCTGGGCCCGCAGAGCGCCGGCGCTTCGCCCGGCCCCGCCTGTTACGGCCTCGGCGGTGCCGAGCCGACCGTGACCGACGCCAATCTGATGCTCGGCCGGCTCGGCGCCGAGCGTTTTTTGGGCGGCGAGATGAAGCTCGACATTGCCGCCGCGGAGCATGCGCTGAAAGACAAGATCGGCGATCCGCTCGGCATGAGCGCGGTGGAAGCCGCCGACGGAATCTTGCGCATCGCCGCCACCGCGATGTCCTATGCAGTCAAGGGCGTCACCACCGAGCGCGGTTTCGATGCCGGCGATTTTGTGCTGTTCGCCTACGGCGGCGCCGGTCCCCTGCACGCCGTCGAGGTCGCCCGCGAGATCGGCATGCGCAAGGTGATCGTGCCGTTCGCGCCCGGCGTATTCTCGGCCTTCGGCATGCTGTTCTCCGACCTGCGTTACGACTTCGTGCGCACCTGGTTCACGCCGCTCGAAGACGCCAAGTTCGAGACGATCGAAAAAGTCTATCGCGCGCTGGAGCAACAAGGCCGCGACGCGATCGCCGGCACTTCGGTCAAGCCGCAAAAGATTGCGGTCAAGCGTGCCGCCGACATGCGCTATGTCGGCCAGGAGCATGCCGTGACCGTCGACCTGCCGATGGCGGTATTCGCGCGCAAGGACCGCAACGCCATCAAGCGCCATTTCGACGCCATGCACGCGCAACGCTACGGCACCTCAGCGCCGGCCGAACGCGCCGAGATCGTCAGCCTGCGCTCGACCGTGACCGGGCTGATGCGCAAGCCGCCGCAGCGCAAGATCGCGCGCGGGCGTAGCGCGCCGGCCAAGGAGGCATCCAGCGGCAAGCGCAACGTCTATTATGGCGGGCGCTTCCATTTGACGCCGACCTACCGGCGTGACGCTTTGGCGGCCGGCAATAAAATCAAAGGCCCGGCCTTGATCGAGGAATACGCCTCGACCACGGTGCTGATGCCGGGCGACACGCTGGAAGTCGATGCCTTGGGAAATCTGGTGATTGCAGTCGGCGGACGTTGAAGGTCCGTAAGCTTCGGCCTGGGAGGGCCACGCCATGACATTGCCTCGTCGCAAATTTCTGCAACTGAGCGCGAGCGCTGTGGCGCTGCCGCCGCTGTCGCGCCTGGCGCGCGCCGATACCTATCCGTCGCACCCGGTGCGCCTCCTGGTCGGCTTTGCCGCCGGCAGCACGACCGATATTCTCGGACGCCTGATCGGGCAATGGTTGTCGCAACGGCTAGGCCAGCAATTCGTGGTCGAAAATCGGCCAGGCGCCGGCGGCAATATCGCCGCTGAGGAGATGATCAAGTCGACGCCCGACGGCTACACGCTCTACATGGTGCCGCCGGCGGTCGCGGCCAATGGCGCACTCTATCCGCATCTGAATTTCGATTTCATTCGCGATGCGACGGCGGTCGCCGGCGTGGTGCGCGTGCCCAACGTGGCCGAGGTCAATCCTTCGCTACCGGTCAAAACGATCCCGGAACTGATCGCCTACGCCAAGGCCAATCCGGGCAAGCTCAGCTTCGAGTCGGCCGGCATCGGCACCGCGAGCCACCTGGCCGGGCAATTGTTCAACGCCATGACCGGCGCCAACCTGCAGCACGTGCCCTATCGCGGCGACGGGCCGGCCATGGTCGATCTCATCGCCGGCCAAGTCCAGGTCGGGTTCGCGACCATGACGGCGTCGATCGGGCATATCCGCTCCGGCCAGTTGCGTGCGCTTGCGGTGACCACGCTCAAGCGTTCGGATGCGCTGCCGGGCGTTCCGACCGTGGCGGAGACCGTTCCGGGTTTTGAGGCGAGCTCGTGGTTCGGCATCGCCGCGCCGAAAGGGACGCCTGCCGACATTGTCGCGCTCATCAACCGCGAGACCAATGCGGGTCTCGCCGACGCCACGATCGCGGCGCGGCTCACCGACATGGGCGGCATGGCGCTCACCGGCTCGCCGGCAGACTTCGGCAAGCTGATCACCGACGAAACGGAGAAGTGGGGCAAAGTCATCCGCGATGCCGGCATCAAGGCGGAATGAGCCATGACATTTCATCACCGTCGAAAATTTCTGCACCTCGCCGCGAGCGCTGCTGCGCTGCCGGCCGTCGCGCGGATCGCGCGCGCCGACGCTTATCCATCCCATCCGGTGCGCCTCGTCGTCGGGTTTGCCGCCGGCAGCACGACCGACGTCCTGGCGCGCCTGATGGGCCAGTGGCTGTCGCAACGGCTCGGCCAGCAATTCGTCATCGAGAACCGGCCGGGCGCCGGCGGCAATATCGGCGTCGAAACCGTGGTGAAGGCTGTGCCCGACGGTTACACGCTGCTCATGGTGCCCCCGGCCGTGGCGGCCAACGCCGCGCTCTACGAGCATCTCAATTTCGATTTTGTTCGCGATACGGCGCCGGTCGCCGGTGTGGTGCGCCTGCCCAACGTCGCCGAAGTTCATCCATCGGTGCCGGTGAACACCATTCCGGAATTGATCGCCTACGCCAAAGCCAACAAGCTGAGCTATGCGTCGGCCGGCATCGGGACGCCGAGCCATTTGGCCGGCCAATTGTTCAATGTCATGACCGGCGTCAATCTGCAGAATGTGCCTTATCGCGGCGATGGGCCGGCGATGGCCGATCTGATCGCCGGACAGATTCCGCTCGCGTTCGCGACCACGATTGCGTCGATCGAGCATATCCGCGCGGGCCAGCTGCGCCCGCTCGGCGTAACCACGCTCAAACGCTCGGACGTGTTGCCGAACATTCCCAGCATCAGCGAATTCGTGCCGGGCTATGAGACGAGCTCATGGTTCGGTATAGCCGCGCCGGCCGGCACCCCCGCCGACATCATCGAAATTCTCAACCGCGAGACCAATGCCGGCCTCGCCGATGCCGCGATCAATGCGCGGCTCGCCGACATGGGCTGCATGGTGCTGCCGGGCTCGGCCGCCGACTTCGGCAAGCTCATCGCCGACGAAACGGCAAAGTGGGGCAAAGTCATCCGCGACGCCGGCATCAAGGCAGGGTAGGTCTTTGAGCTTACGCCGGGCAGCATTGGGTCGGGGATTGGAAAGGTCATGATGAAATTGCTCCGTCGAGAATTTCTTCATCTCGCGGCGGGCGCCGTTGGGCTTCCGTTCGTGACGTGGACGGCGAGCGCGCAAGCCTATCCGTCGCGACCGGTGCGCCTACTGGTCGGCTTTGGCGCCGGCGGCGCGCCGGACATTTTGGCGCGCCTGATGGCGCAATGGCTGTCCGATCGGCTCGGCCAGCCGTTCGTCGTCGAGAACAGGGTCGGCGGCTCTAGCGCTATCGCAACCGAGGCGGTCGTCCAGGCGCCTGCCGACGGATATACGTTGCTGCTGGCGTCGCTAGCCAACGCGGTCAATGCGACGCTCTACGACAAGCTGAATTACAATTTCATCCGCGACATCGCGCCGGTCGGCGGCATCAGCCGCGACCCCAACGTGATGGTGGTGGTGCCGTCATTCCCGGCCAAAACGGTCCCGGAGTTCATCGCTTATGCCAAGGCCAATCCGGGCAAGATCAACATGGCGTCGCCCGGCGTCGGCACGTCGCCCCATATGGCCGGCGAGCTTTTCAAATTCATGACCGGCGTCGACATGGCACACGTCGCCTATCGCGGCTCACCGCCGGCACTGACCGACCTGCTCGCCGGACAGGTGCAGGTCTATTTTGCGCCGATTGCCGCGGCGATCGGTTATGTCCGGGACGGCAGGCTGCGGGCGCTGGCGGTGACGACGGCGACGCGCACCGACGCCTTGCCGGATGTTCCGAGCGTGGCGGAGTTCGTGCCGGGCTATGCGGCGAGCGGCTTCTACGGCATCGGCGCGCCCCAGAGCACGCCGGCCGACATCGTCGACAAGCTCAACAGAGAGATCAATGCCGGCCTCGCCGATGCCACACTGAAGAAGCGGTTTGCCGATCTCGGCTCCGTGCCATTTCCCGGTCCGCCCGCCGATTTCGGCCATCTCGTTGCCGATGAAACGGAGAAATGGGCCAAGGTGATCCGCGCCGCCAACATCAAGCCGGACTGATCAGGTCGATATGAAACGCAAAACGACAACGAAGCGCCCGCGCAAAGCGAAGGTCGATCCGGTCGTCACCGAGATCGTGCGCAACGGCGTCATCGCGGTGACCGAGGAAATGAAGACCAACCTCATGCGCACCGCCTACAACATCATCATCTACGAGGCGCTGGATTTCACCACCGGGCTGTTCACCGCCGACGGCGAGACGGTGTCGATCGGCATCGGGCTGCCGATGTTCATCCGCGGCATGGCGGAGACTGTAAAGGCCAAGATCAAGCATTTCGGCAGGAAGAACATTCGCCCTGGCGACATCTATGTCACTAACGATTCCTATCTTACCGGCAGCCATCTCAATCACGTCACGCTGACGTTGCCGATCTTCCACAAGGGTGCGCTGCTAGGCTTCTCCTGCTGCATGGCGCATTGGCTCGACATCGGCGGCACGCTCGGCGGTATGACCACCGATATTTTCTCGGAAGGCCTGCAGATCCCCATCCTCAAGCTGCACGACCGCGGCAAGGTCAACGATACGCTGATCGAGGTGATCAAGCAGAACATGCGGCTGCCGAGCCGCGCCATGGGCGATCTGCGCGCACAAATCACCGCGGTGAAAACCGGCGAGCGGCGTTTCCTGGAGCTGGTCGAGCGCTACGGCCGTGACGCGGTTTTGGGCGCGATCAAGGCCATCATGGATCATTCCGAGGCGATGGCGCGCGCACGCACCCGCTCGATTCCGGACGGCGTCTACGAAGCGGAGTCCTACATGGACGACGACGGCATAGATGTCGGCAAGAAAGTGCCGATCAAGGTCCGCGTCATCGTCAAGGGCGACGAGATGACGGTCGATCTCACGGAAGTTTCGCGTCAAGTGCGCGGTTTTTACAATTCCGGCATCACCACCGGTTTCGCCTGCTCGCAGGTCGCGTACAAATGCCTGACCTCGCCGACCGACTACCCAATTAACGACGGCTCGTTCCGCAGCCTCAAGGCCATCGTGCCGCCGGGGCGCATCATCAGCGCGGTGCGGCCGGCGCCGATGCGCTGGTGGATGACCTATCCGATGACCATCGTCGACACCGTGTTCAAGGCGCTGGCGCCGGTCATTCCCGACCGCGCCATCGCCGGCCATCACGCCGATCTGTTGATCGCGGCGCTCCACGGCATCAACACCAAGACGTCGGAATTCTTCCTCGCCAATTTCGGCCCGCTCGGCGGCGGCTGGGGCGCCAAGCGCAGCGAGGACGGCGTCTCGGCGACCGTCTGCATCAACGACGGCGACACCCACAACTCGCCGAGCGAGCAATCCGAGGTGAAATTCCCCATCGTGGTCGAACGTTACGCCCTGGTGCCGGATTCCGGCGGCGCCGGACGCCATCGCGGCGGGCTCGGCGTCGAGCGTGTGGTGCGCGCTCGGGTGCCGATGACCTTCAACACCCAGGTCGAGCGCGCCCATTGCAAGCCATGGGGTCTCGATGGCGGCGGCGACGCCACCGGCAACGAGGTGGCGCTGCGGCTCGACGGCAAATGGAAGACCGATTTCCTCAACGCCAAGGTCTTGGTGGCGATGCTCAAGACCGGCGACGCGTTCCGGTTGCGCTCGGGCGGCGGCGGCGGCTATGGCCCGCCGCTGCAAAGGCCGGCTGCCGACGTCGCCGCCGATGCCAAGCAGGGCTACATCTCGGTTGCTGCGGTGCGGGAGCATTATGGCGTTGTGCTCGATCCCGAAACCTTCGCCGTCGACATCGCGGCGACCGAAATCCTGCGCAATACCATGCGCCAAGCTCTCGGCGGCTAAACCCGAGGCCATCCAGGAACAATTTTTCTCCAAAACGATTGTCTGTTGGGCGCGCAACATGCGTGGACGCCCTTTTGGAGAGGACCAATGGACAAAAGAATTGCTGGACTGCTGGGAGCTGCGGCCGCCTTGGCCACGGTGGGTGGCGCCAATGCCGCCACGGAGGTGCAGGGAACTGCGCAGAATCCAGCGACAGGCTATCGGGAACTCTTAAACCCGGTGCCAAACGCCGTGGCGGCCCTTAAAGCCGATGATGCGCGGCGTGAAGCCGAGGCGCGCAATGTGAAGACGGCCCAGCTTACGGTGCAGATGGGCCATCATCATCATCATGGCGTACGGATCCGGGTGGGCCATCACCACCACCATCACATCCGCGTTTACCACCACCACCATCACCACCATCATCACCACGACTAGAAGCGTGGCGGATGTGGCATGAGTCCGGGTCACTCGTTGGCCCGGCCTTTTGCTGCGCGCAGCAGGTAGCGATAGGTGCCGTCGAACACGGTGTCGGTGTCCGACGTCCAGGTGGAATCCGCAGCCAGCGTTGGCCGGGTGGCGTGAATCCGGCGTCCGCGCACCTCACGTTCGGCGGCTTCTTCCTCGTCCATCGGCACGAGTTTGATGTCGCACGTCACCGGCAGCACCAGGATTTGCAGCATCGGCTCGCCGGGCCGGAAAATGTGGACTTCGCCTTCCCGCGGCGATTTGAACACGATGAATGAGATCATCGGCCACCACTCGGTGCGCAGTAGCGCCGGCACGGCGATTGGCACCGTTCCGGTCGTGTCGGTATAGAACCGCGGATGCGGCTCGGTCCGCACCGCCCAGTCCGCGCCGACTTTCAGGTCGAGCAGAAGCTGATGGGTATAAAAGTCGCTGCCGAATTTGCGGAACGGCGGCCATTGCAGGTCGTCGTCGGGCGCCGGCCCAAAATCGCCGTCGAAATGCAGCACGCCGTTTTTCGTCGAGACGTGCAGCTCGTTCTCATAGGGGTAAAAGACCTCGATGCCGTATTGCGCCCCTTCGGTGAAGGGCGCGCAATGCCAGGCATATTCGTGCGAGCCGTCGGTGCGTGGCGCCGGCTTGCCAGCCCAGCCCGGCATTTCGAGCTTGGTCTTGCGCGGCCGCAGGCCCGGATTGACCAGCCTGTATTTGATGTCCTGCATCTGCGATCCCCCATGTGGCCACACCATATCCGGCCGCCCAGGAAAATCGGCGCGACCGCAAAGAGTTCCATATCCCTGCGCCCGGTCGGGTAAACATCGTAAAAGCCACGAAGAATCAGGCCTTTGGCGCTGCTTGAACCCCTTGTTCCGCAACGCCATATTAGCAAAGCCGCCTGGAATCGTTCCGCGCGGCGCATTGGGGCGCCATAAGGGCCCCGCAAAGTCGCTTGCAAAGGGCTTTGAAACCATGTCCAGGGTTTCGTCGCTTTCCAGCCCCTTTCTGCTTGGCTTCGACGAGATTGAGCGCGTGCTCGACCGCGTCGGCAAGGCCGCGGAAGGATATCCTCCTTACAACATCGAACGCATCGCCCGAGACGGGAACAGCCCGGAACGGCTGCGCATTACCCTTGCGGTGGCGGGTTTCACCCGCGACCAGCTCGATGTCAGCATAGAGGAGAGCCAACTCGTCATCCGCGGCCGGCAACAGGACGACAAAAGCCGGCAGTACATCCACCGCGGTATCGCCGCGCGCCAATTCCAGCGCACCTTCGTGCTGGCGGACGGCATGGAGGTATTGGGGGCGGACTTGAAGAACGGATTGCTGTCGATCGACCTGGTGCGCCCGCAGCCCGAGCGCATCATTAAATCGATCGCAATCAATGCGTGCGATGATTGAAACCCGGTAGGACTCGACAAAAGAGGAGTCGAGGGCCATGTCAACTGAAATGAACCGTACAGAGAACGATGTGACACCCGAAGCGCTCGCCCATCTGGGCGACGGACGCATTGCCTATGTCAAGGCGGTCCGCTCCGAGGATGTCGCCGCGCTGTTCCCGCAGATGCAGGTGCCGAAGATGGCGCCCGGCATCAAACTGTTCGCCCTGCATGCCGCCGACGGCACGCCGATCATGCTCACCGACAGCCGCGAGGCGGCCATCGCCAATGCCTGGAGCCAGGAGCTCGAGACGGTGAGCGTGCACTAAGCCAGAGGACGGACGACGGACGACGGACGTCAGACAAGAAAGACGCAAACGTGCCGTCTCTTATCTGTCGTCTGTCGTCTGATGTCTGTCGTCAATTACGCGGCGCTAGCCGACGGCATAGCCAAGACAGCGTACAGCGATTCGGCGTCGTGCGAGGCGCGCAGCTTGTGGGCGACCGCGGGCTCGCGCAATAGCCGCGCGACGCGGGCCAGCGCTTTGAGGTGATCGGCGCCGGCGCCCTCGGGCGCCAGCAAGAGAAAGATCAGATCGACCGGCTGGCCGTCGAGCGCCTCGAAATCGATCGGCCGGTCGAGCCGCGCGAACAGTCCGAACAGGCGGGAGAGGTTCACCATCTTGCCGTGGGGAATGGCGATGCCGTTGCCGATGGCGGTGGAGCCGAGTTTTTCGCGCTGCATCAGGATCTCGAAAATGGCCTTCTCGCTCTGGCCGGAGAGCACGGCGCCGCGCGCCGCAAGTTCGTGCAGCGCCTGCTTCTTATTGTTGACCTTGAGCGCGGGCAGGATCGCGTTCGGTGCAACGAGATCGATGAGCGGCATGAAAAGCGACCTGAAAAGCGGACCGGAGCCGTTACGGCTCGCGCGTTATCGATGCAGTTGGACCTGTACCCTAACTGTCATTGGGCACGATCGTTTCCCGAAAATCGCTGGCGTTTTTCGGTTCATGCGTCGTAAGGGCGGCGGACCATAGGGAGCGGCCACTGCCGCGTCAATGGGATTCCACCGCCGCCGCGGCTGGCGGATCGATCCAGCCGAAATGCCCGTCGGCGCGGCGGTAGACGATATTGATGCCGCCATGGGCGGCGTGCCGAAACACCAGAACCGGGACGCCGGTCATGTCGAGTTCCGTCACCGCGTCGCTGACCGAGAGTTGCTTCAGCCGGGTGGTGGATTCGGCGATGATGACCGGCGTGAAGCCGTCGATTTCGGTCTCGCTCTCCGGCTCGGGCGCGGCGATGACATAGCTTGCCGCATCGATCGCAGCGCGGTCGTCGACGCGCTCGGGACGATGCTCTTTGAGCCGGCGATGATAGCGGCGCAGCCGCTTCTCGATGCGCAACGCCGCCTGGTCGGCGCTGGCATAGGCATCGGGCGCCATGCCTTCGGCGTGCAGCGTGATCTTGGAATCGAGATGGATGGCGCATTCGGCGCGGAAACCGAAGCCGTCCCGCGCCAAGGTCAGGTGTCCGGAATAGCCGCCGTCGAAATACTTGGCCATGGCCTCGGCGACGCGGTCGTTGATGCGATCGCGCAAGGCCGCGCCGACGTCGAGGTTCTGTCCGGAAATGCGAAATGCCATGCCAGCCTCCGCTACAGCATGATCCCCGCTGTACTTGAGCTAAGTATCGGGGCGGGTGGTGTCAACGCGTACCGCGTGAGCAGAGCGGGGCTGCTCCAACCATCATTGCGAGGAGCGAAGCGACGAAGCAATCCACGTCTCGGCGCTGGATTGCTTCGCTCCGCTCGCAACGACGACGGATCAATCCGCCGCCGCGCTCTGCTTCTCGCGGCGGCGTTGCACCGACGACGGAATGCGCATCGCCTCGCGGTATTTGGCGACCGTGCGCCGCGCGATGTCGATGCCGGCATCGCGCAGCTTCTCGACGATGGTGTCGTCGGACAGAACGTCGCTTGGCGGCTCGGCGTCGATCAGCTGCTTGATGCGGTAGCGCACGGCTTCCGCCGAATGCGCCTCGCCGCCGTGAGCGGCGGCAATCGCCGAGGTGAAGAAATATTTGAGCTCGAATATGCCGCGGCTGGTCGCCATGTATTTGCTGGCGGTGACGCGCGACACCGTCGATTCGTGCATGCCGATGGCCTCGGCGACGGTTTTGAGATTGAGCGGGCGGAGGTGCTCGACGCCGCGGGCGAAGAATGCATCCTGCTGGCGCACGATTTCGTTGGAGACTTTCAGGATGGTGCGGGCGCGCTGGTCGAGCGCGCGCACCAGCCAGGTGGCGCTCTGCAGGCATTCGGCGAGGTAGGATTTTTCGGTGTCGCGCCGCGTCGTCGCCGAGACCTCGGCATAATAGCTCTGGTTGACCAGAACCTTCGGCAAGGTGTCAGAATTGAGCTCGACGATCCAGCCGCCGTCGGGTCCCGGCCGCACGAAGACGTCGGGCACGATCGGCTGCACCACCGCCGAGCCGAATGCCAGGCCGGGCTTCGGATTGAGGCGGCGGATTTCCGCTATCATGTCGGCGAGGTCCTCGTCGCCGACGCCGCAGATTTTCTTCAGCGGGACAAAATCGCGCCGCGCCAACAGATCGAGCCGGGTGATCAAGGCCTGCATCGCCGGATCGTAGCGATTCTGCTCCTTGAGCTGGATCGCCAGGCATTCCGCGAGATCGCGCGCGCAGACACCTGGCGGATCGAAACTTTGCAAAATGCCGAGCACGGCCCCGATCTCGGTGACGCTGGTGCCGAGTTTTTCCGCGACCGTCGCCAGGTCGCTGGTCAGATAGCCGGCCTCGTCGACCAGATCGATGAGGTAGTTGCCGATCATGCGCCGTACCGGATCGACGATTTGCAAGGTCAGCTGCTCGCGCAGCCAATCCGCCAGCGTCGTTTCCGCGGACACGAAGGCTTCGAGATTGAATTCGCCGTCGTCGCGGCCGCCGGCGCCGACGCTAGCCCATTCCGAATAGCCGCCTGGCGCGTCGGCTATGCGCTGGCGGCCGGGCTCGGCGTCATCGGGGGAAGTGTCGTCGATATGGTCCTCGGCCCGCTCCGCTTTGGCTTCGCCGTTCGCCGCGCTGTCGCTGCCGTTCCAGGTCTCGCCGGCCTCGGCCGGCTTGTCGGCGGCTGGCGCGCCGTTGACGCCGGGCGCCGCCTCGCCGTCGGCGTTGCCGGGCTCGAGCAGCGGGTTGCGCTCGAGCTCGGCGTCGACATAGGCGACCAGGTCCAGATTGGAGAGCTGCAGCAGCTTGATGGCTTGCATCAGCTGCGGCGTCATCACCAGCGCTTGGCTTTGCCGGATCTGGAGTCTTTGGGTCAGCGCCATGAAAGCGGGGTAATTTGGTCCGATTCTTGCTTGTCTACCCCTTGTACAGCAATCTTTTTGCGCTGTCGCTAGCCTATTTCGGGCAAGCTTAAAGCTCTGCCTACAGCCGGAACTCCTCGCCCAGATAGAGCCGGCGCACGTCCGGATTATTGACGATGTCGTCGGCGCGGCCCTCCATCAGCACTTCGCCGGAATAGATGATGTAGGCGCGGTCGGTCAGGCCCAATGTCTCGCGCACATTGTGGTCGGTAATCAAAACGCCGATGCCGCGATTGGTCAGGTGCCGCACCAGGGTCTGGATGTCGCCGACGGCGATCGGATCGATGCCGGCGAACGGCTCGTCGAGCAGCATGTAGTTCGGCCGCGACGCCAGCGCACGCGCAATCTCGACGCGGCGGCGCTCGCCGCCCGACAGCGCGATCGACGGCGTCTTGCGCAGGCGGGCGATGTTGAATTCCTCGAGCAGCGAGTCGAGATCGCGCTCGCGCCGCTTGACGTTGGGCTCGACCACTTCGAGCACGGAGCGGATGTTCTCCTCGACATTGAGGCCGCGGAAGATCGAGGCTTCCTGCGGCAGATAGCCGATGCCGAGCCGGGCGCGCTGATACATCGGCAGCTTGGTGACGTCGCGGCCGTCGAGCTCGATGCGGCCTTTGTCGGCTTTGATCAGGCCGGTCGCCATGTAGAACACGGTGGTCTTGCCGGCGCCGTTCGGGCCAAGGAGGCCGACGGCTTCGCCCTTGCGCACATAGAGGCTGACGCCTTTGACCACCATGCGGCCGACGAAGCTCTTCTCGACGCCGTGGACCGAAAGCACGCCCCTGCGCTCGCCGCCCGGCAACGCGCCGTTACCGTCGCTGCGGCGGCGCGGCCGCGGCGGACGTTGATCGCGCTGCGGCGCTGGCTGACGCTCGGCTTGGCGTTCGGGCTGGCGCTCGGCTTGCGGTTCGGGCTGGCGCTCCGGTTGACGGTCGAATTGGCGTTCGGGCGGACGCTCCGGCTGGCGCTCAGGCGAACGTTCGCGCGGCGGCCGCTCCGGCGTTTTGTTGCGGGTTTTCGTTTCCGGCACCGGCGAGCTTGCAATGTCGAGATAGGTGCCGTTGATCTCGCCACCGATAGTCTCGAGATCGATGGCGACCTCGACCAAATCTTGGCCGAAATCGTCGACTCCCGGCGCGCGTGGCGCCGGAGGTTTTGAGCGGCGAAAATAGGAAAGAATATCCAACGCACCAATCTCGTGAGGCTCGTCGTCGAATCGGCGATGATTTTGACTCTAGACCGGCAATTGTAACCGATTTTGCCGCGTGGTCTGAGATTTTTGATTGAGCATGGTCTTGTCCGAAAACCGGTTTCCACTTTTCGGCATCATGCGCGAAAAGCCAGGGAAGGTTTCATCAGTTCGGCTTGCCCGGGCCGCCCGGCCCGATCGTCATGACGTTGCCGCCGCCGTTTTGGCCCTGGTTCGGCTGGATCAGTGCGCGGACGCGGCTCGGCGTGCCGCCGCCGCCTTGATTGTTCGATTCGACGCGGGCGTTTCCGGTCACGGTGTCGACCACGACGCGCTCGCCGTGGATGACGTTCTGGCCCTGGCTGACCACGACATTGCCGGTCAGCGTGATGGTCTTGGCAAGGAGGTCATAGACGCCGAGATCGCCGCTGGCATTCTGGTCCTTGGTGATGACGGTGACGCCGCCGCGCGCTTCGATGCGCCGGATGTTCTGCGCGCCTTTCGGCCCGGGCAGCGCCGATGTCGCGGCCGGCTTGGCGTCGGGCGCCGGAGCGCCGCCTTGTGCTCCAGCCTGGGCGATGCCGACTTCCTGGCCGTAGAACACGACCAGCTTCTGGCACTTCATCGTGGTGTCGCCCTGCACCACCTGAACGTCGCCCGAAAAGGTCGCCATCTTGTTCTTGTCGCGCACTTCCAGCGACGCCGCTTCGATCTGAACCGGCTGATCCTTGTCCTGGCCGCCCTGGAGCAGGCTCTGCACCGGCGGCCCCGCGGCCGGCCGCGGCGGGGCCTGTGCGGCGGCCAATCCCGGCGCCAGCAGCGCGGCCATCATGGCATAGGGGTACAGCCGGCGCGTCATTGCGTTTTGGCCTTGTCCGCATCCTGGTCCGGATGCAGCGTCATCGAAACCCCGCCGTCGAAATGGATCACGTCGCCGTTTTCAGAGATGGTCATGCGCTTGGCATTGAGAAAGCCGTTGAGCAATTTCACCGCCACCGGCTTGTCGGAAATCACATTGCCGCTGTGCATGTCGACAACAGCCTCTTGGAGCCGGGCCGCATAGCCGGTGGAGGAGGCCAGCGCGATGTCCTCATTGAGCACCAGCTTGTCGGCCTTCATGTCGTAGAGGCCCGACGGAGCGGTCATTTCCACCGTGCTCTTGTCCTCCATCTGCAGCCGGGCGTGGAGATGCTGCAGCTCTACCAGATCGGGCTTGTTGATGTCCTGCGCCGCGGTCTCCGCGGTGAACTCATAGGGGCGGGAATCGTTGGTGTATCCGGTGAGCTTGGGCGCCTGCATGGTGATCTTGGTGCCCTTGATCACCAGCTTGCCGAGCTCGCCGGGCAGGCGGATGGGGCCGACCGCAGGCATGTAATTGGCCGCCATCACGCCGAGCAGAACCAACGCGATCCCGGCCAGCACGATAACGCGCAAGGCGCGCACATAGCGGCTGTGCCGGCGCGCTGCGCGATAGGCGCCGTCGGCGTCGTCCTGCGACATGGCCGCGAAGGCCGCGCCCCGTGCAGCGTCGGCGGGGTAGGCAGTGCTCACGTCATCGTCCCTCTGGCCGTTGCCGCGTGTGCCCCCGATTCGGCCGGCAGAGCCGCATTTTAGCGGTTCTGCCCTGGCAAAGTCGCCTGCGAATGTGGCCCGCGCGGGGCCACCGATTTCTCAAGCTTTACAAGCCATTGCAAGACAAGTCTTGGCCGGCGCCGGGCCGGCCCGCGACGCGGGCGCCCGGGAGTCAGGAATGAGCAAAAATGTCCTCATTGGCAAAGCCGGCGAGATCGAGCCGCACCCGGTCGGGCAGGAAGCGGAAGCAAGCCGCGGCCAATTCGGTGCGGCCCTCGCGCACCAGCATAGCGTCGAGCCGTGCCTTGAGCGCATGCAGATAGAGCACGTCGGCGGCGGCGTAGGAGGTCTGCGCCTCGGTCAGTTCGGTCGCGCCCCAATCGGACGATTGCTGCTGCTTGGAGATTTCATGGCCGAGCACTTCGCGCACCAAATCCTTCAAGCCGTGCTTATCCGTATAGGTGCGGACGAGCCGCGACGCGATCTTGGTGCAATAGACCGGCTCCGGCATCACCCCGAAGGTCTTGGCGATCATGCCGAGATCGAAGCGGGCGAAGTGAAAGATTTTCAGAAGCCGCGTGTCGGCGAACAGCCGTTTCAAATTCGGCGCGTCAGCCGGGCGCGGCGCGATCTGCACGACGTCGGCCGAGCCGTCGCCCGGCGACAGCTGCACCACGCACAGCCGGTCGCGGTTGAGATCGAGCCCCATGGTCTCGGTATCGATGGCAATCGCGCCCGTATAGCGGGACGGGTCCGGCAAATCGCCGCGATGCAGGCGGATGGTCATGCGGGGATTGAATATCGCAGTCGCCGCGGCGCGTCAAAAAAGACGCTCGCGCTCGGCGGTGCTAGACTATGTGTGGCGCGGTGCCGATCTGGCGAAGCCGGGCCAGAGGAGTCATGGGAATCAAGCCGATGAATCCGCGGATCGTCTTGGCCACAGCGGTGGCGCTGGCCGCCGCTGTCTCATCAGGCGTCGCGCAGACGCTGACGCAGCCCAACTCGCCGACGAAGACACCGCCGCCTACGATCACCACGAAGTCGCGATCGACCGGCCACGTAAAAACCTGCGACGCCTACGGCGCCGGCTTCAGGAATATACCCGGCACCGACTCGTGCATCAAAATCGGCGGTGGCGTGACCGTCGAGGTCGGTCGCTGAATTTTGTCTTGAAGCGCCAATCGGCTGGTGCCCAGGAGAGGGACGAAGCAGACGAGACGTGTCGACAGCTTATCGTGTTCCACCTTTGCCAACCGTTCCATCGAGTCTCAATGGATATTTTCGAAATTGTCCCACCCGGTTATGGCGTCGCCCGGTGTCCCGCCTCTCGCTCATAAGCGGACATCAACATGGGTCTTTGGCATGTTCGCTTCGTGCCAAGGAGCGAGATTTTCCACTGCCCAATAAGCAGACCGCCTGCTCGCGACGACCCCTAAGGGCGTTGTTCGTTGAGGAAGACGTAAAGTGAGCGGATACGGCCGTCGCTGAACTGCGCGATGTCCATCCCGTTGACGACGGCCGGAAATCCTGCGGGGCCGAGCTGCCAGAACAATCGCCCGACGTCGTGATTACGGCTAGGGGGAGCTACCGCCGAGAATTCGAATTCGGCGGGAAAGGAGGCCTGAAGCGCCGCAACAGCGTCGCTGATTGCCTGGCGCCCTTCGAACCGCTGTTCCGCTTCGAAGAAGACAGCCTCCTCTGAATAGACGCTCTTGATCGCGGCCATTCGGCGCTCGCCGTTCCTCTCACCGAATACCTCGGAGAGATTCTTCAACATGAGATCTGCCAGTGGGTCGCTCACGGAATGGTCCTTCATCTCAAACATTCAAGCGATTAATTAACTGGGAAGCACACGACTCTCAGTGACTCAAAGCGGCGTCGAGGTTGTTCAAGACCCCGAGCTGAGCAAAAATGATCGACCCCTCTGGGTAACAGTCGAAACGTTTGATCTTGCCGTTTTCGAGTTCGAACACGTCGCAGCACGGGGCGTCCATTTGCTTCCCCGTGGCAGGCAGTTCGCCGAAGGGAAGCTGCAGCGGGCCATCGTGGGTGCCCTGCAGTGCCAGTTGCACCACGACGACGTTACCGTCGGCATAGATGCGATATAGCTCGCGGTGCATGTTGGAAAACGCCGTGCCGTAATTGCGAACCGGGTCGGCAAGGGCGCGACCACGGTAGGTCACACCTACCGAGTTGTCGGTGAACACCCCATCGGGCGTGAACAGGTTGACCCAGCCTTCCAGGTCTTTCCGTTCAGCAACCGCATAAGCGGTACGAACAGCAGTCACATTGTCATTGCTCATGAGTGTAACTTCCGGTTCATGATTTGATTTTCTCCGCAAGCGAGTTTTCGTTGCACTCCTTTTCAGAACATCCCGTTTGAATTGGCGCGGGGGACATTCGGCGCGACCCATGGGGCCGAGTTTTGCGGATTGCCCACCAACTGCAGCGTGTCCCAATGCTCGATCGCCTTTCCGTCGGCGTCCAACCTGTAAATATCGACTCCGGCCACCCCTGTATCCTCCGGATCGTCGTTCAATAGATTGAGAAAATTCACATGCGCCCAGACATAATCGACGGCGGCGATGATGCGGTGGACGACAACCCGGGCTTTGGCGCGTTCGCCCGTGACTTGACCGAAGTATGTTCCCAGCGCGGCCGAACCGTCAGCAATAAGAGGATTGTGCTGGATATATGCCGGGCTGACAAACTTGGCCGCGCCCTCTTTCGACTTCTTCTGGTTGATCATCAGGTCATAGAGGGCAAGGACATTGTCGATATTGCGACAGGCACGGCTGTCGTTCGGATCGACGAGCTTGATCATGGGAGCATTCCCTTTTGGTTAGATGTGGAAATGTCAGATGCTCTAACTCAGGCCGACCAGTTGGAGACGTAGAGCGTCCTGTTCGACGAGGGACTTTTCACGGACGAAGCGCAGAATCCCTTCTGCCTCTTCGCCCACCCCGGCTAGGATCGGTGCAGGGCTTTCCTCGGCGATCTCGACGACACGCTTGGCCGCGGCATCGGCGGCCATCCCCGATCCTTGCATCGTATTCAACTTGCTCGCAAAGGCGTCGAAGGCCTTGCCGTAGAGTCGACGTTGCTCGCCGGTGAATCCGTCCCCGATTCTCTTTAAAGCAGCACCCGTTTGCGCTGGCCCACCCGTCCTCATGTTGCCGGGTGCGGCGATGACTACATCGATCCCGAATGGTTTGAGCTCCGCGCGATGGATCGTCGCGATGACTTCCAGGGCCGCTTTCGAGGCACCCGACGGTCCATTGAAGGGAAGCGGAAGGCTAGCCGTCCAGGTGCTGATGTAGACAATGCGCCCGCGCCGCTGTCGTAAGGCTGGGAGGAATGCATTGGTGACAGCGAGTGCGCCAAACACGTTGACCTCGAACTCGTGCCGTATGGCCGCAAGCGGCAGGACCTCCAGGGGACCAGGAGTCAAAATCCCAGCGTTCTGAATCAAAAGGTCGAGGTGGCCGCCCGTCTGGGATCCGACTTCCCGTGCCCAGGATTTCACCGCGCTCTCATCGGTGATGTCGCAGACGGTGAGGACGACCGCTCCACCGGATGCCTCTTTGAGATCAGCGACCTCGGCAGGTCCTAAAGCTGTACCGAATACGCGGTAACCCTTCGCGCCAAGGGCAAGCGCCGTCTCTCGGCCGAGGCCGCCGCCGGCACCTGTCACTGCCGCCGTGCGACCAGCAGCTGCAATTCTTGTGTCTGGCATAGGTATAGTCCTTGTCGATCCCGAACGAACCGCCTGTTTGCAGCAGTCGCGCCGCGCCGCGCCGCCACTCCGACATGGGACAAGCATTTGGCGCGTTCTTACCTCGTGACGTTGTTGCAAGGGACCATTGTCTGAATCATCCAACGCCGGACAAGTCGGCGCTGGGCGTTTCTGCGGAAATCTTGAAGGCAATGTCGCAATTATGATATGTCTCGACCTCGTCGTTAAGGACAAGCGCGGCGGACGTCGCTCTCTCATGAGTAGTGAGTCCTCAATACCCAGCCGATTCACCGAACTGCTAGGCACTCCGCCGCAGGTATCGGCTGAATGGGACCCATTTTCCCTGCACATCGTCGACGAGACGCCACTGTACGCTCAGGCATCGTTTCGCGAATATGCACTCGGAGTATATCTATCCGGGCGTCACAACATTCGACGCAAGATCGGTAACAATGTGGTTGAGGGCTGCAGCGATCCAGGTACGATCAATTTCACTCCACCCGGCATTGATGGCATATGGGAAGCAAGCGCACCTTCGCGCGCCGTTGTCGTATTAATCCGTCCCGAGTTCCTCTCGCGAGTGATCGAGGAGCACTGGGACACGGATTCCAGGAGGCTTGAACTCGTCAAGCAGTTCCTTGTTCGAGACCCCGCCATCGAGGTCGTCGCGTTGAATCTGGCGCGCGAGGCCGCCAATGGCTCGCCGTCAGGACGACTCTACGCTCAGAGCGCATGTGAATTTATCGCCCATCATCTGGTTTTTCGCTTTTCAACTCTGTCGCGGGCTCCCCCACGCTCATTCGGCGGCCTTTCAACTCGATCGCTCAAGCTCGTTCTCTCGTATATTGAAGATACGCTGGGACAGCGGATCGAATTGCGCGAGTTGGCGGCCCTCGCAGGGATCAGCGTTCGTCACTTCGAACGCGCGTTTCGACAGAGTACGGGGTATCCGCCACATGCCTATGTCTTGGACCGGCGACTCGATGTCGGGCGTCACTTGTTGATCGATCAGCCAGATTTGCCAATCGAACAAGTCGCCCTTCGATTGGGTTTCTCCAGCAGCAGTCATTTTTCGTCGGCATTTCGCCGTCGAACCGGGTACTCGCCAACCGAGTATCGGAAAATCAGGTTGAGCTAGACCGCATCGCGCCCACCTTGCCAGGGTGCTTAAAACGCGGCGAGGTGATTGGCCCACGTCGGCCGACGTGATCTCGATTGGCAATCTGGTAAGCAGGAAATTCCCGCCGGTCGAACGGCCTCCATTGCTCAACTTTGCGCGCTATCGCTTCACGCTTGGTCGCGCACGTTGCTCCGCTCACGCGGACCGCTAGGCTCGTGCTCAAATACGCGCAACTTGCGCACCGTCAATTCATCGACCTCCAGCGCGCCGAAACGCGCCTTCTTGATCACCATGCGGCCGACCGCAAGGCGGCCGATCGCCAGCGCCCCGATGGCGACCGCGCCGAACGCCGCCGCGCCCAGCGCCAGCGCCAACAGGCTCGCCGCGGGAGTGGCTTTGGGTTGCCTCGTTACGTCGCGCGCCATTTGTGACCTCCATAGCTATTGCCCCATTGGCGCTGTCCAAATTCCGGGCCTTCTGACTAAAACTTAACCTCGCAACTGCGCCGATCAGTCTTACATACATATCATCATCGACAGCGGCCCCGTGCCAGGCGTTGGTGGCTGAGAGTCCGGTAGCGCTCCCGCCTGTCTCAGCGGAGACGCGCATGCCCTATGACACGCCCTCAATCATCGAGCGCTCGCCCTCGGTGCCTGACAGGGGACCGACCATCGTGTGCCGCTCCTGCGGCGACACCATGAAGCACTTCCGCACCATCTCGAGACATGGCGTTCGGCCGGAACAATTCATGTTCCGCTGCCCGTCCTGCAACGGGGTCGATACCAAGCAAGTCAAGCGGGTGGCGTAAGGCTGCATCAGTAGGCACCCCGTCGAATGTAATGAACCACGTGCGGCGACGAGGCGTTACCTATCCAGAATGGGGAATCTCATGCGTATCCATCTCGGTTGCGAGCTCCACTTCGAATTTCCGCAGCCGACGCCGATGATTTTGACGTTGAACGTGCACTTCTCCCGCGTCTCCGAACTGGAGCGTCCGGATTATCTGATAACGAATCCTCCGGTTCCCGTTGCAAGCTACCGCGACAGCTTTGGCAATTGGTGCAACCGCCTCGTTGCGCCCGGCGGGCATTTCAGCCTCGGCACCGACGCCATCATTCGTGACTCGGGCCTGCCGGACCCGATCGATCTGAATGCTCTGCAGCACCAGGTTCGGGACCTGCCGTCGGAAGTCATATTGTTCTTGCTCGGCAGCCGGTATTGCGAGACCGATCGTCTCGGCGACGAGACTTGGCGCCTGTTCGGCAACACGGCGCCTGGCTGGCCGCGGGTGCAGGCGATCTGCGACTTCGTCCAGAATCACATTACATTCGGTTATGAGCATTCCCGCGCCACCAGAACGGCCTGTGAAACATACGCCGAGCGCAGGGGCGTGTGCCGCGACTACGCCCATCTGGCCATCACGTTTTGCCGCTGCTTGAACATCCCGGCGCGCTATTGCACCGGTTACCTGACCGATGTCGGCCTGCCGCCGCCCTATCCGCCCAATGATTTTGCGGCCTGGATCGAAGTCTATCTCGGCGGCCGTTGGCACATGTTCGATCCGCGCAACAATGCGCCGCGGATCGGGCGCATCCTCATAGCCCAGGGCCGCGACGCCGCGGACGTGCCGCTAACCCATACCTTCGGCCCGGGAACACTGTCGGAGTTTCGCGTCTGGGCGGATGAAGTGCCGGCGGAATGAACACGCTGCCTGCCAACCTCAGACGTCGGCCGCCACTGCCGTCGTGACCTTCACCGCAACTTTCAT
>Ga0307476_10000342_pt1 | contig 39284 bp, 34 predicted proteins | sample atmos_gasesECM2C_2_FD_203314 | JGI IMG/M metagenome (GOLD analysis project Ga0307476, IMG submission 203314) | Hardwood forest soil microbial communities from Morgan-Monroe State Forest, Indiana, United States - atmos_gasesECM2C_05 | ecosystem: Environmental > Terrestrial > Soil > Temperate... | reverse complement strand
AGACGGCCTACCGTGATCTGGATGACGACGCCGCCCGCGTGCCGCATCTGCTCATCCAGTTGCAGGACGATCTGGCACGGTCGCGGCGCCGCGAAGCGGCGTGGATTTCCGTCATCGTCCACCTGATTCTCCTCATTGCCATCTTCAACATGGAGAGACTTGAGAAGTACCTGCCTTGGCATACGGCGGTCGTGGCGAAGAAACTGACGAACGGCAAGGATTTGACCTTCCTCGAGCTTCCGTCAGACTTGCAAAAGGTGCCGAAGCCGAACACGAACGTCTTATCCGACAAGAACCGCGTAGCGACGACGCGGCATCCTCAACTGGACGTCAAGGAGCTGCGCAAGATTCTGACCCCACCGCCGGGAGCGCCCGGTTCGGGCGGTGCACCGCAGGCCCCGGCTCAGTCGTCCGCTGGCTTTGCGCAGAATCAGCCGGCCCCGCCCCAGCAAGCGCCGAATCCGCAGATTGCGCAACTGCAGACACCGGCTGCCCCGAACATCAACAATGAGTTCAAGAAGTATTCCGGTTCCATGTCCGCGGGCAACGCAATTCAGGAAGCAGCTCGAGCGGCTGCAAGACCGGGGAGCGGCGGCGAGGGTAACGGCGGCGACTTCGGACTAGGCAACGGGACGCATGGCCGACAGGTGGGCAACCTTGAGATTCTGAGCGATACCCAAGGCGTAGACTTCGGCCCATACCTGCAGCGTGTGCTTCATGACGTGCGGGAGAATTGGTACCGCGCGATTCCAGAATCGGCATGGGGAAAACACGGAAACCTCATCATCGAATTCGCGATTACTAAGGATGGAAGAGTCGCGGGCATGAAGCTGGTAGCTCCTTCCGGAGATGTTCCGCTGGATCGCGCAGCCTGGGCCGGCATTGTGGGCTCAGACCCGTTTCCGGCGTTGCCCAGCGATTTTAGCGGACAGTATCTGGCTCTTCGGTTTCGCTTCTATTACAACCCCACCAAAGAAGAAATGGAGTAGCTCTTCTCGAGGCGCCCCTCTACCAAACGTGGCAACGGTTTTGGTTCACCATCGGCGACCCTGCCTTGCAGTGAAACGCCTCCTGGAATTCCGGCATGTTTGAGACCACTCCATTGGTGCGGTATTTCTCGGGAGAATGCGGATCAACCGTGGCGCGGAGGCGCTTGGTCTCGTCGCGGGTTTCGCCGCACCAGCTCTGCCCGTAACCCACGAAGAATCTCTGGTCGGGAGTGAGATCGTCGAGCGGTTGCAGATTTTCTCCCTTCGTGTCTTCCTTCCACGCCATGTAAGCCAGGATCAACCCACCCAGGTCCGCAACATCCTCTCCCAACGTAAGCTTGCCGTTGATCTTGATGTCGTCGACGATTGTGTATGTCGAATATTGGTCGGAGATGCAACTGGCGCGCTTTACAAATTCTTTGCCATCGTCGGCGGTCCACCAATCACGCAGGTTGCCTTGAGCGTCGAACTGGCGGCCTTCGTCGTCGAAACCATGGGTTAGTTCGTGCCCGATGGTGCCGCCGGTGTCGCCATAGTTTGGAGCAGCATCGGAAGCGGGATCGAATGCTGGCGGCTGCAGCACTCCCGCCGGGAAGTTGATGTCGTTCATCTGTGGGCTGTAATACGCGTTCACCGTGGGCGGACTCATGCCCCACTCACCTCGGTCGAGCGGTTTGCCGATTTTGGCCAGTTCCCGGTCGAATTCAAACTTGCGCGCCCGGGTGACATTGCCCAGTTCGTCGCCGCGCACGATTTCCAGTTTGCTGTAGTCACGCCACTTGTCGGGATAGCCGATTTTGTTGGCCATGCCATGCAGCTTTACCAGCGCCTGCTGTTTGGTCGCCGCGGACATCCAGGGCAACGAGTTGATGTCCTGCGCCATGGCTGCCTCGATTTCCTTCACTATCTTCAGTGCCTGCTGTTTCGCGTCGGGACTGAAATACTTCTCCACGTACACCTGGCCCAAAGCTTCTCCGAGGTCATCGTCTACGTTTTCGGTGCAGCGCTTCCATCGCGGTTGGAGTTCCTGCTGGCCCCGCAGAGTCTTGCCATAAAAAGCGAAGTTCTCGTTCAGCAAAGCCGCCGAAAGAAACGGAGCATCGGCATGCACCAGGTGCCAGCGCAGGTAAGTCTTCCAGTCCGCAACGCTTTCTTTCTCGAGTTCCTCGTTCATCGCCTTGAAGAAGCCGGGGGACGCCACGTTGAGCGAGGCGAGCGACGGCACACCCACCTTGGAGAAGTAGACTTGCCACTGAAAATCGGGACTGAGTTTCTCAAGTTCGCTGGTGGTCATCTTGTGGTCCAGATTCTTCGGTTCGCGACGTTCCACCCGCGTCATCGACCCCTTGGCCAGCGCGGTTTCGATTCGCATGACGGTCTGCGCTTCCGCGGCTGCTCTATCCGTCTGGTCGCCGAGCAATTCGAACATCTTCTGCACATGGACGACGTACGCCTTGCGTAGGTTGACTGACTTAGGGTCTTCCTTCAAGTAGTAATCGCGGTCGGGCAGGCCGAGTCCTCCCTGGTCCGCCTCTGCGATCACTTGACTGGCATCCCTGAAATCCTGGCTGGAGTCGAAACGAAACAGAGCGTTGCTATGAACCATGGCCGCCACCGTAGCGGCGATTTCTGCCTTGGACTCGATCTTAACAATTCGTTCCAACTCCGGCTTCAGCGGTTCGGTTCCCTTGGCCTCGATCGCTTTCTCGTCAGTGCAGGAGGAATAGTAGTCGCCAATTTTCTGCATGTCGGCGCTGCGGTTGGGGTCAGGCACAGCGGCGGCCTCAAGGATTCCGCGCAGTCGGCTCAGGTTCTCGTCCTGCATCTTCGAGTAGGTGTCCCACGACGACTGATCAGGAGGGATCGGGTTGTTTTTGATCCAACCGCCGCAGGAATACTTGAAGAAGTCCACGCACGGATCGACGCTCCGATCCATCGAGGTCACGTCCAGCGCCGGTTCAGGCTTCGATGGTGCGGCGGCTGTGGGTTGTTGCGCGCTGGCCGAGCAAAGCAACGAGGCGAGCACAAGAGTAATTACAAAAATGCGGGAGAATGCCATGAGAAAATCCTCTTCCATGCCTACTGTAGATACTGTGGGGCAAAATGGTTACGTATCGAAATCGAAAAATGTGGGACCCAAGAGTATAAAACCTGGCGTCAAGCCTGAAAGCCGAAGCCAGCTAGCTCTTCCGCAGCCGGATCGAACCGTCTCCAGTATGAATCACCAGCAGATTCCCGCCGCCGTTCAGTTTGCCACGAACCTGGCCCTCGCGAATCTTGCCTTCAGTCGTGACCGGCATATCCAGATCGATGTGGCCATCTCCGGTGTGCAGATCCACATCTGCCGCCAGGTTTTCCGGCACTTCCAGCGTTACCGTTCCATCGCCGCTTTCGAGCCTCCAGCCCGTGGCCAGAGCCGAACCGGCCGCCGCCCGGGCTTCCACACGCCCGTCGCCGGTCTTGAGGTCGAGTTCGTCGAAGCGGCCATTGGCGCGGATGTGGCCGTCCCCAGTCGTCGCCCGGAGTTTGCCATCCACAGCGTCGATCTCTTGCGAGCCATCGCCGCTGCTTAACAGCATCTCGCCCTTAAAGTTGCCGATCTCGATCTTGCCGTCGCCCGTGTGCAGGTCTACCCGGCCCTCGCGCGGCATGTGGATGTCAATGTCGACGTGATGACTGCCTGAATTGCCCCAATTGATCGTGACGCCGTGGTGCGGGTAGTGCACGTCAATCTCAACCACGTTCCCCGTCTGGTGCTCCTCGATCCGGATGCCGTCTTCCCCGATCTTGTAGCGCGTGGTCGTCACCTTGGCGTCGATGGTGTTCTGGTCCCATGTGGAAACGTGGATGTCGGCGTCGGAAGTCTCCACCCGCAGATCGGGCTTGCCGGTGAGGGTATAGGTTTTCGACCAATCGTCGGCCCGCGCGGGCAGCGCGGCCCACGAGCAGACCAAGCCGCTGAGAACAAGACCCGTGAACAACCAGCGTTCAAGACCCATGCGTTTCATAAGAATCCTCCGCCGGGCGCAGACACACTCCCGCCCAGCCTCTTAGACGAGATTACGCGCAATTTGTGAGTTTGGTTCCATGGAAAAGTCGGACATTCTGATCGGGCAGATTCATTCGTTCCTACTCTCGAGTTTTTACATATGCCATGCGGATCAGAGTTCGTTCGGAAAATGGTACGTAGAGCAGGCCCGCGCTGGCCGCGAAAGCCGCGCCCAGACCGATCTTATTCATCAATAGGAATGGAGCCACCGCCCAAAGCTGATCGAGGGCCAGAATGAAAGGGAACATCTGCTGGAACTTTTCGCCCAGGCGCTGGTAGTCGAATCCCACGGCGGAAAGCAGGTAGCAGCGCAGAGGAATTCCTATTCCTGCCGTCACCATCACGAGGGCCGCCAGCGTGGTCGCGCCCCATCCTGGTAAGAAAGAATCTGCGATCCCCTGGATCGCATGCAGTCGGAAGAGAGCGACGAGATAAAAGATGACGTACATCACTTGGATCAACGCAAACAATCCCCGAGTCAGGCTGCGGCGCGGAATCGGAACTTCCAGTTCAGGATGCAGCCCCGGGGAATCCTGCTCGAATGTGGTTGCTGGAATAAATCGATATCCGCGCCGTGCCAGCGTCTCGATGTACCGCGGGCTGGATGCAGAATCGCCCAGAGTCTCCCGCAATTTGTTCACGGCGGTGTTCAGGCTGTGGTCGAAATCAACGAAGGTGTCGGAAGGCCAGAGTTTCTGGCGCAGTTCGTCGCGTGTGACCACGTCGCCGGCGCGCTCCAGCAATAAGGCCAAAACCTGGAACGGCTGCTCTTGCAGGCGCAGCTTGGCGCCGTTCTTGCGCAGTTCACCTGCGGCGAGGTCGAGCTCGAAGACTCCAAAGCGCGCGATTCTGCCGGAGTTATTACCTGGGGAAGCGGGCATCAGAGGACGACCAACGACGCGTAGTGTAGCACCAAGCCCCGTCGCGCCCGTCTTGCGGCTGAGCGTACAATATCTGCGTGCCTGAAGCCCGGCGCCAGAACGATTCCTCCGGCAAGCACCGCCGGCATGCGATTTATGCTACGGAAACTTCCGGCTTGCTGTTGATTGCCTTTCTTTTGCTCGTCCTCACTCTGATTCGCTACTGGCACGCCATTCGCTGGAGCGTGCGCTGACGGTGCCTTCGGTGCAGCCTGAACCGCTGCTGGTGGTTGTCCTCGGCCCTACGGCCAGTGGAAAGACGGCGCTGTCTCTGGCTCTGGCGGAGCGCTTTCACGGCGAGATTGTGAACTGCGATTCCGTCGCCATGTACCGCGAATTTGACCTCGGGACCGCCAAGCCTACGCCCAGCGAACGCGCCCGGGCGCCGCATCACTTGCTCGACTGCGTGTCGCCCGCCGGCCATATCACAGCCGGGGAATACGCCCGCCAGGCGAGGAACGTGCTTGAAGAGATCAAGGCGCGCGAACATTTGCCAATCGTCGTAGGCGGAACCGGACTATACCTGCGCGCCCTGCTCGAAGGACTTTTCCCCGGTCCACAGCGCTCGGAGGAACTGCGGGAACGATTGCGCGAACTAGCCGCAAGCCGCGGCTCCAATTACCTTCATCGCGTCCTGCGCCGGCTCGATCGCGCGGCTGCGGAGAAGATTCATGCTAACGATACGCCCAAACTCATCCGCGCTATCGAGGTATGCCTGGCATCGCGCCAGAAGATGACGGAACTCTGGCGGCAGCGCGGACGAGAGCCCTTGCGCGGGTTCCGCATTCTCCGGGTCGGTCTCGATCCTGATCGACAGACGCTCTATGATCGGATCAACCGGCGTGCGCAACAGATGTTCGAAGCAGGGCTGATTGATGAGACTAAGCGCCTGCTGGAGAAGTACGGCGACACGGCGGGTCCGCTGTCTTCGCTCGGCTACAAGCAGGCGGTGCAGGTGCTTCGTGGCGAACTCACACGCGAACAGGCGCTGCAGGCGGCTCAGCAGGCTCATCGCAACTATGCCAAAAGACAGATGACCTGGTTTCGCCGCGAGCCCGAGGTCCGCTGGCTACAAGGCTTTGGCGACGATGTGCAGATTCAGGAGAGTGCGGCAACTTGGGTCTCACGTTTTGGGTCTTAAGGCCTGACACCTAAGACCCAGTCTTCTGCTATCGTTCTGTGCATGCATCGCAAACTCGCCTTCGTACTGCTCACCCTCGTGCTCACAACGGCAGCGTCGGCCAAGGACAAATATCAGCGGCCCGGCCCTGTGCGTTTGACCCGCGACGGCGACAAATGGGCTGAAAAGACTCTGCGCAAGCTGACTCTGGAGGAGAAAGTCGGCCAGGTGTTCATGGTCTGGTGCCGTGCCAGCTTTCTGAACGTCGACAACCCGGAATACCTGCAGTGGCGCGAAGAAATGCAGAAGTATCACGTGGGCTCGTTCGCTATGACGGTCCATGTGGACGGTCCGTATCTTCTGCGCAGCGAACCTTACGAAGCCGCCGAACTTCTCAACCGTCTGCAAAGCGAATCGAAGTTGCCGTTGCTGTTCGCCGCCGATTTTGAACGCGGGGTCTCGATGCGCCTGCTCGGGACCACGGTCTTCCCGCACGCCATGGCTTTCGGGGGAGATGGCAAGATAGAAGACGCCGAAACGTTCGGCAGCATTACCGCGCTCGAATCGCGCGCCATCGGCATTCACTGGAATTTCTTCCCCGATGCCGATGTGAACTCGAACCCGGCGAATCCCATCATCAACACGCGCTCATTTGGCGAAGATCCCAAGCAGGTCGGAGATCTCGTCGCAGCCTACATCAAGGGCGCGCATGAGGGCGGGATGCTGACCACGGTCAAACATTTTCCCGGCCACGGTGACACGGCCACCGATTCGCATCTTGGGGTCGCCAGCGTCAACGGCGATCGCGCCCACCTCGACTCCATCGAACTGCCACCTTTTCGCCAAGCTATCGCGGCCGGGGTCGACTCGGTCATGGTGGCGCATGTAACCGTGCCCGCGCTCGATTCCGATCCCAACCACGTGGCCACCCTTTCGCCGGCGATTGTTTCGGATCTGCTGGAAAAGCAACTCGGCTTCAAGGGAATCATCATCACCGACGCGCTCGACATGGCCGCCCTGACACACCTTTTTGCCAACAACATCGGCCGGGCCGCCGTCGAGGCATTCAAGGCCGGTAACGACCTGCTGCTCATCCCCGCCGACTTCCCGGCCTCGTACAACGCCATGCTGCAGGCGGTTCAGTCGGGCGAAATCTCCCGCGAACGCCTTGACCACTCTGTGCTCAAGATCCTGAAGACAAAGGCTTCTCTTGGGCTGCAGGACGCCCGTACCGTAGACGTCAAGGCCCTCGCCGACCTGGTTGGCAAGCCGGCGAATCTGGCTTTCGGCCAGCAGGTAGCTGATGCCGCGATCACCCTGGTTCGCGACAACGGAAAGGTTTTGCCCCTCAAATCTTCGCTCAAATACCAGGGAACCGCGAAGCCCGGTCTTCCGTATACGACACAAGAGGAGACACGGAATCAGACGGTCGCGGTGCTCTTCTCAGAAGATGTGCGGACGGAGTCCGGGCGAGTGTTCGGCCGCGAGTTTCGCGCCAGAATTCCTGATGCGCGCGTGCTCTATGTGGATCCGCGTATCGCGGCCGGTATGAGCGATGAGGTGCTCAAGGCCGTCGAAGAAGCCAAGACCGTGGTGGCAGCGGTCTATGTGGTGCCCACGGCAGGAAGAGTGGGGAATGCAGTTGCGATGGAGGATGCGACCGGTTCGCTGCTGAAGCACCTGCTCGATCGTGCGGCGGGAAAGACCGTGGTCGTCGCCATGGGAAACCCTTACGTGGCGGCGGACTTCACCAGGACTGAGAATTACATGTGTACGTTTTCTAATGCGTCGGTGTCTGAGCTGAGCGCGGTCAAGGCGCTGTTTGGGGAAATTGCCATCCGCGGGCATCTTCCGGTGAGCATTCCAAATGTTGCCCAGCGCGGCGCCGGCCTCCAGCGTCCGGTTCAAGTTGCCAATGGAGGGTCTTAACATGCGCAGGAACAAGTTCTCTGCATTCATTGCAATCGCTGCCCGAGCAAGCCTGGCTGTACTCCCGCTCCTGGTCGCGTGCAGCGTGAACGTAAAGAAAGAGGCCGACGGCCAAGACAAGCAGGTGGACATCAAGACGCTCTTAGGTGGAGTCCACGTCAGCAAACAGGCGGACGTCTCCGACGTGGGTCTGACGGTTTATCCCGGCGCCCGGTTGAAGGAAAAGGATTCCGATGGCAGCGACAAGAGCGCCAATGTAAATATCTCCGGCTTCGGATATGGTCTAAAAGTCGTCGCCTTGGAGTACGAGTCCGACGACGCGCCCGCCAAGGTCCTCTCTTTTTACAGGGACCAGTTGAAGAAGTATGGCACCGTTCTCGAATGTCACACTTCCCGAGGAAACTGGAATGTGAACATGCACAAGAATGGCTCGAACGAGTTGACCTGCGAAGGCAGCGGCGGCTCTGACATCGAGCTAAAAGTCGGCAAGCAAGATGATCAACATATTGTTGCTGTCGAGTCAGAAGGTAAGGGAACGAGTTTCTCGCTGGTCTACGTGCGAACCCACGGCAAGGATGCCGACATCTAGAGCGCTTTTTCGGGTCTCCTTAAAGGAGGAAATCATGTTTCAGCCGAACGTTTTTCGAATAATCCTTCGTTCGATCCTCGCAGTAGCATTCGGCGTCGCCCTAGCGATTCCCAGCTGCGCGGCTCAGCCCCAAAACACCGACAGCGCCAAGGACAAGCATCTTGATGTCCAAAGCTCCGTGGGTGATTTGCACATGGGCAACGATGCGGACGCTCGAAAAGCCGGATTGCCGCTCTATCCTGGCGCTCGTCTGCGGCACGACGAGGAGAACGGCGACGCGCTTAACCTCGGCGTCCTTACCGATGCGTTCGGAATTAAGCTGGTGGTCGCGAAGTACGATTCCGAGGATGCTCCCGGCAAAGTCATTGATTTCTACCGCGAACATTTGAAGAAGTATGGCAAGGTCCTCGAGTGCCACAGGAGCAAACACGACGGGGATGCACATGCCGATGTCAACGACGACGAGCGTTCGAAAGAACTCAAGTGCGAAGGCGACAATACCGGCCCAGTCACCGAATTGAAGGTCGGCACTGCCGACAACCAGCACGTCGTCGCGATCGAGCCGCATGACGGTCGCGGCGGCTCAACCTTCGCCCTGGTCTACGTTCGCACGCACGGCAAGCAGGGCGACATCTAGGGCGAAATCCAAAGAGTCTCAAATTTTCGACGCGGCAACACGGCGGCAGTTCCTTGCGCCTGCCGCTCGTCGTGCTATACCTTCAAGCAAGCCTTTCTGAGTTCTAATGGACCATCCCTGTCACAAATGTGGGAACACCGTCGAAGACGGCAAAGCCTTCTGCTCGCAGTGCGGCGCGCCTCAGATTCGCGTGGCCATGCCCGAACCTTCGCTGGAGCTCGTCCCCGCAAGCGGTGGGGCGGTGCCAGCATTGAACGGTGAAGTGGGGCCGAGTTTCTCCGGCATCCCGTCCGTCCCCCTGTCTCTGAGTTGGGCTCACGCTTTACAACCTTGCGCCCTCGCGGCCGCCGTCGCTCTTGGGCTTACGGTTCTCGGGCTGAATCCGTTTGTGGCAGCGCTCGGCACGGGATTTCTGGCTGTTGCTTTCTCTCGACGCCGCGGCCCTGGACCCTTGATCCGCGGCGGAGCCGGGGCCAGGCTAGGCGCCCTCAGCGGCCTGCTCTTTTTCGGAGCATCGACCATTCTCCAGACTCTGGCTGTGGCAGTCCTTCATAAAGGCGCAGAAATAAAAAGCGAACAGCTGGATAAGCTCCAGCAGTGGGCCACGCGATATCCTGGTCCCGAGGTGCAGCCCTTTTTGGATTTTGTAAAGTCCCCTGATGGATTCGCGATTTTGATGGTGGCTTCGCTGATTGTGGCTTGCGTGGCCTTCATTGTTCTAGGCAGTTTCGGCGGAGCCCTCGGCGCTGCTCTTCTGGGACGACACAATCGCCCGTAATGCACGCCTGGCCACGATCCGCTGGCGTTTCCGGCTCGGTCTTGCCTGCCTTGCGCTGGCCGCGTATGATGCACCGTTTGCATCCTTACGCGATGAATAAACCGGCGCGCGGTTCACTGCTCGGTATCGAGCACCTGGAGGATAAAGAAATCCTGGGCCTGCTGAAGCTGGCCCGCCGGATGAATCCGCTCAAGGCGCGTCCGTTATTGCGCAACAAGCGCGTCGTGCTTCTGTTTTACGAAGCCTCAACCCGCACGCGATCTTCCTTCGAGATCGCCGCCAAATCCTTGGGCGCCACCACCGTTCTGGTGCAGTCCTCGGGTTCGAGCATCGAAAAGGGTGAGTCGTTGCTCGACACGGCCTACACCCTCCGCGCGGTGGGAGCGGACGCGATCGTGATGCGCCATCCCTCCGCCGGCGCGTCTTACCTGATGGCGAGGCACCTCGACATCCCCGTCATCAATGCGGGCGACGGCATGCACGAGCACCCGTCCCAGGCGCTGCTCGACGCCTTCACCATCCTGAAACACAAGAAATCGTTGAAGGGCTTGCAGGTTGCGATTATTGGAGATATCTACCACAGCCGTGTGGCGCGTTCCGCGTGTCACCTGCTAAGCCGGTTCGGCGCGAAGGTGACACTCTGCGGTCCTCCCGAGCTCGTACCGGAATTTGCGACTACACTCGCTCCGGGTCTGCGCATCACTCGCCACATCGAAGAAGCGCTTCGCGGCACCGATGTCATCATGCTGCTGCGTGTGCAGCAAGAACGCCTCGCCGGAAGGAAAATCCAGCTGCGAGACTACATGGCGCACTATCAGATGAATACGTCGCGGCTGAAGTTGGCCAAGCGGGATGCCATCGTCATGCATCCCGGGCCGATCATCCGCGGCCTTGAGTTGACCTCTGAAGTGGTTGACTGTCCGCAGTCCGTCATCGTGGACGAGGTCCGCAACGGCGTCCCCACACGCATGGCAATCCTGCTGCGGGCATTAGGCAAGGCCAGACAATAGGGAGAGGCGACCCGGAGAAATCGACGATAAGTCCATGGCAGACGCAAAATACAAGCACGGTTCGCTGCTTATCAAGGGCGGCCACGTGATCGACCCCGCGGCGAAGATCAATGCGCCCATGGATGTTCTGCTGCGCGACGGACGCGTCGCCGAAGTCGCGCTACCCAACAAGGTGCGCGGTGGCGCCGACGAGAAGTTCGATGCACGCGGCCTGATCGTCGCCCCGGGATTTATTGATTTGCACGTTCATTTGCGCGAGCCCGGACAGAGCTACAAAGAAACGATTGCCACCGGCACCGCCGCGGCCGCGGCCGGAGGTTTCACCTTAGTTTGCACCATGCCGAACACCACGCCGGTGGTGGACACAGCTGAGTGGGTTGCGTGGTTGCGGCATCCGGAGCGGGGAGCTCTGGTCAACGTCTTCCCTATCGCCGCCGCGACGAGCAGCTCGCGCGGTGCGACGCTCACCGACTTTGCCGCCCTGCAACGCGCTGGAGCTGTGGCCGTCACCGACGACGGCAAGCCCATCCTTGACGACGAGATCATGCGCGCAGCCCTGCGGCTCGGCGCCGAGCTCAACCTGCCGGTGGTGCAACACGCTGAAGACACACGCCTCACCGAGCACTGCTCCATGCATGAAGGTCCCACCAGTTTCCGCCTCGGCCTGCGCGGAATGTCAGCCGCCGCCGAAGCGAACATCGTGGATCGCGACGTGACTCTCGCGCAACAGATTCGCGAATCTCGCCTGCATGTGGCGCATCTCTCCACTTCCGACGCGCTCAAGGCCGTACGCCGTGGCAAGCGCGCCAAGGCCCGCGTTACCTGCGAAGTCACGCCGCACCACTTCACCTTGCTCGACCAGGACGTGGGCGAGTACAACACGAATTTCAAGATGAATCCGCCGCTGCGCTCTGCGACGGACCGCGAAGCTATTCTGGTTGCGCTCGCCGACGGCACCGTGGATGCGATCGCCACAGACCACGCTCCTCACGCCGCGCACGAAAAAGAGGTCGAGTTCGAACGCGCTGCATTCGGCATTACCGGACTCGAAACCGCATTAGCCCTTGCGATCACTAAGCTGCACCGCGAGCACAAGATTTCCCTGGCTCGCATTGTCGAACTCTTTACCGCCGGCCCGGCGCGCGTCTTCGATCTCCGCAGCCGAGGCTCGCTCGCCCGCGGCAACTTCGCTGACGTAACCATCTTCGATCCCAAGAAGCGCTGGACGTTCGAGGCCGCCAAGTCACGGTCACTATCGCACAACACGCCGTTTGACGGCTGGCAGTTCACGGGAAAGGTGGTGGCGACGATTGTGGGTGGAAAGATTGTGTATCGCCCCGACTAGTCCCTGGCGACAAACACAAACGGATTACTTTGGAGTTGTTTTGGCTTCCTCGCTTTGGCCACAAAGCTCGCGGATGGTGTCAAATCCTATGTATGCAGGGTCTCGCATGGGAAGCTAGGTCGCGCTCGACCGCAGCAGTCGTGTACGCTCTGTCGAGCGTCGCGCTAGCTTGCGCCCTATACTACGTTCCTTACGAAGACCGACACCCAGTAGCGCTGCTTGTGCTGTTTTCTCCCTTGGTTTTTTTAGTTCCGTATGTTCGGTTTCTCCTGAAATCGGCAACTACGAAGCAAAAGGTCGCTGCGGCCGTTCTTAACGCTATTTGCGGCGCCGTGGTGGCCACCTATGTGGGCACGCGGCCGTCTTGGCCTCCTCCTCCGGAGCTGCCTTTCGAGATCGGGGTAGCGCTTCTAGTAATCGTTTCCGCGGTCTTCGTGCTCGCAGCCATCGCGTTGTTCTCCCGTTATAGGGCGGCCTACATAGCGGCTACGACCGCTACCCTGCTTATGTGGCCATGCCTTTTATTAGATTCGCTGGCTGGTCGGAATCTGGGCCTCTATGGCCTCGCGTCGCTGGCCTGTGTTCCAGCTCTTCTGGGATTCACCATTGCCGCCGATACCGTGTTTCTAAGGCCGATCTTTGGATATCGCGCCGGACTTGCAGCAGCGATTTTCGCCTGGCCGTACAGCGTCCTTCGCGAGATGTCGTACCCTTACGGGGGAAATTCATGGACCATGTTCAACCTGCCGGGGGATCCGCATGGAGCTCCCGAATTGATATACGCGAAGATCTCAATCTTCTTAGGAGTGTTTGTGATTGTTTCGACGATCACTTCATTATTGCGACTCTGCCCTGCTTCCTGGACCCTTAAGGGTGTTCCAATCCGATCGCGCACCTGGCTGGCGTTTACGCTTTCATTTGTCGTAGTCGTAGCGTGGTTCGCCCATTCCGTAACACCCTATAGAGTGCCAACGGAAACCGGCGGCTTGTCTCCTGAAATAAGAGTCGTACACCTTGTGAAAAAGGGACTTCATCTCAGCGAGACGAGGATTTCAGTGATGAGGGATGGGCGATTTTATATCAGTTGTGATATTCGCGAGCCGATGCAGTATCAATCTGACGGCGAGCTGTTTCGGGGATTTGTGCCGCGTGAAAGATCACAGCAAATTCTCGATTTCGTGAGGGTTCCGGAGTTCAAGGTTTCAGGGAGTTCGCTGAGAGACCTGCCACGGCGCTGGAATTCTGACGCTTGGTATGTCGATGGTGAAAGAGTCCCTTTCGTCGTGTTCAGCGCAGCCACGAACACAGCGCCACCGAAAGAGCTCGTTGACTGGTTTAACGAGATGAAGGGACTGCCAAAAGAAAAAGACGGGAATTTCACGACAAGAGATGTCTGTCTCGGCTTCTGCTATGAACCGCGGTTGTAGAAAAACAACGGCCTCAGAGGATCCCCATGCGTTTCCCGACGCTCTTGAGGACCTCCAGTGCCTGCTCCAACTCTTCATTCGTGTGTGTCGCAGTCATGATGGTGCGGATGCGGGCTTTGCCTTCCGGCACGGTGGGGAAGGCGATGCCGGTGCCGAGCACACCTTCTTTGAACAGCTCGCTGGAGAAGTCCATGGTGAGCTTGCCGTCGCCGATGATGATCGGCGTGATCGGAGTTTCGCTGGCCGGAGTGGCGCGGCCGCCGATGTCGAAACCCAGCAGGCCCAGTTCTTTTTTCCAGAAGCGCGTGTTTTCCCAAAGTTTTTCCATGCGCTCGGGTTCGTTTTCCAGAACTTCGAACGCCGCGATGCACGTCGCCGCAACGGACGGCGGATGCGAGGTCGAAAACAAGAACGGCCGCGCCCGGTGGTAAAGAAAATCGATCAGATCGCGCGTTCCGCAGACGTATCCGCCGAGCGCACCGATGGCTTTCGATAACGTCCCAACCTGAATATCCACGCGCCCGTGCACTTTGAAATGATCGACGGTACCGCGGCCGTTGCGTCCGAGCACGCCGGAAGCGTGCGCGTCATCGACCATCATAATAGCGCCGTATTTCTCCGCCACGTCGCACAGCCCGGGCAGCGGACCGATGTCGCCATCCATCGAGAACACGCCGTCGGTGATCAGCAGCTTCTTGCCCGGCTTATCTTTCACGCTGGCCAGTTGCTCTTCGGCATGGGCGACGTCCTTGTGGCGGAAGACCAGAATCTGTGCCTTCGACAGGCGCGCGCCATCGATGATCGATGCGTGGTTCAGCGCGTCGGAGATAATGAAATCCTCTTTGCCCAGCACCGCCGAAACCGTGCCCGCGTTAGCCGCGAAGCCTGATTGGAAAACAACGCAGGCTTCGACGTTCTTGAAACGCGCAATTTTTTCCTCGAGCTCCATGTGGATCTTCATGGTCCCGGCAATAGTGCGCACCGCGCCCGAACCCACGCCGTACTTGCGCGTGGCATCAAGCGCCGCCTCACGCAGCTTGGGATGCGTAGTCAGCCCCAGGTAATTGTTCGATGCCAGGTTGATGACTTTCTTGCCGTCGAAGGTGCAGACCGGCGCCTGCTCGTCCTCGAGAACGCGCAGCTTGAAGTGCGTGCCCTTGGTTTTGAGTTCGTTGAGCTGGTCGGTGAGGTAGGAGAGCGGATTAGTGCGGGTTGCGATGGTCATGTCGTGCCTCAAAACTTCTTTGCCACGGATTTACGCGGATCAACACGGATTGAAGCCCGGACAAGTGTAATCCTCAGAGCTCAACCTGGGCTTTCAGAACATAATCGGGTTTCCGGTCGCAATGCTGGCCTCGCACAGTTGCTTCATGTTGGTGAAGAATTCTTTCTCGGACTCGGCAAGAATGTCGCTGGAGTGGAGTACGGTATCAACTTCCTTCAACAACGCCGGAGACTCCTTGATGGGAATCCAGTCACCGGTGTGCGTGCCGTCGTAGAGAACTTTTTCCAGCAAGATCGGAAATCGCGGTCCCGGCTTTCCTTGCAGGTGGCGCAGAAAGCTGCGCAGATTCCCCACCTTTGTGATGTTGCCCAGGAAAAACGAAAGGATAAATCCCTCGTGCTCGCAGGAATCCGTAAGCCAACGGTCGTGTGCTTCCCATTCGTCGTCGGTAGGATCGCCCGTAAGCATCGGCTCGCCGCTTTCGTCGAAGGTGAGCCGGTCGGGGAATGGGTGGGGCTTGGCTTTGCCGTCCCGGATGCAGGTGCAACGTACGAATGCATCAAGGGCCATAATTCACTTCCGTCTGCAGACGTGATCCTGCCTGCGCTCCGTGGCTGAAGCTTTCGCGGACAGGAGTGTCCGCGCCACACAACCGTGCCACACGATCATTGCATGCCGTTTGGATACACCAATATTTTACTAGCCTCGCCGGTTTTCAGCCGCTCCATAGCCTTCGAGAAATCCTTCATCGCGATGCGGTCGGTGATCACGGGATGCAGATCGAGCTTGCCGGCCTTGAGCAGCGCGGTCATCTGGTACCAGGTCTGGTACATGCGCCGCCCGTTGATGCCCTGCACCGTGATGCCCTTGAAAATAATGTCCTCGGAAAAGTTCAGCGAGATGGGTTTTGAGGTCAGGCCAAGCAGGGAAATTCTTCCGCCGCGCCGCACGATATCGAAAGCTGTTCGAATCGAATCAGGATGCCCGGCCATCTCGAGCACCACGTCCACACCCAGCCCGCCGGTTTTCTCCATCACAATCGCGCGCACGTGTTCTTTCGAAGGATCGAGGACATAATCAGCCTTCATCTCACCAGCGATCTTGCGCCGGTGCTCGTTCACCTCGATGGCGAACACGCTGGTCGCGCCCACCGCCCGCGCCACGGCAATGGCAAAAAGTCCGATGGGCCCACAGCCCGTGATAGCCACAGTTTTCGCAGCGATCTCACCCGCGAGCACGGTGTGAACGGCGTTCCCAAGGGGGTCGAGAATCGACGCATACTCCTGCGGAATGGCCGGATCAAGCTTCCAGATGTTTGACTCGGGAATGACCACGTACTCGGCGAAGGCGCCGTCGGCGTCTACGCCGATGATCTTCACGTTCTGGCAGATGTGAGCTTCGCCGGTGCGGCACTGCAGGCACTTGCCGCAAGCCACATGCATCTCGGCGGAAACGAAGTCGCCTTCCTTCACGCTGGTCACTTCATCACCGAGCGCGGCCACTTCGCCACAGAATTCGTGCCCAGGGATCAGTGGAGGATGAATCCGGTTCTGCGCCCAGCGGTCCCAGTTGTAAATGTGCAGATCAGTGCCGCAGATGGACGCGACCCTCACCTTGACCAGCACGTCGTTACGCCCAAAGGCGGGAATCTTTACTTCGCGAACCTCCGCGCCCGGCGCGGCCTCCGGCTTTACAACCGCAAGCATGGTGGATGGCATGACTGCTACCTTATGAATTCAGACTGAGACACAAAACATTTGATTCTAGCACCGCCGGAATTCAGGATGCGTTCGCCATCGTAATTGGGTGAGCTCACCGCTCAGGCAGCAGCCCCTTCTCACTCCTCGGAGGGGCCACCTTATAGCTTTCCGACTTGCCACGCGGAATGCTCAGCGTCTTCCACTTCCCGGAGCGGATATGCTTGGCCAGGAAAACGATCTGCCCGGTGTGCTGCGCGTAGTGCGCGATCTGGCGATTGACGGCCTGCAGCACGGTATGGGGCTCCCCGCGGATGGTCACGGTGCGCATCACGTCCTCCGGTTTCAGCGCCTCGATCGCCGCAAAAACCCGCGCCCAGCCGTCTTCCCACCACTTCGTCAGATCGGCGCGGGTAGTCGCAGGGCTGAGTTCGAATTCCTGATCGCGATAGCGATCGGGTTTCTCTCCGTCGGAGGTTAGGAAGTCGGTGAAGCGTGAGCGCATGTTGCCCGCCATGTGCTTTACCAGGACAGCGATGGAATTCGATTCCGGGTCGATGGTGATAAATAGCTCCTCGTCCTTGAGTTGCGCCATCGCGCCCTCAGCCATCCGCTTGTGTCCGCGGAACTGGCGGTGTGCTTCGTCGAGATAGTGTGCTGCGGTGTCGGCCATGAGACTTTACCTGTTAAGAATTAGATGCAGGACCGGCCGGCGGAATGAGCGGGTACGGAGCGGTCAGAGTCTGTGGCCGCACCTCTATTTGCAGTTCAAAGCCTCCCACCCACTTGGCAAACAAGTTGTATAGCAGCGGGCCGATCGCACCCCCCAACAAAACCCACGGCCCCATAGAGCACCGGCATAAGAACGGCAAAGTCGACACCAAAGATCCCGGCAACGGGGCTGTTCTGCTGACCGAGTGCAGATCCCAGCAGTCCCATCAGCAGGAACAACGGCGCTAAGATCAGGCCCAAACATGCGTAGACCAATCCCAGGATTTTGGCAACCGACAACACTCCAACCGATTTGATGATGTGCATGGACGTCTCCTTGAAGTTTCTCCGATCAACGCGCACCCCAGCCGCCGCCACCGGGTGACTCGATCCGGATGCGCTCGCCTTTTCGCAGCCGCGTACTGAACTTGCCCGGCATTTCTTCGATCGAACCGCTGCTGCGGATCACACTGGTTTTCCCCGGCACACCTGCCTCGCCACCAGCAAGTCCCCACGGCCCGCGCGTGCGCCGGTCTGCTAGCAGGGTGACTTCGCAGTCAGTCAACACTTCGATCTCGCGAATAATGCCGTCGCCCCCGCGATGCTTTCCTCCGCCTCCGCTGCCTGGCCGAAGCGAGTAGCGGCGAACCCGCAAAGGATAGGCATACTCCAACGCTTCTGCTGGAGTGTTCAGAGAATTCGTCATGTGAGTATGCACGCCGGAGACGCCGGGCTTCCCGGGACGTGCACCCATGCCTCCCGCGATCGTTTCATAGTAAGCAAAGGGCTGGCCGGTTTGGGGATCGATTCCGCCGATGGTGAGATTATTCATGGTTCCCGAGGCTGCGGCGGGAATGCGATCCGGAATGGCTTGAGCCAGAGCCCGCAGCAGTACATCGACGATGCGCTGCGACGTTTCGACATTTCCTCCGGCCACCGCCGCCGGTGGCCGCGCATTCACAACTGTCCCCTCAGGAGCAATTACCCGGATGGGCCGCATCAGTCCTGTTGTTGCCGGAGCGTCGTCGGCCAGTAGACACCGAAAAACATAGAAGCACGCGGAGTACGTGATTGCCTCTACCGCGTTTACGCTCCCTTCGACCTGCGGATCACTGCCCGTGAAATCGACGGTAACGCTGGGGCGCGGGCGGCCGCTCGCCACATTAACTTCAACTTCTACGGCGATCTTTACCGGCTTGTCGCTAATCCCGTCGTTGTCCAGAAAATCTTCCGCGCGATAGGTGCCCGAGGGCACGCGCAGCAGAAATGCCCGCATCAGTTCTTCGGAATACTGCAGCAGTTCCCGCGCCGCCCGCTGGGCCTGGTCGATTCCGTAGCGCGCGCAAACTTCCCGCAAGCGCTCAGCCCCGGTGTGGCACGCCGCGATCTGCGCACCCAAATCGCCTTCGCGCTCTTCGGGCGTGCGCACATTGTTGAGCAACAACGCCAGCACATCGCGCTCTATCACGCCGGCACGCACGATCCTCACGGGAGGGATGCGGAATCCCTCCTGATAAATCTCTCGGCACAAACCCATCGATCCCGCGTAGGCTCCACCCACGTCCGCGTGATGCGCCCGCGATGCTACGTAGAAGGCAGGGCGCTTCCCGGCCTTTGGTGGGCCAGAGCGGCGGCGCCCCACAAACACCGGAGCCACCAGCGTGATATCGGGCAGATGCGTTCCACCACGGAATGGATCGTTCAGCATAACAACATCTCCCGGCCCCATCTCGCACGCTGCAATCGCCGCCCGCACCGACATTGGCATCGACCCCAGATGCACCGGCATGTGATCGCCCATGGCGATCACCTCCCCGGCGCCCTCGAACACGGCGCAGGAATAATCGCGCCGCTCTTTGATGTTGGGAGAAAACGCAGTACGCCGCAGCGCTGCACCCATCTCCTCGGCAATCGAGTGGTAGAGGTTCTTGAAGATTTCCAGTTCGACGGGATCGCGCCACATGAGGCGCAGTGTACCGGAAGCGGGAACCCGGGACCAGCAGCTCGGCAAATGCCGCCGGCGCATTCTCGATCTGACGTGAATGTGGGAAAAATCGAAAGCAGACTGATCAGCTAAGCGATCTAGCTTCAGACAGAATCCCCCCGAAATTCTTCTGTTACCCACAAAATTGTGTTGACACTACCTTCCTACTGCCGCAATATCTTGTGTTAAGGATGCTGCCCGTACCACAAGTTGGGTGGCGTTTGGCAATCAGGACGTTATGAAACGTCCTTTGCAAGGGAAAATCGTTCACGGAGGATCCTTCATGGCAACGAAGAAGAAGGCAAAAAAAAAGAAGAAACACTAACCGTCTGCGAAACGATACTTCGCACGGGCCAAGAGTTTAACCAGCCTCTCAGGAGAAGCACCTCTTGAGAGGCGTTCTCTTTTTGCGGGCAGCTGCCATCGACCAGTCGGCCTGTAGCCATTACTCCGCCGAATTCGGTACCCCGACAGCTAAGGCTATTGGCTAATTGTCCGGTACAGACTCCTGAAAAATTCCCCGTATATCGAATGCTCCGGGTGTGTCACAATTGTGAACCATCGGGTTTGAAGCGTGGGTGCGAGCATGCGTGCGAAGAACATGAGTCCCAGGAAGAAGAGCGCGAGCAGGAATCGAACGGATGAAATCTTCATCCCAGACAAACTCTACTTCCGCATCGGCGAAGTGGCGACCTTGTGCCGGCTGCCCGCCTATGTGTTGCGCTTCTGGGAAAGCGAGTTCCCGCAACTCAAGCCGGTAAAAAGCAGCACTGGCCAGCGCATGTATCGCCGACGCGATGTGGAAAGCGTCCTGCATATCAAGCAACTGCTCTACGAACAGGGTTTCACCATCGTGGGCGCGCGCCAGCAACTGCGTTCCGAAGCGAAAACCGAAAAGGGGCAGGCTGCCATTCCATTCCCGGCGCAAACATCTGCCGACGTGCAGCGCATCCGCCAGGGACTGCGCGAGATCCTGAGCCTACTCTCGACACGGCGTACGGGATGATGCGTTTTATCCGCGCCGTGATTTCGCACTCAGCAAGCTAGACTCAACAAGCTGTCTTTGTCTCGATCGCGGGACTCAATTTCCGTGAGCCTCTGGGTGTAGAATCCCATCGTCGATGGGGACCCAAATGGAAATTCGACAGAAGAAGATCGGCTTTGATTGGGAGAATTTCGCGGATGTCGTTAAGAAAATCTTAAGGGCTGCGTTCTTACTGGCTGCAATCGTAATCCCTGCGGTGTCATCCGCGCAGGACGCAAACGGAAGAATCTTCGGAACGGTTTACGACCAGCAGGGAGCACTGATCTCGGCGGCGGAAATCACCGTGACCAACACGGCTACTCAGGTCGTCCGCAACGCCGCCACCGACAGCCAGGGATCCTTCCAGGTATTGGCGCTCCCCATCGGAAGCTACAAAGTGAAGGCCGAGCACGCGGGGTTTCGCACCGTAATCAGCGCGGAGCAGAAACTGTTCATCAATCAGGCCCTGCGGATCGACATCAAGATGGAAGTCGGAGCGGCCAGCCAAACGGTCGACGTAGGCGCCGAGGCCGCGCCCGTCGAAACCGTCAACCCAACTCTGGGGCAGTCGATCACCGGACGAACCCTCACCAACATGCCGCTGAACGGGCGGGATGCTCTCGATCTTGCCTTGCTTCAGCCCGGAGTGACCGAGAGCAACGACGACAATAGCGGCGCCGGCAACTACAGTATCGCCGGTGGACGCACCGATTCCGTCACCTTTCTCCTCGACGGCGGGCTGAACAACGATCTGCTTGATAACAGCAATCTTCTCGATCCCAATCCTGATTCCATTGCCGAATTCCGTCTGCTGACCAGCAACTACACTGCAGAATACGGCCGCAACGGCGGAGGAATCATCAGCGAGGTCATCAAATCAGGCTCCAATCAGATCCACGGGAGCGCTTTCGATTTTTTCCGCAACCGGGTGCTCGACGCCAATGACTTCTTCAACATTCCGTTGGGTATTCCACGGCTCGACCTGAAACGCAACCAGTTCGGCGGGACACTGGGCGGACCGATCCGGAAGGATAAAGCGTTCTTTTTTCTCGCCTACCAGGGGCAAAAGCAAATTCAGGCTGTACCTGATGTCGATATTCCCGTGTACACGCCGCAGGAACTGCAAGGAAATTTCTCCCAGGTGATACCAGAGAACGGTGTGACCTGCACGACGGCAGGCGGATGTCCGGATCCGAATGTCGCCGCGTTCCTGGAGAACAATCCCTACTTTGCAACCCCGAATGGCAATGCAGCCCTGGCGATTATTAGCCCCAACGCGATTGATCCCGTTACCCAGAATTACATTAATGCGGGCCTGGTCGCGAGTGCACCGACGAACCAGACGGTTTGCAACACGGGTGGAATATGCACTGGGCTCCTCTCTACCTCGCTGGAGCAGACGAACAATGCGGATGAGCTGACCACCAAATTCGACTTCAATCTGAGCGCCAAAGACAAGATCTCCGCCACGATCGGCGGGAATCGCACACTGTCTCTGAACCCGTTTCCCTACGCCACAGTGCCAGGATTTCCCAGTCGGACCACCGCCGATTATTACTTTACGAACATTGGCTACACCCGGATCTTCTCCCCCACTTTACTGAATGAGTTTCACTTTGTGACTCATCGCAGCAATTTTCTGCAGGACAGTGTGACCAAGCAATTGCCCTCTGGACCCAGCCTCGGCGTCGGCATTACACCAGACCTTGCCACTGGCCCCACGAACATCTTTTTCGACACCGGCTATCAATTTGGTCCCAGTGAGCAGGGACCTACGCGCTTCGTGGAGAACACCTTTTCCTGGACCGATGCGGTTTCGTGGACTCAAGGAAAAAATAACTGGAAGTTCGGAGCCGGATTCTCCCCGTACCAGGAGAACCTGGTCTTCGACTATTTCACGAATGGAGAATTCGACTTCGATTCCCTTGGTGGTTCCAACGCTTCCGGGAATCCCTACGCCGACTTTCTGCTCGGAGCCCCGTCGGCCTATTTTCAAGGACCGCTTGCCCTTTCCAACATACGCAGCAAAAGCACTTATGTATTTGGCCAGGACGAGTTGCACGTACGCAAGAATCTGGTGCTCACGATGGGTCTGCGGTACGAGTACAACACGCCCAAAGCTGATACTGAGGGCCGAAGCTTTTCGGTGATTCCAGGGTTGCAGTCGCAACGATTTCCCGGCGCGCCGCTGGGGATGGTGTTCCCCGGCGATCCCGGAGCTCCAACCGGCGTGAACTTCCCCGACAAGAAGAACTTCGCGCCCCGCTTCGGCTTTGCCTGGGATCCGACGGGAAAAGGTAAGACCAGCATCCGCGGCGGCTTCGGACTTTTCTACGACATCCTGAAGGGCGAAGATAACCTGCAATTCAACGGCGAGGTCCCGTTTTATGCGGAGCCGGGTCTCTTCTTCAACAGCGTTGGGCCGTTGCAGGGCGGGCCCACAGGCTATCTCAATCAGCCGTATCAAAATGCGTGTAATTTTGACGCGAACGGTAACTGTATCAGTCTGGGCGTACCCAACCCATTTCCCTCCACGCCTCCCACAGCCAATGTCAGTTTCGGGCAGTTTCTTCCCATCAACGGTAGCGGCGCCGTCTTTTTGGTCGACCCACACCTGCGAACGCCCTACGTCTATCAATACAACCTGAGCTTGCAACACAATCTTTTTGCTGACACAGTTTTGGAAACCAACTACGTCGGCAGCACCGGACATGGATTGACCTCACTGAAAGACATCAATCCCATGGTACTGAGTCCCGCGGTACCGGGAGCCACCAATCGTGTGATTAATCTAGCCCCTGGCGACAGCAACTGCATGGACCAGGGCGTGCCAGTAACTTGTTTCGGCCAGCTTCCAGAATTCCAGAACGTATCGCACGCGAACTATAACGCTCTCGAGGCCAGTCTGACCCGTCAGCCCAAGAATTCAAAGCTGGGTACGGCCTATTTCACCCTCGCCTATACCTACGGTCACAGTCTTGACAACGCCTCCGGCTTCGCCCAGCGCAACTCGCAGGTGCCGGCCTACAGCCCAGACCTCTTCTACGCATCCGGAGACAGCGATGTCCGGCAGCGCATCAGCTTTAGCGGAGGCTGGGACCTGCCGTTCGATCGGATGTGGGCCACGGGTCCAAAGCGCCTGACTAAGGGATGGAGCATTTATCCCATCGTGACCTGGCGCACCGGCTTCCCCTTCGACATTCCGGCCGGGTTGGGGAATACCACTGATCCCGCAAACCCCGGAACCTCAGGTGCCGGCGATCCTTTTCTTTCCCACGCCGCCGTCGTCGCGCCGATACATATGTTCGATCCCCGGCGCCTGACCACGATCGTTCCGACCATTTACGGCAGCGACGCCAGCGGTAACTGCCTGATTTCAACCGGACAACCGATCAGCGGCCACTTCATTTTCGATCCCAACAGTTTCTCCAATATTCCTCTTCAGAATAACCCCTACTACGGTGGTGCAAACCCTTGTTTCCCTCAGCTTGATCCGGTCGATAATCCAGGGGACCGCACCTATGGCCTCGCTCGAAACGTGCTTCGCGGGCCGCACTTGACGAATGTTGACGTGGCGCTGGCCAAGACAACTGCAATCACCGAGCGCATCGGCTTGGAATTTCGTGTGGAATATTTCAACGCTCTGAATCATCCCGAGTTCGCGCAGCCCACAGTACTCGACGGGGCAACCAACATCAATGGCGCCACATTTGGGCAGATTACGACGACGGGAAGCTTTCGCGGGCCCGCACCACGCATCGGGCAGTTGGCAATGAGGCTGACGTTCTGAAGTTTCAGCAGGGAGACGGATTCAGCGGCCTGGCAACAATGTGTCAACGGGTGGCTAAAGACGACGCGCCAGTCCTCACGCCGCGCGCTCTGGGGTTGGCGTCCTAGTTTTTCCCGCGTTCGCAGCGTCCAGCCGGATGCGGCTGACGCGTGACGTTTCTTGCACCAGATCGTCGGTGACGGTCGCGCCGTCGCCCGCCATCACTGATCCCGCGGCTAAAGCAAAACGCAGCGCGTCGGCCTGATCGTCGAAATAAAGAATGACTTGCCGGGACATAAGGAATTCCCCCGAATATAAACTTCTCTCAGCGGCATCCTGGAGAAGAACTTTGACGAACCAGCGTTGCGGCCAGCGTTCCGCAGGCTCAACATTTCAACGATTGTGCGGGAGAGAAACTTCCGGTCAAAGTGCTTTTCTTGGTTCGCGCTTATTCGGAAGTACCACCCGATAGGGAAATTTGGTCGGGACGGGCAGATTTGAACTGCCGACCCCTCGCACCCCAAGCGAGTGCTCTACCAGGCTGAGCCAAAGCCCAATGTTTACGCGGTTTTCCTCCAAATCTGAGTACTCGCCTTTGGAGGGCCGCTATGGGATTTTCTCAATTCACCCGCGAACGTCAATTCTTATCGAATGTCTCACCCGCAACGCTGGAGTGGTACAAGCACAGCTTCAAATGGTTGCCCACAGAGTCCCCATCACAAGAGCAATTGACGGACGCTGTACTCCGTATGCGTGAGAAGGGGCTAAAGGCAACCGGCTGCAATTCGGCAATCCGAGCTATCAATGCCTACCTGAAGTGGTCCGGCTCCGCGCTGAAGATCCAGCAACTAAAAGAGCCTCAGCTTGTGCTGCCCACCTTCACCGCGCAACAAGTCCGGCAGCTTGTGACCTGGAAGCCCAAGGGCAAGTATCAACGCCGCTTGCATTTGATCTTGCTGTTCTTGCTGGACACCGGCTGCCGCATCACGGAGGCGCTTACATTGCGAGTCCGGGACATTGACTTTGATAACATGCTGGTAACTCTGGACGGCAAAGGCCGCAAGCAGCGCGTGGTCCCGTTTAGTTTCGAGCTGAGGAAGGCAATGTTCCGCTACATTACGGAATGCAAGCGGAAGCTGGACTCACTGCTGTTTGCTAATCGGTCGGAAACGAAGGTAGGGCGTAGGAATGCCCTGCGGGACGTGAAGCTGCTTTGCAAACGGATGGGCTTTGACCCTCCAGCGCGTACCCTCCACGCCTTCCGGCATACATTCGCCGTCAACTATCTGAGGCGCGGCGGTTCCGTGTTCCATCTCCAGAAGGTGCTCGGCCATTCCACGCTGGAGATGACGCGGCGTTATGCGAACCTGATGACGGAGGATTTACAGGCGGTGCATGAGCGGGTGACGATGCTATCGGGCCAAAATTAGGAAACACTAGGGTAGGAGAAAAGTATCTTTTGGTAACTTGCGCGTAATCGTTTGCATTTGATACGGTCGGATTACGTGCTATTCCCAGGGCTTGTCGTCTAACGGATAAGGCACTGAAGGTTCCTAAGCGGCTCGCTTTGCCAGTGACCCTAAATCCCAGGCAAACGGGCAGCGCCTCAGAAATGATGGTTCGACTCCTCCAGGCTCTCGGGAACCACGGCTCTATTAAGTTGTTGGGCGAAGTCCCATTACAGCAGAACCGTGGCCCTACGGCAACATTACCAGAGTTTTAGCCCTTCGTGGGGTGCGGGCAATCACAAAGGGTGCATCCAGCTTCCCCACGCACTTTATCAGTCGTGTAGTCCCAGTTCTCGCCCTTGCTAAAAATCCGTGCAAGTTCACCTCGCTCATCCTTGGTGTGAGCTGAGAACGGATGACCACATTTGCAGATGTCGTCCATGCCTGGATGATACCAGACGCAATTTTGACGAAACTAGCGCGGCTTCTTGATGGTACACACATCACTCACTAACTGTACCTTCGCATCGTTTAGTTGAGCGGTTGACAGAGGCACGCCGCACGCCGGACAAACCGCTTTCTTTAGCCGCGGGCGCGTCAACTTGACCTTCTGCCCGCAATGAGCGCAGGTGATTGTTGCCTTGAGAGCCACGGCAAAATTATAGCTGGTGAGCCTGCTAACCTCTGGGGCTAACTCTTGTCCGGCTCGCAAAGGTAGTACATCGTCAGCCCCTTGTCATAGGAGAATGTGCGGCTGATAACTTTGAACTTTCCCTTACCCGGACACACAGAATCTCCAATCAGCGGAATGGGAATGCCGCGCATGTCCTCGAAGCTGACTTGGTCTGTTGGCTCTCCGCCCAGGAACTCGAAGACTAGAAGTAGCTTAAGATCTTCACTCATGGACGGATAATAACCCGGTTTGGATGGTAGGGGTCAATTTTTGTCCTCAAGAGTGCCCTTTCCCACGCATTGGAGCCATTCCTAGCGAGCCGTTGCCGGTGGATGGCACTCCCCTAGCCAGATAAATCAGCCCATCCGCATCCCCTTGATTCTGCTGGTCTTTTGCGGATGGCCTGCTTACGCCTTCTGACAGCGTGGGTTCAATGTCTACTGGTTTAGTAGACTTAAATTGGGATTTATTTAAGTCTATGTAACTGAAACAGTTGCGGCGGCCTATGAGCAATCGGTTGGCAACATTTTAAGGGTCACCGGGTAGGAGTTGCCTTGTTAATCGCGTGGCCGCGTACTTGTCGCGTGCCTCATCGCGTGTAGGACCACAGCACACAAACTGCCCGGCATGGAACGCAGCCCACACAGTGCGTCCGTTGCGACTGATGGACTCACCATACGGCACACTGGTAGCGGACACGTTGCGAAGTGACAGTTCCGGCCATCGTTCACTATCCGACCGGCGCGGCCCGGCTGATGTCTTGTTACCGTGCCCGTGCTCTTTCCGGCTGTGCGATAGGCCGGGGCTAAGATCGTGTGTCTTCGTCATCGTGTCTGTTCGGCTAACCCTTCACTTATTTGACCCTTCTATAAAATGCCGAATCCTGTCCACACAGTCCGTGTCCCGCAGGGTAAGCGGACGGTGGGGACGGGGCTGACGTGTCTTCCATTAACTCCATTAACTCATTGAGGATGGAGTTGCCGACAACGCGTCTCCCCGGTGATGCCGACACCATTCTCTGCTGCGCTTAATCCCGTGTTCCTTCAAGAGCCAGGACAAGTCCCGGTTTGACAACGTGGAATTAGCCGCCATAATCGCCCGAGCCTCGGCTCCCTTGCCGTCTTTGTCGGACTGCGGTTTGTAATTGTCAGTGCCCGGCTGTTGAAAGAGCCATCGTCTGTTCTGAATCCAAGTCCGTGACCGTAACACGCGCCGCAAACTGAGGGCTTCGTCCTCAAGAAATCTCTCAATGTCGGCAACCGAAAGATGGGTGTTAGCGGCAACGACAAGCAGCGGATAGCCGGGCGTCCCGCGAAAATCCCGGATGTCAATAACGTGACGGATCTCCCGCGTTATTTCCTTTCCGTGACGATTGGTCCACCGCATAGTGGTTTTGTCGTTCTGCTTTTTCACCCGGCCCGCCTCACTCGCTCACGCCTGGAGACTGGCTTCGGCTCATGCTTTACCGTAGGCTGCCAACCGCGCTCAATCTCCATCTCACAGCGTACTTTTACTAGCTCTGCCGAACCGGGCACCGTCCCTAAGCACTCGGCCCACAGCAACCGGCGAATGTAACCCGGCTTTTGATTCTTGCGGGCAGGCTCGATCATGGTCCCGAAGTCCGCATCCGCCTTGCTCTTGTTCATCACAAAAAAGCCGTTGAAGTCGGAATGCAGGATGCAGAGAATGCGGGCGTAGTACGGGGCAAGCTCGTTCGCCATCGCAAAATCCTCACCGTGAGCTTTGCGTTTAGCCAATACCCACCGCCCGTGCTCCCAAAGTGACCGAACGGACGCGCAAGTCCACCCGCTGTCCCGCACTTCCCGCAATTCTTGAACGAGAAAATCCAACAAATGACGGTTAGCTTTGTGGAGCTTATGTACGCGCCTCATCGTTGGACTTAGGCGGCCAAACTGCTTGCGGTAAGCGATTAGTTCGTCAACGGCGTCAATCATCGGTTCATCCTCCGGGCGTGGGCAGCGAAGTGCTTGCGAACCGTATCGGCGTGCTTGGTGAGGACATGGTCCACGCCGTCATGGTCTAAAGCCTGAATGTGGATTGTTGGGTTGTAATGGTAATGCGACTCCCCGCCCCCGCTTGAACCTCTGCCCGCTGCCACGTCCCGCAGACCATCCATGACCTTGTTGCTAAGGACACCTTCGCCCGGCTCCAGGCGGGCCGGGACAATGTCACCCTTACCCACTCCCGGAACTATGCCGCCTTCCTCAAAAGCCATCACGGACGCGAAGGCTAACGCGCCGAGCGTGGGAGCCATCACCAAGTTAGCCGGGAACGGGAAGTGCATTCCGGCAAGGTAGGCTTTACGGGCTGCCGCGGCTGCATCGTGCGGCTTGGTCATATCATCCGCAATGATGGATTTGAGCGCGTTCTGAATCATGCCCATTGCCATCTGGTCCCCGAGCTGGACCATCATTTTGCCCATGCGCTCATGCCGCCCGATTACGTCCGCCAAGCCCTTGGACGCGGCATCCGCGAAGCGCTGAATCCCGGCCAGCTCGCGGGCGTTCTGTTGCTCTTGCGCCTGTTCCTTGATTTGTGCCAGCCGGTTTTCGTGTTCCTTGGTCATCTCCTCTTCTTTATTCTGGAGCGCCTTCAGCTTGTTCTCATAATCCGCCGCGGTCTTGTCCAGGGCGGCTATGTCTTTTTCGGCACCGTCCATTCTGATCTGGTAATCCTCATCGGCTTCCGCTCGCAAAATTGCCATACGTTCCGCGGCGGACGTGCGTGCCGAACTTAGGATGAGCTGGTCATTCTGCTTGTTCGCTTGGTTCTGCAACTCACCCATTTTTGTGGAGTGGTCCGCGGCTTCCTTGCCCGCCTCCGCGTTCAGCTTGTTCCGCTCCTGCAACATCTGCCGGGTAAGTTCCACGCGAGCCGTGAGCAGCCCACGATAGAAGCCCGTCTCCTGCAAGCCCTTGGACTCTTCTTCCTTGATAGCCGCGTCAATAGCAGCAAGCCGGGCAGCCGTCCCCTGCTTAGTCGCGTCAATCTTCTGCCGCTCGTTCTCTTGCAGACCGGCAACGGCAGTGCGGTAATTCTCCTCCCGCAACTTCTCCGCGTCCTCATCCGCCTTGCGCTGATTCTGTGCCTGCTCGCGGGCGGCCTTGTCGGAGTCCGCGCCGATCTTGTCATCCGTGGTCCGCACGGCGTTGCTGGTCTGTGCTTGCTTGAGCGCGTTGACTTTGTCCTGGACTTGCGCTTGCGCGTTGAGTGCGTCAACCAACGTCTCCTGTGCTTCAATCTCTTTATGGGTGTAGCCCGCGCCGAGCTGCTTTAGCTCATTCTCCGCGGCCTGGACTTTGGTTAGGTTTCCGAAGTCCCCCTCCGTGCCCTTCTCTGCAAGCGCGGCCTGGATCTGATGCTGTAGCTCAAGGACGCGCTCGGCGCTCTTGCGCGTACCGGCCAACAAGTCCGCGGCCTGCCCTTCACCTTCCGCGCCCTTGGCGAGCAAGGATTCATACGACGCCTTGAATTCCTCAAGTGCGTGCTTAGCGCCGGTTGACCCCGCGCCGAACTGATACCAAGATGTTTTGAGCTGTGCGAAGGTTAAGTCCGCGCCCTTGGCTAGCGTGTCAAACGCGCTAACAAGATCCTTTAGGCTGGCATGGTCAATGAGCTGAATCTGTTTTTCCAGAGCGCCCAAGTGGTCATGGTTTAACTCATCCGTGCGGATGCCAGCCTCAAGTAACTTGTCATTGAGTCCACCAAGGACGTTGGCAACGGTGGTCCCGAACTTCTCTTGTGAGCGGGTTAGCTCCTCACCTTGTTGCTTCAGCTTGGACAGATGCTCAAGTAGTAGCGTGGCTCCCACCACAATAGCCAGGAACGGGAAGGCCGCGGACATTGCCTCTCCTACCGGGCCAATGCTCGCAATGAATGACGTAAGGGCACGGGGGAGGTGGACTCCAAACTCCTCACCCAACAGCATTACACCGTGGCGGCTTTCCATCATGGAGCCGGAGGTGGACCGCGCCATGTCTTCAGCGCCGGACTTAATGTCATTGAAGGAGCCGCGGGCAGCCTTAGCCGCGTCTGCCATTCCGGTTTGGAATGTGGCCGTTCGTGTTTGCAAGTCCACTGATAATGTAAAAACAGGCTGTGCCATGATGACTACCTCGGGAGAAAAAGATTTAAGAAGGCCGCCACGCTCCTCCCCGAGCGAAGCGGCCCTCCGATTGTGCCGATGTCCTGTCCACAGTGAACTCGGGCAGCGAACCCGTTGCGGGCTGTGGGCGGGCGGCTCGGCAAGCCGTGATTTTATTCCCGCAATGTGGCCCGCGTTACCGCGTAGCCACTAATCTGTTAAGGTGACTGCCCGCGTTAGCTGGCAGACACAACGTAAGACTGAATGGCTTCCGACCTACGGACGCGGCCATCAGTACGACGATAGGCGAGGAGCTGGAGCAAGCCTTGCGCGGCTAAAGGTTGATCCAGAACCTTCACGTTGATACCGCTGCCGCCACGGTCCCCGATGATGTAGCCCCGTTTGAAGTCGCCAAACAGGACCGGCGTATTACCGCGGGTAGCCGCTGGCATGTAAGCACTGTAATTCACTGGATAACCGAACAAGTAATCCTGTCCGCCAATCGAAGTGAACGCGGGAAAGAACAGGTTCGACTGCATCTGTGCTTTGCGGATAATGACGCCGGTAGGCCGGGTCATCAGGAAGCTGGCATTCGCGTGGTACACCTCATTCAACGTGCCGATGAGGTTGAGAATGCCAGTGGTGGACACGGTATTGCCATTGGTGTCCGGCTCTTGCGGGCCGTAACCGGCTCCAACGTTGCCAATCAAGCCCTGTGCTTGGCCGCTGCCGGTGCCGTTGACGTAGAGGTTTTCCTCAAACATCGCCTGGGAAAGCAGCATGTCATCCACAGCAAACGCCTGGAAAGCCGGAACGTCTTGCGCCAATTCCCAAGAAATTTCCTGGAGCACGCCCGCCATGTAAGCGGACAGCGTGAATTGACCCAAGGTTGGCTCGGACTCGGTAAAGCTGGACGTTTCCGCCTTGATAGCCGCGGTGGAGAAGGCCGTCTTGGTCGGAATTTTGATGTCCGACTGGGTAGGGATGACCATTGCAATCTTGCGGACAGACATTTCCTGCGGAGCAAGGGGCACGATCTGGTCATCTACCACGATGGGCACAGCGTAACCACCGGCGGTGTTAGAGCCTTCGTACAGCGCGGCGCTAACATCGGAGGGGTCAACGAAGGTTCGCGGAAGCCTGATGCCGCCGCCAACCGGGTCAAAGTATTCCATCAGCCGCGAGTCAACGTTCTTACCGCCGCTCACGATCATGGTATGGAGCGCCCCGGCCAAGTCAGACGGCAGGAACTTACGCCGTCCGGTTGGACGTTGGCCGCCATCTACGAGCAGCGTTCCCTCCGGGGACACCATCCGGCGAATGCTGCTGTTGGGTGAGCCTTCAAGGGCTTGGATCTCCCGTTGTAATCCGGCTACGCAGCCCATGTGCATACCGTATGTTTTGTCATCACCCTTTGCCGCGGCTTCGCGTGCGGCTTGGAGCTGACTTTGCAAATTTCCTTTCAATTCAAACAGCTTCATAAAAATTCCTTTTCGATTGTGAGATTACCGTCCGTCTCCCCGTCCGGTCCGGCTTATCGCATCACGCCTGTTATGACGGGCTGTGCCGTCCTCCGCGTGCGACTCCCCGGCCCGTTTTAGCCGGGGTAGCTCATTGCCTTGCGCTTTTACATCTCGCGTCTCATGGCCCGGCTGTGCAAGCCCCCAAACGCGAATGGCCCGCGGCTTTTTCCGTGGGACCGATAAATCACGGGTGGTGAAAAAGGGCACCACCCTGCCTTGGCCGACTACCACGAAGCCGCGGCAAAAATTGAGTTTCAAAATTCATAAGAGCCATTCAGATCAATAGCAATTCGTGCGCCGCAATGTGCGCGGGGCAGCCGCTCAAGCCTTCTTTCCGCCAACGTGCATTCAACGCACTGTGAAGCTACCTCAGAGAGTGACAAAGGCTCCCGGCTTTCCTGGAGCACCTGTTGCAGCTCACCAAACAGCTCATCGTTTAGCTCAATCTCAATCCGCGGCATTGTTAGTTTTCCTTTCGAGGATCTGAGAGCTGATACAAACTTTTCAGCCACGCGATGCTGGCATCCGCTTCCAGCTTCATGGGGGCTTGTGTGACCTGCGTCTTGTACAACCACTCGCAGTAGCACCGGGCCAGGAATTCGATAGCGTTACCCTCAAGCTGGCACTCCCACGCTGAGACGAAGCGCCCGGAAAGGAATCCGAAACAGCCTACGAATTGCAGGCCGCGGGACAAGTAACTCGCCTGGACTTCCTCAGACGGGATGCCGTTGCCGAGCGGGACCAATTCGCCGTCCCACTTGACCGGGTTGAACAGCACGGCCACGACATGCGAGCCGAAAGCCGGGATTCGATACTGCAATGACTCTGTGTCCATGACCAGCGCCTTCTCGACTACTCTTATAAAGTACATGTATAGAATCACTCTGTCAAATGCAATGTTACGAGTCCACTTGCGGTGGCGTGCTAGTATAGGCAAATGGCATTCATCCGAACCACCGTGGACAAAGCCCCGAAGCTCACCCGTGTGCGAGTCCCCCGGTTTGAAAAAACAAAGGAGTGGGCAGAGTTGCGTGCTGCTCTAGATCAGGGACTAAAGCCTGCTGAGGCGGTGGCTGTAATCTTCACGGAACGCGACATGCTGAGGTATCGCATTACTAACCGGCGCACCGTGACCCGTTACGTCAAGCAGTACCTAGAGGCTCACAAACTGCCCTACCATCTCAAGAGCTGGGATCTTCGGAGCGGGGGATTTAACGTCGTGGTTGATTCGCCCGGCCCACGAAAGTAATGGCCCGGTAACCAGCCGGTCGGACTCTGGGACAGCCGCGGGCTACAGGCGATGCTGTCACATGCTCACCAAATTCCGGGTCAACGCCGATGGAACGGAAACGGTCTTATCGAGAAGTGACAAGCCCTATGAGTTGCGCCGTCCGAAGGGTTTATCTGTCCACGCGCCGGAGCGAATTTTCTTAAAGGGCAAGCCGCAGTATGCGCGGGATTGCTCGGGGTTGCTTGTGATGGACCGCCCGAACGTATGATTGCAACGGAGTGCTATGCTATGCGGAATGGAGCCAAACATGGAGCCAAACAGCGTAGGGGAGCTGATCTTTAATAGCGGTCAAACGGCCACCGTCAACTACTGGGCGGAAGAGGATGCGTCCGGGGAATGGCATGGGCGGGTATCGCACGCCGAAGGGCACCCGGACTGGCACCCGGTTGTTGCTCTTGATCCAGGGCCATTCACGTTAGTGATGAGTGACGGGCGGAAGCTGAAGGTGTTTCTGGAATCGCTGAAGGGCTTCTTTCACGGAGCGGATGCGCGAGCGGCTTAATCCCCTGTCCCTATTGGCGAACACAAGGCGAAAGGTGTAGACTCGCCCGCGTGGATGAAGGGCGCAAGCGCGTAATCGCCATCATGGCGGCAATTCTTACCAGCATGCACATGGAAAGAGCTGATGATTTGTTCGGAGGGCCGCAGGGAAGCCCGAGGACGGAAAAACTAATCTCCGCGTCCGTTCAATGGGCGGAAGAAATTATGTCGAAGATTGATTCCCGCTGGCCCGCGCCCCGATAGAGCACAGGGCTTTCCACTCTTCCTCTGTGCATTCGCCGGTAATGGTTGGCAAGCGCGGCTAAAGGTCGATAGTTATTACTTTCTTCCTTCGGCTTTTGACTAACGACAAAGACCGTCTTGGTTTTTCAGACAAGTCCAGCCGCTTCTCACAATGCACCCACCATCCGCCTAATGGTCTCGGTATGTCGATCCCAAACTTCGTGTGCCGCTCCGAGAAACGTCTTATCGCATCCTCACTCGACCAGACGGTTGGGCAAATGTATTCCATTATTTGTCACCACCAAAAAAGCCGGGAAGCTGCTCCTGAATTGTTCCCCAACATCCCTCACAGATCCCGATTCGCCTTGATGTCTTATCAGCTAATCCCGTCTTACCGTCGTAACTAACTACCTCGACTTTGAACGCGACGGGCTTATCGCATCGGAATCCGGCGTGATTACAGAATGTCGCCATACAGAAGCAGGTTTCATCTTTTGCCATGCGGCAATTCTCTCACCGTTCGTCAGCGGTCTTACAAGAAAATCTCTTGCGCTGATTGACCCCACGCCTTACAATTCCGGCCCGGAGTGAAAAGCGCGTAACAGCTTGAAAAGAGTAATGGTCGGGACGGGCAGATTTGAACTGCCGACCCCTCGCACCCCAAGCGAGTGCTCTACCAGGCTGAGCCACGTCCCGACTAGGAAGGAACCCGCTGCTTTGCATCCGCAACGGATGGGGTTAACCAGAAAATTTTACCACTAGCGCCGTAGTTTCGAGAGAATGATTGTCACCTGCGCTTGCGTTTCGACTTCTTCGAGGACGGCCGGGGCGATCGTAGGGATGGCGCTTCTTCCAGGACAGCGAACTGGATTTTCCTTTCCACGGGATCGATGCGGTCGATCAAAACACGAATCTTCTGTCCCAGGCTGTAAGTCTTGCGCGAACGCTGGCCGATGATCTGGCGCGTGTTTTCGTGGTAGGTGTAGAAGTCATCGGTGAGCGTGTTCAGCGGAACCAGGCCTTCGACAAACAAATCGGTGAGCTCGACGAAGAAGCCGAACTTGGTGACGCTGGTGATCAGGCCGTCGAAGTCTTCGCCCACGCGGTCCTGCATGAACTTGACCTTTTTCCATTCCATGAGCTCGCGCTCAGCGTCGTCGGCTCGGCGCTCGGATTGGCTCGACTCTTCGGCAATCTCGTGCAGTTCCTCGATTTTGATCGGCCCGCCCAGCGGCTCAAGCGATTCGTGATGCGCGCTGTGGTCGCGGCGTTTTGACCATGGCGTAGCGCCGGCTCCCCGCCGGCCCGACGACGCTGAATCAGAGTGGTCCTCGTCCTGTAAATGAGCCGGCGGGACGCCGGCGCTACTGTCGAGCGCAGATGAAACTCCAACTGGCACATCCCCTTCCCGCCTTTCCGCCGAGTGGTGCAACACGTTTTTCAAGATACGATGCACGATCAGGTCAGGATAGCGGCGGATCGGCGACGTGAAGTGCGTGTAACTGGTTGCTGCGAGCGCGAAGTGCCCCAAATTCTCTTCTGAGTAGCGTGCTTGCTTGAGGGATCGCAGCATCAGGTAGCTCAGGATGCGCTCTTCCGGCTTGCCCGCAATCTTGGCGGCCAGCTTCTGATACATTCGCGGCGTGATGTGCACGTCTTTTGGTATTTCAATCTGCCGCACTTGCTTGCCATTGCCGCGGGCACCGCGGCGGTCGGTCTTGAGCTGTACACGGTGAATAGGAAGCGGACCGACGCCCAATGAATACCCGAAGGTCGCTGCGATGACCTCGAAATCATAGACGCGCTTAGCGTCGGGCTTCTCGTGAATACGATACAAAGACGCGATGCGCTTCGATTCCAGATAGTGCGCCACGCATTCGTTGGCCGAAAGCATAAACTCTTCGATCAGACGGTGCGCGATGTTCCGCTCGGAGCGCGTGATGCTCTTCATCAATCCAAATTCGTCGAACTCGATGACCGGCTCGGGCAGGTCGAAGTCGATCGATCCGCGGCGCTGGCGTTTGCGGTTGAGGATCAACGCGAGGTCACGCATGAGTTCGAACGTGGGGACCAGCGATGCGTAACGCTGGCGCGCGGCGGCATCGCCTTCGATTACGGCATTGACCGCAGTGTAAGTCATGCGCTCGGCCGAACGGATAACCCCCTCGCTCAGTTCATAACCAATGATTTCACCGCGACGATCGATTCGCATCACGCACGACAGCACGAGCCTGTCGAGGTTTGGACGGAGGCTGCAAATGTCGGTCGAGAGTTCGAGCGGCAACATGGGCACGGCGCGATCGGGGAAATAGACGCTGGTGCCACGCAGCCGCGCTTCCTGATCGAGTGCGGACTCGGGCGTGACGTATTGAGCCACATCTGCAATATGAACCTGCAACTCGAAAGTGCCGTCGGCCAAATTGCGCACGGTGATGGCGTCATCGAAGTCGCGCGCGGTTTCGCCGTCGATCGTGACTATGGGCAGGCTGCGAAAGTCGCGGCGATGTCGAAGTTCCGTCGTAGGGATAATGGGCGAGACATTCTGGGCCTCTTCTAGTGCTGCTGGGGGAAAATGATGCGGCAAGTGGAATTTGCGGATGGTGATTTCGACGTCAACGCCGAAGTCGTCCTGGCGGCCAAGTATTTCGACGACGCGGCCTCGCGGATTTTGTGTGGGCGTGGGCCAGTCAGTGATCTCAACGTCAACGACCACGCCTTCGAGGTCGTCCCATTCCGAGCGGCGAGCAGCCTGGTCGCCGAGCACGCGGTCGACAGATCTTTGTAGCGCCGGCGTCCCGCCGGCTTTCTCGACAGCCGCCGGGGTCGGCGTCGCTACGCCAGGTACCGGATACTCCATGCCTGCCGGGATCACAATGTCCTGCGTGATCTTGCTGTCGATTGGCTTCACGGAGTTGTGGCGGCTGCCGTAGTGAAAAGTCCCGACCACACTAGGATGCGCTCGCACCACCGGCCGCACGATGCGCCCTTCGGCGCGTCCATCCGGACGAACGGCCGTGATGTCGACCAGCACGCGGTCGCCATGCATGGCGTTGCCAACCGCGTGGGGCGCGATGAAAATATCCCCGGCGAGCCGCGACTTGAGAGACGCGCTAAGCGAGCTCGTGTCGGGGATGACGAAGCCGAAGCCGTCGCGGTGCATGCTGAGGCGTCCGACGACAAGGTTCTTGTCGGCTGCGGGTTGAGGGATGGCGTAGCGATCGGAATTCAGCTGGATCAGTTCCCCTGCGGCAACCAGCTTCTGAAGATGCGCGTCGAGTTCGCCGCGGGCGTCCCCATGCAGGCCGAGTTCGCGCACAAGTTGTTTGAATCCCGCGGCGCGCTTGGGTTGGCGGGCGATGTGTTTCAGGATGGTGGAGTCGGAAAGCATCAGAAGCTGTCAGCGATCAGCCGTCAGCTCTCAGCATACCGCAGGGACCAGATGCTGGATTGCCGGTCTTCGCCATCTCACCACGTATCCCCACCCTCGCGCGGCGGCCAGGCGCCAAGCGTCCGCCGCAGCATCGCGATCTGTCCTACGTGATAGCTGTTGTGCGCGACCATCTGCCAAAGCACGGCTTCGAGAGTTCCTGCGAGTTTCGTATCGCCTTCGTGCACGGTTTCGATTTGCCGCTGCATTTCCTCAGGAGAGGATTTCGCCAGCGCGGTGAAATCAGCGAGCAAGCCAGCAAAGCGCTTTCGCAGCCGGTCCCAGTCGGGCGCATCGGCGGGCGACAGCGCGCTCGGGAAGCTTTCCGAAGAATGCCCCGGATACGCCGGATGCTCGCCGCGAATGCGCCGCAGTTCATAGTCCATCCAATAATTCATGTGGAAGACAAGTTGCCCGATGGAGTGTGGGAATCCTTCCACATGTTGCGCCGCCGATTCGGCGGAGAGATCTTCGACGCAGGCAAGAGGATCAGCGTGAGCGCCCTTGCCATGCAGGAGTTCGGTTAGAGCGCGCGAGGACATAGGTTCAGTCAGCGACTCGCGGCAAAGTATTTCTCTTCCAGAACCCTGCGATGATGCAGTTCATGCCCCGCAATAATGTAAGCCAGCGCCCGCACGCTTACTTCATTCTTGTTGGCGATGCCGCGCCGCATCCATGCTGCCTCATCAAGAACCCGGAACAGCGACAGCGTGGCCCGGCGCACAGCGCTGAACTCTTCAACCATATCGGCCACCGGACGCTGCGCGAAAGGACCGTTGCGCACGTAGTCGTCCTGCTCAAAGCCCTCGAGAGACGTGGCGTCGGCGCGCGCGAAACGCAGGGCGCGGTAGGCGAAGATGCGTTCGGTATCGCAAATGTGGCCGATGACTTCCTTGGCGCTCCACTTATCCGGCGCATAGCGGAAGTCGCCTTCTTCCTCGTCGCGGCAGGAGAGCAGCAGCATCATTTGGCGGCGCTGCTGGTCGAGCGTGTTGAGAATGTCCTCGCCCTGAATCATCGAAATGTAGCGGTCGTAGTAGGGTGCGTATTCGTCCGCCTGCGGCCGGGCGACGGTGAAGGTGGAAGGGGTGATCACGGCTGGCTCTGACATGTTCCTGCTCCTGCGAGGCTGGATTGCGGCTTCGACAAATCTTCGATCGGAAAAGCATACTCCGAACGACTGTGAAACCGCCATCAAGCCGTGTTTTTTTCGGGAATCCTTACACGGTTGCAGGGCAGAAAGGTAGCGGTCAGGCGGCACCGTAAGCATTTTGGGAAGATCCCCAATCGCGTACCAAGGTAGGAAACTCTGTTGAAAATAAAGGCTTTTCCACAGCGCTCATTTTGAGACGGCGGAGTACAATTCGGTTTGGTCACGCAAGTGCGGCACATGACCTCTAATCCCAACCAGGAAAGGAACTTTTCATCCATGTGGAAGCCGACGAATCAGCCTCAGACCCCCGGACGGCCAGCCGAGCCCGAGCGTCCAACTGCGTCTACCCCGAATGCCCCTGCCATGATGGCGAGTGAGCCAGTCGTTGGCCCGCGTCCGGTCGCTACCACCACCGCGGACCAGGCTACCATCGGCAAATCGCTGGTGATCAAGGGTGAGGTGACGGGATCGGAGTCGCTTTACATTGACGGCCGCGTGGAAGGCTCGATCAACCTTTCCGGCAATCGGGTAACGGTTGGCCGCAATGGCGTAGTCGCGGCGAACATCAATGCCCGCGAGATCGTGGTGCTGGGCAAGGTCCGCGGCAACCTGACCGCCAGCGACCGGGTGGATATCCGCAGCGACGGCTCGCTCACCGGCGATGTGGTAGCGGCGCGCATCTCCATTGAAGACGGCGCCTACTTTAAGGGCGGCATCGACATCCGCAAAGGCGGCCAG
>Ga0307476_10000341_pt1 | contig 39370 bp, 39 predicted proteins | sample atmos_gasesECM2C_2_FD_203314 | JGI IMG/M metagenome (GOLD analysis project Ga0307476, IMG submission 203314) | Hardwood forest soil microbial communities from Morgan-Monroe State Forest, Indiana, United States - atmos_gasesECM2C_05 | ecosystem: Environmental > Terrestrial > Soil > Temperate... | reverse complement strand
GTAACCTAGGGGTTGCTTGAACGTGGTCCGCCATATCGCCATCGGGGCCCTTGCCTCGGCGCTCCTGCTCCTTGGCCTCGCCGCCCCCGCCGGCGCCGGGGCCGCCAGCCTGCAGCCGATCGGCACCTTCGCCAAACCGATCTACGTCACCTCCGACCCCGGCAACCCCGAACGGCTCTTCGTCGTCGAGCGGGCGGGTTTGATCAAAGAAGTCAAAAACGGCGCCGTCAGCACCTTCGCTGACCTGACCGGCGTCGTCGGCTGTCCAGCGAGCGGTATCTGCGCCGGCGAGCGTGGGCTGCTCTCGATCGCGCTGGCTCCGGACTTCGACACGACCGGCCGCTTCTACGTCGACTACGCGCAGAACTCGACCGGCTTCATCCACGTCGCCGCGATGGTCGCGGTCGGCGGCAACGCCTTGCTGAGCACGCCCCAGGACCTGTTGACGATCCCGCATCCGGGGCCGAGCAACCACAACGGCGGCCAGCTCCAGTTCGGGCCTGAAGGCAACCTCTTCATCTCAACCGGTGACGGGGGCGGCGAAAACGACCAGCTCCAGAATGCTCAGGCACTGGAAGGGAAACCGGAAGCGCTGCTCGGCAAGATCCTCCGCATCGCGCCTCTGATCGGCGGCGGCTACACGGTCCCTGCCGGCAACCCGTTCCCGAGCGCGGCGCCTCCCTACAACACGATCTTCAGCTACGGCCTGCGCAACCCGTTCCGCTTCTCCTTCGACCGCCTCACCGGCGCGATCGCGATCGGCGACGTCGGCCAGAAAAAATGGGAGGAGGTCGACTACGCCCTCGCCCCCGGTCTCGGCGCAGGCGCCAACTACGGCTGGAACTGCCGCGAAGGCTTCGAAGCCGAAACCGTGCCGTCCGAGCCGGGCTGCACGCCACCGCCCGCCGCCGGCTTCGTCGACCCGATCTTCGCCTACCCGCACGAAGATCCCGGCAACGGCGGCTACTCCGGCTGCGCAATCGTCGGCGGCTACGTCGTCCGCGACCCAGCGCTCGCCGACCTCGCCGGCCGCTACCTCTACGGCGACTACTGCAACCCGCAGCTGCGCTCGCTGGCACCGGGGCTGCCTCTGGCCAGCGGCGACAGCTCCGCCGGGATCGAAGTCCCCAACCTGGTTTCGTTCGGCCAGGACTCCTGTGGCCGCCTCTACACGGTCTCCGAGCTCGGCCAGGTCTCCCGCATCGTCGGCGCCCAGCCCACCGCCTGCTTCGTCGCCGGCACGACGACGCCGCTGAAGCCGTCCTTCGCCGGCATCAAGGCGCTGCGGCGACGGGTGATCCGCGGCGACAAAGCGCTGATCACCGCCTACGTCTCGCCCTGCACCGGGCGCCGGGGCGAGCCGATCAAGCTCTTCCGCAACCGCACCCACATCGGCACCCGCCACCTCGACCGCGCTTGCACCGCCCGCTTCCGGCAGAAGATCAGCCGCCCCTGGAAGTTCCAGGTGACGATCGCCGCCAACGACGCCTACCAGGCAGCGGTCTCACGCAAGCTCAAGATCAAGCCGAAGCCGCACCCCCACAAGCACCGCAGGAACCACGCCAAGCGCTGAGTTAGTAGGTGCCGCCGAGCTTGCGGTGGTCCCAGCTGGCGGTTCGCAGCGGCTTGAACTGGATCGCAACCCGTTTCGGAGCCTGCGCTTCGAGCAGGGCGCGGGCCTCGCCGTCGACGCTGGTCAGCCCCTCGGAGTAGCGCAGGGTCAGCTCCTCGGCGAAGCCGAGCACCGTCTCCGGGTCGCGGTGCAGCTGCGCCTCGGCCTCGATCATCATCCCGCGCAGCTCGCCGTACTCATCGCCGGTCTCGACCAGCACCGTGGCTCGCGGGTCGCGTTCGAGGTTGCGCACCTTCTGCGATTTGGCGTAGGTCCAGATCCAGACCTCGCCGTCGCGGGCGACGAACCAGAGCGGCATCGAGTGCGGCCAGCCCCGCGGACCGAGGCTGGAGATGACCGCGACCCGCTCGTTCTCGAGCAGTTCGGCCACCTCACCCCCGCTGAGCTTGATCTGTCCGCGCCGGCTCACCCACGGAACGCTACCCGGCGCAGCCCAATCGTTGTCGAGGCGGACTTGGTGAGCCCAAGGCTAAATTCACATGGCGTTCATGCGGGAGGCGCGAGTCCTGCCACCGCATCGGGCGGCTGGAATGAGCGCCGGTAGGCACTCGGCGTCGTCGCCGTCGCGCGCCGGAAATGGTCGCGCAGTGAGGCGGCGGTGCCGAAGCCCACGCGCCAGGCGACCGCCTCGACGGGCAGGTCGGAATCCTCGAGCAAGCGCCGCGCCTCGAGCACGCGCTGGCGCAGCAGCCACTGCAGCGGCGTCGTCCCCGTCTCCTCGCGGAAGCGGCGGGCGAAGGTGCGAGGGCTGACTCCGGCGTGACGGGACATCGCGGCGACGTCGAGCGGTTGTTCGAGACGCTCGCGGATCCAGCGCCGGGTCGGCTCCAGCGAGCCGCTGACGTTGGCGACGGTTGGCCTCGAGAACTGAGCCTGGCCGCCCTCGCGGTGGGGAGCGGCAACCATGTGGCGCGCGACCTGCTCGCCGGCGGCGGCACCGAAGTCCTTGCGGATCACGTGCAGACAGAGGTCGACGCCGGCGCTGAGCCCGCCCGAGGTCATCACCTCGTCCTCGTCGATGTAGAGGCGGTCGGGTTCGACGGCGACAGCCGGGAAGCGGCGGGCCAGCACCGCCGCCATCGTCCAGTGGGTGGTCGCCCGGCGGCCGTCGAGCAGGCCGGCCTGGGCGAGGGCGAAGGCGCCGGTGCAGACGGAGAGCATGCGGGCACCGCGCTCGCCCGCCGCCCGCAGGGCGACGAGGGCGGGAGCCGGCGGCGGCGCCAGGATGCCGAAGTAGCCGGGGACGACGATCGTGTCCGCCAGTTGCAGGGCGTCGAGGTCGGCGGCGGGGGTGACCCCGAAGCCGGTCGTCGTCCACACCTCTGCCCCGTCCAGCGAGCAGGTCGTGAACTCGTAGAGCGGTTCGCCGCCCGGCCGATGGGCACCGCCGAAGGCCTGCGCCGGCGCGGCCAGGTCGAAGGCGACGACGCCGTCGAGGCAGAGAGCGGCAACTCGATGCGGCATGGCAGGAATCTAGCGGATGTTGGCATTCCTGCCACTGGCGCGATCCTCAGCGAGGCGCGACGATTCAGACCATGAAGACCTCAATCCTCATCTTTGACGGCATCACCGCACTCGACGCGATCGGCCCCTACGAGGTGCTGCGCTCGGTCCCCGGCTGGGAGGTCGAGTTCGTCGGCCCCCGCGCCGGCGAAGTCCGCACCGACAGCGGCCACCTCGGCCTCGCCGCCGACTGCTCGATCGACGACGTCGGCAGCACCGACATCGTCCTCGTCCCCGGCGGCGCCGGCAACCGGCCGCTGTTGCGCGACGAGGCCCTGCTCGGCTGGCTGCGCGAGATCGACGCCGAGACGAAATGGACGACCTCGGTCTGCACCGGCTCGCTGGTGCTCGGCGCCGCCGGTCTGCTGAACGGCAAGCGGGCGACCGGGCACTGGCTCTACCTCGACCCCTTGCGCGCCTACGGCGCCGACCCCGTCGGCGGCCGCTACGTCGTCGACGGCAAGGTGATCACCGCCGCCGGCGTCTCCGCCGGGATCGACATGGCCCTGCATCTGGTCGGGCTCGAGGCCGGCCCCGAGGTCGCCGAAGCGGTGCAGCTGGGAATCGAGTACGACCCCCAGCCCCCGTTCGACGCCGGCCACCCGAGCAAGGCCCCGGCGCCGATCGTCGAAGTCGTCACCGCGTTCTCCGAAGAGAAGAACTCGCCGCTCAGCCTGCAGGACTAAGCAGGGACGAGGTCGAGCTCCGACCAGGGGCCCTCGCCGCACATCGGCTGCGTCCGGCCCTCGAGCCAGTCGGCCTGGAGGTCGTCGTAGTGGGGGCTGGCCGGGTGGCCGGACTGGCCGGTGAACATCTGCCAGCGCGAGCGGTCGGGGTCGGTCGGGTCGGCGACCATCCGCCAGCTCGGCGCCCAGACGGCGCGGTAGGGGTCGTTCGGGTCGTAGGCGATCTGGCTGACGGTCTCCTGGGCGCCGCCGGCGCGCAGGCGGCGGTTGAAGAGCCGGCGCAGGACCGGGTTGGCCTCGCCAAGCGGGTGCGGGAACTCCATCTCGTGGATCCGGCCCCAGCGCCAGGCCTGCGGGTCGGGGCCGAAGCGCTCCTCGAGGTCGTCGAGGGCGCCGGCCAGCGCTTCCAGCACCAGCTCGTCCCAGGGACGGCCGATCAGCGCTTCGTCGGCTTCCTCCCAGAGCCCCATCAGGTGCGAGTGCCAACGCCAGGGCGAGGTGCTGTGGGGGGTGAAGCCGTTGTCGGCGCGGTCGAGCCAGCGCTCGGAGAGGTCGCGGTCGCCGATCGCGGCGCGGGCCACCTCGCGCGCCAGCCGCAGCAGGAAGGCCTGGTAGATCGAGCCGGCGACCGTCTCCGGGTCGAGCCGCCCGTCCCAGCTGCGCAGCCGCTCGATCGCGCTGCGCTCGCGCTGGCCGCGAGGGTGAAGGCGGCCGAGGCGCCGCGCCGCCTCGAGGCCGGGCAGCGAGAGGTCGTCGGTCTGGATCGCCTCGAAGCTGGCGAGGTCGTGCTCGTCGCTCTCGCAGAGCAACTGCTCGATCCGCTTCGCCCGGAAGCCGTCGAGCCATTCGCTGGTGATGTGGTGGGGATAGTCGTCGCCGACGATCCGATTGTTGGCGGTGATCAGGTAGCCGCTCTCGGGATCGGTCAGCTCCGGCAGCTCCTCGTAGGGGATCGTCCCCTCCCACTCGAACTCGCCGCTCCAGCCGGGCTTCGGCAGGTCCGGGCAGCCGCCGCGGCGCAGCGGCAGGCGGCCGATCAGCTTGTACCCGATCGAGCCGTGGCGGTCGGCCCAGATCAGGTTCGAGGCAGGCGAGGTGTGGCCCTCCAGCTTCGCCACCAGCTCCGGCCCGGAGCCGATCTCGAGCAGCTCGAACATGCCGCTGAAGGTGGTCGGTTCGGCGAGCGTCTGCCAGGCGAGCGCCAGCGGCTCGGCGTCGTCGGCGCCGAGCGCCTCGTTGACGATCGGGCCGTGGTGGGTCTGGCGGACGTCGAGGACGACGGGCTCGGCGCGTCCCTTGACGGCAATCTCCTCGCGGACCATCTGCAGCGGCAGCCACTCGTCCTCGAACAGGTAGCGGTCGCCGTCGATCCGCTCGACGAAGAGGTCCTGGACGTCGGCCATGACGTTGGTGAAGGTCCAGCAGACGTCGTTGTTCTGGCCCATGTAGACGCCGGGCATTCCCGGCAGCGAGGCGCCGCGGACGAAGCGCTCGCCCTGGCGCAGGGCGACCTCGTACCAGATGCCCGGCATGCTCGGCGGCAGGTGCGGGTCACCGGCGATCAGCGGCGCGCCGGTCGCCGAGAGGGCGCCGGAGACGGCCCAGTTGTTGGAGCCGCTGGCCTCGGCGGCGAGTCCCATCGCCCGCCGCACGGCGTCGATCTGCTCGACGATCGCCAGCCCGTCGCCGCTCCAGGCTTCGTGGTTGACGATCGGGTTGTCGGCCGGGTAGGTCGGGTCGAGGCGGGCGGCCAGCTCGGGGCCGAGCTCGCGCAGCATGTCGGCCCGCAACAGCTCCCGCTCCCAGTTGGTCGAGAGGCCGAAGGCGAGCAGCTTGCCGAGGCTGAGGACGTCGACCGGTCGCCACGGCTCCCACTGCAGGCGCAGCAGCTGCATCTCCAGCGGCCGCGCCTTCGCCTCTGCGGCGCCGGCGTTGACGCCGGCGCAGAAGCGCTCCAACATGCCGCGCAGCTCGGGATCGAGCGCCGCCTCCTCGCGCTCGGCGACGCGGCGGATGCCGAGCGTGCGCAGCAGGCGGTCGATCGGCAGCCCCTCCGCCCCCGCCATCTCGGCGACCCGGCCGCTGACGACGCGGCGGTAGAAGTCCATCTGCCAGAGCCGGTCCTGGGCGTGGCAGAAGCCCTGGGCGAAGTAGAGGTCCTCGCGGTCGGCGGCCTCGATGTGGGGCACGCCCCAGCGGTCGCGGCGGACCGTCACCCCGGCGCGGAGGCCGTCGAGCTTGATCTGCCCCCGCTGCTTCGGCAGCGGGCGCCGCGCCAGCCGGTGCCAGGCGGTCGCTGCGGCGGCGCTTGCGACCCCGGTCCCGGCGATGCCGGCGATCAGCCCAGCGCGGGCTGCCGACTGTCCCCGCGAGCGTTTACTCGAACGTGCCATGGAGATTGTGTATCAGGTGTTGGCCAGCTGGCCAAGAATTACTCGCCGCTACTTTGAGTGGTGGTTCGGTTTCTGCGGTCGATGAAAACGAGCCAGGGGGACCAGATGTTGGAGAAGGCAGGGTTGAACGGGATTCGGCTGTTGGTGGCGCTGGCGCTGACGGCGTGCCTGGGGGCGGGACTGGCTTCCTCGGCGCTGGCCAAGCGCCCGGCCGGTCTCGACAAGAGCTTCGGCAAGCAGGGCCGCGTCGTCGTCAACACGACGGCCCGCAGCGAAACGGTCCTGCCCGGCATTCCCGGGGCGGTGGCTGAGGCGAGCGCTTCGGGCCCCGGCGGCCGCCTCTACGTTGCCAGCGGTCAGCGGGTGCTCGGGTTCCTCGCCAACGGCAGGCACGACCCACGCTTCGACTCGGTCGAGCTCGCCGTGCCCGCCGGCTCGACCTTTCTCCTCGGCGGCATCGCGGTCGACTCTGCCGGCCGCGTGCTGGTCGCGGGCGTGACCCAGTCGGGCACGGCCGCGCCGGGACCGGCCGCGCCGGGACCGGCCGCGCCGCCGCCGGCTTCCGCCGCCGTCTACCGCTTTCTCCCCAGCGGCCAACCGGACCCGAGCTTCGGCATCGGCGGTGAGGTAGTCAGCAGCTTCGGCCAGCTGCCGCCGACCGGCCCCGGACCGGCCGGCAAATACCCCTTCACTCCCGTCCCGGGCAACGAATTCCCGTACTCGACCGCGACGCTGCGGGTCGCGGGCGTCGCCGTGGACCGCGATGATCGCCCGGTGGTAAGCGGCGCCTCGGTGAACCACGTCACCGCCTGCACGGCGGGGATCGGGGGCTCGCCGTTCACCGCTTACCAGACCCGGACCTTCGTCGCCCGCCTGACCAGCGGCGGCATCCCAGACGCCAGCTTCGGCAGCGGCGGCGTCCTCACCGACGACTACTACGAAAGCCCGATCGGCCCGGCGACGACCAGCGAGGGCGGAGTCGCCTTGGCAAACCCGACCGAAGGGCCCTGCCTGGTGATCCCCGAAGACAAGCCGGCGACGATCAGCGTCCTCAATCCCGACGGCAGCCTCGCGCATCGCTTTTTCAGTCGTGAAGAAGCGGGATCGCAAGCGGAGCGGCGCCTCCAGACGGCGGCAATCGCAGTCGATCACCGCAACCGGATCGTGACCCTCGCGAACGAGATCTCCGGCAGCGGGGAAACCGCCGCGACCGAAGCAACCGTGGTCTCGCGCTGGCTGCCGAGCGGCCGCCCGGACCGCAACTTCGGCCACGGTGGTTTCGAAGAATTCGATCTCGGGCGCTCGGCGCTCAGCGCGCTCGCGATCGACGACCATAACCGGGCCGTCCTCGCCGGCTCGGCCGCTCGCCGGGGAGGCGGCCGCTCGTTCCTCGTCATGCGCCTGACCGCGACGGGCATGGCGGATAGCCGCTTCGGGCGTGGCGGACAGACGACTACCGGGTTCCTGACCACCTCCAAGGCCGCCGCCGCGTCGGTCTCGCTCGACGAACGCGGGCGCATCGTCCTCGGCGGCACGCTCACCAGCCCGCTGCTGAAGACGGGCTACGGGTTGGCGCTCGCGCGCTACATGGGCGGCAACTAGGCCCTGGCGCGGAAGCGAGGGTCGGCTACTCGACGAGGTCGTCGGGGAGGCGGCCCTCGCCCTCGAGCTTTTCGAGGTGGGCCTCCATCGCCATCGCCGCCATCGGCAGCAGCTCGACCGGGACGTCGTTCCAGACCGTCGTCAGCAGCGTCGAGCGCGAGCGCTCGCCGGCCTCGAGCGCCTCGACCAGGCGGCGCTCGCGCATCTCGCGGTGGTCGAGGTATTCGGCGAGTTTTGCCGCCGGGTCGGTGATCCAGGGGCCGTGCCCGGGGGCGATCAGCTCGATCGTCTCCGCCTGCAGCGCCCGCAGCGAGCCCATGTAAGCGGCCAGCGAGTTGCCACCCGGGGGCACGATCGTCGAGCCGAGCCCGAGCACGAGGTCGCCGGCGAAGCAGACGCCGTCGTCGCTGAGGAAGCAGACGTGGTCGGCAGCGTGGCCGGGCGTGGCGATCACCCGCAGGCCACCGTGCTCCTCACCGCCCTGCGGCAGCAGCACCTCGGCGCCCAGGTGCTCGGCCCCCTTGCTGTGATCGCCGTGCGAGTGGGTCAGCAGCACCAGCCCGATCCCGCCCCGCTCCGCCGCTGCGACGCGGATCGACTCGAGGAAGGTGGCGTCGTCGGACCCTGCATCGATGACGACGCAGGGATCGGCGCCGTAGAGATAGGTGTTCGTCCCTTCCAGCGTCATCGGCCCCGGGTTCGGGGCGACGATGCGGAGCACCTCGGGGTGCCCTGGAGCGAGCTCGGTCAGTCCGAGACCTCTTTGGCGATCGCCTCGCGGGCGTCCTCCGGTTCGAGCACGACGAGGTCGCCGGCGCCGCGCAGGATCTCCCGCACCAGCCAGGGCTTGCCGGCGTAGGGCAGCTCGACGACGACGGCACCGTCGGCCAGCTCCTCGACCACGGTCCGCTCCTCGCGCAGCCAGCGGGCGCGGTCGGGCGAGACCCAGACTCGGGCGACCTCGGCGGTCGGCACCTCGCCATGGGTCATCCAGCCCTCGACCCCGGCGATCTCCTCGACCTCCGGGCGCGGCTCGAAGCTCTCCTTGGAGACGTTCGCCTCCTTGATCCGGTCGAGCTTGAAGTGGCGGATGCCGTTCTGTTTGAGGTCGTAGCACTCGACGTACCAGCCCTCGCGCCCGTTCTCGAGCCGGTAGGGCTCGACCCGGCGATCGGTGAACTGGTCCTCGTTCTCCTTGTAGTAGCTGAGCTCGAGCACCCGGCTGCCGGCGATCGCGTCGTTGACCCGGCGCGCGACGACGGCGTCTCCGCCACCGGCGGAGGCGATCTCGAGGCCCTCCTCGGAGGGGTCGTGGCCGAGCGCCTTGACGATCTTGCGCCGGGCGCTCTGCAGATCGGACTGCGGCAGGTGGTCGCCAAAGAGGTCGATCGCGGCGATCAGCGCCTTCGCCTCCAGCGGCAGCAGCCGCGCCGGGCGGGCGAAGTTGTCGCCGTAGGGCTCGGAGTCGACCTCGATCTCGTCGCCGAGGATTTCGGCGTAGAGGACGTAGGTGCCGCCGCCGAAGTTGACGACGTTGAGCAGCTCGACATCCTCGCGCAGCTCCTCGTCGGTCAGCTCGAGGCGCTGTCGCAGCTCGGCGATCTGCAGCCGCTCGCCCTTTTTGGCGGCTTCGATCAGAAGCCCAGCGAGGGTGACGAGGCGGGCAAAGCGCTCGGGCCGGATCGCCGCCTCGCCGCGGCCGTTGGAGCGCGTGCGGCGCGGTGCCTCGCGCAGCGGGCGGTCGACGACCTCGGCCGGCTTGAAGCCGTTCTCGTGGCGCTCGCGCAGCAGCCCGAGGCGGCTCTCGGCCTCTTCGCGGAGGTCGTCGGGGGCGAGGACGCGGGCGTTGGTGCGCCAGCGCAGGACCCAGGCAATCAGCTCGCGGTGCGAGGCGTAGGACGTCTCGAAGATCCTGCCCTTGCCGCTGGCGCCGTCGGACTTCTTCGCCTCGCGCAGCTCGCCATAGGAACCGAAGTCGCGCTCGATCAGCCAGGCGATCCGCTCTTTGATGAAGATCTTCGCCGTCCCCTGGGTCTCCCCCAGCTGCCAGTCGGCGCGGCTGCCGTAGTCGCGGCGGTCGAAGTTCTCCGGCGGCGAGAAATCGTGCTCCGCCTTGGAGGCGTAGCCGACCTTGCCCTGGATCCGCGAGAGGCGGAAGACGCGAACCGCGTCGCGCTCGTGCGATTGGCCGATCAAGTAGAACTGGCCGCTGCGGAAGACCAGGTGGTACGGGTCGACCTTGCGCTTCTCGGTCTCGCCCCGCTCCATCGTGTAGTAGGTGAACTCGATCGTCTTGCGGCGGCTGATCGCGGTCTCGATCTTGGAGAGGCGCTGGGAGAGGTCGCGGCCGCCGGCGGAGGCGGTCATCGCCATCTCGACCGGGGCGCGCTCGCCCTCGTTGAGCGGGTTCGGGTGGCCCCAGGCGACCTGCTGCAGCGCCAGCCGCAGCGGCTCGGCGTAGGCGAAGCCGCCGTCGGTCAGCAGCATCAGCGCCGTGCTCAGCGCCGCCAGCTCGTCGTCGGTGAATTTGATCGGATCGAGGTAGAAGTTCTCCGGCGGCAGCGAGTAAAGCTCGGCCTCGAAGAAGCCCTCGCCGGGCTTCTCGACCCCGAGCACGATCCCGAGGCTCTCGAGCTCCGCCCGGTCGGCGTAGAAGCGACGCGCGAAGGCGTCGTCGTTCATGTCGCTGTAACCCTCAACCTCGCGCTTGATCTCGAGCGCCGAAACCGGCCTCCCCTGGGCCATCAGGAACGAGATCAGCGAGAGCTGGCGGATCAGCTTCTCGGTGTCCTTAGCCACGTTGGGCAGGATAGTCTGCGGCGGCTGCCATGGACCTCCTGCGCAACCTCTTCGGGAACCTGACCTCCGGCATTATCCGGCTCTTGGTTGCGGTCGGGATCCTCGCCGCCGCCTATTTCTTCCTGCTGAAGCCGGTCCTGAAGACGACCAGCGACACCTTCAAAGAAGTCAACAAGAGCTTCAGCAAGACCTTTCACACCAAAGGCGTCGACGTCACCGACATCAACAAGACGATCGAAGAAGTCAATAAAGAGATCCAGCGCGAGATCAAGCGCTCACTACGGGCGGCGAAGAAGAACGGCAACCCGAAGAAGCTCGTCAAGTGCATCGAGCGGGCCGAGGGCAACGTCCACAAAATCCAGCACTGCACCGTGAAGTTCTAGGTCACCTTCCCGCCGACGAGGGTGATGACGATGACGATCATCCCTCCGATCATCGTGTTGCTCAGCGCCTGGACTCGGTCGCCCACCCGGTCCAATCGACTCTCGATGCGATCTAGACGCTCGTCGACGCGGCCGAGACGCTCGTCGAAGCTCTCGATGTGCATCTCGATCCGATCGAGACGCCCGTCGATCTTGCCCAGGCGTTCGTTGACCTGACCGAATCGCTGGTCGACGCTCGCTTCGAAGTGCTCGGAGCGCTGGTCGACGGCTTCGAAGCGCTCGTCCACTCGCGTGAACCCTTCGCCGACCTTCTCGTTGAGGTCGTCGAGGCGCTCGTCGGTCCAGGTTTCTCTCATCTGCAGCACGATCGTAGCGTAACTTTTCGTCTGCAACGAGATGCGCCTGGGCTGTGCCAACTTGCGCGCCGGATCGGCGCCAAAGTGCGCCGATCCGGCGGGGGCGAGTGGCTTCAGGCGGCGGCGCGGTTGCCGAAGTAGGCGGAGCCGGAGAGGGCGCGGTCGAACGCCGACCAGGACTCGCCTTCGGGCAGCTGGCGCTCGAGGCGGTCGAAGGAGCCGAGGCGGCCGCCGAGGTTGTCGATCATGTGGACCAGGACCGCCTCGCGGGTCATCGGCACCACCGGCGAGCCGTGCTCGAGCGAGCCGTGGTGGCTGAGGATGATGTGGAGGACACAGCGGGCGAGGCCGGGGTCGAACTCGGGGATTTCCTCGATCTTGCGGCGTACGGCGTAGTAGCCGAGCGGGATCTCGCCTTCGAGCCGGCCGGCGTCGGTGAGGTCGATCGCCAGCGGATCGTCGTTGTAGGCCTCGAGCTTGCCGACGTCGTGGAGCAGGGCACCGGCGACCGCGACTTCGCGGTCGATGCCGGGGAAGAAGCCGGAGGCGGCGTTGACCGCCTGGGCGACCGAGAGCGAGTGCTCGAGCAGGCCGTGCTGATAGGCCTGGTGGTAGACCTTCGCCGCCGGCGCCTCGCGGAAGCGCTGCCAGGCCGGCGAGAGCTCGCCAAAGAAGTAGTCGAGCAGCTGCCGCAGCTGGGTGTCCTCGATCGTCGCCAGCAGCTCGCGCAGGCCGCCCTCGAGCTCGTCGACCGAGATCTCCGAAGCGGGCGCCAGCTCCGCCGACTCGTACTCGTGCGCCTCCGCCGCCCGCAGCGAGGAGAGCTTGATCTTCGCCCCCCAGCGTTCGCTCTGCTCGAAGGTGCCGGCGAGGAAGATCGCCGTTCCCGGCGACGCCAGCGCGTAGAGCTCCTCGGCGCCCTCCCAGGAGACCGCCTCGGCGCTGCCGCTGGCGTCGGCGACGCGCAGCCGCAGCCACGGCTCGCCGTTTCGCTTGCGCCTCAGCTCCCGCTCGCGGACCGCGTAGACGCCCCGCAACCGCTGTCCGTCCTGGCACTCGGCGAGCGCAATCCGGACCCCTTGGGGCTCCTCGGTAAGTCCGTCATTTGCAGGGACATCTGACTCCTGCGACACGAACTCCAAGGCGTCGAGCTGCGTTTGCTCATCCATCCCGAACCAAGGTAAAGAGAGGGACGGACGGCGTCCTGGAACTACTGCTGCAGCGCGGCGGCGACGCGCGCGCCCAGCACCGAATCGACCTGCGTCCAGTAGGCGACGACCCGGTCCTGTACCTCGGCGCTGACTTCGACGGAGGCATGGGCGGCGACGTTCGCGGCGAGCGCCTGGCGCTGGGCCTCGTCCATCACCTCCCGGTACAAGGCCCCGGCCTGGCCGAAGTCGTCGTCCTCGTAAGCGGACCGGCCGCCCTCGCGCTGGTAGCCCGCCCCGTCCTCCGGTTGCAGATCGCCCGGCGCACGGGGGTAGCTGCGGATCCGGCCCATCAGCATCTCGTCCGGGCTGAGACCGATACCCGGCACCAGGTTGGCCGGCGAGAAGCCCGACTGCTCGACCTCGGCGAAGAAGTGCTTCGGGTTGCGGTCGAGGACGAGGCGGCCGACCTCGACCGGCGGGTAGTCGCCGTGCGGCCAGACCTTGGTCACGTCGAAGGGGTCGAAGCGGTGGCCGGCGGCTTCGGCGACCGGCATGACCTGCATCTCGAGGCGCCATTCGGGGGCTTCGCCGGCGTCGATCGCGCGACGCAGGTCGCGGCGGTGGGCGTCGGGGTCCTCGGCCGCCATCCGCACCGCTTCGGCCGCGGTGTAGTTCTCGATCCCCTGCACCGTCTTGAAGTGGTACTTGACCCAGAAGCGCTCGGCACCGGCGTTGACCCAGGAGAAGGTGTGGCTGCCGTAGCCGTTCATGTGTCGCAGGGTGCGCGGCGTGCCGCGGTCGGACATCAGGATCGCCACCTGGTGGGCGCTCTCCGGCGCCAGCGTCCAGAAGTCCCACTGCGCCTCGTTCGAGCGCATCCCGGTGTCGGGCAGCCGCTTCTGCGAGTAGACGTAGTCGGGGAACTTGGCCGGGTCGCGGATGAAGAAGACCGGCGTGTTGTTGCCGACCAGGTCATAGCTGCCCTCGTCGGTGAAGAACTTGATCGCGAAGCCGCGCAGGTCCCGCGCGGTGTCGGCCGAGCCGAGCTCACCGACCTCGGTCGAGAAGCGGAGGAAGAGCGGCGTCCTCACCCCCTTCCGGAAGAGGCCGGCCGCGGTGAACTGGGACACGTCCTCGGTCGTTTCGAAGAATCCGTGGGCGGCGCTGCCCTTGGCGTGGACCACCCGCTCCGGCACCCGCTGGGTGCTGGTCGGACGCATCGGCTCGTCATTCATCGTCTGGGCAAATTAGAAGATCAGAGCGCTCCGCCGATCCAGTGGCCGAGGGCGACGGCGGCAAAGCCGGCGACGAGCGAGATGCCGATGTTGAGCCAGGCGAGGTCGGCGCGATCGGCCGCGGCCAGCCGGTGCGAGTCGAGGATCCAGGTCGAGAAGGTGGTGAAGGACCCGATCACGCCGCCGGCGAGCACCGTGTAGCCGTCGCCGTCGAGGCCGGAGCCGGCGACGATGCCCAGCGCCAGCGCGCCGAGCAGGTTGACGACCAGGATCCCGAGCGGGAAGCGCCCCGGGCGGTGCACCGTGACCTCGGCGTCGAGGACAAAGCGCGCGGCGGCGGCGATGCCGCCGAGCAGGCCGACGGCGATCCAGGCGGCGGCGCTCACCGCACCCGCCCCAGCTCCCGGGCGCGGGGACCGCCGTTGCCGGGGCGGCGGCGCTCGAGCGCGATCCCGAGCCGCACCGCCAGGTAGCCACCGGCAAGGGTCGCCGCGCAGTAGGCGGCGGCGAGGCCGAAGTCGTCGTGGTCGATCAGCTCGTAGAGCTCGAGCTGCAGGGTCGAGAAGGTGGTCAGGGTGCCGCAGACGCCGGTGCCGAGAAACGGGTGGTGAAGGCTCTCGTCTGGGTGGTCGCGGAAGAGGGCGAAGAAGTAACCCAGCAACAGCGCCCCGACCAGATTGGCAACGAAGGTCGGCCAGGGCCAGGTGCCGGGGTCTGGCGGGAAGGCCTGGGCGAGACCGACCCGCAGCAGCGCCCCGACGACGCCGCCGGCGTAGATCGCCGCCAGCTTGCGGGCGGGATGGCGGTTCAGCCTCACGGCCGGGACTCCATCAGCTTTGGCTGGCGGAAAACCGACACCGAGGTTGGCGGTGCCCCCATCGACCGGGCCCGTCACCGCTGGGACGCTGATCGCTGGCTGGCAATTGGGGGTTTTCAAAACACTAAGTGGTCGCTTAGCATTAGACCGGGATGGCACGGGGGAAGAAATCCAAGCGGCGGGTGGAGGCGCACGAAGCGGTCGTCGAGGAGATCGACGAGCAAGGCGAAGCCGCACCGGCGCCTGAACGGGCGCCCAAGTTGCGGCTCAAGGCCACGGCCGACCTGCCGACCGCGCTGCCGGGACCTGCTGCCGCGGCCCTGGTGTTCGTCGCTGCCGGTGCGGTCCTGATGCTCGAGATCCTCGCCGTCCGGCTCCTCGCCCCCTACGTCGGCCTCACCCTCGAGACGACGACCTCGATCATCGGCGCCGCCCTCGCCGGCATCGCCACCGGCGCCGCCGTCGGCGGCTACCTCGCCGATCGCACCGATACGAAGCTGCTCGTCGTCGGCCTCCTGGTCTTGGGTGGCCTGCTCACCCTGTTGACGGTGCCGATCGTGCACTGGCTCGGGCCCGGCGCCCGCGGCAGCGGCGACCTCGCCGCCCTGGGGATCACCGCGCTTGCACTTGTACCCGCGGCCGCCGTTCTCAGCGCCGTCTCCCCCGCTGTCGCCCACCTGCAGTTGCACGACCTGCGGGCCAGCGGCACCATCGTCGGCCGTCTCTCGGCCTGGGCGACCGCCGGCGCTCTGCTCGGCACCTTCGGAGCGGGCTTCGTCGTCATCCCGCTGATGCCGGTCGGGAGCGCGGTCCTCGTCATCGGCCTGGTGCTGGTGCTGATCGGGATCGCGCTGGGGATGACGACGCGACTGCTGGCGCCGGCCGGAATCGCCGGAGCACTGGTGGCGACGCTCGCGTTCGGGGCCTTCGCCGCCTCGGCCGACTCCCCATGCCTGCGCGAAACCCACTACCACTGCATCGAACTCGAAGCCGATCCGGAAGATCCCAACGGCGAGGAGCTGGTGCTGGACAACGTCCACAACTCCTACGTCGACCTCAAGGACCCCACCTACCTGCGCTACGAGTACACGAACTGGATCGCCGACGCGATCGATGGGTACTTCCCCCGCCGTAAACCGCTCGACGCCGTCTTCGTCGGCGGCGGCGGCTTCACGCTGCCGCGCTGGCTGCTCGCGACCCGCCCCGGCTCCGAAGCCGAAGTGCTCGAGGTCGACGGTGACCTGGTCGAGTTCGACGAAGAACGGCTCGGGCTGCAAACTTCCGCCGACCTGCGGGCGACCGTCGGCGACGCCCGCATGACGATGCGCAACGTCCCTACCGACAGCGCCGACGTCGTCGTCGGCGACGCCTTCAGCGGCTTCACCGTGCCCTGGCACCTGACCACCAGAGAGTGGCTCGAGGAAATGCAGCGGGTGCTCAAACCCGGTGGCATCTACGCCGCGAACCTGATCGACGTGGGACCGCTCGACTTCATCAAGTGGGAGTCGGCGACCTTCCTCGACGTCTTCCCCGAAGTCAAGATGATCACCTTCATCAATCCCGAAACCGGCGCCCTCTACGGCGGCAACATCGTCCTGCTCGGGTCAAACCGGAAGATGTCGGCGAAGGTGGCATCGCAGGCGTACGGCGGCGTCACCTACCTGAAGTCCGCGGTCGAAGAACTCGGGGCCGAAGGCGAGGTCCTGCGCGACGACTACGCGCCGGTCGATCAGCTGCGGACCGAATAGGCACCCGGGCGGAGGGCCTCCGCCGTTACGGTTGTCCGGTGAAGCGAGCTGCTGTCCTGACCTTGGTCCTCGCCGCACTTGTCGCCGCCAGCGCCCCGATCGCGTCAGCCCAGCCTTTCCGCGGCCACGCGTCTGCGCTCGACCCCGAGCTGCGACAGCGGATGACCGGTGTTTCCTGGCACCCGGGATGCCCGGTCGGTCTCGACGACCTGCGCCTGCTCGCCGTCTCCTACTGGGGCTTCGACGGCGAGGTCCACTTCGGCCGCCTCGTCGTCAACCGCGATGCCGCCCGGCCGCTGCTGACCGTGATGCGGCGCCTCTACCGCCTCCACTACCCCTTCCGGCGCATGCGGCTGGTCGACGCTTACGGCGCCGACGACCACCGCAGCATGGAAGCCGACAACACCTCCGCCTTCAACTGCCGCTTCGTCTCCGGCACCAGCCGCTGGTCCCAGCACGCCTACGGCCGCGCGATCGACGTCAACACGATCGAGAACCCCTACGTCGGCAGCGACGGCCACGTCTCGCCACCGCAGGGGGAGCCGTTCGCCGACCGCAGCCTGCACGCGAAGGGCCTGATCCACGCCGGCGGCGCCGTCGTCCGGGCCTTCGCCGCCGTCGGCTGGGGCTGGGGCGGCAGCTGGAGCGGGGACAAAGACTACCAGCACTTCTCTGCCTCGGGAACGTGACCGGTTCGCTTCAGCGAGCCAAAGCTGAGTGACGAATGCACGTCCCGAGGCGGGACGGGCGCCACTAGGGTCCAGCCCGTGACCGAGAAGTCCATGCGCTGGATCGCCCTCGCCGAGGCGACCAGCTTCATCGCCCTCCTGATCGCCGCCGTGATCAAACGCACCGGCGACAACGAGATCGGCGTCCAGATCCTCGGCCCGATCCACGGCCTCCTCTTCATCGCCTACGTCGTCAACGTCTTCGCGATCCGCACCGACCTCGGCTGGGACGGCAAGACGACCTTCTGGATCCTGGTCGGCGCCGTGATCCCCTTCGGCGGCTACGTCGTCGACTGGTGGATGCTGCGCCAGCGCCGACTCCCCGCTGCCTAGGAACGGCTTCAAGCCGGCAAAAACTTTGCTTTGACATCAAATGATGTCTAATAGCGAATAGGTGACTGACCGGTACTCGAGCAAGCTCGGGGAGCGAGACAGGCTCGTCGCTGGGGTCTTGGCAGTTTTCAGCGCCGCCGCAACGCTCGCCGCCGCACTGAAGGGGCCCGCCTGGCTGACGGCGGTCTTCGCCTCCCTGACCCTGCTCTGCGCCCTCGCCGGAATCGTCCTCAAATCCAGGCGGACTCGGGCGGTCAAGCGCGAGGCCCTCAGTGCGACCTGGCATCTGGCGCCGACCCGGCTGCGCGAGGTCGCCGCCGGCGAGCTCCGCTATACCCTCGGAGTCGACACCGAGGCACCGGAGTCACTCGAGCTGCTCGGGATCGCGACCGACCGCCATCCGCTCTATGTGCCCCGGCGGGCTGACGCTCGGGTGCGTGAACGGATCGAGGCGGCACTGCGCGAGGGGGCGGCCGCGCTGGTCGTCGTCTCCGGTCCTTCGAAGGCCGGTAAGTCGAGGACGCTGCTGGAGGCCGCTGGCGCTGTCCTCGGCAACGCGTGGCTTTTGTCCCCGAAGACCCCTGAGGCTCTGGCCGAGTTGGCCGAAGTCGAACCGAGCGGGATCGGATCGGGTCCGTTTGTTGTCTGGATCGACGACATCGAGGAATTCGCCCAGCCGAACGGCGGCCTCAATACGGATGTCCTGAGAAGCCTCGACGGCTGGAAGAGCGACGTGATCGTCCTGGCGACGCAGGGCGGCAAGGGCATCGAACTCGCCGGCTCCGGGGCGAAGCGATTCCACGAGGTGGTAAGCGACCTGCTGACCAGGTACCCGGCGATCCCGCTGGATCCCGTCCTCACCGTGGAGGAGCTTGCCGCCGTGGAGGAGCGTTTCCCGCCGGAGGCGGCGAAGCGGATCGCTGCGGAAGGGCTGGGTGAGTTCATGATCGCGGCACCGCGATTGCTCGACCGATTGCGGAACGGCGACTCGGACGAAGGGCGGGCGGTCATATCAGCGGCCATCGACTGCCGGCGAGCGGGTTTACTGAGGCCTCTCGGCGTCGACGAACTGGAGAAGGCGTACGTCCACCATCTCGTTGGCGCCCCCGGCGGCGAGCGGTTCCGCCGCGGGCTCGAATGGGCGGCGCAGCCGCTCTACACGACCGTGGCCCTCCTCCAACGGCGCAAACCCAGCTTCGACGAGTACCAGCCGCATGACTTTCTGGTCGACTTCCGGAGGCGCCAGGGCCCGGCGATCGAGGATGCGACCTGGGATTTGGTGATCGAGGAGTTCGCCGACGAGGACGAGCTGCTGCGGGTCGGCACCGTCGCCTACCAGAACAAGCAGCCCGCGCGCGCCGAGCGGGCGTGGCGCCGAGCCGACGCGGCGGGCAGTGCCAAGGGCGCGATCCGACTCGGTTCGCTGCTCGAGGAGCGCGGCGAGACGAGGGCGGCAGAAGCAGCCTACGTTCGGGCCGAGGAGCGTGGCGAGGTGCATGCGGCGGCAAGGCTCGGGATGCTCTTCGCGAACGCGGGCGAGCTAGAGCGCGCGGAGGCCGCCCTGCGCCGCGCCGACGAGGGCGGCGCGGCGCAGGGCGCCTGCTGGCTCGGCTGGCTGCTGGAGTGGAAGGTAGAAGACCTCGACGGGGCCGAAGAGGCGTACCGGCGGGCGGAGGAGCGTGGGCACTGGCACGGCGCGAGCCAACTCGGCTGGCTGCTCGACCGCCGCGAGCGGCCGGGGGCGATCGCCGCCTTCCGACGGGGTGACGACCACGGAGATGCAACGGGAGCCCGCGGGGTCGGCTGGCTGCTCGCAAAGGCTGGCGACTGGGACAGGGCGGAGGCGGCCTACCGGCGAGCGGACGAGCGTGGCGACGGAGCCGGAGCCCGCCTCCATGGCTACGTGCTCGAAAGGCGGGGAGAGCTGGGCCTCGCCAAAGCCGCCTACGCTCGAGCGGACACGCGAGGGGACTGGCGCGGCACCGCCTACCTCGGCTTCTGCCATCGACGCGACGGGGAACTCGAGAGGGCGGAGTCTCTGCTGCGCCGCGCCGACGAGCACGGCGACGGGTATGGGTCGCGCGAGCTGGGGCTCTTACTCTGGGAGCGCGGCGAGATAATCGCTGCGGAGGCGCCACTCCGCCGCGCGGCCGAGAACAACGAAAAGGAGGAGGCCCTCCTCACTCTTGGCCGCCTGCTCCTTTACCGCGGTGAGGAGGAAGCGGCAGAAGCGGCCTTCGCCGAACTCGAGGCCGAGGGCAGCCCCCGCGGGGCGCTGCAGCTCGCGCAAATCCTTGAGGGCCGGGAGGATCCCGACCTTGTCGAGCGCGCCTACGAGCGTGCGGAGAACTTGGCCCGGCTCGCCGACAACCGTGGCAACCAGCCCGAGAGCACCTGCGCACTTGGACGCCTCTTGCTGCGCCGGGGTGATCTTGACGGAGCCGAAGACGCCTTCGAGCGGGCGGCCGACGACAACTGCCTGCTGGCGATGAACTGGCTGGGGTGGCTGCTCGCCAACGAGCGGCTCGACTCGCTCGCCGCTCTTCGGGCCTATCACCGGGCGGACGAGCGCGGTGACCCGCACGCGCCATGCTCGATCGGGATCATCCTCCGCAACCGATCCCCAGCGGACGCACTGGCGGCCTTCATGCGCTCGGACTCGCGAGGCAACGCTGAGGGATCCTTCTACCTAGGCGAGCATCTGATCAGCAGCACCGCCGACCCGGACACCCCTGACCGAGCCCTGGCCGCCTACCGCCGCGCCCAGGAGCGTGCGGAGATGACCGGTGAAGAATCCGTAGCCGAATTGGCCGCGCGCGCAATCGAGGAGCTGCAGGAGAGGTACGAGCTTGGAGCCTCCTGAACCGCCGTCCCGAGCAGCATGGCGAGGGTGGGAATCGAACCCACGACACCACGATTTTCAGTCGTGTGCTCTACCAACTGAGCTACCTCGCCTGGGGCGCGAGCGGCTCGCGCAGCGGGAAGGCTAGCGGCCCGGCGCGGTTCGGGCTGATTGCATTGCGGGGTGGCTTGGGCTCGGGCAGCGTTGGCGGTGGCCGTCGTGGTGGCGGTCGGCATCGTCGTCGTCTCGGGCGGGTCGGACGCGGGACCGCGGACGCCCGCCGCGCTGCCGGGGATGCCGCCGCCCTTCCTGGGGACGGCGGTCACCGGCGACGGGGATCTGACGGCCGCGGTCGACGCCTATGGCGACGTCGTCGACCTGCGGCCGAGCCCAGCCGGTCCGGCGCTGATCGACAACCCGGCGGCGCGGCAAGCTGCCGGGACGGTTCCGGCCGACACCGGGATCGTGCCACTGGTCAGCGTCGACGGCGGGCCAGCGTTGCCGCCGTGGGAGGCCGACTCGGTCGCGCAGCGCTATCTGCCAGGGACGAATGTGGTGCGAACGGTGGCGCGGTTCGGGCAGGTGGAGACGGTGGTGATCGTGGCGGTGACGGGACGGTCGCTCGCTGTCGTGGTCGCGCCTCAGGGCGGCGCTGCGGCCTCGGCCTCGGTCAACCTCGAGGACGGGGTTCGCTGCGCGCGCGAACGACGGGCGGAACAGCTCGACCTACTTTGCAGGGTGGGCCGAGCTGTTCCGCCCGTCTCCGGCGCCGCAGCGGGGAAGGTTCGCGACGCAGTCGCGAGGACGATTCGGTCCGCGGCCGTGGGTGACCGCAGCTGGCTCACACGGGCGTTGCCGCTCGGCGACTCCGCCCCGGCCTGGGCGCGGCAAATGTACTCGCGCTCGCTGCTGGTCCTCCACGCCCTCACCGACCGCCGCACCGATGCCGTCGCCGCCGGCGTTCGCGACGGCTGGGCCTACGTCTGGCCGCGAGATGCTGCGACCGCGGCGCTGGCCTATACCGCAGCGGGGTACCGCGCCGAGGGGCAACGAGTCGCACGCTTCCTGCGCACCCTTGACCTCGGTGCCGCTGCGCGGTTCGCAGACGATGGATCGCCGGTGCCGGGACGAGGCCAGCAGGGGGACGCCGCAGGCTGGGTCGCCGTTGCGGCGGAAGGCTCTGGCCTCGAGGGGGGCTGGGAGGACTACGCCCCGCTGGCCGGGACCGGGCGCGACCGGCCCGATTACCAGGAGGGCGCCGCCGGGGACTTCCTCGGCAACGCGATCGCCAGCGGTGGGGACCTGCGGCCCTTCGAGACGCCTCGCGGGCTGGTGCGGCGCGCCGGAGACCCGAGCTCCGGGCTTGATTCGGCCGCGGGCTGGGCCGTGCAGCCGTTCCCGCGGCCGCCCCTCTTCCCCGCGGTGCGCCCCACCTTGCTGAACCTCGCCGCCGAGCAGACGCCCTACGGGATCACCCCCGGCGAAGGATGGCGTGGCGGTGTCGATCCCTGGACCGCCCCCACCGCCTGGACCGCCTGGGCCCTCGCGTCGCTCGACGACCGCAGCCAGGCACTACGCCTGCTCGCCGACCTGCACCGCGCCGCCACCCCGGCCGGCGCTCTGCCCGAGCGGGTCGATGCCGAGACCGGCGTCCCCCGCTCGACGACGCCGCTCGCCTGGTCGCACGCCTTCGCGATCCTCGCCCTGCTCCAGCTCTGGCCCAGCTGACCGCGCTGGCGACATTTGGTCCCTATAGGGGCCAAAAAATGACCATCGGGCTACGGGCGGCGCCAGCGGATCAGGGCGATCTCCAGCGCCAAGCGGCGCTCGTCGACCTCGCCCAGGACCCGGAAGCGCTCGGCGCTCTCGGGCGCCTCGTCGAGCAAGCGGTCGATCAGCTCCGCCGCGCCGGGATGTGGTGGAGGCTGAAGCGAGTCATCACCCGGTCGAAGCTGGCGTCGTCGAAGTCCACGGCGGTCGCGTCGCCGAGCGAGAACTCGGTGTTGTTGAGCCCTTCGCTCGCCGCCTCCTGGCGCGCCTTCTCGATCAGTGCCGGGGTCAGGTCGACGATCGTCCCCAGCGCCTCGGCCGAGAGCATCGCCGGGGCCGCGCGAAGGTCTCGGTTTGGTGCGTGAACTCGTCGCGGATCGAGGCTTCGTGCATCGCTCCTATTCTGCGGCAATGGAGGTCCGCAGAGCAACAATGGCCGATCTGGGCGACATGGCCAGGGGGATGAAGGTGGTTGCCGACGAAGGACGGTGGATCGCGACGCAGACGTCGGCGACGGTCGAGGAGCTGGCGGCGCGACCGCCGGACGTGCACAAGCTCGAACTGGAGGTCTTCGACGACAACACCGCAGCAATCGGCCTCTACGAATCGGCCGGCTTCGAGCGGGAGGGCCTGCGCCGCGACCATTACCGCCGCGAAGACGGCTCCCTGCGTTCGGCGCTGATCATGGCCCGCCTATTCGAGAGCTAGCGCGACGGCCTGCTCGGCGGTCTCGGCCGGGACGACGCCGGGGGCGCCTTGCATGCGCTCGTAGCCGTTCAGCTCCCAACTGCGCAGGGCCACCACCGTCCGGCCGATAGTCCGCGCCAGACCAATCTCCGAGAGCGTCCCCCACTCGCCGCCGACCGCGATCACGACCTCGCCCGAGGCAACCACCGACAGGTTCCGGGCGTGGCCGATCCCGCTGGCGACGACCTCGCTGCAGAAGGGGTTGGCATCGGCGGTCGACTCCCCCTGGACGATCCCGATCACCCGACCGCCGACCTCGGCAGCACCCTTGGCAGCAGCTTCCATCACGCCACGCCCCGCGCCGCAGACGACCGTCACGCCAGCCTCTCCGAGTCGCCGTCCAACCTCCGCAGCCAGCCGCCCCAGCTCCGAGTTCAGCTCGGCGCCACTGGACCCGATCACGGCAACTTGACGTCTGCGCTCGGAAGGGATCGGGTGGGCCTCGACGGAGCCTCCCTGCAGTTCGCGACGGCGAGGCCCACCCGATCCCTTCACACCGCTCCCTTCATGAGCCGCATCAACTCCAGCGCCCCAGCCTTGTGGAGAGGTTCGTTGAGGTTCCCGCACTTCGGACTCTGCACGCACGAGGGGCACCCCGACTCGCACGGGCACTCGGCGATCAACCGCTCGGCGTCGTCGAGCAGGCGCTCGAACTGCTCGTAGCCGCGCTTGGTGATCCCGACCCCGCCGGGGTGGCCGTCGTAGATGAAGATCGTCGAGCGGCCGGTCTGGAAATGGACGTTGGTCGAGAGGCCGCCGATGTCCCAGCGGTCGCACATCGCGATCAGCGGCAGCACCGCGATCTGACCGTGCTCGGTCGCGTGCAGGGCACCGAGCAGGACATCGGGCGGCAGCGCCGCGCTGAGCCGGTCGGGCAGCACGTCCCAGAGCGCCTGGGTGACGAAGCTCTGCTCGGGCAGCTCCAGCGCGACGATGTCGATCGGCTCCTGGTCGGAGATCGAGACGCGCTGGAAGGCGATCACCTGCTCGGTCACCGAGACCTCGCCGAAGTTGAGCTCGACCCCCGCCACCCGGCGCTGCTCGTGGGTGCGTTCGATGTAGATCTCGGTCTCTTTTTTCGGCCGCGTGTACCAGTCGCCGTCGAAGGCGGAGACGATCGCCCGACGCTCGCGGATGTCGAGCCGCTCGACCTCGTAGGAGCGGCCGAGGTGGAGGTAGACGGCGCCGGGATGCACCGTGGTGAAGGCGCGTTCGGCCTCGACCAGGCCCAGCATCTCGCCCGAGTCGCGCTCGATCACCGCGATCGAGTCAGCCGAGGCCGAGCGCAGAGCGATCCGGGCGGCGACGAACTCGCTGCGCCGGGGCAGCAGCTTGCCGGCGCTGCCGCGCAGCTCACCGGCTTCGACCAGTCGCTCCGCCCGCTCGCGCCAGCCCTCGCCGAAGACCTCGTCGTCCTCGTCGGTCAGCGGCAGCTCGTAGGCGGCCGCGATCAGGTGGCGGGCGGCGATCTGCTCGTTGCCGTGGTCGAGGATCGCCGCCTCGACCGGGCGCTCGAGGAACTCCTCCGGGTGGCGGCAGAAGAACTGGTCGAGCGCGTCCTGGCCGGCGACGTAGACGGCAAGCCCGCGGCGGCGGCGGCCGGCCCGGCCCCACATCTGGCGCAGGCTCGCCACCGTGCCCGGGAAGGTGACGCAGATCGCGGCGTCGAGCTCACCGACGTCGATCCCCAGCTCCAGGGCATCGGTCGCAACCACCGCCAGCAGGTCGCCGCGGCTGAGCCGGTCCTCGATCTCGCGGCGCTGCTGCGGCGTGTAGCCGCCGCGGTAGGGAGCGATCCGCGCCGCCAGCTCCGGCTTTCCCCGTCGCTCCAGGTTTTCGCGGGCGAAGCGCTGGATCAGCTCGATCCCGCGGCGCGATTTGAGGAAGCAGATCGTCCGCACGTCGTGAGTGACCAGCTCCGCCAGCAGGTCGGCCGCCTCCGAGAGCGCCGAGCGGCGGGTCCCGGTCGCCTTGTCGATCAGCGGCGGGTTCCACATCGCCACCTCGCGCCCGGCCCGCGGCGCGCCGTCGTCGTCGATCAGCTCGAACTCGGTCCCGACCAGGCGCTCGGCCAGCTCGACCGGGTTGGCGATCGTCGCCGAGGCGAGCAGGAAGCGCGGCTCGGAGCCGTAAGCGCGGGCCAGGCGCCGCAGGCGCCGCAGCACGTTGGCGACGTGGGAGCCGAAGACGCCGCGGTAGGTGTGGGCCTCGTCGACCACCACCCAACCGAGGTTGGCGAGGAAGTCCCCCCAGCTCTTGTGGTTGGGGAGGACGCCGACGTGGAGCATGTCCGGGTTGGTGAGGACGAGGTTGTTGCGGCGGCGGATCGCCGGCCGCTCCTCGCGCGGGGTGTCGCCGTCGTAGATCGCCTCGCGCAGGCCGGGCGGGCGCAGCTGCGCCAGCTTCCGCGCCTGGTCCTGGGCCAGGGCCTTGGTCGGGTAGAGGTAGAGCGCCCGCCGCTTGTCGTCGCGGGCGATGCCGTCGAGCACCGGCAGGTTGAAGGCGAGGCTCTTGCCGGAGGCGGTGCCGCTGGTGATCACCAGGTCCGAGTGCGCCGCCGCTTCGAGCGCCGCCAGCTGGTGTGAGTAGAGCGACTCGATGCCACCGCGCCGCAGCGCCGCCGCGAAGCCGGGGTCGAGCCCCTCGGGCAGCGAGACCGGTCGCGCCCGTCGCTCCGGCTCGGCGCTCTCGGCGACGATCCGCCCGTCGCGCCGTGCGGGGTCGATCGCAACGGCCCACTCCGAGGCAAGCAAGCTTCCACCGCGCGCCATCAGGTCCGGCTCCCTGCATCACTCGCCGGCGCTGGCGCGCCGCCGGCTGGCCCCGCGATTTCGGCCGCAACGTGCATCCCCTGCAGCGAGCTGCGGTCGTGGATGCGGAGGACGTCGGCGCCCTCGCGCACCGCCAGCGCCACCGCCGCCACCGTCCCCCACTCGCGCTCGCTGGCCGGCAGCCGCGCATCCCAGGACCCGGCCAAGATCGAGCCGATGAAGTCCTTGCGCGAGAGCGAGACGTAGAGCGTCATCCCCATCTCTCGCAGCTCGCCGAGTCGCCGCAGGATCTCCAGATCCTGCTCGGGGCTGAGGTCGAAGTCGAGTCCGGGGTCGATCGCGATCTGCTCCTCGGCGACGCCAAGCTCGCGGGCGAGCTCGACTCGCCCCTCGAACCAGGCCTTGAGGTGGCCGACGACGTCGCCGTAGTCGCGCCAGGGCCGGTCGACCCGAGGTGGCCCCTCGATGTGGGTGAGGACATAGCCGCAGCCGGATTCGGCGACCAGCGCGAACATCTCCTCGCCGCCACCGGAGATGTCGTTGACGACCTGTGCCCCGGCCGCCAGCGCCTCCCGCGCGACCGCGGCCGAGAAGGTGTCGGCGGAGACCGGCACGCCTGCGCCGACAAGTCCTGCGATCGCCGGCACCAGCGCCGCCGCCTCCTCCGCGTCAGGCACCGGCGGCCCCGCTTTGGCGGCGACAGCGCCGACGTCGAGCATCTCGAAGCCGGCCTCGACCAGGGCCAAACCGTCGACGATCGCCTGCTCTGGAGTGCCGCTGCGGGCGCCCTCGAACATCGAGTCGACGGTGACGTTGACGATCCCGGCACCGATCGGGTGCACCAGATCCAAGGTCCTGTCGGTCAGCCGCCAACTCATGGTCGCTACCGTAGCGACCGGGCCGATGCCACTTCGCTGCGTCTACACGGACCTCGACGGAACCCTGCTCGGGCCAGGTGGCGTGCTCTTCGGCAGCCCCGAGGGGAACTTCTCGATGTCGCAGGCGCGGGCGCTGGAGGCCTGCGCCCGGGCCGGGGCCGAGGTCGTGATCATGTCCGGCCGCCGCGAGCCGCAGGTCCAGGAGGCGGCGCGGCTGATGGGCCAGACCTCCTACATCTACGAGGCCGGCTGCGCCTACGCGATCGAACGCGAGACGACGCTGCTGACCGGCGAAATGCAGCCCGACGAAAGCGGCACCATCTACGAGCAGATCGAGGACCGCGGCATCCCGAAGCTGCTGTTCGACCACTTTCCGGAGCGGCTCGAGTACCACTCGCCCTGGCACCACGGCCGCGTCCTCTCCCACCTCTTCCGCGGCAAAGTCGACGTCGACGAGGCCAACGCGCTGCTCGGCGAGCACGGCGACGACGACCTGCGGCTGCTCGACAACGGCGCGATCGGGACCCCGATGGCGGCGATCGACGGCCCCACCCACGCCTACCACCTGGTCCCGCGCATGGTCAGCAAGGCGAACGCGGTCGCCGCCCACGCCCGCGCCCGCGGTTACGACCCGGCCGAGTGCATCGCCGTCGGCGACTCGGTCGAGGACCTCGAGGTGGCGGCCGCGGTCGGCCACTTCTTCGTCGTCGCCAACGGCCCCGAGCGCGACCCCGGCCTCCGTGCGTACCTGCCGAGCTGGGACAACGTCACCGTCACCGAGGGCAGCATGGGCGACGGCTTCTACGAAGCCGTCGTCACCACGCTGATGGATCGGCGCTGAGCTTTAGGGGCTCGAGAGCCCGAGACTGACCTGTTTCGTGTGAGCTGCGTCCGAATACCCCTTGACTGTGAAGGTGCCAAGTGTTGTGCCGCCTTCGCCTGTGCCTATTTCGAGGCCGAAGCGCCCACATTTTCCTGTGCACACGAACTTGAGCCCGAATACGTGCGCTTTGATGGAGAGGTCTTTGGGTTCTTCTAGCCCACCGCCAAGAGAGTACGTCGCACCGTGCAGTTCCTGGTTGACCGGGACTTCCGCGGGGTGTGTGTCGAAAAAGTGAATCGTGACGCTGTCGGATCCTTCTCCTTCGGTTTCGAATGTCAGGCTGCCGGAATGGCCGCAGTTGAGGCTGACCACTCCGTCCTCTGCCAATCCTGTGTTGGCGTTGTCGGATGTGTCACTGTCGAACGCTGTTTTGCAGCCATTGTTTTTGAACAAGAGAGAGGTCGCGCCGATTTTGCATCCACTGAATGACGGCGTCAGGTTGAGTTCGTCCGCGCTTTTAGTTGCCAGAAACCCGGTGAGAGTTGATTTTGAGCATTTGAGCACCGTCGGGCCTTCTCCTCCGAGTATCCATTCATGTACTCCACCGGATCCTGTGAGTTCGGTCGGTTCGACCGCGGAGGTGAAGCTTTGGGGTATGAGTTCCGCCGCCGCTCCCTGCGCAGCCACGCCGCAAAGCGCAAGCAGGGCAAGGAGCGTCAGGCCGAGCAGCTTCAGATCGCGAATCATGATTCTTCCCTTCCTCGAGTTGCCAAAGGAATGGGATAGCTCGCCCTGGCTGTTACACAAGAACGTTTGCGTATTCTAAAGACCAGCGCGCGGCGGCCGGACGGCGAGTTGGGACCGAAGCCTCGCTCATCTAGTATCGGCCGGAACCGATTTCCAGCCCGAAAAGGAGCAGCGCTTTGTCCTCGGACCAGGCAACCGTCGCCGAGCAGGAGTACCTCGAGATCATGTTCTGGATCGAGGAGGCAGGGTTGCCGATGACCGGCGCCAACATCGCCCGCGCGATGCAGCTCTCGCCGCCGACCGTGCACGAGATGGTCGGCCGCCTGGTCGAGGATGGGTACGTCGAGCGCAACCCGAACAAATCGCTCTCCTTCACCGAGTCGGGCCGCGAGCACGCGAGCTTCATCGTTCGCCGCCACCGGATGATCGAGCGCTTCCTCACCGACGTCCTCGGCATCCCCTGGGACGAGGTGCACGAGGAGGCGGAGCGGATCGAGCACGCGATGTCGCCAGTGCTGGAAGAGAAAATGCGGCTCGCGATCGGCGACGCGACCACCTGCCCCCACGGCCACCCGATCGTCGAGGGCATCCGCGAGCAGGGCTCACTGCTGGCCGACGTCGAGGTCGGCGCCGACGTCACCGTCCTGCGCTTCGAGAACGAGGCCGAGGAGCTGCTCCACTACCTGCGAGGCGCCGGGCTCGAACCCGGCCTGGAAGGCAAGGTCTCCAGCTCCGACGAGGACTCGGTCACGATCGACTCCGCCGACGGCAAACACGAGGTCAGCCGCAGCGTCGCCGAGACCGTCTCGGTCCGCGCCAACCCGGCGCCGCCGCCGCGCGCGGCGATCCCCGAGCAGCTCGTGCTCAGCAGCGACCGCTACGGCCGCTAGCCCTGCGGGCCGTCAGCCGACGCAGACCCCGGAGACGCGGCTGCCGAGCACGTCGCCGCTTTCGGCTTCGGCGATCGCGGTCCCAAGGTCGTCGAGCGCCCCTTCGGTGAAATCGCCGCTCGCGCCTCCGGATTCGTAAGTCTCCCGCATCGACCCCGAGGCTAGCTTCGGACCGAGGCGCCGGCAAGCGCAGGCCGGTACGCCGACCAGGTCTTACTGCTCAATCGGGACTTCGGCGATCGGGGCGCCGGTCGGCGACTTGCTGCCGCCGGCGGGCTCGGTGGTGACCATCACCAAGTCGACGCCGCGCATGCTGCCGAGCATCGTCGAGGCGTTGCCTTCGCGGTCGGGGACGAACAGGGCCTTGACCGCTTCGACTTCGCCGTCGCGGCGCACCCAGGCCTCGAGCACGCGGTTCTCGGGCAGCGGCTTGACGTCGGCGAGGTGGATCTCGCCGGAGCCGTCGGCGCTGACGACATGGGCCGCGATCGGCGATGACGGCGGCGAGGCATAGGTGCTGGCGTTGCCGCCCCCACCCCCGCCGTTGCCCACCTCGTAGCCCGCGATCGCGGCGACGACGAGGACCACCGCGGCGAGCCCGGCGAGCGGTTTCCAGGTGAGTGAGCCGATCCGGATGCCGGCCAGGCGCTCGCGCAGGCCGCCCGACGCGGTCTCGACCCCTGCCGCGCGGGCGTCGGCCCGGACCTCGGCCATCAGCCGCTGGCGCAGCGCCGGCGGCGGCGCCTGCCGCGGCACGGCTTCGGCCAAGGCGTCGACCGCCGGCATCAGCCAGCGGATCTCCGAGCGGCAGCGTTCGCAGCTCTCGGCGTGGCGCTCCAGCTCGGCCGCGCGCTCGGGATCCAGCGCCCCGAGTGCGTAGGCGGCGAGGTCCTCGCTCCAGCGATCGTGCTCGCTCATGCCAGTCCCTCTGCAATCTCGCCGCGGATCTTTTCCATTCCCAGGCGCATCCTTCCCTTCACGGTCCCGAGCGGGACGCCCAACATCTCCGCGATCTCCGACTGGCTGAAGCCGCCGTAGTAGGCGAGCTCGATCACTTTCGACTGGTCGCCGGGGAGCAGGCCGAGGGCGCCGCGGACCTCGTCCGCGGTCTCGTGCCGCATCGCTTCCTCCTCGGTCAGCTCCTCGGCCGGCCGCTGCTCCAGCACCGCGTCGTCATCGAAGGTCAGCTTCGGCGCTTTGCTGGCGGCGCCGGCCCGCAGCGAGTCGATCGCCCGGTTGCGGACGATGCTGAGCATCCAGGAGCGAACGCTGCCACGGGCGCGGTCGAAGCGGGCGCCGCTGCGCCAGACCGAGATGAAGGCCTCCTGGGTGACGTCTTCGGCGGCGCCGGGGTCGCCGACGATCCGGTAGGCAAGCGAGTAGGCGACGCCGCCATGGCGGTCGTAGAAGACCGCAAACGCCTCCGGGTCCTTGGCCCCGATCAGCGGCATCAGCTCCTCGTCGGCCAGCCGCTCGGCTTTCTCTCGCTTGACCGCCATCTCACCCCATCTTCGCGCTCGCCTCCGTCGCTTCAGGCGATGAAGGGTTCGACCGCCTTCAGCACCTGGGCTTCGTCGAGCGAGGGATCGAAGGCGTCCGGCGCCGGTTCTTCGGAGTTCTGCAGCCGGATCGCCGCCGCGTGCCGGGCCTCGACCTGGACGATCGAACCGGCGGCACCCAGCACTTCCTTCGACTTGATCATGGGGCCGGCGCCGTTGTAAGCGCTGACGCCGGTGTCCTCGAAGGTTTGCGCCAGCTTCAGGAAGCTCGCCGTGTCGTTGTAGGGGAATTCGAACTTCGGCTCGGCGACCGGCTTGCCGCCCAGCTGCTTGACCGTCGCGGTCAGCGCTTCGACATGCTGGCGCTCGTCGTCGGCGAGCAGGTTGATCAGCTTCATCAGTTCGCCCTTCGCCCCGGCGCGCTTCTTCGCTTCCGCGTAGAACGCCGACTCGAGGTACTCGAGGGTGAGGGCGAAGTTGACGATTTCGACGTCGCCGCCGCCGGACATCGCCAGCGCCTTGCGAACGTAGGGACCGACCATCAGCGTGCCGTAGATCGCGCCGGTGGCCAGCGCTCCCTTGAGGATCACCTCGCTGCGCGAGAGGTCTTCGCTGTCGTCGATTACCGTAACTTCGGCGAGCTCCGGATGGGCGATTTCATGGTCACTCATGGCGTTCTCCTTTTCGCTCTCGCCGCGTCAGCCGACGATGAAGGGTTCGACGGATTTGAGGACGGTCATGGCGTCGGCCGGCTTGGCGAACGCCCCGTCCGGCGTGATCGATTTGCCGAGCACGGTGTTGAGCACCGCCGCGTGCCGACCCTCGACGCTGTGGATCGCCAGCGCCGACGCCAGCACTTCCGGGCTCTCGATGTTGGCGGCCTGGCCGAGGTAGGCAGCGGCGCCGAGGTTCTCGACCGTCGCCGCCAGTTCAGTCACCGACTTCGCGTCTTCGAGCGGGAATTCGGCTTTCGGTTCCGGCGCCGGCTTGCCGCCGAGCTGCTTAACGGCAGCGGTGAGAGCGTCGACGTGTTCGGCCTCCTCTTCGCCGAACTTCTTGATCACGGCCAGGTCTTTGCCCTTGAACAGGCCGCTCTTGACGACGTCGGCATAGAACGCGGTCTCCAGGTACTCGAGGGTGAGTGCGTAGTTGAGGATGCCGATGTCGCCCTCGCCGAACTGTTCGGTTTCCGACGTCTGGCCGCTGGACTTGGCCGGCATCGAGCTCGTCGTCGTGGTCGTGCCGCTGTCGTCGCCGCAGGCGGCGAGGAAGGCAGCCAGAGCGGCCGAACCACCGCCGACGGCCATGAACCTGCGCCTCGAAACTCCTGCTTGGGTGCTCTTGGGCATCTCCACGCCTCCTCGCTCGTTTGCCATCTGTCGGTCCCCTACGGGAGGCGGCGAACCGGCGGATCACAATTGATCCACTTCAGGCACGGAGCCGTATCTGTTGACATGAGACCCACCGTCATCACGCTGGTCATGGCGGCACTGGTCATCACTGGATGCGGAGGCGGGGGCGACACCGACTCCACCCCCTCGGGGTCGCCCCCCAGCCCCGCCACCACGTCAGCTTCGGGACCGCAGGCGGTGGCGATCGCCGACTTCACCTATGAACCGGCGCAGCTGACGGTCCCGGCCGGGACCACCGTCGAGTTCACCAACGAGGACTCGACTCCCCACACCGCCACCTCGAAAGAGTCGGGGGCGTTCGAAACCGGCTCGATCGAAAAAGGCAAGACCGGGACGGTGACGCTCGACAAGCCCGGAACGTACGCCTACTACTGCGCCTTCCACCCCTTTATGAAGGGAACGATTACGGTCGAATGACCTAGGCGGGGGAAGCGGCGCGCAAACGATCGAGCGCCGTCGCGATGCGGCCGACGCCCTCGGCCATCTGGTCGGCCGGGACCGGCGCGAAGGAGAGGCGGAGGCTGTTGGCGCCGCCCTCGATCATGAAGTCGGGGCCGGCGACGAAGGTGACGCCGTCGGACTTCGCCTCAGCCAGCAGCGCCACCGTGTCGGTGCCCTCGGCGAGGTCGAGCCAGAGGAAATATCCGCCCTCGGGGACGACGAACTCGGCCTCGGGGATCTGCTCGCCCAGGGCGGCGACGAGCGCGTCGCAGCGCGCCTTCAGCTCGCCTTTGACGAACTCGATGTTGCGATCGAGCTCGCCGGAGCGACAGAGCTCGAGCACGATCGACTCGGCCAGCATGTTCGGTGAGATGTAGAGCTCGTTGGCGCGTTTGGCGAGCTTCGCGATCTCGTTCTCCGGACCGATCAGGTAGCCGACGCGGACACCGGGGCTGACCGTCTTCGAGAACGAAGAGGCGTGGAAGACGCGGCCGGCGACGTCCAGGTCGAGCATCGTCGTCAGCGGCTCGCCCTCGAACGGCAGCTCGCGATAGGGGTCGTCCTCGAAGATCCAGAAATCGTGCTCGGCAGCAAGCTCGACCAGCCGCTGGCGCTTCGCGATCGAGAGCGTGCAGCCGGCCGGGTTGTGGGCGTTGGGGATGATGTGGGCGAACTTGATCGGCCCCTCGGCCAGTGCGGCTTCGAGCGCGCCGATGGCGATCCCGTCGGCCTCAAGCGGGACCGGGACCAGCTCCGCTCCCAACTGCTGGAGCAGCAGCAGGGTGCGGTCATACGTGGGCTGCTCGACGACGACCCGGTCGCCGGGCGAGACCAGGTGCTGGAAGAACAGGGCGCCGGCCTCGAGCGAGCCGTTGGCGATCATCACCTGCGAGACGTCGAGGCCACCGTGGCGCTCGGCGACCCACTGGCAGAGGCCGGGATGACCGATCCCGGTGCCGTAGGAGAGCGCTTTCGCCCAGTCGCCCTCGAGCGCCCGCGCGGCCGCATCCCGCACCTGCTCGTGGGGGAGGATGTCGGCGCTCGGGGCCCCGCGCGCGAAGGAGATCGTGTCTGCGGCCATCGCCCTCGACACTAGCAACGCGCCGCCGCCTATAGTCGCCCGATCAGGCGTGGGATCAGACACCTCGGGGGACGGGCTCTGGTCGTGCTGGCAACGGTCGCGGCGCTGGTCGCAATCGCCGCAGCCGCCGCCCTCGCCTTGGCTCCTGACCCCGAAGATCCGAACGAACGCCTGGCGCTGCGGCTCTCCGATCTGCCGCCCGGCTACTTTCCGCTCGACATCGGCCCGGAGGGGACGGGAATCGAATTCGCCTGCGAAGGGATCCGACCGAGCGACCCGAACCGCTGGCTCGACAGGTACGTCAAGCGCTTCGACCCTGTCGGCTGCCTCGGCATCTACCTGCGGGCGTATCGCGTTCCCGGTCCGGCACGGCCCGCGTCTGTGGTCGGCACCGGCGCCATGCGGTCCAACTCGATCGCGGGAGCGGTCGCCGGATTCGTGGCCGCGGGCGAATTGCTGGGAAAGCTGGTCGGAAAGAGGCAGGACCTCGAAGAATGGGCAGCCGAGGAAACCGTCGGCGAAGCCACCCGGCTCTTCCACTGGGGGCACGTTCCGCGCGCCTTCCTCCGCAACGACCGTCGCGGTTCCTTCGTCGTCTGGCGGTCGGGCCGCGTCGTCTCCGCCACCTTCGCCGCCGCGCCCTCCTTCCCGGACAGCGACCGGATCGCGCTCGAACTGGCCCAGCGCCAGCAGGCCCACGTCGAACACCCGACCGTCTACAGCGAAGAAGAACGCGACGACTCCGAAGTCGCGCTCGACGACCCTTCCCTGACCCTCCCCGTCCACTGGCTCGGGCACGACTTCGCCCCCGGGCACGGCCTGCCATCGACGAAGCTCCAGCAGTCATTTGCAATAGGTCCCGCGAGTGACCGGCAACTGGTGCTCGAGTACACGAAGGGAATCGAGCTGCAAACGTGGGCGAGCACGGATTGGAAGAAGTTCGTCGCTACGCCAGCGGGTCGGCGGATTCGGTACGGGCGCTGCGCCAAGGCGACCGAGGTCCCGCTCGTCGAAGGCCACGCGTTTGTCGTCGCCTATCGTCGCGATTCCAAATCCTGTGCGGGCCGTTCACCCGATCGCTTCAAGGCCTTCGCCTACTTCGGCAGCACCGTGGTTGCGGTCCTTCCCAGCTGCGGGTCCTGTCGCGCCGGTGCGAACTACGACACGCCTCAAGGTATGAAGGCGATCGTCCGCGGCCTGGAACTGCGGCCGAAGCCAGTCTTCTAGAGCTGCGCCTAGAGCGAGCGCAGGACTTCGGCGGCGATCGCCGCGGTCTCGGTCGGGCTTTCGCCGACGCGGACGCCCTTCGCCTCGAGCGCCTCTTTCTTCGCCGCGGCGGTGCCGGAGGAGCCGGAGATGATCGCCCCGGCGTGGCCCATCTGCTTGCCCGGGGGCGCGGTGAAGCCGGCGATGTAGGCGACGACGGGCTTCGAGACCTCGGCGGCGATGAACTCGGCCGCCCGCTCCTCGGCGTCGCCGCCGATCTCGCCGACCATCACGATCAGCTCGGTCTCGGGGTCGGCCTCGTAGAGCTTGAGAATGTCGATGAAGTCGGAGCCGACGATCGGGTCGCCGCCGATGCCGACGATCGAGGAGTTGCCGGTCCCGGCCTGTTTCAGCTCGTTGCCGATCTGGTAGGTCAGCGTCCCCGACTTGGAGACGACGCCGATCGGGCCGGGGTCGAAGAACTGGGCCGGGATGATGCCGACGTTGGCCTTGCCCGGGGAGAGGATGCCGGGGCAGTTGGGGCCGATCAGCCGCACGCCCGCCTCCTTCGCCTTCCAGTAGGTGCTGAGCATGTCGAGGACCGGGATCCCCTCGGTGATCGCGATCACGGTCTCGACTCCGGACTCGATCGCCTCGTCGATCGCGGGCGCCGCAAAGCGGGCGGGGACGAAGATCATCGAGGTGTTGGCGCCGGCCTCGGTGACGGCCTCCTTGATCGTGTCGAAGACGGGGACGCCCTCGACGTCCTGGCCGCCCTTGCCCGGCGTCACGCCGGCGACGAGATCGGTGCCGTAGGCCTTGTTGCGGAGGCCGTGGAAGGAGCCCTCGCGGCCGGTCAGGCCGGAGACGGCCAGCTTCGTCTGCTCGCCGACGATGATGCTCACGAGCCACCCCCGGCGAGCTCGACGACGCGACGCGCGGCGTCCAGCATCGTCTTCTCCTGGTGCAGGTCGGGCAGGTTCGCCTCGGCGAGGATCTGCAACCCCTGCTCGGAGTTGGTGCCGTCGAGGCGGACGACCAGCGGCACGCCGAGGTCGATCTGCTGCGAGGCGGTGACGATGCCTTTGGCGATCTCGTCGCAGCGGGTGATGCCGCCGAAGATGTTGAAGAGGATCGCCGTCACCTTGGTGTCGGACTTGATCACTTCGAGGGCGTTGACGATCGCCTCGGCTTTCGAGCCGCCGCCGGCGTCGAGGAAGTTGGCGGGGGCGCCGCCGGCCTGGGCGACGACGTCAAGCGTCGACATGCAGAGGCCGGCACCGTTGGCGAGGATGCCGACGTTGCCGTCGAGTTTGACGTAGGTGAGGCCCTTTTCCTTCGCCATCTGCTCCTGTGGGTCATCGACGGTGTCGGCGACCGCAGCGAGGTCCTCGTGGCGGAAGAGCGAGTTGCCGTCGATCGTCACCTTCGAGTCGAGGGCGACGACCTGGCGGTCGGCGGTGAGGATCAGCGGGTTGACCTCGATCAGGGTCGCGTCCTCCTCGCTGGCGACCTCGGCCAGCTTCGCCAGCACGTCGGCGGCGCCGTCGAGCGCGTCGGCGGCGAGCCCAGCGGCCGCGACGATCGGCCGCGCCGTCGCGGCGTCGAACTCGGTGGTCGGATCGATGTGGACCTTGACCAGGGCGTCGGGGTCCTCGGCGGCGACCGCCTCGATGTCCATCCCGCCTTTGGCGGAGACCATCGCCAGCAGCTTCTTCTCACCGCGGTCGAGGATGATCGAGGCGTAGTACTCCTCGGCGATGTCGGAGCCGCCCTCGATCCAGACCTGGTCGACGCGGAACGGGCCCTCGCCGTGGGGCCCGGTGATGTCCATGCCGATGATCGCGTCGGCGTACTCGCGCGCCTCCTCGGCATCCTTGGCGATCTTGATCCCGCCCGCCTTGCCGCGACCGCCGATCAGGACCTGGGCCTTGATCGCGACCGGGTAGCCGATCTTCTCGGCGGCGGCGACCGCCTCGTCGACGGTATCGGCGACCTCGCCACTCGGCACGGCGATCCCGTGCTTGGCGAAAAGCTGCTTGCCCTGATACTCGAGGAGGTCCATGGGGGAGGCGATCGGAGCCGCGGTCGGGCACCCTATAGAACTTCTGTGTTCGGCCGCTCAGCGCTGCCGACAGTAGTAGGGGAACTCCCAAAGTTCCCCCGCTTGCCATAATCCCGCGTCGCGCCATGGCCCTTCCCAGTCTCAAAACCATCAATTGGGTGACCACCGATTGCTACGGCACGCTCATCGACTGGGAGCGTGGGATTCTCGACGCCTGTAAGAAAGAGGCCGCTAAAGACGGCTTTTCGTTCGAGGAGCAGCCGTTTCTCGACCGCTTCATGGAGGTTCAGGCCGAAATCATGGCCGGCTCCTACGAGCTCTACGCCGAGGTCCTGCGCCGGACGATCGTCAAAGTCGCCGGCGAGCTGGGCTGGGAGGTCGAGCCCTCGCGGGCCCAGTTCCTGCCCAACAGCGTCGCCTACTGGCTGCCCTTCCGCGAGGCCAACGCGGCGATGGACCGGCTCGGGAAAAAGTACGAGATCGGGATCATCTCCAACATCGACGACAAACTGCTGGGGATCTCGCGCCGCCACCTGCGGACCGAACTCGACCTCGTCGTCACCGCCCAGCAGGTCCGCAGCTACAAGCCGGACCCGGTCCACTTCAAAGAGTGCGCGCGCCGGATCGGCGGCAAAAAAGGCTGGCTCCACATCGGCTGCGACTACACGACCGATATCGCCCCGGTGCTGAAAATGGGCGTGCCGGTGATCTGGGTCAACCGCCATGGCGAGAAACTGGAAGGGCGCAAAGCCCCCAGCGCCACGGTCAAAAACTTCCGCGACGCAGCAAAAAAGCTCGGCGCGTCCTGAGCGTCTTCTAGCGTTCAGGCCGCAACTCCGGTGGCAGGCGCCGGTTATCGGCCGAGTAGGCGTCATTCGTTTTCTCTTGATGGACAGGTTCGCTCAATCCAGCACTCATTCGCGTGCCCTGACGGCCGCACGACTCGCCTTCGCCGCGAGCCTGCTGGTGCTGCTCTGCGTCGTCGGCCTCCGCGCCGAGGGCGCCAACGCCGCCGGCACCTCGGCCACGCAGAAACCGAGCTTCGTCGTGATCCAGACCGACGACCAGACCCTGGACCAGCTCTACGCCGAATTCACCCCGGTCGGCGGCGCCACGATCAAGGCGATGCCGTACACGCTCGAACTGATCGCCGGCAAAGGCGTGACCTTCAACCGCTACTACGTCTCCTATCCGCTCTGCTGCCCCTCGCGGGTCAGCCTCCTGACCGGTCGCTACGCGCACAACCACAACGTCCGCGGCAACGTGCCGCCGGAAGGCGGCTACACCGGCTTCTCGATCCGCAACGCCTACAGCCACAACATCGCCACCTGGCTGCAGGGGGCCGGCTACCGCACGATCCACGTCGGCAAGTTCCTCAACGGCTACGGCGACGAACCGTTCGACGACGGCCGCACGGTGCCGCCCGGCTGGAACGCCTGGCACACCGTCCTCAACGCCGACACCGACCACTACTTCTACGGCTACACGCTCAACGACAACGGCTCGATCGACGGCCCCTTCGGCGACTCGGGAAGCTGGGAAACGCGCGAATACGGCGCGATCGACGACTTCGGCTGCCCGCTCGCACCACTCAACGGCCAGCCCTGCCTCTACGAGACCGACGTCTTCAACCGGATCGCGAGCGAAGAGCTGGCGGGCACCTCGCCCGAACAGCCGTTCTACCTGCAGGTCGACTACACGGCGCCGCACGGGGACTTCCGCAAACCGGCGGGGCCGGAGCCGGCGCCCCGCCACTACAACACCTTCGCCGGCGCGCCCTACCCGCACGGGCCCTCGCAGGGCTTCAACGAGGGCAACGTCAACGACAAGCCGCGCTTCATTCGCGAAGCCTCGTATCTGTCCCCGACCGACATTCACACCTACCGCGTCTACTACCAGAAGGCGCTGGAGTCGCTGCGCTCGGTCGACGAAGGCGTAAAACTGATCGTCGACACGCTCGGCGCCCTGCACCGGCTGCGCAACACCTACATCATCTTCACCTCCGACAACGGCTTCTTCTACGGCGAGCACCGCCTCACCGGCGGCAAGTTCCTCGCCTACGAGCCCTCGACCCATCTGCCGTTCCTGATGCGGGGTCCGGGAATCCAGCCGGGGACCGAAACCGGCCAGCTCGCCTCCAACGTCGACGTCGCGCCGACGGTTCTGGAACTCGCCGGCGTCACCGCCGACAAAAGCATCGACGGCAGCTCGCTCTTTCCCTACGCGCACGACCCGGCGCTGCGCACCCGGCGGCCGGTCCTGTTCGAGTCCTTCGTCCAGACCAACGACGTCGAAGAGAACGGCGGCGGCCCGGCCGCGACGCCGACCCCGCTCGCCACCGGCGCCAGCGGCGGCGGCCCCGGCGTCAACAGCCGCTCCAAGAGCCTGCCGCCGCAGAACGAAAACAGCGCCAAGAAGGGCGCCAGCGCCTCGATCGTGGCCCCGCCCAAGAACTACTACGGGATCATCTACGGCCCCTGGAAGTACATCGAGTGGCCGGACGGCGAGAAAGAGCTCTACGACCTGACCAAAGACCCCTACGAGCTCAACAACAAAGCCCGCGATTCCAACCTGGCCCCGATCCGCGCCTTCCTCCACAACGAACTCGTGCGCCTCGAGACCTGCAAGGGCCGCGTCTGCCAGGAAGTAGCCCCGAAGCTGCCGCTGACCAAGCGTGAGCAGCTGCAGATCAAACGCGAAAAAGAAAAGGAACAGCGGGAACGGGAACAGCGGCAGAAAGAACGCGAAGAAAAAGCGAAACAGCACCAGAAATAGGTGTGGCTGGTGTGGAGGGGGCGGGGGTGCCCCTCTGGGAACACTGCTCGCTTTAC
>Ga0307476_10000340_pt1 | contig 39401 bp, 33 predicted proteins | sample atmos_gasesECM2C_2_FD_203314 | JGI IMG/M metagenome (GOLD analysis project Ga0307476, IMG submission 203314) | Hardwood forest soil microbial communities from Morgan-Monroe State Forest, Indiana, United States - atmos_gasesECM2C_05 | ecosystem: Environmental > Terrestrial > Soil > Temperate... | reverse complement strand
AATGACCTTAACCTTCTCTTCAAGAACCTTCGAGTTAAAGGCCGGTTCAATGGGCTCGTAGATATTTGTGCGAATTACGCTTTTTCTTATGGTATCCACAAACTTCTGCATCAGGGCGCAAATGCTCTCGGGTAGGTAGATTCGGCGCTTTTCGAGGAAGAAGTAAAACTCGACTAGCCTCTTCATCGTTTCCGAGTAGGCTTCTTGCCGCGTTTCGTCGAACACATCGACGTAGACGAACCTCTTTCCATGTTGTTCTACTTCGACCATTTGGGAATAGATCTCAGCGATCACCTCTGCGCGTTTCGCATGAAGGCTCGAGAACCGTGTTTGGTGTTCAAACGCGACCATCTGTAGGGAAGATTTCAGTTTTTCAATCTCGACGTCGGAGTCGGCCTTCAATCGGGCCTTAAATGCCTCCGCGTCCCTAGTCAGCGCATGATTCAGAGCCGTCCTGATCAGCCAGGCGGTGGCCGCCAGAATCGCGGTGCCTCCGCCTAAAGTGGTGAGTAGAACTTGCCAGTTGATAGCCGTCACCCCGTAACATTCTATTCCCTCGAGCCCGCGTGCTATGAGGCCCAGTTCGCATAGTCCTTCGGCGACATAACGTTGATCTTCCGCCACGGATGCATCCCCAGCAAATCCGCATCGCCCGTAATGATCACATCCGCCCTCCCATTCAGCGCGACTTCCAGAAGCTTGTCATCTTTCGAATCACGGCATTCGCGCACGAGTTGGATGATAGGCACGAATTCGGCTACGCTTCCGAGTTGGGCCAGGAATAGAGTGCGCTCTTTCCGGCTGACATAGCGATCAAACTTTGAGCGGAATAGAACTTCCTTCAGCTCGTGCATGGTGTACTCGGAAAATAGCAGGAGGCCGACCCTTAGTGCTTTGCTCACAGCCTGACGCGGAACGGAAGGCGAAAATACGGCGGCGCTGACGAACACGTTCGTGTCGATGACGCAGCGCATCAGTCTTTGAGAATGTCGGCGAGAATCTCCTCAGTCATGCCCCGCGCTGCGGCTTGAGCACCGATGCGGTCCAGCGTTCGTTCTAGTTCGTCGATATTGATTCTGCGAATGCGCTCATATTCTTGTGCGGACATGATCACAGCAACATCGCGGTTCTGGCGGCGAATCAGGACCGGCTCGCGCTGGGCGGCATCAAGAAGGGCGGCGAGGCGCTGTTTGGCATCGGTTGCAGAGACCGTCTTCACTTGTCTATTATAGATAAAATAGACAAATTGGGCAACCTCGGAGCACCGCTCTGGGAGGCCGCTCATCCGGCTGAACTACGCCGTGCTTCGGGATGACTTCTTTTGAACTACACGTGTTTCGTGTTACACTATTCTCGTGTCAACTACAAGTCGTCTGCGTAACGTGACCGTGACCCTTGAAGAGGAGGTCGCCCAATGGGCTCGCATTGAGGCCGCGAAGCGGGATACCAGCGTTTCCCGGCTTCTGGGTGAGTTGCTGAAGGAGCGCATGGAAAAGCTTTCAGCCCAGAAGTCCGTGTCCGACGCAGCGGATCGGTTGGCGAGTTTTGGCGAGCGGCACAAGCTGTCGTTGCGCGGGCTCAAGATCAAAGACCTCATCAATGAAGGGCGCCGGTGAGCCGGTTTGTGGTGGATGCGTCGGTCGTTCTGACCTGGTGCTTCCCCGACGAAAACTCTGCCCTAACTCAGAAAGTCGCCCAAATGTTCAAACAGGGCGACTCGGCGATCGCGCCCTCGTTCTGGCCGCACGAAGTACTCAACGCCTTATTGGTCGGCGAAAGACGCAAGAGGATTTCGACTGTCCTCGTCCGGACTTTCCTTAGCGACGTTGGAGCACTTCCGATCACGCTGCAGGAAGTACCGGCTGAGGCTGTATTCGATCGGATTCAGTCTCTTAGCCGCGCGCATGGCTTGACCACTTACGACGCCGCTTACCTGGACCTCGCCCAGAGCAACGGCCTCCCGTTGGCTACTTTGGATGTGGATCTGATCCGCGCATGCTCTAAGACAGGCGTAGAGCTGATACGAGAGTAGTTTGCTTACCTGCCGTACGCCGCGCTGGCGGCCAGCGGCTTGCGGTGGAAGGTGTAGCCGTCGAAGGTTTCTGAGCGGAAGTTCAGGTTGGGGGCGCAGAGTTTTTCGGTCTGGCTCAGGAAAAGGTATCCGCCGGGTTCGAGATAGAGGTGCAGGCGCTCGAGCAGGGCAATCTTCTGAGCGCGGGAGAGGTGAGGCAGCACGTCCATGCAGAAGATGCAATCGAAGCGTCCGATGTAGCCGGGCCGGGCCAGGTTCATGCAATTGAAAGTGACCAGGCTGCGCAGGCGCGGCTTGACCAGCAGGTGGTTCGGGTTGGATGGAACATTCTGCGATCGGGTGGCAGCGCCGTTCCTGGTCGGATTTTGGATTTGGCTTAGGCTGTCGCTCTCGGTTTCGTCTTGAGTTTGGTTCACCCCGTTTGGTGAAATGATGGGCGAACTGATCTTCGAGAAATAGTTGCGGATGGTGGCTGGCGGCAGGCCGTCGAGCGCCGACTGCGGATACACCCCGCGATCCGCAGCTTCGATGTTGCGCGGCAGCAAGTCGCTGCCCACGATATGAATCGAGAAACCGGTGCTGAGGTTCGCGGAAGCGGTCGGCCCGGCATCGGCGATGCCTCCGCTGCGCGCCGCCGCGGACTTTCCGCTGCCGTTGCCGTTTCCATTCGAGCCATTTGTGTTATTCGCGGAATTCGCCCCATTGCGGCTCAAGGCGTCGCAGACCGCTATGGCGATGGAATAGGTTTCTTCTCCGGTGGAGCAGCCGGCGCTCCAGATGCGGAGCGGACTCGGCCCGTCGGCCGACTTGCGGGCGCAAAGCACGGGTACAACCTGCCGCGTCAACGCGTTGAGCGCCCCGGGATGACGGAAGAAACCGGTATTGACATTTACCAGTCCATCGAGCAGGGACGGAAGACTGGAAGGATCCTGATCGGAGGAGCGAAGACGTTCCAGCAGCGCGGCCGATGACCCCAGGCCTTGAGCCTCGACGCAATCGGCGACATGGGCGGCCAGGGCGCTGTTGGGACAATCGAGAACGACTCCGGTTTGGCGCTCGACCAGCAGGCGCAGCTCCGAGAGCTCGTGTTCAAGGATGGTGCTGGTCGCAATTAACTTATGCATAGAGTTTTTCCCCAAGCGCAGCGAGAAACTTCGCGGGCCTGCCAAGCCAGATCAAGTCGGCATTTTCCCAGGGGAGGGTGAAATCCGTTTCAACCTTGTTTCAGTCGCCTTGCTTCAGTCGCCCGCTGCGGCGGCGACGCGGTACTTGCCAGAATCGCGTTCCACCTGCTGAGCCACCACTGTCATTTCCTTTTCAATCGACGAGAAGCGCTGCAGCACCTCGTGGATGCGCAGCGTCATGTTGCGAATGGTTTCAATCTGGGCGCGGGCCTGGGCCGAAAGGCTGCCGGGTTCGATCAGCAGCAGGTCGGAATTGCCCAGAAGCGAAGTGAGCGCGTTGTTCAGGCCGTGACGCATCTCGAGCATGTAGCGGCCGAGCATGGCTTGGCGTTCGAGCGTGGCGCAAGCCTCTTCGGACGAGCGGGCACGGGCTTCGGCGGCGGCGCGGAGCACGGCTTCACCCGCGGCCGGAATCAAAACGTTGAGCCAGTTTTCGTCACAGCGCAGGACCGAGGTGCGCGGCCAGCGCTCGCGGACCAGTTGCGCGGTAGATGCGTCCTGACAGATGCAAAACAAGGGTTGCTGAGTCGAATGCAGGGGTTCCAGAACCACCGAAAGCACTTCGCGGCGCAGGGGGCCGACGATGGCGACCGCGAAGTTATCGATCGAACGTGGCCAGAGATCTCCGCTGAGCAGCGTGAACGTGGGCACGTGGCGCTCCATTTGCCAGCGCGTGGTGATGCTCCGGGAAAACTCCACGTCGTCGGAGATAACGAGTACGGTCGGATGATCCACTTGCTAGTTTCCTCTTCGCGCTTATTTCTTTTTGCCCGGTTGCGAGTCAGCATCCGGATTCCAATCCTGTGGTTCGGCGGAGACTTCGAAATCTGGAGCGTCGGCATTAGCGACAGCAAATTTAGCTTTCGGCTTCGCGGCCGGACTTGGCGCAGCTGACTTTGGTGCGGCGGCCGGCGGTGCAATCGGCTTTGACTCGGCTGCTTTGGGTGAAGTCTGGCTCACCGGTGCCGGCTTCACAGCTCTGGCACCGCCTGCTGCGGCGGCAGCAGCGGCCATGGCTCGCGGCGCAGCTGTGGTTGGTGTGGATCCCGCGTCTTTGGCGGCTGAACCGCGGCCCAGGGCGCCATCCACGGAGGCGCGAAGGTCGACCAGCATGCGCAACGGCTGGCCGGAAGAATACTCAGCCTGGAACATGACCTTCCAGGACTGGCAGATCATGCGCAGGCGAATAATCGGTTCCTGAGCGGAGAACTGCGCGCGGCGGCAGTCGATCGTGGCCACGCCTTTTTCTTCCAGCTCGGTGAGGCCGTCGAGAATGTTGTTGAGATCGGCGAGCATCAGGCGGAAGAAAGCACGCCGCATCAAGTATCCGAAACGAGTAAACGCGACCAGCGCCACTGGCATGTAGAACAGATCGCCAGCCTGGGTCTTAGCCTTACGTCCTTGTTCGAGCACGCCGCCGTGCAGCAACTCGTCGAGCGAGCGGCAGCGGCGGGAGGAATCGAGTACACGGTCCAAAGCGTTCAACCACACTGGAGTCTTGAGTTCGACCTTGCCGAGAACAAGTTCCAGCGCCTGCGCCACATAAGCGATATCTGCGTTGCTGTCGTCGAGTTCGGTGGGAGCACTCTGGCTGAAATACTGCACCAGCAGGAAATCGATCTTGTCGCGGACGGAATCGTTGCGTGTGGTCTTGGCCAAGAAGTGCTGCAGCAGGGCGATGAGACCGTCGGGATCGACGAGCGAACTGGTTTGGAGGAACTGGCGTAGCTGGTGAACCTGGATTTTGTCATCCATCTGGTTCAGCCATTGCTGGGCCTGCTCGACGGACTCGCGTCCGGGCGTGTCCACGTGGGCCTCGAGATCGGCGCAGCCGGGCAGGTCGATGACGAACTCGCGGGCCATTTCGGCGTAAATGGGATGAAGGCGGCGCGCACTTGACCATACGGCCGCTAGATCCGGAGCTGGTGCTGGTGAAGACGACGGCGGTTGCGATGAAGTCATGGTTTCACGATCCAGTTGGGAACTGAGTTGAGAAAGCGGGCTGCCACGACGGTTGTGCCCGGGTGATATTGCACGGCAACCACCGAGGCTTCCGTATCGAGCGAGCCATCCGAGTTGCGCAGCCGCAGGACGTCGGCGAACTCCAGCGGCGTGGTGCAGGCAAACAGAACTTCACGCGCGGTTCCGAATTCGATGACGGTACTTTCCTGGACTTCCGCCCGGCTGGTCTGGCTCGGATTACTCGCGTTACCGTTCCGGGTGAACTGAACCGGAATGCGAACTGGCGTGGCTTCGGGGAAAAAGCGTGCTAGTCCGGCTACGGTGCTGGTTTGCCCCGTCCGCGACTGAGCTGTGCCTTGTTGCGCCAAACGATGCCAACCCTTTCCCTGCGGTCCTGTGAGACAGCCGCCCCTTAGACAAGCTCTTGGTGAAGCCTGTCGGCTGTCCGCCGGGCCATGCCCGGCCATAAATGCGGTTGGGCTCCCTCCCTTCCCGGTTAGGAAGAGTTTTTCGGGGAGCCAGAACGCGCGGTTACGGCAGAAAGAGATGCACGACCGAGACCACAGTGCCGAACGGAAGGACTAGCACTGGAGAGCTAGGGTTTTCAGCAGGTTAGCCTTGTAGCGAATGCGGTTGGGGCGGTGCTGTCGAGACATCAGTCTCAGGGTGAGACAAGAGTCTCACCTACAGCCAGAACATTTGCCTGGGATCGGGGTTCATAGAAGACGTTCAGCTGATCTGTTATTCTTGTGGGCCACTAAACAATTCACTGAGTGTGTCGGCCGAGCGCTTTCGCCTGTTCGTGGCGCTCACGCCTGGGCCGCTGAGGGGCACGCTCGGGAAGACCCTGTTCGCAGCGGCCATTTCCAGCATCCAATCTCGACCGGGAATTCTGCGAAACTCGGGTTTCGCGAAAAAAGCTAGGGAGGGAATTTCTATGAAAACAACTCTGAAGTTGGGCTGGTGGGGCGCGATGCTTGGGATGACGCTCGCCGCCGCCGTTTTGCCGACAATATCCGCAGCTCAAGACCAAGATGATCCGCCTGGGCGTGTGGCCCGCCTCGGGTATCTGCAGGGTTCGGTTTCATTTCAGCCAGCCGGGGAAACGGATTGGGTAGGAGCGGTCCCTAACCGTCCCATGAGCACGGGCGACCAACTGTGGACCGATCAGGATTCGCGAGCTGAAGTACAACTGGGCTCGGCGGTGATTCGATTGGGAGCCAATACCGGCTTCTCTTTTCTGAATCTCGATGACCAAACGGTGCAGATCCAACTCACGTCGGGCGCGATCAACGTCACGGTGCGCCGGCTTAGTGACGGCGATGACTTCGAGGTCGATACTCCCAACCAGGCGTTTACGGTTTTCCAGCCCGGGCACTATCGCGTGGAGGCAAGCGCCGATGGAAACTATACGGTCATCAGTGTTCGCGCGGGCGAAGGCCAGGCCACCGGGAATGGCCAGAGCTATGATCTGCGCGGCGGGCAGAGAGGCACATTCACCGGAACTGATTCGCTTTACGCCGATGTCGAGCCGATTTATGATCCCGACGAATTCGATACCTGGTCCGAGGGTCGCGATCACCGCTACGATTTTTCCCGTTCGGCGCAGTACCTGTCGCACGATGTCGTCGGCTATGACGATCTTGATGATTACGGCGACTGGCGGGACGACTCAAACTACGGCCATGTGTGGTTTCCCAACCGCGTTGCCGTCGGATGGGCTCCGTATCACGAGGGTCATTGGGATTGGATTTCTCCCTGGGGATGGACGTGGGTGGATGACTCCTCGTGGGGCTACGCGCCCTTTCATTACGGACGCTGGGTGAGTGTCGGTGGACGATGGGGCTGGGTGGCCGGTCCGGTGGCGGTGCAGGCGGTTTATGCGCCGGCGCTGGTAGTTTTCGTCGGCGGCGGACCTGGCGGCTGGGGCGGCAATGTGGGCTGGTTTCCTCTGGGCCCGCGCGAGGTGTATGTGCCGTCATATCACGTCAGCGAGGCTTACGTGACTCGGGTCAACATCAGCAATACGACCGTCACGAATGTCACAGTTACAAACATCTACCGCACGACCATCGTCAACAACACAACCAACGTTACGAACATTACGTACGCCAATCGGAATGTCCAGGGTGCGGTGATGGTAGTGCCGCAACATGCGTTTGTAAGCGCGCAGCCGGTGGCGAAAGTAGCGGTTGCAGTGAGCGCGCGCGACATCGCGGCGGCGCCGATGAGCGCCCGAGTTGCGGTGGCTCCTACAAGAGAGAGTGTTTTAGGGGCTAAGGCTGCGACTGCGGGCCGCGTGGCCGCGCCTCCGGCGGCAGTAGCAAGCCGGCAGGTTGTCGCCAAGAAAACGCCTCCGCCGCCACCGGTGCCTTTTGCGAAACAGCAGCAGGCGCTGGCGGCGCATCCGGGGCAGCCCTTGGCAAGGAGCGAAGTTCAGACGCTGCGTCCGGCCGCCACGGCTGCAGCGCGACCGATGGTGAAGGTGGCTCCTCCAGCAAAGCCGGCGACGCCGAATGTGGGACATCCGGCTAACTTGCCTGGTGGCCAGCCAGCCGGGGCGCGACCGGGTCAACCCGCCAGCGCTCCGCCGGCGAATCAACCCATGAATCGGCCGGGCGGCCAACCTGCTCCGGCCGAGCGACCTGCCGCGGCTGCTCCCACTCAACCGAATCGGGCACCAGCCGCGCAGCCGAGTCAGCCAGCGCCGGCTCAACCGAGCAATCGTCCGGCAATGAACGAGCCGAATAGCCGTCCGGCACCGACACAGCCGAGCAACCGTCCGGAGCCGGCGCAGCCGAACAACCGTCCGGAACCAGCGCAGCCAGGTAACCGTCCGGAACCAGCCCGGCCGGAAGCTACTCAGCCTCCGCCGAACAGGACTCCGCCTGCAGCGGCTGCGCGCCCGCAGACTCCTCCGCCGGTCGAGCGCACACCTCCTCCTGCGGCGACCAAGCCGGCTCCGCCGCCGCAACGCACACCACCTCCCGCGGCTGCGAAACCTGCGCCGGCTCCGCAGAAGCCGCCACAGAAGCCGCAGACGCCAGAGGAGAAAAAGAAGGAAGAAGAAAAGCAGAAGAAGGAGCAGAAGCCTCAGGGCGAGTAGAGGCTGAACTGCGAGATGTGAAGCGTACAGGCACCCTGAGTGTTTTCAGGGTGCTTTTTTGCTGGGTAGAGGGATAACTGAAAATGGCGGCGCATCCTTGAGAACGAAAGCGCCGCCGAGATGCGTGTCGAGTTATTTCAACGTAATGTCGCGTGTCAGGATGCTAGTAACGGTTCGTCCGTTTTGCACACGCTTGTCGATCACCTGCTGCTCCTTACCCTTGTCGCCATAATGGCTCATGCGGAGATCGAGAATTTTCTGTGCGAGTCCGTCGAGGGCCGCGAAGTTTTTATAGCTGATGGCGAAGCCAATATCCCAGTCATCTGGATTGGCTTTCGTACTGTTCAGGAAGATGCTGTAGTTTTCGATCAACCCAGCCTTCTTCTCCGCGTCCCAGATCGGTTTGATGTTGGTTTTCAGATCGTCCATGAACGCGTTGAAGCGTCCGGGCAATATTTGGACCAATGTGACCCGAGTGACTCCCCCCTCGGTGTATTGGTCTTGTGCGACTGCCGTGGCGACCGACAAAAAGGAAAGACAGAGTACCGCAACTGCTAAGCGACTAGCTTGCTTCATAAACATTCGCCTCCTTGAAATTGATGCCGCCGGAGTCTACTTGATCAGGTAGTTGCGGTAAAGACCCCAAAGGAATGGGCCGAGCTCACTGCAGCGAGTGGCTTGATGTTCCAGAACTTGGACTTCCGCTGATGTTGTAGCGTTTGAGTTTGCGGTAGAGAGTGGCGCGGCTGATGCCGAGCATGCGTCCGGCGAGGGCTTTGTCACCTTTGACCTGTTCGAAGACGCGCTGGATGGTGGCGCGTTCGATGTCTTCGAGGTCTGTGGTTGAGAGCGGAACCATGCTCTCAACGGAACTCGATTCAGCAGAGTCCGCAAGGTCGGAAACCAACTCCAGCGCGGAATCCGAGCCCAGCCTCGATGCCGGCGAAGTTAGTCCTGCCGAACCCATGGCGGCGATGGTGGGGGGCAGATCGCCGAGGTCGATCAGGGTTCCATTGCCCAGAGCGACGGCGCGTTCTACACAGTTTTCCAACTCGCGGACATTGCCCGGCCAGTCGTAGTTCATCAGCGCCTTCATGGCGGTGTTGGAGACGCGCAGATCCGCGCCCGGAGCGTAACGCTCACAAAACCAGTTCACCAGCATCGGGATATCGCTGCGGCGCTCGCGCAATGCGGGCACGTGCACTGTAACCACGTTCAGTCGAAAATAAAGGTCTTTGCGGAAGGTTCCAGCTTTGTAGGCGGCTTCAAGATCGCGGTTGGTGGCGGCAATGATGCGCACGTCCACTTTCACTCGCTGGTTGCTGCCCACGGGACGCACTTCTTTTTCCTGCAGCACGCGCAACAGCTTGGCTTGCAACTCGAGCGGCAGTTCTCCGATTTCGTCGAGGAAAACCGAGCCAGTGTCGGCTGATTGAAACAGTCCCTGCTTGGATTTCAAAGCGCCGGTGAAGGCTCCTTTTTCGTAGCCGAAGAGTTCGCTCTCGATCAGCGTTGGCACGAGCGATCCGCAATCCACGGCTACGAAGGGACGGTTGGCGAAAGCGCCGCGGAAATGAATGGCGCGGGCGATCAGTTCCTTACCCGTGCCGCTTTCGCCGGAGATGAGCACTGCGGTGCGCGTGTCCTTGAGCCTAGAGGCGACGCGCAGCACTTCCTGAATCTTGGCGGAGGAGCCGACGATACCGTGCACTGCGGTTTCGGAATCCATGCGCTGGCGCAGGAATTCGTTCTCCTCGACCAGGCGGACTTTCTCAGCCATGCGACGCAAGAAGAGCCGAAGTTCCTCCAACGGAGAAAACGGCTTGGTGATGTAGTCGTAGGCGCCGAGTTTCATGGCTTGAACCGCGGTCTCAATGGAGCCGTGTCCAGTCATGAGCGCGACTTCGGTGCGGGGCAGAAGTTTCTTTACCCTCTCCAGAAATTCGAGGCCCGACATGTGAGGCATGACCATGTCGCTGAGAACAACGTGAACAGGCTGTTCTTCAAGCAGGGCCAAGGCGGATTCGCCACTATCAGCTTCGAGGCAGATGAAGCCCAGGGCTTCGCCGACGGTGACGCAGAGCTTGCGGATGCTCTGCTCGTCGTCGACGATCAGCAGACGGACGCGGAGGTCTTCTCGATTGAGATCTCGGTTGAGAGCGGTCTTGGCTAACAGCGACTTGCCGGACGCAGGATTCACCGGGCTTTCCCCATAGTTTTTTCGACAGCGGAAATAAGGTCCTGTACGCGGAAAGGCTTCTCCAGATAAAGAGCGCCGATGTTGCGCAGGGTGGTCACAGTTTCTTCGTTGGCGTAGTCGCCGGTGATGATGACGACTTTGTTCTCCAGATCGGGGCGGTTGGCGGAAATCCAGGTGTGCACCTGGGCGCCGTCGACGCCACCCGGTGTACGCATGTCGGAAACTACGCCCAGGAACTGGCCTTTTTCCAAAAGGCGCAGGGCTTCGGCGCCGGACTCGATGCACACGACATCGTAGCCGTTGCGCTCGAGAGTGGCACTCACCAGAGCCATGATGGAAGGCTCGTCTTCGATTAGTAGAATAGGTAAGAAGGCCGGTCGAACGGCGGGGGTTGTCATTTTTGTATTACTCCTGCGGCCACACCGAGAGAAGCGATGTGAGGCGCTACGGGAAAACGGACAATGAATGTGGCTCCCGGTCCGTTGGAATTGTTGCGGCAGAGAATCTCACCTGCGTGCTCCTTCACAATGCCGTAGCAGATGCTGAGGCCGAGGCCGGTTCCCTTGCCAACCTCCTTGGTAGTGAAGAAGGGATCGAAGATGCGATCGGGATGGGAAATGCCGTAGCCGTTGTCCGTAAAAGAAACTTCGACGGCGTCGCCAACTTTGGTGGTCATGATCTCGATGCGGGCGGGGCGGCCGACTTCATGCACGGCATCGTAGGCGTTGTTCAGGATGTTGAGGAAAACCTGCTGTAGCTGGTGGGCGTCGCCGATGACATCGGGCAGTCCCTCGTCGAGATGTTCGATGATTTCCACGCCGTGGCTGTTGAAGTCGTAGGAACGCAACTGGATGGTGCGGCGCAGGATCGGGTTGAGCTGCACGGGATTGCGCTGCGGCGGCATCTGGCGGGCAAAGCTGAGCAGGTTTTGCACGATCTGCTTGGTGCGCTGCGCCTCCTGCAGGATGACGCGCAGGTCTTTCAAAGCGGTAGCAGGGAGGTCAGGATTCTCCAGAAGCAAGTCAGCAAAGCCGAGAATCGCCGTTAAGGGGTTGTTCACCTCGTGTGCGACGCCGGAGACCAGTTGCCCGACGGCTGCCATTTTCTCAGCGTGAACCAGCTTGTCGCGCAGTTCGGAGGAGTCGGTGATGTCGGTCATTACGACGACGATGCTGTTGATATTGCCCTGCTCGTCGCGCATGGGGCTGAGGTTGACGGAGAACTGCCCAGCATGACCGTTGCCGCGCAAAATCTGCAGTTCCAGGTTGTCGACCTGTCCACCGCGAAGAATGGCTTGCAGCGCATCCGACAGGGGACGAACGTAGCCAGGAGCAGCCAACTCCAGAAGAGGGCGTCCCAGAAGTTCATGCTGCTCAAAGCCGGCTTCGTACCAGCGGCGGTTGGCGTAGCTGATCAGGCCTGCGGTGTCGGCGACCAGAATGAGGCTCTGAGTGTTCGAGAGAATCTTGCCGGAGAAGTCGCGCTCCCGTTGCAGTTCCGATTGGAAGGTGTGGAGGCCGGTGACATCGAGCATTAAGCCGCGAATCTGCAGCAGCCGCCCAAGATTGTCGTACATGCCGAAGGCGTTGATGAGGACATAGATCGGGGAACCGTTCTTGCGGCGAAGCGTGGCCTCAAAGTTGCGCATTTGGCCATCTTTTTCGAGGGCTTCGGCGTGGAGCTGGCGCTGCTCGGGAGAAAAATAAACCTGCGTGGGGATATCCACCTGCAGGAGTTCTTCGCGGCTGGAATAACCCAGCATCGTGACCAGGGCATCGTTGACTTCGACGAAGCGGCCTTCCGGTGTGCTGAAGAATAATCCTTCCTGGATGTTATCGAACAATTCGCGGTAACGGCGCTCGGCCTCGCGGCGGTCCGTGATGTCTTTGAGCACGTGAATGGTTTGCAGGCTTTCGCCCGAAGCGCCATGCACGCGGGACGTCGAAACCAGATACGTACGGTCCAGAGCGGGATGAACGAATTCGTCGCCGTCCTCGCCCATGGAGCGGCAAAAAGGACAGGAATAAAGCGTGGCTTCGCTGGTCAGAGCCAGCAAGGCACGCATGTTGACGCCGATCAGTTCGCTGGGAGCAACGCCGATCATGGCGGCCAGAGAGCGGTTCACACGCAGAACCTTGTCGGTCTCGTCGTGCACGACAATGAAGTCGGTGATGGCGTCAAAGATTTCCAGCCAGTGGCGGTTGGCGTGGTCGATGCGAGTAAACAACCGGGCATTTTCCAAAGCGATGGCGGCGTGGCCGGCAACGGCTTCAAGAAGTTCGCGGTCTTCGAGCGTGAGTGGGCGGGCGCGTCCGGAGAGGCAGAGCACGCCGGTGAGTTCTCCGTTGGCGCGTTCTCCGTTGGAACCGGGAAGCCGCACGACGATACAGTCGTCCCAGCCGAAGCTCGAGGCGACATCGGGGCCGAGAAGTTCGGCGGCAGAGCCGGAGACGATCGCCTCCGTTCGCTTCTTGATCAAGTCGTACAGGCTGTGGGCGAATCTCTGTTGCAGCCCATGATCTTCATTAGGACGAACCTCGTTTGGGCGAGTCTCGTTTGGGCGAGTCTCGTTCGGACGGTCTTCGTTCGGACTAACCTGATTCGCGCTATCCCCGTTCAGGCGATCGGGAAGCGAGCCAGCCAATCGAGCCTGGGGATGCATCGCGGCCGTCTGGAATCGTCCATCCTGAAACAGCGCGACCGCACCGGCGTGGGCTCCGGCGAGGTCGATGGCGCGCTCTAGAAACTTGCTGGCGCAATCTGGCAAGTGCAGCAGACCGTCAATTTCCCTGGCCAGTTGCTCGAGCGCTTGAGAGCGGCGGCGGTGCTGCTCGGCCTGGTGCAGGTTGTGCGCTACTTCGAGAACTACCGAAACCTGGGCGGCGAGGGCGCGGGCGCGGCGAATATCCTGCTGGGAAATGCCAGTTCCATCAAGGCGATCGAGCACTCCAAACATGCCGAGCACGCGTCCCTCGGCACCTAGTAGCGGGACAGCCAGCAACTGCTTGGCGTGGTGTTGAGCAATAACCTCCAAATTCGCACCGGCCATTTGTCTGACATCGTCTGACCAGAAGACTTCTCTGGACCGCAGGGCTCGAGTGGCGATGCCCTCCGGGAAAAGGTTATCCACGCGCTGCGGCTCGCCCCGGTCGACGGCATAGCGAACGTGGAACTGCTCTTCTTCCAACAGGGCGATGAAGCAGCGGCCGAAACCGAGGAAGTCTGTGGCGCGCACCACGAAAGCCTGCAGAAAATGTTCGAGGTCGGCGCTCGAGCTGAGTTCGGAAGAGATCTCGAGCAACTGGTGCAGTTCGTGGGCCTGGCCTTGCGCCGTAGCGCAGAGTTCCGCGTGCGCGACCGCGACTGCGCCGAAGCCGGCGATGGCCGAGACCAACGACTTCTCTTCGGCGGTGAAAACTCCGTCGTGACGCGGATAGATGAGGATTGCCCCCTGGGTACGCGAGGTGCGGAAAGGCGCGGCAATCAGCATCCCGGTGGAGACCATGCTGCCGAGCGAGTGCTGATCGCTGCTCACGGCGATGGTGATGGCCTCTCCGGCCGAGACTGCCCGCTGCGCCAGATCGGCGGCGAAACGAATGGTCTGGCGATCGTGCCCGGCCCGGAAGGAATTCGCCAGTTGGGGGCTTTCCGCCGATACGGCACGGAGCTCAAAGGGCCCATCGCGGCGCAGAAGAACGGAGACCAGACGCGTACGCAGGAGCAGGCGGAGACGGTCCGCGAGGGCTTCGATGACGGCGGCTACATCGGGAGTTCCGTGCAGAGCGTTCGCGACCTCGGCCAGGATCTGGGTTCGGCGGTGCTCCTCGCGTGAGGCTTCGCCCAACCGGGTGGCTTCCAGCAGGCTACCCAGTTGCCCGGCCAGGATAGTGGCTTTGGCAGCGAGGTCGTCGTTAAAAAATCCCTCGTTGGAATCATGCAGAAAGGTCGCCGCGCCGATGACTTCATCGAAGACCACCAGGGGAGCGGCCATCAGGGAACGGGCTTCAAACTGGAGCAACGCGGGAACGGTCGGGCTCGCCTGCAGGTGGTTTACGAAGATGGTCCGGCGGCTGCGCACCGCTTCGGAGGTAACGGCGCTCTGTTGGGGCAGCAGCCGGATGCCGACAAAACGCTCGGCCAGTTTGCCATCGGCCTGCTCGCCAACGAGCTCGTCGCCGGAGTGACGGCGCCAGAAATAAACCCCGCTGACCTGGAAGAACTCGCGGGTGGCCTGGCAAAAGAGCTGAATCAGGGAGCGGGCGTCGGCGCGTTCCGCAGCTTTGGCGGCGATCCGCAAGAGGAGCTTCTGAAAGGCATCGTCGGAGTCGTGCGCTGCGCGGGCTTCCGGCGACATCGTCGAATTGCCTTCAGTCATCTTCAGAAAGTCACCGCTGGCCAGCGCAGGATTTTCATGGTTCTCACAAGTGATTGAATCTAATGGAAAACTATCCCGCCATCTCAATTTGAGTCAAGGGAAATGGGTGAGCGGGTGCCTTAGTGTGAAATCCCGAGAAAAAAAGGGGAATGGGATCTCACTGTGAGAATCGATTGTATGCAAAGGCGAAGATGAGACAAGCCTAATCGCCGCTGGGGAGGGAGGGAAGGGACGGCCGAGTGCATTAAGTGTTTATTTTTCAGTCACATCCCAGGAGTTACCTTGGTTTTCTCAAAAAGCGAGGCGTGGCCCCGGCGTTGCTCCAATGGGATCACCACGATTATTGCCAAGGAGGAACTGTGTCTTTAAGGAAGCTGGGAGTGTGGGTAGCCGTAATGGCAATGACGGCTGGTCTGGGAGTAGGAAGGCTTCGAGCGCAGGATCAGCAAGTCGAGATCACGCGCCGGGCCAAGACCAAAGTGCAGCCGGCGTATCCCGACCTGGCGCGGAAGATGAACATCACGGGCACGGTAAAGATCCAGGTCGTGGTGGCAGCGAATGGCACGGTGAAGGATGCCAAGGTCGTGGGGGGACACCCAGTGCTGGCCGGGGCCGCGCTCGATGCAGTCAGGAAGTGGCGCTTTGAGCCGGCAGCAGTAGAGAGCTCCGGCGTGGTGGATTTCAAGTTCGAACCGCATCAGTAGACAACATCAAGACAAGGGCAAAACAGGCGGCCGGGAGAAAACGGCATGACGATCGGCAAAAAGCTGTACAAGAATTTCGGAATCATCCTCATCATGGTGGTGATGCTGTTCATCGTGAACCTGGTGGCGGTGCTGAGAGAGCACGCCGCGAAGGACGCGGCTAAAGTGTCGCTCGACCTGGCCGGCGCCACGAACGACGTGCGTTCCCAGATGATGCAGAACCAACTCTACCTCAGCAACTACCTGCTCAGTGGTGACACTCGGGAAGTGGAGCGGATGAATGAGGGCCTGCGAACGCTCAACGAGAAGCTGCAACAAGGAACGGCGCTGGCCAACTCCGAGCAGGAGCGCACGGCGCTGGCCAAGGTGGGACAACTGGCGCAGGCCTGGGGCAAGGAGTTCGCCCAGCCTCTGATCGACAAACGCAAGGACGTGGATTCCGGCAACGCCACAGTCGCTGAATTGCAGATTTACTACCTCCAGAAGGATGCTTCCTCGTGGGTAAAGAATTTTACCGACGCTCTCGACACGGCTGATGAGGAAAACCGCAAGCTGGTGGAACAGCGGCGCAAATCGGATCAGACGGCGAGTACGCTCACCATTTTGTTCTCCTCCGTAACCCTGGTGGTCGCACTGGTTGTCGGCATTTGGGTCGCCATCACCACCGCCAAATCGATCACCGAACCGCTCACAAATCTGATGATGGTTTCGCGGCAAATCGGCGATACGGGCGACCTGGAGCACAGCATCGACGTCACCCGCGAGGATGAGATCGGAGAACTGGCTCGCACCTTCGCCAAGATGGTCACTTATCTCAAGGAGATGGCGGGCGTTTCCGAATCGATCGCCGGAGGGGATCTGACGGTTCAGGTGAAGCCGCGCTCCCCGCATGACACCCTGGGTAACGCCTTTGCCCGGATGGTGGAAGGGCTGGGCCGGCTGGTACGCAGCGTACGCGACGCTTCGGCGCAGGTAGCAAGCGCCAGTGGGCAGGTGGCCAACGCGTCCGACGACTCGGCCAAGATCGGGTTGCAGGCTTCTTCTGCCATCGACGAGGTCACCAGCACCATGCACGAGATGAGTGTGAACGTGCAAAACATGGTGAAGAGCACGCAGGTGCAGGCTTCCAGCGTGAGCGAGACCTCGGCCTCCATCGACCAGATGGTGGCTTCCATCCAGCGCGTGGCCGATACGGCCAAGGTGCTGCTCGACATCTCGAACCGCTCGCGGGAAGAGGTGCACAGCGGCATCGCCACCATGGAAAAGGCGACCGACGGCCTGAACCGCATCAACACCACGATCACCAGTTCGGGAGAAATCATCGGGGCGCTCGGCCAGCGCGCCGACGATATTGGCAAGATCATTGAAGTCATTGACGATCTGGCGGAACAGACTAATCTGCTGGCGCTGAACGCGGCCATTGAAGCAGCACGCGCGGGTGAGCACGGCCTGGGCTTCGCCGTGGTAGCCGACGAAGTCCGCAAGCTGGCGGAAAAGTCGGCGCAATCGACCAAGGAAATCTCCGAACTGATTCAGAGCATTCAGAAGGAAGCGCGCAAGGCAGTCGAAAACATGGACCGCTCGACCGGGATCGTAAACGAAGGCCTGGATCTGGGCGGCGAGCTGAACGGGGCGCTGCGCAAGATTTCGAACGTGGTCACGGAAGTCTATAAGTTCGCCCAGGAAATCGGTGCGGCCACCAACGAGCAATCGCATGGCTCATCGCAGATCGCGCGAGCCACTACGCGACTGAACGAAATCACGCATGAAATCAACTCGGCGGTGGAAGAACAGGCTTCCGGAGCGCAGGCCGTGGTGAAAGCCATGGAACGGATGCGGGAACTGGTGCAGCAGTCGACCTCGGGCTCGACCGAACTGGCGGCGTCGGCGGAGCAGATGTCGAAAATGTCGCGTGGCCTGCTCGAGTTCATGGACCGCTTCGCCCTGGACGAGGCCGCCAGCGCACGGCAAGCCACAACGACAGAGGAGAAAGCGCAGAACGGCCGCCGGGCAGCGGCAGCGGCTTCCCGCTTCTAGAACATGCGGTGAGCCGGTGATGACGAACAACTAAATATGAGCCGTGAACTCCATATCGTGGGTTTTCAGGTCGGGCGCGAGACTTATGGCGTGCCCATCACCTCGCTGCACGAAATCGTGCGCGTGCCGGAGATCACTGCCGTACCCGACGCACCCGATTATCTGGAAGGTGTGATCAACCTGCGAGGCAAGATCGTTTCGGTGATGGACTTGCGCAAGCGTTTTGGCGACAAGCAGGCCACGCTGAAGAAACAGAACCGGATTCTGGTGGTGGAGCATTCCGGCAAGCTGGCCGGCCTGATTGTCGACTCTGCGTCGGAAGTGCTGAAGATTGCGAGCACCGACGTGGAGGCTCCGCCTGCGGTATTTCAGGAGGGTGGACTGAACTGTGTCACGGGATTGGGCAAGGTTCGAGGCCGCCTGATCGTGTTGCTCGATATGACCAAACTGCTGGCTCCGGCCAACCTGCTGCAAGAGCGTGGCGGCGCGGAGGGCAAGACCGCCAAGGCGGAAGCCCGGGGAGCAGCGGCACGTTAAAGTTTCGCAGCAAGCAGGCTTCGTTGGGGCGAGCCTGCCGGATGAAGTGGGAGTGAAACTCGGGCACGAGGAACGAGAGCAAGCATGAGTACATTCGGAGCGGCACCTGCTCCTGTCTTGACGGAAGCCGAACTGCGACTGCTGCAGGCGCTGGTGTATCAGGAATGCGGCATGCACTTCGACGAACGCCGCACCCATTTCCTGCAGGACCGCCTGCTGCGGCGGTTGAAGGAATGCCGCATCGATTCCTTCTACGCCTATTACCGGCTGCTCATCAGCAAGGAGGGCAAGGCGGAACTGGCCAAGCTGGTCGAAAACCTGACGGTCAATGAAACCAGCTTCTTCCGCCACAAGGCTCAGCTCGACCTGTTTCAGAAACACGTGCTGGAGGAAATGCTGAAACGGAAGCAGGCGCACCGGGAATATTCGATTCGGGTATGGAGTGCAGGCTGCTCGACCGGCCAGGAGGCTTATACGCTGGGCATGATGGCGGCCGACACGCTGGCCTATTACTACCTGCGCAATCCGCTGCCGGTCGAGATGGCGATGCCCAAGCCGCTGATTCCCCCGCCCTGGCGGGTGGAGATTCTGGCCAGCGACATCAGTTACTCAGTGCTGCGGACCGGGCAGGAAGGCGCATACAACGAGCACCAGATGTCGACGGTGGATTACAGCTTCCGCCTACGGTACTTCGACAAGGTCGGCGACCGCTATGCCATCAAGAAAGCGCTGAAAGAAATGGTTCACTTCGACTTTCACAATCTGAAGACGGAGTATCTGCCGCAGCGCAATGACGTGATCTTTTGCCGCAATGTGATGATGTACTTTGACCAGGCGGAGCAGAAGCGGCTGATTGAAAAGTTCTACCGCTGCCTGAACCCCGGCGGCTACCTGTTCGTGGGCCACGCGGAAAGTTTGCTGGGCCTGACCGAGAAATTCCAAATGGTGCACCGCGACAGCGGTACGGCTTACCAGCGGATTGAGGTGCGTGAGTGACGAATCCTCCCGATGAGCGCGGCGCCGAACTGCGAGAACTGTTTTTTGAAACCTCGCAGGAACTACTGCAGGCGCTGAACGAAGAATCCTTGAAGCTGGAGAAGCATCCCGGCGATGAGGAGATCGTGCGTTCGATTCGCCGGACGGTGCACACTCTGAAAGGCGACTCGGCGGCCTGCGGGCTGCGCGAGTTAAGCGAGCTGGCGCACTCGTTCGAAGATGCACTGACGCTCGAGAGCGCAGCCGCTCATGGGGCGCTGGCCGAAATCTCTTTTGCCGCCGCCGACGTCTTTGCGGCGATGCTCGCGGCTTACCATGGCAAGGGTAAAATGCCCGCCACGGAGAATCTGCGGCAAAGAATCAACGAGCTGACTGCCGCCCCGGCGGTCAAGAAAACACGCCGCCGGAAAAAATCCGTCGAGCCCGCTCGAAGCTCAGGCAAAGACTGGACGGACGCAGAGAAGCGCGCCTTCGCCCAGGCGCAAGTTGCCGGCCTCGGGCTGTATGAGATCGTGGTGAAGATCGATCCCAACTGCACTATGCCGATCGCGGCGCGGCAACTGATCCAAAATGCGATCAGCGGCATCGGCCAGGTCATAGTGGTTCGGCCCGACGCGAAGTCACCAGCCGCCTCCAAGCAAGTGGAGTTCGTGTTTGCCAGCGCGCAACCGCACGAGCAGATTGCCGCCAAGTGTCACATCCCAACCATTGCCGGCGACGTCACAGTCACCTTGATCGAAGCCGCCGCGCCGGCCAAAGAATCCGCCCCAATCGGCCACCAGGTCGCGGAGCCAGTGCCGGCGCCTGCGCCCTCTCCTGCGCTCTCAGTATCGGCAGCACCAGATTTGGCGGCCGCAGCTTCGTCCCAGCCCGCTCCCGCCGAGGAGCGAACTCCGGCACCAGAACCCGGCCTGTCGCAGGCTTTGGTGGAAAACATCCTGCGCGTCGAAGCCGGACGCATCGACAACGTGCTCAACCTGGTCGGCGAACTCATCATTGGCAAGTCCATGCTGCAGCAGGCACTCGGTGAATTCGGCAAACGCTATCCCAAAGAACTTTTGCGCGGCAAGTTCGCCGATGCCATGGCTTTTCAAGCCCGGGTCTTGAACGATCTGCAGCGTTCCGTGATGAAGATTCGCATGGTGCCGGTCGACCAGCTGTTCCGCCGCTTCCCGCGCATCGTGCGCGATGTGGCCCGGCAGTGCGGCCGCGAAGTGGATCTGGAACTCTCCGGTCAGGAGACCGACCTCGATAAAGGCATTCTCGACGCCATCGCCGAGCCCTTGACGCATCTGGTGCGAAACGCAGTCAGTCACGGCATCGAGCCGGCCGAGCAACGCCGCGGTCAGGGCAAGCCAGCGCGGGGAAAAATCCGCTTGAATGCGTATCACCAGGGCAATCAGGTGGTGGTCGAGATCAGCGACGACGGGCGCGGCATCGATGCTCAGAAGATTCGTGCCAAAGCGATTGAACTCGGAATGGTGGCGTCGGAAGAAGCGGCGCGCTTGAGCGAAGCCGAGACTCTGGACTTTATCTTCCGGCCCGGATTCAGCACGGCGGAGGAAGTCACGGAAGTTTCCGGGCGCGGAGTCGGGATGGACGTGGTGCAGAGCGTGCTCCAGCGGCTGAAGGCCACGATTCACGTTGAAACTCACGTGGGCCAGGGCACGACATTCCGCCTCAAGCTGCCGCTCACGCTGGCCATCATCAAAGCGCTGATGTTCTGGGTGGAACAGCGCTTGTATGCCATCCCCCTGAACGCGGTGAGCCAGATTGCCCGCACCATGGAATCAGAAGTCCACCAGGTCGACAACTATGAAGTGCTGCAATTGCGCAATCAGGTGCTCCCGCTGCTGCGCCTGGGACGCCCCTCCGCAGCCAACATTGACCGGAAATCGAGCAAGCTGTTTGTGCTGGTAATCACCGTTCTCGAGAGGAAGTACGGATTGATCGTCGACTCACTTGAGGGCGAAGAAGAACTGGTGATCAAAGCTTTGGACGACCAGACCTTCGCGACCGACCTGGTGAACGGCGCTTCCATCCTGGGGGATGGGAAGGTTGTGCTGATTCTGAATCTGCCTGCAGTTGTGGAACACGTTGCGCGTACGCGTCCGGGAGTAACCGGCATGGTCAATTGCGGACTATTGCTGAACCATGCCGATCGCGCCCGGATCGCTCTGAGCAGCGCGGGAGGCCAGGCATGATGCCAGACGCCAAAAAATTACGCGTACTGGTAGTGGATGATTCCGCCTTGATGCGGAAGCTGATCCCGCAGATGCTCGAGGCCGACCCCGCGATCGATGTGGTCGGTACCGCGATGGACGGAACCTTCGCCCTCAAGAAGATTGAAGAGTTGAAACCGAACGTGGTCACGCTCGATCTGCAGATGCCGGGTATGAACGGCATCGATACTCTAAAAGAGATCATGCGGCGCCATCCGTTGCCGGTCATTGTGGTCAGTTCTCACTCGACTGAGGGCGCATCGGTTACCTTGAAGGCGTTGGGACTGGGTGCTTTCGACTTCGTGACCAAGCCCAAGGACGCTTCGGCCCACATGGCCGAAACTGCGGCAGAGTTAATCGCCAAGATCAAGGCTGCTGCGGAATGCAAGGTGGTTCGCCCGGGAACGTTCCGCGCCGCGGCGCCTCCGGAAAAGATCTCGTTCGGAAAGTCGGCGCCCCCGCCGAGCAAACTGGTAGCGATCGGAATCTCGACGGGAGGACCGCAGGCCCTTGAGTTCCTGCTGGCGCAACTGCCTCCGGACTTTCCGGGAGCGATCGTGATCGTGCAACACATGCCCGAAGGTTTCACCGAAATGTTTGCCCGTCGGCTGGACGAGTTGTCCTCGCTGCGCGTGAAGGAAGCGCAATCCGGTGACATTTTGCAAGCCGGGCGGGTTCTGGTCTGCCCGGGAAGCCGGCACATGAAAGTAAAGCGTCTGACCATGGGAGACATCGTGGTGCTCAGTGACGAGCCGCGAGTCAACGGCCACCGCCCTAGCGTAGAAGTTTTGTTCCAAAGCGTGGCCGAGGAATTCGGCCCGCGAGCGGTCGCAGCGTTGATGACCGGCATGGGCGACGATGGCGCGGAGGGTCTGGGCGCGGTCAAGAGAGCCGGCGGCATGACTATCGCGCAGAGCGAAGAATCTTGTGTGGTCTTCGGCATGCCAAAAGCTGCGATCGAACGTGGCTATGCCACGCGGGTGGTGGCTCTGGACGTGCTACCGGCCACTTTACAAGCTCTTTGCGGCCGCAACGAGGGCCGCGGGGAAAGCGGCGGGGCGGGAAAAGCACTCCGCGCCGGGCGCTAGAACGAACTTTTTGACCCAGGTCCTATGGACCTGAGTTATCTGGCCGGCGGGAAACCGCTGTGATGGAATGTTTAGGGGAGGGTGTTATGGAGCAGTTTGCACCAGTGAAACGTAGTAAGGACGGCCAACCGGTCCGCTACTTGATCGTGGACGATTCCGTGTTCGCGCGCAAGAATCTGGCCCGCATGATCGAAAGTTTTGGCGGGCAGGTGGCGGCCGAGGCCGGGGACGGGTTGACTGCGATCAGCGAATTCGAGCGCACGCATCCTGACATCGTACTGATGGACATCACCATGCCGCAGATGGAGGGCATCGAGGCTGCCGAGAAGATCGTGCAGGCGCATCCCGAAGCCCGCGTCGTCATGGTGTCTTCAGTCGGCTACCAGGAAAACATTGTGGCCGCATTGCAGCGCGGGGCGCGCCATTTCGTGCAGAAGCCGGTGAAGCCCGAAGTGCTGTACGAGGTCATCAAATACGTGCTCGGAGAAGACGGCGCGGTAGCGGCCGGCGCGGGAGCCTAATCGCATGAAGATGGATCTGATTCAGCCTTTCATCAACGCGGCTGATGCCGTCCTGTCGCAGGGACTTTCCGGCACCACCAAAGTGGGCCACCTGGCGATGGAAGAGGATGGCTATCGCCGGAAAGGCGTAGCTGGCATGGTGGCGCTCTCGGGCGACATCGAGGGCCGCATCATTCTGGACCTCGAGCCGCAAACCGCAGTGCGCGTGGCCAGCCACTATGCGGGCGCGGAACTGCCTGAATCCGACGGGCTGATCAAAGAGACCATCTTCGAACTCGCCAACCAGGTCGTCGGCAACGCCGTCTGCGCCCTCAATGATCAGGGCTTCCACTTCCGCGTGCATCCCCCGATGCTGCTCACCAGCGAGGAAGGCGACAAGACCAGCGAAGACGTCGAGGCGCTCATGATCTGCTTTGAAACTGCCATGGGTAATGTGTTTATGAACGTCGCGCTGCGCCACAACAAGCAGCGCCTGGCGGACCACGCGGCTTTGGGCGCGTAGTCAGTCAACTCCAGGGGAACCGCCTAAGCTCGCAACGGCAACCGCGGCCCCGAGTCCTCGCCGGAATCCTCCGCGGAATCAGCAATCCTTCTCAACTCAGGATACTTCTGGATCAGCGTAGGCGGAGCCAGCACCCGCTTGCCGCTGATCATCGCCTTCAACTCCAGCGCGTTCACGCCGGCTTTGCTCTCGAAGTGATTGTTCGTGATCACGTAGGTCGTCTGCGCCCGCTCGGCGACACTCTCGATTCTTTCCTTCCAGCCCGCGAGTTCCCGCTCGGAGTAGAGATAGTTGTAGCGGTCATTGCGATTATCGGAATCAAACCACTGCTCATAGTTGCGGCCATGCAAGCGGACGTAACCGATCGCGGCGGTCACGTGTTCGGTGGGCGCAAGCGATCGTCCGAGCAACGGCTGGTCGATGTTGCAGAAGCCAACGTTCTTCTGTGTGAATGCGGCCAGGGTTTCGGCGTCGTTCCAGCTGGAGTGCCGCACTTCGACCACGCGCGGATATTCGATGAACTGCCGAAGCAGCCGGTCGAGATATTCGCGATTGAGAGAAGTGTTCTTGAACGACACGGGAAACTGGATGAGCAGCGCGCCCAGCCGTCCTTCGCTGGCAATGGCATCGAGGCCTTCGCGGGTCCGGACTTCGTCTTCGTCGGTAGGACGGATGGTCGCGGCCGAAGTCGGCTCCATCACCGCGATGGGAGAGTGCGTGAACGCACGGTAGAGCTTTGCCGTAAAGAGGAAATTCTTGTTCACCGCGGCGACCTTACGACACCAGATCTTCGCCCACTCCGGCTTCAGCGGTCCGTAAAACGAAGTGTTGATCTCGGTAGTATCAAAGAAGCGCGCCAAGTGCTCCAGCGGATGCTGCCTGCGGTGCGACATGCCCGACGGATAGAAAATGCCGTCCCAGTCTTTATAAGACCAGCCCGCTGTGCCGATGCGGATATCCTTCGAATAAGCCTGGGGCAGACGGACTTGGGCCGAGGATTCCATACACGGAACCGCAGACGGAGGGCAGGAGCAAGGTTAGCACAAGGGTAGCAATACCTATGATACGTTTCCCAGTCTTTGGAAAACCAGCCCCCGCGCCGGTTGGCCCAGAGAAGGAACTTGCGGCAGCCCGCAATTCGTGCGACATAAGAGAATGAACTCGCGTTTAACTTCCACCCTCATTTGCTGCCTGTTTCTAGCACCACTGACCCCTGTGGCAGCCCAGGAGAAACCTGACGCCGCCTACATTCGTTCACTGGAATTGCAATGGACCGAATCGTACAAGCAGCGTCAAGTGGACATGCTCGCTTCCCTGCTGGTCGACGACTTTGTCATCACCATTGAAGACGGCAGCACGTACAGCAAGACTGGCTATATCAGCCACAGCGCCGAGCCTTCGGTTCACGTGGAAGTGGCCGAAATGTCCGACCTCAAGGTTCGTATGCACGGGAACACCGCCGTCGTGACGGGCGCATATCACGAAATAGGCGAGTCCAACCGCAAACGCTACGAGTATCACGACCGGTTCACCGATATCTGGATGAAGAACGGGGGCAAATGGCAGGTTGTGGCTTCCCACTACAGCGTGCCAGTGAAGTAGTGATCAGGGTTCACTCCAGCGACAGCACCACCCAATACACGCCCGTGGGGTACGTCTCGGTTCGGGCATAACAGGTACCCACCGAGAAGCTGCGCAGGTTGTGGCTGGCGAGCACACGTCCTGCATTTGCGGGCAACGTTTCTGGATGCACGCTGGTGTAGGTCAGCACGGTGTAGCGTTGCGAGAGTTGATGAACTGCTGAGGTGCCGAGCTTGTCGGCTTGCGCCATGGAGCAGGCGGCTGCATCTGCGTTAGGCAAATCGCTGCGGACGAGATCGGGTTGGCTAGCTTGACGTCGCGTTTGCGCCACGGTCGCCGCAATCCGCTCCTTCACCTCAGCCGTTGAATAATTGGGGAGGGCGTGGCCAAAGTCCTGCACAATGTAGAGCCGGTCTCCGTTGCGGACCACCCCTAACCCGATCACGTTGTAAGCCGGATTGAGCAGGTTGGCGCGATGCGGAGGAGACAGCATGAGATGTTTGTGCCCGTCTGCGGCGTCGAAATCGAGTGCGACATTCTCGCCTTCCTGATCGAGTTGCGTAGCGGTCACGGTAGCCAGGCGTTGAGGAAGGGAGGGCTCACCGTCGAACTGGTGCGAAAGCTGACGCGCCGCGAACATCGCCTCGGCGTGCGCGCGTGCCGCCCGGCAAAGTCCGGCATCGAGCGTCAGATGCGGAGCACCGGCCTGCGCTCTCGCCTGATTCGCCAGATCCAGCAGCTGCTGTTCGGCCTGTACATCGTAGTCGCCGAGAGGAATATCAGGAGCACTTGCGGCAGCCGGCTTTAGCGTCGCATGCTGCGCGGATTGGCCCGCAGGACCGTCGTTTCTGCCGGATGCAGCCATCACTTGAGACGACGGCGAAACCGAGATAGCACCCGCCACCAGCAGAAGTGCCATCGCAAGTCTTTTATCGATCACTGGCTTGATCCCTCATACAGGCTTTTGGCATTGCTTGGTCCACTCAAACTCGACCCGGGGGGGATCTGACTTCAGGTTTAAAACTTGCCGCTAGTGCTAGGCTAGAGGCTGGAAGCCAGCCTGAGAAGTTACCTTCGCTATGGAACCTTGGATCACAGGGGTCATCGGCCTGTTGTTTGGCAGCGTGCTCGCCTGGCTCGTGCTGCGCTCGCGAACCGCCACGCTTAGCGCGCGCTTGTCCTTGATGGAGAAGGAATTAGAAGCCGGAGGAGCTGATCTGGCGCGGCTTCAGAAGGCTCACACCGAGCTCGTCGCTGGCAAGGCCAGGCTCGAGTCCGATCTTGCGTCGGAACGGAGGAACAACGCCGAAAAGATCGAACTAGTCACTCGCGCCAGCGAAGACTTGCGCAATGCGTTCAAGGCCATGGCCTCCGATGCATTGAAGAGCAACAACTCCTCTTTCCTCGTGATTGCCGAAGAGACTCTGAAGCGCTTCCAAAGCCAGGCAAAAGGCGATCTCGACGCGCGGCAGAAAGCTGTGGCCGATTTGGTTGCTCCGGTGCGCGAGTCGCTGAATAAAGTGGATGCGCAGATTCAGCAGATGGAGGTCGCCCGCGGGGACGCTTACGGCGAACTGCGTGCCCAGGTGCAATCGCTCATCACGACACAGAAAGAGCTGCAGTCGCAGACCGGCAATCTGGTGCGGGCGCTTCGCACTCCGAACGTGCGCGGGCGCTGGGGAGAGATTCAGTTGCGCCGCGTGGTCGAGATCGCCGGCATGCTCTCTTACTGTGATTTCACGGAGCAGGAGTCCGTGACCACAGAAACCGGAAGGCTGCGTCCTGATCTGGTGGTGAAGCTGCCCGGCGGCAAAAACGTTGTCGTCGATGCCAAGACGCCGCTGCAAGCCTTCCTCGACGCTTTTGAAACCAATGACGAAGAAACCCGGCGGGCTTGCCTGGCCAATCATGCGCGGCAGGTTCGCGATCACATGAAAACTCTCGCTGGCAAGAATTACTGGGAGCAGTTCGATCCCACGCCGGAGTTCGTGGTGATGTTTCTTCCCGGCGAAACGTTTTTCAGCGCGGCGCTGGAGCAGGATTCCAGCCTGATCGAGCAGGGAGTTTTGAGCCGCGTAATTCCGGCATCACCGACTACGCTGATCGCGCTGCTAAAAGCGGTCAATTACGGATGGAATCAGGAAAAGCTGGCGCGCAACGCCAAGCAGATCAGCGAACTCGGCAAGGAACTCCACGACCGCCTGCGCCTTTTAGCGGGGCACATCACCCAGGTGGGCACTGGGCTCGACCGCGCCGTCGAGTCTTATAACAAAGCTGTGGGGTCGCTCGAAAGCCGGGTGCTGGTTTCGGCGCGCAAGTTTGCCGAGCTTGGCGCCTCGGTGGCTGACGACATTCCCGAACTTGCCCCCATCGAAACCACGGCGCGGGCGCTCTCCTTTGAGTGGGAAGAAGAGGACGCTTCCCCTGAAACCACCGAAGACGAACGTAAGGCAGGCTGAGACCACCCTAATGTCTTCTTTAAACTCTAATTCGTGAGGGAATTCTTATCCCGCACGTCCGCATACCCTGTCAGTCTTCGTTCCGCGGGATTCCGGGAACGCGCAGCCGACTCGCTTTCCGTCTAAAGATTGCCTCGGTACCGCCGATAACGTAATTGAAGAGGCTGCATCGCAAGCGGCATCGCTCTCCCCTCGTTCAATCCCTCTTCGCGAAAGCCATGTGGCAAGGAGTTATCGGGCCCGTGAAGCGTGCAACCGCATCTCACTTCGACAGAGTAGGGATCGCCATCCCTCCGGCCACAGCCTCGTCCGACGCGCCGATGGACGCCCCGCTCCGGCGCAGAGTTACAGTCGGTTTCATCGTAGCCGTCCTGCTGACCATCTTCATTGGCGTTTCGTCCTGGCGTGGCGCCCGGCGGGCTGAGCAGGATGCCTACTGGGTCTCTCACACTCATGAGGTGATGCAGACAATTCAACGCACGTCCAGACACGTGATTGAGGCCGAAACCAGCGCCCGCGCCTTCGCCTTGACCGGGCAAGACCCGTTGCTCTCGAACTACCGGAAGGCCCGAGTCAGCATTCTTGAGGACGAAAACACCCTGCGCCATCTCACGGCGGACAATCCGGGCCAACAGCGACGGTTGGACGTGCTTTGGACGCAAGTAAACACGGCGACCGAATTCGCCGCAAACATCATTGCCGAACGTCAGAGGACGCAGCTTTATCCAGGAGTTCGAGGCGCTCTGGAGGTTGAGAGGCTCCTCGACGCGGTGCGCTCAACCACTCACGATATGTACGAGGAGGAGACGCGGCTGCTGAGCCAGCGCACTCAAAGAGCTCAGGCGGGGCAGCGGTTCACGAGGGTCATCGCCTTATCGGGTGCCTGTCTCGGGGTGGGCTTGTGGGTGTTGGCGCGGCTGGCCGTCAACCGCGAGATTGACATCAGCTCTCGGGCTCAGGCACAACTGAGCACTCTCAACGCCGGGTTGGAACAGCGCGTAGAGCAACGCACATCGGCCCTGCAGTCCGAAATCGCTGACCGAAAGCGAGCGGAGGGGGCGGGCGTGCAGGTGCTCGCGGAGTTGGCCGAGCAGAAATACGCTCTCGACCAACACGCCATCGTTGCTACCACCGACGTGCAAGGAACCATCACGTATGTGAACGACAAGTTTTGCGCCATCAGCAAATACTCGCGCGAGGAACTCGTAGGCCAGAACCACCGCATCCTCAACTCCGGCCACCACTCCAAGGAGTTTTTCCAGCAGATGTATCACACTATCGCCAACGGGCAGGCGTGGCGGGACGAAATCTGCAACCGCGCCAAAGACGGTTCGATCTACTGGGTGGATACCACCGTTGTCCCGTTCCTCGACGCCTACGGCAAGCCCAGACAATACATGGCGATCCGCGCCGACGTCACAGAGCGAAAGCGCGCGGAGGAAGCCCGCGAGCGCCTGGCCGCGTTGGTCGACTCCTCCGACGACGCAATTATCAGCAAGACCCTGGACGGAACCATCAAGACCTGGAATCGCGGCGCCGAGAGGGTGTTCGGGTATTCGTCGGCAGAAATGGCGGGCAAACCGATGTTGCTACTCATCCCGCCAGATCGCGTCAATGAGGAGTCCGAGATTCTGGACCGAATCCGGCGCGGCGAGAGCGTCGAACATTTTGAGACCGTGCGGGTTCGGAAGGATGGCAGGAAGATTGACATTTCCGCGACCATCTCGCCGATCAAAGACAGCAGCGGCGCGATTGTGGGCGCCTCAAAAATTGCCCGCGACATCACCCAGCGCAAGCAAACTGAAGACCGTCTCGCGGGGCAGACGGAAGAACTTTCCCGGCAAGCCGAAGAGTTGCTGCGTTCGCAGCAGGCCCTGGAAACCCAGACTCTGATGCTGCAATCCGTGCTGGATAGCATGGCCGAGGGACTGGTCGCCGCCGACGCGCAGGGAAAATTCATCATCTGGAACCCGGCCGCGGTGAAGATTCTTGGGATGGGCGCCGCGAGCTTGACGAGCCAGGAATGGACTGCACACTATGGCCTCTACCTGGAAGACATGGTCACACCTTTTCCCGCCGCCCAGCTGCCTTTGGCTCGCGCCATCCGCGGGGAATCAAGTTCTGCCCAGATGTTTGTGCGCAACCCGGAACTCGAGCAAGGGACCTGGATTGAGGTTGGCGGCGGCCCCTTGAAAGATAAAGACGGGGCGGTGCGTGGTGGCGTAGTGGCCTTCCGTGACATCACGCAAAGAAAAGCGGACGAGCGCGAGATTCGCAAACTGAATGAAGAACTGGAAGAGCGCGTAGTGCAACGTACCGCGCAACTGGCGGCCGCCAACCATGAGTTGGAAGCCTTTACCTACTCCGTGTCCCACGATCTGCGGGCTCCGCTGCGTCACATCGGTGGTTTCTCCAAGATCTTGTCCGAGGATTTCGGCCCAGGAATGCCCGCGGAAGCCCAGAATCACCTGAAACGCATCGAAGACGGAGCTCACCGCATGGGGCTGCTGGTGGACGAGTTGCTGAATCTGGCGCGGGTCGGCCGTCACGCTCTCCATCTCCAGGCCACGGGGTTGAATTTCCTGATCGAGGACGTCGTATCCCTGCTGCAGCCGGAGACTGAAGGCAGAGCCGTGACCTGGAAGATAGCGCAGTTGCCGTCGGCGGAGTGCGATCCCATCCTGATCAAGCAAGTTTTTCAAAACCTGCTGGCCAACGCTCTCAAGTTCACCCGAACCCGCGCCCGCGCCGTCATCGAGATCAGTCAGCGGCTGATAGACGGGCAGATGGTCGTCGCCATTTCCGACAACGGTGTCGGCTTCAACATGAAGTACAAAGACAAACTGTTCGGCGTTTTTCAGCGCCTGCATCGGGTCGAGGATTTCGAAGGCACGGGCATTGGCCTGGCCACCGTGCAGCGCATCATTCACAAGCACGGAGGCCGGGTGTGGGCGGAGGCGGAACTGGATAAGGGCGCGACGTTCTATTTCACCCTCGCAGCTGAACCCGCCGCAGCCAAGCCAGAAGAGGCTGATTCAGATAACGCGAAACGAATTGCGGTTGAGAACAAGACCGCAGCTGCAGGAGCCCAATCATGAACCCAAACGAAGTCGATATTCTGTTGGTCGACGATAGTCAAGACGACGTAGATCTCACTCTGCACGCCTTGCGTGCGGAAAATCTGGCTAACCGCGTCTTCGTCGCCCGCGATGGCGAGGAAGCGCTTGATTTTCTGTTCTGCTCCGGAGTTCATGCGGGAAGATCCTTTGACCATCCCCCGAAACTGGTTCTGCTCGATCTGAAGATGCCCAAAGTGGATGGGATGCAGGTCCTCAAGCGGGTCAAAGGTGATGCGCGGACCCGGACCATTCCCGTTGTCCTGATGACTTCGTCGCGGGAAGAGCGGGACATGCTCAACGGCTACGACCTCGGCGTCAACAGCTACCTCCAGAAACCGGTGGACTTCGGCGAGTTCCGCAAAATGGTGAAGTTGTTGGGGCTGTACTGGCTGGTGACCAACCGGCCTCCCGTAACCAATGGCACTCCGCAAATGCCGGGGCAGGCGAAATGAGGGGTACCGGAACCAAGCTCGAAAAGCGAGTCTCCGTCCAGAACGAGGTCAAGCTGCGGGTCCTGGTGGTGGAAGACAATCCGCTCGACGCAGCGCTCGCGGTGCGCGCGCTGCACAGAGATGGCTTCGATGTCACCGCCGACGTTGTACAGGATGAATCTGGCTTCATCATGGCGCTTCACACCCACCCGCCCGAGGTAGTGCTCGCCGATTACAACCTGCCGGGCTGGAAAGGGATGGACGCGCTCAGCGTGATTCGACGCGAAGGTCTGGATATCCCGATGATTCTGGTCTCAGGGGCGCTGGGCGACGTGACCGCCGTCGAATGCATCAAGCAGGGCGTCACCGATTACGTCCTTAAAGATGGACTGGCGCGATTGCCCGAAGTCATTCGCCGCGCCTTGCGGGAAAAACACGAACGCGGTTTGCGACTCAAGGTGGAAGAAGACCTCGCGAGGAAAGTCGATGAACTGGCCCGTTCCAATGCCGACCTGGAGCAGTTCGCCTATGTAGCGTCTCATGACTTGCAGGAGCCGCTGCGCATGGTGACGGCTTATACCCAGCTGCTGGGGGAACGTTATCGCGGCCGGCTCGACGAGAATGCTGACAAGTTCATCGGCTACGCCAGCGAAGGAGCTCTGCGGATGCAGGTCCTGATCCAGGATCTGCTGGCATTTTCCCGAGTCGGACGGAAAGAGGCTAGCAAAAGCTTTGATTGCAACGACGCGGTCAAAGAAGCCCTGCTGGCTCTCACCTCCGCGATTGAAGAGAGCGGCGCCGTCGTGACCCAGGGTGAACTCCCTACGCTCTGGGCGGATCGCACGCAGATCGTGCAGCTGTTCCAGAATCTGATCGGAAACGCCATCAAGTTTCACGGCAAGGAACCGCCGGCAGTTTCAGTGCAGGCTGAAAAAGTCGGCGAGCAATGGCAGTTTAGCGTGAGCGATAACGGAATCGGAATCGAGCCGCAGTACGCGGAAAATGTCTTTGTGGTCTTCCAGCGCTTGCACGGACGCAGCGATTATCCCGGCAACGGCATCGGCCTGGCCATCTGCAAGAAGATCGTCGAAGGCTATGGCGGGAAGATCTGGGTGGAGTCGCAAGGCGGCGCGGGTTCCAGCTTTAAGTTCACCATGCCCTGCCAAGGTCCCGATGCAGCAGAAGGGACGCGTCCATGAAGCTGCCACTTGAACTCCTGGTCGTGGATGACAACCCAGCCGACGTGGCCCTGCTTCGCGAGGCCCTTGCGGGAAGCAAGCATCGCAGCCAGATTAACAGCGTCAGTGACGGTGCGGAAGCGCTGGCCTTTTTAAATCAAAGAGAGAAGTACGCAAAAGCGGCCCGGCCCGCCCTGGTCATCCTCGATCTCAATCTGCCGAAGAGAGGCGGCCTGGCAGTGTTGGCTGCGATGAAGGCAGGACCGGATCTGCGGCGGATTCCAGTCGTCATCTTCAGCACCTCCGAGCTGCGCCAGGATATTGTGCGCAGCTACGAAATGGGCGCCAATTGCTATGTCAGAAAGCCGGGAAACATGAGTGATTTCTTTTCCGCGGTGAAAGCGATTGAAGAATTCTGGCTGGGCGCTGCAATCCTGCCACCACAAGGAGAGTAATGGATCACCAAACCACGCAAGTATTGCTCATAGAAGACAACCCCGGAGATGCGGACCTGGTTCGATTGCGTCTGGTCGAAGGGCAATCTCCAGTGACCGTGAATTGTGTCAACCGGTTGTCCGAGGGCCTGGCCTCGCTGACCAAGGAAACTCCCTCCGTCGTGCTGTTGGACCTGAACCTGCCAGACAGCCACGGCGCGGAAACCTTTCGTCGCGTCCTGGAACACTCGCCCGACGTGCCAGTCGTCGTGCTCTCCGGCCAGGACGATGAAGCCCTGGCTATGAAGGCGGTGCACCAGGGCGTGCAGGACTACCTGATCAAAGGCAACATATCCAGCAAGCAGTTGGAGCGCGCCATTCGCTACGCCGTGGAACGGCAAGGTCTGCTGCGCGCCCTGGACATGGCGCAAAAGCAACAACTGGAATTCAAGAACCAGTTCCTGTCGCACGTTTCCCATGAGTTGCGCACGCCCCTGACCTGCATTCACCAGTACGTGACTTTGATTCTGGACGGCCTGGCCGGCCCCGTCGAGCCCGACCAGATCGACCACCTGAAAACCGTATTGAAGAGCGTGAATCAGTTGCATGCCATGATCCGCGACCTGCTGGAAGCCACTCGCGCCGAAAGCGGCAAGATGCGGGTCGAGCCACGATGCATTTCGCTGCGCGAACTGGTTCAGCAGGCAGTCACCATGCTGAAGCCCACGGCGGATGGCAAGAAAATCGGGCTCGAAATCGGATTGGACCAAAGGCTGCCCCTGGTGCATGCCGATCCCAGCCGCGTGCTCGAGGTGCTCATCAATCTGGTGGACAACGCCATCAAGTTCACGCAGCAGGATGGGTCAGTTGTGGTGAAAGCCTGCATGGTGGAAGCAGACCCCGGCTACGTCTACATTTCGGTGAGCGATACCGGCCGGGGCATCGGTCCGGAAGCCAAGGCACTGATTTTCGAGCGCCTCTATCAGGACCCTGATTCTGTGGACAACAGTCGCTCCGGGTTAGGACTGGGACTGTTCATCTCCAGAGAAATCGTGCGCTTGCATCAGGGACGCATCTGGGTTTCGAGCGAGACTGGACAGGGCAGCACGTTCACCTTCACTCTGCCCGTATACTCCCTGGCCAAGTTGCTCACCCCGGTCATCATCCATGAGGATCGTTTGCGGCCGTCTTTTGTGCTGTTGCGGATCGAACTCGCACCCCTCTCGAGTCTTCCCCGGGGCAACTGGAAAGATACCTGGCGCCAGTGCCTGGAGATCCTGCGGCACTGCGTGTATCTCGACAAAGACCTGGTCCTGCCCCCGATGGGAACCTCGGCAACGACGGAGACTTTGTTTGTTGTGGCATCGACGGATTTGCAAGGTTCTGGGGCCATGACGCTGCGCATTCGCGAGCAACTGGAGCGTCTGGGTAGCCTCAAGACTAAGTGCACGCTGACCGTCACGACGGTTCCCATTGAGCTTCCCCCGCAAAATCCCGGCACAGGCCTCGAGCAGCAGGTTCAGAACGTAGCTGATCGGGTAACCCAGATGATTCTGAAGAGTATGGAGCGAAGACAGTTGGGCGTCAGAAAGAGCACCAAAGATTCCAATTAATGAACCAAAAAAGGAGAACTCCAATGCCAAGACCGAGAATTCTGCTGGTCGATGATGATCCCGATCTACTGCGTGCCCTCCGGCTGAGGCTGCGGGCGAACAACTACGAAGTCACCACGGCCAGCGATGGTTATGCCGCCATCGCCGCAGCCCAGAAGGAGCGGCCGGCGCTGATCATTCTGGATCTTGGCCTGCCCGTCGGCGATGGGTTTGTCGTCCTCAACCGATTGCAGAACAGCGACGCCCTGTCGGGAGTGCCCGTGATTGTGCTGAGCGCCCGCGATCCGCAGAACAACGAAGAAAAAGCCCTGAAGGCTGGCGCCGCGGCATTTTTCCAGAAGCCCGCGGACAACGACGAATTGCTCAATGTAATCCGAGTAAGCATTGGGCCTGCGGCGGCCACACAGCCAGCCTCCTGGCCGTCCTAAGACTGCCCAGCGAAAAAGCCTGACACCCAGCCCGCTGAGTACGCCGAGAGGAGTATCCCCCAACCTCGGCGCCCTCGGCGTGCTCGTCGGTGTTAGGTGACCCTAAACGTCTGCCACCCATTCAGATACAAGATTCCACACAAACCTCCAGAAAAGCGTACGTAGTTTCCGCAAACCCATTTATAATCTTGGAAGTCCCTTTAGATAGGGCACTTAGCGGTTCCAGGATGGGAAACAACATGGCAGCGAAGTTGCTCATTGAGCCTCAACCAGGCATTGAGTCGCCGGAGGGTGCTCTGCGGCCCATCAGCCATCCCACCGGGGGGTCGCCGCTGAAAGCCATGAACCGGGAGAGTCAAGTTCGCTCAGTTGCTGTCCTGCTGTTTCTTCTGACCGTGGCTGCGGTCATCTTCGCTGGCTTCAATTTCAACGCAGAGTGGAAGTTCCTGGTCCCGGACGACGGTGTCTGGTGGGTGGAACAAGGCGGACGTCTCACCGCCGATCGAGTTGACCCCAGCGGACCAGGGGCCAAGAGCGGCATTAAGCCCGGCGACCAACTGCTTTCCATCAACGGGCAGGAAGTCCAGAATATGTCTGGACTGGAGCGCCAGCTCTACCGCAACGGCGTCTGGTCGAAAGCCGCCTATTCCCTGCTCCGGCAATCGGTCCCACTCGATTCCAGCGTCATCCTGGTTCCGGCGGAGCGCTCTCTCAACAACTGGCTGCGGCTGATTGCGCTGATCTACCTTGGCATCGGCCTCTACGTCCTGCTGCGCCGTTGGACTGCTCCCGGATCCACGCACTTCTATATTTTCTGCCTCGTTTCCTTCATTGCCTACGCCTTCAAATATACAGGCAAGCTAAACGATTTCGACTGGACGATCTATTGGGGCAACATCGCCGCCGGAGTGTTGCAGCCCGCCCTGTTTCTTCACTTCGTTCTCACCTTCCCCGAGAAACGCGAGACGGTGCGCAAGCATCCCTGGCTCATGGCGCTGGTGTACGTACCGGCAGCAGTGCTCCTGGCATCTCACATCATCGCGACGCAGTGGCTTCAGGCCAGTGAGCGGTTGCGTTGGAACCTCGACCGGATGGAAATGTCCTACGGGTCGCTCTACTTCCTGGTTGCGGCCGTCGTGCTCTGGTACAGCTACCGGCACGCCAGCACCACCATTCTTCGGCAGCAGTTGAAGTGGGTTACTCGCGGAACCATTCTGGCCATCGTTCCCTACACCCTGTTCTATGTGGTCCCTTATCTGATGGGCTCTCTGCCCGGCGCGACCATGAAGGTCTCCGCGCTGTCGCTGGCGTTGTTGCCGCTCACGTTCGGCTATGCCATCTTCCGCTACCGTTTGATGGATGTGGACCTCATCTTCAAGCGCGGCGTGGTCTACACCGTCGCCGCGGCGGTCGTCCTGGGATTGTATTTCGGGCTGGTGACGGGTGTGGCCCTGCTGGTGCACAATTGGCGGCCCAGTTCCGGTCCGGTAGGCCTGATCCTGGCCGTCGTGGTTACGGCGCTGCTGTTCGATCCGGTCCGCAAGTGGATTCAGGACCGCATCGATCAATTCTTCTACCGCACACGCTACGACTACCGCCGCACCCTGCTCGAGTTCGGCCGCGAGCTGAGCTCAGAGACCAACCTGAATACCCTGTTGTCGTCGCTGATCGACCGCTTGTCGCGCACTCTTGCGGTCGACCGCATGACAATTTTCCTGGCGGGTGAAGCGACGGGAGAATTTGTGCCGGCCAAGTCTTTCGGCATGTCCGTGCCCGGCAACATTGACCTCTCATTCCTCAGCGCGCCGCGACCCGAGCAGGCCGGCCATCTTTTCTTCGAGAACACGCACCAGGTGCCGCGCGAAATGCCGGAAGCCCAGCAGGCCATCGCCCGGCTCGACCTGAATTACTACATTCCCTGCCACGCCCAGCAAAAGACCGTCGCCGTGCTCGGCCTGGGCAAGACTATGAAGGGCGACTTCCTCTCCAGCGAAGATATGGAGTTGCTTGAAACCCTGGGCGGCTATCTCGGTGTCGCCATTCAGAATGGGCAGCTCTATACCTCGTTGCAGCAGAAGGTGGCGGAGTACGAGCGCCTGAAAGACTTCAACGAGAATATCGTCGAATCCATCAACGTGGGCGTGATGGCGCTCGACATGGAAGACCGCATTGAGAGCTGGAATGCGCAGATGGAAGTGATGTACGCGGTCCCGCGCTGGCAGACTTTAACCCAGCCGCTGAAAGCTATTTTTCCGCCGGAGTTCGTCGAAGAATTCGCCCGCATGCGGCAGGAGGCGGGCATTCGAAACCTCTATAAGTTCCGTTTAAAAACGCCCGCCGGTGAAGTCCGGACCGTAAATGTGGCCATGGCGCCGCTCGTCACGCGTAAGTTCCAGGTTATCGGGCGGCTGATCATCATGGACGACATCACCGAACGCATCGAGCTCGAAGCCCAGCTTTCGCAGGCCGATAAACTTTCTTCCATCGGTTTGCTGGCGGCTGGCGTGGCCCATGAAGTCAACACGCCGCTGGCGGTGATCTCCTCCTACACCCAGATGCTAAGCAAACAACTGCAGGGCGATGCGCAGAAGGCCGGCCTGCTGGAGAAGATCACGCGGCAAACCTTCCGCGCGTCGGAGATCGTCAACAACCTGCTGAATTTCTCGCGCACCAGCGGCAGCGAAATTGGTGATGTCGACGTGAACAAAGTAATTGCCGACACCCTGGCGTTGCTGGAGCACCAGTTCAAGGTGGCCAAGGTCGAGGTGCAAAATGTACTCGAGCCCAAATTGCCGGTCATTCAAGGGAATGCGGGAAGATTGCAGCAAGTGTTCCTGAACCTGTTCCTGAATGCCAAAGATGCCATGCCAGGCGGCGGCACGCTGCGCGTGGCCACGCTCAACGGCGAGAGCGTCAGTGTCTGCGTGTCCGACACCGGAACCGGCATCGCGCCCGAGCATATTCAGCGCATTTACGATCCGTTCTTTACTACCAAGACTTCCCCTCGGGAAGGCCAGGCCCGCGGCACCGGCCTGGGCCTTTCGGTCACCTATGGCATCATCCAGGAACATGCCGGCAAGATTCGCGTGGAGAGTCATCCCGGCGCTGGAACCACCTTCACTTTGGATTTCCCCTTGAGCCGGAAGGCCGTCGCCTCCAAGGCCGAATATGTCTGACACCGTCGTCATCCCGCGCTCTTTGTTGAACGGAACGCCGGGCCTGGCGGGCACGGTGCTCATCATCGACGACGAAGCCGAGATTCGCGAATCGTTGCAGACTCTGCTGGAGATGGAAGGCTTCGCCGTGGAAACGGCGGACACCGGCGAAGCTGGCCTGCAGCGCCTCGGCGAACAGCCTTTCGACCTGATCTTGCTCGACCTCGCCCTGCCCGGCCGCGATGGCATGGACATTCTGACTGAAATTCACACCCACGAAGCCCGCTTGCCCGTCATCATGATCACGGCCTACGGGACGGTCGAGAACGCGGTGCGCGCCATGCAGTCCGGCGCCGCCAACTTCATCCAGAAACCCTGGGACAACGAAAAACTTCTCGCCGACGTGCGCGCTGCCGTGGGCTGGCGCCGGGCCGAAGAAGAAAACATCCAGCTCAAGCGTGCCCTCAAGCAGCGCTACAACTTCGAAAACATCGTGGGCAAGAGCGAGGTCATGCTGAAGATTTTTGACCTCGTCGCCCAGGTAGCCAACAGCCGCTCCACCGTGCTGTTGCAGGGCGAAAGCGGCACGGGCAAAGAAGTCATTGCCAAGGCTCTGCATTTGAACTCGCCCCGCCACGACCGGCCTTTCGTTCCGGTGAATACCGGATCGATGCCGACAGATCTGCTTGAGTCCACACTCTTCGGCCACGTGAAAGGCGCATTTACCAGCGCCATCGCCTCCAAGAAGGGCCTTTTCGAGATGGCCGACCGAGGCACGCTCTTTCTCGACGAGATCGCCACCATGGGTCTGGACACCCAGGCGAAAATTCTCCGCGTCCTGCAGGATCGGCGCTTTATGCACCTCGGTGGAGTGCAGGAGGTTCAGGTGGATGTGCGCATTATCGCCGCCACCAACATCGATCTGCGCCAGTCCGTCCGCGAAGGCCGCTTCCGCGAGGATCTGTTCTACCGGCTCAACGTGATCACCATCGATCTTCCTCCGCTGCGCCAGCGCAAAGAAGATATCCCGCTGCTGGTCGATTTCTTCCTGAAGAAATACGCCGAGGAAAATGACCGTCCCGTGCGGCACATCACGCCGGAAGCGTTGCGGCCCCTGATGTCCTATTCCTGGCCGGGCAACGTTCGCGAGTTGGAAAACGTAATCGAGCGTGCCGTCGTTCTGTCTTCCGGTCCCGAAATCACCATCGACCTGCTGCCCGACAATCTTCTGGGCCGCGGATCGGCCTTCACCCTGCAGGATCCGCCTCCGGATGCTTCCCTGTTTGAAATCGTGGAGGACGTCGAGCGCCGCATCATCACCGACATGCTGGAAAAGTGCAACTGGAACCAGACTGAAGCCGCCGAGCACTTCAAAGTGCCACTCTCCACCCTGAATCAGAAAATCCGCCGCCTCAATATCGAGATCAAGAAAAAGGCCCGAGGATAAAGAAAAGGGGCCAGGGGCCAGGGGCTAGGGATCAGTAACCAGCACGGATGTTACTGGCCTCTCACCCCTGGCCCCGGACCCCTGACCCCT
>Ga0307476_10000339_pt1 | contig 39583 bp, 37 predicted proteins | sample atmos_gasesECM2C_2_FD_203314 | JGI IMG/M metagenome (GOLD analysis project Ga0307476, IMG submission 203314) | Hardwood forest soil microbial communities from Morgan-Monroe State Forest, Indiana, United States - atmos_gasesECM2C_05 | ecosystem: Environmental > Terrestrial > Soil > Temperate... | reverse complement strand
GCAAGAACTGCGCGCAGAATTTATCCGCGTCGAGCTGGATGGCCTGGCCGAAAGCGCCGGTGAACAGGTCGGCCAGCGTGCCGGCGCGCGCGGCGATCAGCCGGCGCGTGATCTCGCCGCGGTTATGGGCCAGCGCGATGACGTGGCGGCGAATGTCCTTGCCGCGCATGCCGGCGGCGTAAGCGGCGCCAATGAGCGCGCCGATCGAGGTGCCGCCGATGGCGGCGGGTTTGACGCCCAGATCGTCGAGCGCCTCGATCACCGGGATATGCGCCAATCCGCGCGCACCGCCGCCGCCGAGCGCGAGCGCAAACGTCTTCATGTGCCGGCAGCCTGCGCGAACTCCCAGGCTTTGGCGGCGAGCGGGCCCACCAGTTCGGCTTTGGCGGCGGCGAAGGCACTCGTTGCGGTGCCGTCGCGCACGCGGCCGGCGATGCCCTGCAGGATCGCGGCGAGGCGAAAGAAATTATAGGCGAAATAGACCGGCAGATGCGGCCGCGGATCGAGCCCGGTGCGCTCGACGTAAGCATCCACATAAGTCTCAAGCGACGGAATGCCGAGCGCGGCGATATCCTGGTCGACGAGCGAGCCGGTACCGGCGTCCGACGGCGGCATGTGCCACTGCATCAGATGATAAGAAAAATCCGCCAGCGGATCGCCGAGCGTCGAGAGCTCCCAATCGAGCACGGCTGCGATCTGCGGCGCGTCGGGCGCAAGGATGATGTTGTCGAGCCGGTAGTCGCCGTGCACGACGCGCGGCGGCCGGCTTGGCGGCAGATGCGCCGGCAGCCAGGCGATCAGCCGCTCCATGTCCTCGATCGATTGGGTCTCGGAGGCGCGATATTGCTTCGACCAGCGTTCGACCTGGCGCGCGACATAATTTTCGCCGCGGCCGTAATCGGACAAGCCGATCGCCGCCGGATCGAACGCGTGCAGCTGCGCGATCGTTGCGTTCATGGCGTCGTAGACGGCCGCGCGCTCGGCCGGATTGGACGCCGGCATTTGCGGCTCCCAGAACACGCGGCCCTCGACATGGGCCATGACGAAGAACGGCGTGCCGACGATGCTGTCGTCGGCGCAATAGAGCACCGGCTCGGCGACCGGGAAGCGTTGCGCGAAAAGCGCGCTGATGATGCGGTGCTCGCGGTCCACCGCGTGGGCAGACGGCAACAGCTTGCCCGGCGGCTTGCGCCGCAGCACGTAGCGCCGCAGCGGCGTTTCCACCAGATAAGTCGGGTTGGACTGGCCGCCCTTGAACTGGCGGACCACGATGGGGCCGGCAAATCCGGCAACGTTCGCGCTCAAATAGTCTTCCAGCCGCGCCACGTCGAAGCGCAGCCGTTCGGCGACCTCGCGGGTGCCGGAAAAGGCGCTTTGGCGGTCGATCGTGGTCATGGCAGAATTTTAGCGCGCGCTGAAGAATTCCAGCAATGCCCGCACGGTCGCGGCCGGGTTCTCTTCCGGCACATAGTGGCCGCTCTCGATTGCGAAGCCGCGAAGGTCCGGGGCCCACTCGCGCCAGGTTGCGAGCGGATCGATGCCGGCATTGGCGGGTAGCCCGCCGGTGCCCCACAGCGCCAGCACCGGGCAGCCGATTTTACGGCCGGCGGTGCGGTCGGCTTCGTCGTCGGCGAGATCGGTGGTGCGGCCGGCGCGGTAATCCTCGCACATGGCATGGATGCGCAGCGGATCCTGGTAGGCGGCATGGTAATGCGCGAGCGCGCGCGGATCGAAGACCGGGACATCCTTGGCCTTGGCGCCGGCACGCGCCCGGGAATCGAAGAAGTACGTCGGATCGTGGCCGATCAGCGTCTCCGGAAACGGCGCCGGCAGCGCCAGGAAGGTCCAATGCCAGGCGCGCATGGCGAGCCGCGCGTCGAAGCGGTGCCACATGTCCCAGGTGGTGATGATGTCGAGCACGGCGAGTTGCTCGAGCCGGCCGGGATGGTCGAGCGCAAGCCGATAACCGACTCTGCCGCCACGATCGTGACCGGCCAAGCGGAAACGGACGAAGCCGAGCGCTTCCATCGCTTCGACCATGACGGCGGCCATGGTGCGCTTGGTATAAGGCGCATGATCGGCTTGCGATTCCGGCACTGCGGACCAGCCATAGCCGGGCAGGTCGGCGATTACGAGAGTGAAACGCGGAGCAAGCTCCGGCGCCACGCGATGCCACATCACGCTGCTCTGCGGATGGCCGTGCAGCAAAAGCAGCGGCGGCCCGCTGCCGCCGACGCGGGCGAAAATTTTTCCGACCGAGGTGTCGATCCAGCGCGCGGCGTAACCGGGATAGAGGTCGACGAGGTCGGGCATTATTTCGTCTCGCGTTCCACCGCGCGCCAGCCGATGTCGTGGCGGTAGAACCCTTCGGGCCAGCGGATGCGTGAGATCGCCTCGTAGGCGCGCGCCTGCGCCTCGCGCACCGTCTTGCCGATTGCCGAGACGTCGAGGACGCGGCCGCCATTGGCGAGGATGCGGTTGCCGTCGGCTTTGGTGCCGGCGTGGAAGATTTCCACGCCTTGGACCTTGGCGGCGTCGTCGAGGCCTTCGATGACCGAGCCGCGGGCGTATTCTCCCGGATAGCCCTTGGCGGCCATCACCACGGTCAGCGCCGGGTCGGGATACCAGCGCAGATCGAAGGATTTGAGTTGCCCGTCGCGGCTCGCCAAGAGCGCCGGGACAAGGTCCGACATCAGGCGCAGCATCAGCACTTGCGTTTCCGGATCGCCGAAGCGGGCGTTGTATTCGATCAGCTTCGGACCTTCGGCGGTGATCATCAGACCGGCGTAAAGCACGCCTTTATACGGCGCGCCCATGGCCTGCATCGCCCGCAATGTCGGCGTGATGATGTCTGCCATCACGCGCGCGCTCATGGCGTCGTCGATATTCGGCGCCGGCGAATAGGCGCCCATGCCACCGGTGTTCGGCCCCTGGTCGTCGTCGAAGGCGCGCTTGTGGTCCTGCGCCGTGGTCAGGGCGATTGCGGTCGCGCCGTCGCATAGCGCGAAGAAGGATGCTTCCTCGCCGGCGAGGAATTCCTCGATGACGACTTCGCCGCCGGCTTCGCCCAGGCCGCCGCCGAACATCATGTCGATTGCGGCTTCGGCCTCGGCAATGCTTTGTGCCACGACCACGCCTTTGCCGGCGGCAAGGCCGTCGGCCTTGACCACGATCGGCGCGCCGCGCGCGCGCAAATAGGTTTTAGCCGGATCGGCCGCTCGGAAACGCTCATAAGTCGCGGTCGGGATGCCGTTGGCGCGGCACAGATCCTTAGTAAAACCCTTGGAGCCTTCGAGCCGCGCCGCGGCCCGCGTCGGCCCGAAGGCCTTGAGACCGGCGGCTTCCAGGTCATCGACGATGCCGGCGCACAGCGGCGCCTCCGGCCCGACCACCACCAGATCGATGCGGCGAGCGCGGCAAAACGCGATCACCCCCGCATGATCGGCGACGTCGAGTGCCACGCATTCGGCCTCCCGCGCGATGCCGGCATTTCCCGGCGCGCAATAGAGCCGGTCGGTCAGCGGGCTTGCCGCCATTTTCCAGGCCAGCGCGTGCTCGCGCCCGCCGGAGCCCAACAGCAGGATTTTCATGGGTCGGAACGCATATCTTTGCCAGGAATTGCCGCACGGCAGACTTCGGGGCCTTGACCCGCGCCTGCGACGCATAACACTAATTGGGTGCAAGGTTTGCGTCCAAGCCAAAAGCCCATGGACCACGTCAGGCCATCCACATTTTGGGCCGGCCGGGACATCAGGAGAGCGCGATGAACCGTCCGGGCGTTGCTATGGCATTGCTGCTGGCGCTCTGCGTCGGCGGGGAATCGCGCGCGCACGGCGAGACCATCGCGGTTTTCACCAAAAACCAGGGCCCGATCTTTGCCGCGCTGCGCGCCGGCGCCGCGGTCGCGGCCAAGAACCTCGGCGTGCAATTGGTCAATTACGTGCCCTCGACGCCGGACAGCGTGGCCGAGCAGAACAAGCTGGTCGACGACGCCATCAAGGACAAGCCGGACGCCATCGTCTTCGTACCGGTCAAGTTCGCGGAAGCCGACAGCGCGGTGAAAAAGATCAATGCCGCGCAGATCCCGCTGGTCAACGCCAACGAGCCGCTCGTCAATGCCGGCATCGTCGGCTATGTCGGCACCAACGACGTCTCGTTGGCGCGCGAGACCGGCCGTTACCTGCTCAAAGCCATGAACGGCACGGGCAGTGTCGCGATCCTCGACGGGCCGGACAAAGCCTTCACCGCCGAGGGCCGCGGCCGGGGGTTTCGCGACGTCGTCAAGGAATTTCCCGACGTAAAACTCCTCGACGCCAAGCCGGCCAATTACCAGCGCGCGCAGGCCGGACAGGTCGTCGCCGGTTTCTTGAGCAAATTCACGCGTGTCGACGGCATTCTCGCCGCCAACGATCCGATGGCGATGGGCGCGGTCGATGCGCTCAAAGCCGCGAACCGCAAAGCCATGGTCGTCGGTATCAATGCCAGCCGCGAGGTGATGGATCTCATCAAGTCCGGCGATGTCGTCGGCAGCGGCGACTACGACACCTTTGCGCAGGGCTGCCTCGCCGTCGAGATGGCGGTGCGCAGCGTGCGCAAACAGGACGTACCGCGGGAGCTCATTCTCAAGCCCACGGTGATCGACAAGACCAATTACGCGCCATTCGATCAGCCGTTGGAAAAACGCGAGTGCCCGACCTTAGGCAATGTCGATCGACAATGATCGGCCGATAAATCGTCAGGACTATCGAGGGGATCATCGCTTTGAACGAACCGCGGCTCAATCTGCCGGAACTGACCGTCTCCGAGCTGTCGACGGCGCTCAAGCGCACCATTGAAGACGCTTACGGCTATGTTCGGGTGCGCGGCGAACTCGGCAAGGTGAGCTACCACGGCAATGGCCACGTCTATTTCGATCTCAAGGATGAACGCGCCTGCATCGCCGGCGTGATCTGGCGCAGCACCGCGCCGCGCATAAAACTTCGGCTCGAAGCCGGCCTCGAAGTGGTCATCACTGGCCGGCTCACCACTTATCCCGGCCGCTCGCAGTATCAGATTATCGTCGAGACGCTGGAGCCGGCCGGCCTCGGCGCGCTGATGGCGCTGCTCGAGGAGCGCCGCAAGAAATTCATCGCCGAAGGCCTGTTCGACGAAGCGCGCAAGCAACTGTTGCCGTATCTGCCCACCGTGATCGGCGTCATCACCTCGCCGACCGGCGCCGTCATCCGCGATATTTTGCACCGGCTCGCCGACCGCTTTCCGCGCCACGTGCTGGTGTGGCCGGTGAAGGTGCAGGGCGAAGGCTCGGCCGCGGAAATCGCTGCGGCGATCGAGGGCTTCAACGCACTTGCCCCCTCCCTTCCCTCCCCCGCAAGCTGGGGAGGGAAGGGAGGGGGTCTGCGGCGGCCCGATCTGCTGATCGTCGCCCGCGGCGGCGGCTCACTGGAGGATTTGTGGTCGTTCAACGAGGAGATCGTGGTGCGGGCGGCCGCCGCCAGCATGATCCCGTTGATCTCCGCGGTCGGCCACGAGACCGACGTGACCTTGATCGATTTCGCCGCCGACCGCCGCGCGCCGACGCCGACCGCGGCGGCCGAGATGGCGGTGCCAGTGCGCGCTGATCTTCTGGTCGATATCGATTCGCTGGCGCGGCGCGCGCTCGCCACGTGGCGGCTCAATCAGGAGGCGCGCCGGGCCGAATTGCGCTCGGCGGCCCGCGCGCTACCCGATGCCGATGAGGTCTTGGCGCTGCCACGGCAGCGGCTCGATCATGCCGCCGCCGCGCTCGCGCGCGCGCTGCGCGCCAATGCGCAAATCCACCGCGTCGGCTTTTCGCGGATCGGCGGCCGCTTGAGCCCGCAATTGCTGCGCACCAACGTCGAGCGCCGCCGCGAGCGCTTTACCGGCATCGCGCACCGGCTGCGCGCCAGCGTGGCGGCGAATATCCAGACCTATCGCACCCGGATCGCGCGCCAGCGCGAACGCGTCATTGTCTTCGCGCAGCGCGCCGAGCGCGCCGTCCGCACCCTCATCGCCACGCGGCTCGCTCGCTGCGAGCGCGACGGGCAATTGCTGGCGGCCTTCTCCTATCGCGGCGTGCTTGCGCGCGGCTTTGCGCTTATCCGTGACGCCGCCGGCCAGCCGCTGCATAGCGTCGCCGCCGCCGTCGCCGGCATGCCAATTCAGATCGAGTTCTCCGACGGCCGCGTCGGCGCTCGCGTCGAGGGCGCGTCGTCCGCCGATAAGCTGGATGAGCCGGCAAAGCCGCGGGTGAAGCGCGGCGGCGGTGCGGGGCAGGGCGATCTGTTCTGAGAACGCCCTAGACCGGCGTGGCCACAAGAATGCGGTCGATCAGCGCGTCGAGCCGCTCGCCTGCAAGGCTGGCGGACGCGGCGTGATAGCCGGGCCGGATCGGATTGAAGAAGGAGTGGCCGGCCTCGGCATAAAGAAAGATTTCGATATTGGGCCGGTGCTGAGCTGCGCGCGTCACCGCGTCGATTTCCGGCCGCGGAATGTGCGGGTCCTTCAGTCCATAGTGCAACTGTACCGGACAGTTCACGTGGCCGAATTCGCCGTCATGCTTGGCGATGCCCATGCCGTAAAACGACACCGCGGCATCGACGTTGGCCCGCGCCGCGGCGACGAAGGCCATGCGGCCGCCAGCGCAGAAGCCCAGCGCAAAAACCTTGCCGTTCGCAAACGGCTGCGCCCGTAGCCATTGCACAGCGATGCCGATATCGCAGCCGGCGGCATCGACGTCGAAGGCGGCAAGTCGCGCCCAGGCGGCGTCGCGATCCGGGCCTTCGAAGGCGAGCTCGCCGGGGTAGGCGGCGCGCCAGAACAAATTCGGAATCAACGCGTTGAAACCGCGCCGCGTGAAATATTCCGCCATCTCGCGATTGTGCTGTCCGATGCCGAACATCTCGGTGAAGATCATGATGCCCGGCGCCCTGCCTTGCTCCGGCCGCGCCAGATAGGCGTCGAATGTGCGGCCGTTATCGCTTGCCAGCGCGACCGTCTGCGTCGTGACCATGCGCGAATGATCCCCGGGTGACTTTGCCGTCATCTTATCGCAGGCTGTCGCGTGGTTGCGAGATCGATCGGACGGGGCAATCCATGCAGGGCAAGATCGCAGTCGAGGAGCATTTCCGCATCGCCGAGACGACCGGCAGTGAAGGGCGCTATCCGGGTCCTTACTGGGCAGGGCTCTCGGCAAAACTCCTCGACATTCATGACGTTCGGCTTGCCGAGATGGACAAGACCGGCATCGAAATCGAAGTCATCTCGCTTAACTCCAATGCGATCCAAGGCATCCCCGATCCCGCCAAGGCAATCGAGGTCGCGCGCAAGGCGAACGACGCCTTGGCGGAAGCGGTCGCCAAGCGCCCGGACCGCTTCGCCGCTTTAGGCGCGCTGCCGATGCAGGATCCGCAAGCCGCCGCCGAAGAACTTCTTCGCTGCGTGCGCGAGCTGAAATTCAAGGGTGTGCTGGTCAACGGCTTTTCGCAAACCGGCGCGGCCGACACCGCGGTCTATTACGACCTGCCGCAATATCGGCCGTTCTGGGCCGAAGTGGAGCGGCTCGGCGTGCCGTTCTACTTGCATCCGCGCGATCAATTGCCGAGCCGGCGGCAGGCTTATGAAGGCCATCCCTGGCTGGTCGGCTCGCCTTGGGGTTTTGCCGACGAGACCGCGATTCATGCGCTTCGGCTGATGGGCTGCGGATTGTTCGACGCGTTTCCCAAACTCCAAATCGTCCTCGGCCATCTGGGCGAACGCATCCCGTACGATCTATGGCGGCTCGACCATCGCTTGAGCAAAGTGCCGAACCGCCCCGCCAAGCGCGCCATGGGCGACTATTTCCGCAATAACTTTCATATTACGACGAGCGGCCACTTCTGCACGCCGTCGCTCATCGCGGCGATGCTGATCGTCTGCGTCGACCGCGTGCTGTTCGCGGTCGACTATCCGTTCGAGGATCACATGCAAGGCTGCGCATGGTTTGATAACGCCGAGATCGCCGAGGCTGATCGCATCAAGATCGGTCGCAACAACGCGATGGCGTTGTTTGGTCTCGGTTGATTGATCGATTCTGTCAATTCGTTCATTTCAGCGTCCTGGAACCGCCATCATGCTCGTATGTTATGTGCTCGGCGAACACGATTCGCGTCCAAGGAGAACCAAGATGCTACGGACTATGTTTGCGATGACGGTTGCAGGTTTGCTCTTCGCGGCCGTTTCCGGGACTTCACAAGCTGCGCCGATTGCTCCACTGCCGTCGAGCGTGGCCACGGCCTCAGGCGGTCTCACCCAAGTGTGGTACCATCATCGTCACTGCTGGATCGGCCGCTGGGGCCATCGGCATTGCGCTTGGTAAGCATGCCGCGCTGCTGACGCGGGGGTCATAGACCAATTCGACACGGCCACGCTGTGGCTTTTTCGGGCAAAACGCGTCAATCTGGCGCCGCGCCGACGACAGTCGGGGCGGCGCTCGGTTTTTGCGCAAACCTTACTCCCGCCGGAGGTCAAAGATGGATCTTCTTGCCGATCGCGGCCGCCGCGTGCCGATCGAGGAACTCAATACCTCTAGGCTCCTGGCCCACGCCCGCAAACAGGCGCATGAGCGCAATCTCGACGATATTTTGATCGCCGACGTCGATTCCCATCACTACGAGAACGAGTGCTTCGACGAGTTTCTGCCCTTCATCGAGAACGACGTGCTGCGCCACCTCGTCCTGGCCGGCCGCGCCAAGGGGCGGCAGGCGCTCACCCCGAGCCAGGTCAGTTTCCAGGACATGGGCGGCCGTATCACCCGCTACCCGCTGCGCGCGTCGGAAAAGACTGCAGCCGGCAAGCTGCGCGATGTCGAATTGGGCCAGCGCTGGATGGACGCCATGAGCGTCGACTATTCCTGCCTGTTCCCGACCTTGCTGCTTTCGGTGGGGCTGCATCCGTCGACCGAAATGGAGATCGAGCTGTGCTTCTCGTACAACCGCTGGCTCACCGAACACGTGCTGCCGGCAGGCGACGGGCGGCTTTACTCGATGCTGTCGTTGCCGATCTCCGAGCCCGACGAAGCGTTACGTCAGATCGAAAAATTCGGTGACTGCAAGCATGTCACCGGCTTTCTCGTAACCTCCGCGCGTACCCTGCCGATCCATCACAATTCCAACATAAAGGTGTTCCGCGCCATCGAGGAGCGCGGGCTGGCACTCGCCTTCCATTCAGCCATCAATATCGGCGAGCCGGTGTTCAAGGGGCTCAACCGCTTTGCCGCCGTGCACGCGCTTGGCTTCCCATTCTTCAATATTTTGCACATGACCAATTGGATCACCAACGGGCTCGGCGAGCGCTTTCCCAAGCTGCCGGTGATCTGGATCGAAGGTGGGCTCGCCTGGGTGCCGTTCCTGATGCAGCGGCTCGACCACGAATTCATGCTGCGCGCGTCGGAATTCCCGCTGTTGAAGAAGAAGCCGTCGGACTACATGCGCGACATGTATTACGCCTCGCAGCCCATGGAACGCGTCGACATGCTGGCGCTGGAGTGCACGTTCCGCATGATCAATGCCGAGACCCAGTTGATGTACGCCTCCGACTATCCGCACTGGGATTTCGATCTGCCGTCGACGGTGTGGGATCTGCCGTTCGTGTCGGAAAAGGCCAAGCACAATATCCTTGGCGGTACCGCGGCGCGGCTGTTCAAGCTGCCACCGCGCACCGACAAGCAGAAACAAAATCTCGCCCGCTTCGGTAATCTCGCGGCGTGATGACAGACGTCAAGCTCGGTGTCGACATCGGCGGCACCTTCACCGACGTTGCGCTCGAAGTCGGCGACAAACGCTACACGGCGAAGGGACTGACCACGCCGCGCGCGCCGGAAGACGGCGTGCTGGCGATTGTGCGTTCCGTTATCGCCGAAGCCGGCATCGCACCCGGCGACGTACGCCTGATCATCCACGGCACCACGCTCGCCACCAACGCGCTGATCGAGAGGAAGGGCGCCAAGACCGCGCTCCTCACCACCGAAGGCTTCCGCGACGTGGTCGAGATACGCCACGAGAACCGCTTCGAGCAGTACGACCTCAACATCGATTTGCCGCCGCCCTTGGTGCCGCGCCGGCTGCGCCTGCCGGTGCGCGAGCGCATCGATGCGCAAGGCGAAGTGCTGGTGCCGCTTGATGAAGCGAGTGTCAGCGCCGCCATCAATACCCTCGCCGCGCAACAGGTCGAAGCGGTGGCGGTTGGGCTGCTGCACAGCTTCACCAATCCCGAGCACGAGCGCCGGGTCGGCGCGGCGATCGCGCAGCGGCTGCCGAATATCGCCGTGACGCTTTCCTCCGATGTCTCGCCGGAAATGCGCGAATACGAGCGCTTCTCCACCGCTTGCGCCAACGCCTACCTGCAGCCGCTGATGGGCAATTACGTCGGCAAGCTCGAGCGCGAACTAAAGCGCGCCGGCTTCCATTGCCCGATGCTGCTGATGACCTCGGGCGGCGGCATCACCACCGCCGAGACCGCGATCCGCTTTCCGGTGCGGCTGGTCGAATCCGGGCCGGCCGGTGGGGCGATTTTCGCCGCCTGCATTGCTCGCCAGCACGGTCACGACCAGGTCGTGTCGTTCGACATGGGCGGCACCACGGCAAAAATCTGCTTCATCGACAAGGCGCAGCCGCAGACCGCGCGGCTGTTCGAGGTGGCGCGCATCTACCGTTTCGCCAAAGGCTCTGGCCTGCCGTTGCGCATTCCGGTGATCGAGATGGTCGAGATCGGCGCCGGCGGCGGCTCGATCGCCAGCGTCGATGGACTCAATCGCATCGTGGTCGGCCCGGCCAGCGCCGGCTCCGAGCCCGGGCCGGCGTGCTACGGCCGCGGCGGCAGCGAACCGACCGTGACCGACGCCGACCTCGTGCTCGGCCGCATCGATCCGCGAACATTTTCCGGCGGCAAGATGGCGCTCGATGCCGCCGGTGCCAAGGATGCGATCGCGGCGCGGATTGGCGCCAAGCTCGATCTCGTGGTGGAGCATGCAGCGCTCGGCATCAGCGAGGTGGTCGACGAGAACATGGCCAACGCGGCCCGCGTGCACGGCATCGAGAGCGGCAAGGATTTGCGCTCCCGCACCTTGATCGCGTTCGGCGGCGCCGCGCCGCTGCATGCGGCGCGCATTGCGGAAAAGCTCGGCATCGGCCGTGTTCTTGTGCCCGCCAATGCTGGCGTCGGCTCCGCGGTCGGGCTATTGCGCGCGCCGGTGGCCTACGAGGTCGTGCGCGGCCGGCTGATGCGGCTCGAAAACTTCGATGCGGCGGCGGCCAATTGCCTGCTCGCCGAGATGCGCGCCGAAGCCGAAGCGATCGTCCGCCGCGGCGCGGCGGATGCCGCGCTTTCCGAGCGGCGCTCGGCGCTGATGCGCTATCGCGGCCAGGGCCACGAGATATCGGTCGGGCTTCCGGTGCGCGATTTCACGGCTGCGGATCGCGCGACGATGCGAAAGCTGTTCGAGGAAGCCTACAGCCGGCTCTATAGCCGCCATATTCCCGGTGTCGAGATCGAGATATTGAGCTGGGTGGTCGCAATCGCCGCGCCCGCCGAAGGCGAGCTTGCGGCGCCGATTGAAATCAAGCCTGCAGAGCCGAAGCCGAAATCGCGGCGGTCGGTGTTCGATCCGGCCAGCGGCGAATTTTTGGACGTGCCGATCTATTGGCGGTCGGACCTCGCGCCGGGCGCGCGCATCCGCGGCCCGGCCGTGATCGCCGAGGACGACACCTCAACGGTGGTAAGCCCGCTGTTCGATGCGCGCATCGATCGGTTCGGCTATATTGAGCTCACCCGCCACGAGACCTGAATCATGATCGCACGCCCCAATGCCGCGCTGGCGCAAATCCATACCCAGATCATGTGGAATCGCCTGATCGCGGTGGTTGAAGAGCAGGCGCAGACCATGATCCGCACCGCGTTCTCGACCTCGGTGCGCGAGGCCGGCGATCTTTCGGCGGGCGTGTTCGACCGTCAGGGCCGGATGCTGGCGCAAGCCGTCACCGGCACGCCCGGCCACGTCAATTCCATGGCCAACGGCGTCAAGTATTTCCTCGAGGTCTATCCGATCGAGACCATGAAGGAAGGCGACCACTACATCACCAACGATCCGTGGCTAACGTCCGGCCATCTGCACGACATTACAGTGGTGACGCCTACATTTTATCGAGGCCAAGCCGTGGCCTTGTTCGCCAACACCATCCACGTGGTCGATATCGGCGGGCTTGGCATGGGGCCGGATGGCCGGCAGGTGTTCGAGGAAGGTGTCGCCATCCCGATCATGAAGCTCGCCCGCGAGGGCCGCATGAACGAGGATTTGCTGCGCCTGGTGCGCGCCAATGTACGCGAGCCGCTGCAAGTCGAGGGCGACATCTATGCCTGCGCGGCGTGCAACGACGAAGGCAGCCGGCGCCTTCTTGAGATGATGCAGGAGTTCGGCATCGCCAATCTCGACCGGCTCGGCGACACCATCCTCGAAGCCTCGCGCGAGGCGACGCTGGCGCGCATCCGCGCGCTGCCGAAGGGCACCTATCGCAATGCCATGACCATCGACGGCTATGAGAAGCCGCTCGTTTTGACCGCGGCGCTGACCGTTGGCGACGACGGCATCCACGTCGATTTCGCCGGCACCTCTTCGGCATCGGCCTACGGCATCAACGTCGTCTACAATTATTGCCTCGCCTACACGGCTTTCGGCGTCAAATGCCTGGTGGCGCCGGGAGTGCCGAACAATGCCGGCTCGCTCGAGCCGATCACCGTCAGTGCGCCGGAAGGCTGCCTCCTCAACGTCAGGCGGCCGTGGCCGGTTGCGGCGCGCCATACCGTCGGCCAGATGTTGCCCGACGTGGTGTTCGGCTGCCTGCAAAACGTCATCCCCGGCGGCGTGCCGGCCGAGGGCGCGTCGGCTTTATGGAATCCGCAAATTTTTGGCGGCGGCTCGCTGGTCGACGAGGTCGAAGACGGCACCGATGCGAATGCGCTGCCGGAATTCTCCACGGTGATCTTCCATTGCGGCGGTGCCGGCGCCCGGCCGGAGAAGGACGGCCTGAGCGCGACCGCGTTTCCGTCCGGCGTGCGCACGATACCTGTAGAAGCCACCGAGAGCGTGGCGCCGGTGGTGTTCTATCGCCGCGAATTCCGCGAAGGCTCGGGCGGCGCCGGCATGCGCCGCGGTGGGCTCGGCCAGGTGATCGAGATCGGCGGCGCCGGCGCCAATCCGGTGGCGCTGTTGTGCAATTTCGAGCGCGTAAAAAACCCGGCGCGCGGCCGCGACGGCGGCAAGGCCGGCGCAGCCGGCACCGTGGCGCTGCGCTCCGGTCGTCCGATCCGGCCAAAAGGCCGGCAGACCGTGCCGCCGCGCGACGCCATCCAGCTGCATCTGCCCGGCGGCGGCGGCTTCGGCGATCCGCGCCGGCGCGCTCCGCAAAGCGTGTGCGACGATGTGCTCGATGGCTTGGTCACGGCCGAGGATGCACGGCGCGATTACGGCGTGGTCATCGATGCGGGCGGCGCGATCGATTTTGCCGCGACCGCGCGTCTGCGATCGCATTAAATCCGCAAAAAATGCTACTAAGGCGGCCGGCCACATCGTAACCGCGAGCGCGCAATGCCAATAAAAATCATCGGCATGATCGGCGTCACGCCGCCGCGCAGCGACGCCACCTTGCATGTCATCGAGGGCGGCCTGTCGCCCGATTACGTGACGCAAGCGGCGCGCGCCCACGAAGCGTCCGGCTTCGATCTGGTGCTGGTCGGCTATTCGTCGTCCTCCGCCGAGGGGTTTCTGGTGGCGCTGCACGCGGCGTCGCGCACCGAACGGCTCGGCTATCTCATCGCGCACCGGCCCGGCTTTGTGGCGCCGACCTTGATGGCGCGCAAGATCGCGACCTTCGATCATCTGACCCAAGGCCGCATCGTCCTGCACGTCATCACCGGCAAGACAGACGACGAGCAGGAGGGCGACGGCGATTTCACGCCCAAGGTCGAACGCTATCGCCGCGCCGCCGAATATCTCGAACTGATGAAGCTCGCCTGGACGAACGAGCGGCCGTTCGATTTTGCGGGCGACTTCTACCAGGTAAAGGCTGCGCATTCGGATGTGCGGCCGTTGCAAAAACCGCATCCGCTCATCTTCTTCGGCGGCGCCTCGGACGGCGCGCTGGAAATGGGCGCGCGGCTATGCGACGTCTATGCGATCTATGCCGAACCGCTGAAATCGACCCGCGAGCGCATGCGGGACTTTCGCGCCCGCGCCGCCGTGTTCGGCCGCACGCCTGGCTTCAATGTCTCGGTGCGTCCGATCATCGCCGCGAGCGAAGGCGCCGCCTGGGACAAGGCGAACAGGATTTTGGCCGGCGTGTCCGGCAACTACAAAGGCTGGAGCCGGCAAGAGGCGATTGCGGGGCCGGTGGACAATGCCGGGCGCCGCCTAATGAGCTTTGCGCTCGAACGCGACGTCCACGACGAGCGGCTGTGGATGCCGATCGCACGCGCTACCGGCGCGCTCGGCAATACCTCATGCCTGGTCGGCACGGCGGAGCAGGTCGCGGCTGCGATTCTGGAATATTACAAGCTCGGCGTCGGCTCGGTGCTGATCCGCGGCTTCGATCCCATGAACGACACCGTCGAGTTCGGTCGCGAGCTTATTCCACGGATCAAAGCCGGCGCCGCCGAAGTCGATCGCCTGCAAGCGGCCGGATGAATTTTTAGGCCGACAGTGCGATCGGCGCGGTCGCGGCGGCGTCCTGCAGGATCATGTCGGAGCCTTTTTCGCCAATCATGACCGCCGCCGCATTGGTGTTGCCGGAAACCACGGTCGGCATGATCGAAGCGTCGACCACGCGAAGACGCTCGAAGCCGCGCACGCGCAGCCGTTCGTCGACCACCGCGCCCGCATCCGGCCCCATGCGGCAGGTCGAGGTCGGGTGATAGACCGTGGTGCCGGTATTGCGGGCGTAGGCGAGGAGATCGGCATCGCTCTCGCATCGCCGCCCGGGCGCGTGTTCCTCGGCGATCAGCTTACGCATCACCGGTTGGCCCATGACCTTGCGCAGCACCTTCAGCCCGGCGACCACGGTATCGCAATCGTTGCGCGCCGACAGATAGCGCGGCTGGATCGCCGGCGCGTCGCTCGGGTTGTTGGATTTGATGCGCACGGTGCCGCGGCTCTCCGGCCGCAATTGGCAGATCGAGGCCATGAAGCCGGAGAACGGATGCACCGCGGCGCCCGCGGTCTCGGTCGAGAAGATCAGAAAATGAATCTGCACGTCCGGCGTCGCCAGATCGGGTCGGGTGCGGAAGAAGGCCCCGGCATAACCGGCGCCGATGCTCAACAGCCCCTTGCGCGACAGCATATAGCGGATGCCAGCGCCGTAACGGTAGCGCCAATTGTTGATCACGTCGTTGGCGGTGATCGGTTCGGTGCAGCGGAATTGCATGCGCACCTGCAGGTGGTCCTGCAGGTGGGAGCCGACGCCGGGCACATCGGCGAGCGCGGCAATCCCGTGGTTGCGCAGCAGCTCAGCGGGCCCCACGCCGGAGAGCTGCAAAAGCTGCGGCGAATTGAACGCGCCGCCAGAGAGGATCACCTCGCCGTCGGCGTAAGCAGTGCGCGTCGCCGCGCCTTGGCGGTATTCGATGCCGATGGCGCGGCGGCCCTCGAACAGGACGCGCGTCGCCAGTGCGTTGAGCTCGACCTTCAGATTGGCCCGCTTGCGCGCCTGTTTCAGATAGCCGGCGGCCGTCGACCAGCGGCGGCCGTTTTTCGCAGTGAGCTGGAAGTAGCCGGCGCCTTCCTGGGTCGGCCCATTGAAATCGTCGTTGCGCGGAATGCCGGTTTGCTGCGCCGCTTCGAGGAACGCTTCGCACAACGGGTGCGGCTCGCACACATTGGAAACCGATAGTGGGCCGCCGGTGCCGTGCAGATCGTCGGCGCCGCGCTCCTGATCCTCGGCGCGGCGGAAATAGGGCAGCACGTCGGCGAAGGCCCAGCCGGTGTTACCAAGCTGCCGCCAGTGATCGTAATCCTCGTGCTGGCCGCGGATATACAAGAGCCCGTTGATCGAACTCGATCCGCCCAGCACCTTGCCGCGCGGCTGGATGATCTGCCGGTTGTTGAGCTCCGGCTCCGGCTCGGATTTGTAAAGCCAATTGACCTTGGCATCGTTGAACAGCTTGCCGAAGCCGAGCGGCACGTGGATCCAGAAATGGCGGTCATGGCCGCCGGCTTCCAAGAGCAGCACACGACGGCGCCCCGACGCGGTCAGCCGGTTGGCCAGCACGCAGCCCGCCGAGCCGGCGCCGACGACGATATAATCGAAGTGTTCTGAGTCCCGACCTTGTGCCATGGCATGTTCTCTCCCTGCCGGGAGAATAGCGTGAAATGGAAACCACCCACAAATACGTGGTTCAATTCTTCGCCGCCACTTTTTTCGCTGTCGTTTGGGCGGCAAGCATCCGTTTGGTCGCATCCAAATCGACGAGCGGATAGGTATCGAAATGGGCGGGAATGATGTCCGCCCACTCGTTCAAGATTTGATGCAAGGCCTCATTGCTTGTCACGTCGAGAACGGCGACCGCGCCGCGCCCGGCGCGGGCGTAGATGTGCCGGCACACGCCGCTAGCCTCGTATTTGGCCATCCATGGCCAGAACGATTGCCGACGCTCCGCGAGATCGGAAGGCCGTTCCGGCCGCGGCGTCGAGACGACGAGAAATAACATGATGGGGACCTATGAATAGCGAACTTGCGGGCGATAGGGGTCCGCGCCTCAGCGCACGAACTTGTAGTGAAACCGCTCGCCGTCGGCCTCGATGAGGCCGGTTGTCGGATGCGGAAAGTGGATCGGCAGCACGAATCTGCCGGTGCCGGCGGTGTCGCTCAAGAATTTGCGGCGCGAAAGCGCTGCCTGCGCCGGGTCCCAGTCGAATACCGTCGACCAGCCCGGCTCGCGGCATTGCAGCGCGTGATGCATCATGTCGCCGACGACAATCGCATGCTGCCCGCGCGAGCGGATATTGACGCAGCAATGGCATGGCGAATGGCCCGGCGTCGGGGTGAGCCAAAAGGTGTCGTCGAGCTGATAATCGTCGTCGACCAGAAGCGCTTGGCCGGCCGCGACCACCGGCTCGCAATTGAAAGGCCACACATTGCCGCCACCGCCGGGCCGATTGCCGCCGCGTCTGGCCTCCGCCTCCCACGCGGCATATTCGCCTTTGTGGAAGATGTATTTCGCCTGCGGGAAAGTCGGCACCCAGCGGCCATTGCGCAACATCGTGTTCCAGCCGGTATGGTCGATGTGCAGGTGGGTGCAGAACACATAATCGATGTCCTCGAAGCGCAAGCCCGCGGCGTGGAAGCCGTCGAGCCATGGCTGTTTGGGAAAATCCATCGGCGGCGGATAGCCCTTGTCCTCGCCGGTGCAGGTGTCGATCAGGATGGTGTGCTTGGGCGTCCGCACCACGTAGGTCTGGTAGGTGATGACCATCTTGCCGGACACCGGATCGAACACTTCCGGATCAAGCGCGGCGAGATGACGCCGGCCGATGTCGGGATCGTAAGCCGGGAACATGTCCTCCGGCTTCCGCCACGGCCCGTCGCGTTCGATGATGCTGGTGATGGTGACGTCGCCGATGCTGAGTTGTCTCATAGTGCCCCTGCGCTTGTGCGTTCGGTTTTCGCGTCCGCCCTATCGCCAGCATAACGGACATTGGCGCGTGGCGACTAGCGGCCGGGAGTTCCAATGACCGCGGCGCGCCCTCGCCATTCGCCTAAAGCATGAGATTTACGCGGCAAAAACGCGCTTGCCGGCCTAAGGCGATGGGCTAGACTGCCGCCCAAGCCGTCGTCTGAAGCGAGACGACTTTAATTTCCCAGGGAGGAATGACAATGAAAATGCTCGATAGACGCGCCATAATCGCGGCCGGGGCGACCTGCCTCGCGCTCGTGCTGGCGGCGCCGGGCTACGCGGAAGACACCATCAAGATCGGCGTCATCGCCGAGGCCCAAGCGGTTGCCGGCTCGTCGATCCCGCAAGCCGCCCAGCTTGCCGCCGACGAGATCAACGCCGCAGGCGGCGTCAACGGCAAGAAGATCGAGATTGTCACTTACGACAATCATTCCTCCGCCGCCGAATCCGTGCGCGCGTTCCAGCGCGCCGCCAACGAGGATCACGTCAATGCGGTGATCGCCAGCTACATCAGCGAGGTCGTGCTGGCGCTCGAGCCCTGGACCGGCCGCTTGAAGACCGTGATGGTGACGCCCGGCGCCGCCTCCGACGTCATCACCCAGAACATCGCCAAGGATTACGACCACCTCAAATACACCTTCCACGGCTATTCGACGTCGACCAGCATCGCGGACGCGACTTGCGACGCCGCCAAGGATCTGCTGGTCAACCAGCTGCACATGAAGTCGGCCGTGGTGATGAGCGAGGACGCGGCCTGGACGACGCCGCTCGACGAGGAATATCTGAAATGCCTGCCCAATATCGGCATCAAAGTCGTCGATCACATCCGGATGTCGCCTGACACCACCGATTTCACGCCGATCTTCAACAAGATCGAGGGTGAGAAGCCGGACGTGATCATCACCGGCATTTCCCACGTTGGCGTCCAGCCCACGGTGCAGTGGAAGCAGCAGGAAGTGCCGATCCCGATGTTCGGCGTGTCCTCGCAGGCCACCAATTCCAGTTTTTGGAACGATACCAATGGCGGCGTCGAAGGCGTGCTGTATCAGGCCTTTGCCGGGCCGGGCGTCGCGGTGACGCCGAAGACGCTGCCGTTCGTCGCGGCGTTCAACAAACGCTACGGCAATAACCCGTCCTATTGCGGCTACACCGCCTATGACGAGGTCTATTACCTCGCCGACGCGTTCAAGCGCGCCGGCTCGACCGATCCTGACAAGCTGGTCGATGCGCTCGAGAAAACCGATTATGTCGGCACCATCGGTCGCGTCAAATTCAAGGGCAAGGACTCGCCCAATCCGCACGCCCTCATGATCGGTCCCGAGACCATCACCGGCCTGATGCTGCAATGGCAGGACGGCAAGCAGACCAATCTGTGGCCGGCCAAGGTCGCCAACGGCAAGCTGAAGTTCCCGAAATTCATCAAGGTCGGCGTTGCCAACTGACGGGGAACGATCGAGGCTTTCCTAAATTCTCCCCGCCCGCGCCCGCGAGCGGGGAGAATGCTGTTAGGACGAGTGTGCGTGATCGTGGTGTCTAACTGATGCTGTTCTGGCAAATCCTGATCGACGGCTTTGCGATCAGTTCGCTCTATGCGCTCGGCGCCACGGGCTTTGCGCTGATTTTCGGCGTCTCCGGCGTGCTCAATCTGTCGCACGGCGCGCTGATGGTGGCTGCCGTGGTTGCCGCCTGGGCCGCCGGCAACGATCTGCATGTCGGGCCCTATGCGGGCGCCACGATCGGCGTCGCCGTCGGCTTTGTCGCTTCCATGATCACTTACTTCCTGATCGTGCGGCCGCTGCAGCAGTCGCGCAAGATCCGCGAGGAGGAAAAGGAGATCTTCATCCTCACCGCGACGCTGTTGTGGGGCATCATGCTGCAGGAGCTGATCGCCTATTTCTATACCAACAATGCGAAAACCGTGGCGCCGATCGTCGAAGGCGTGGTGCGGATCGTCGGCGTGCGCACGCCGTCGAATGAGATTTTCACCGCGGTCGTATGCTGGCTGGTGATCGGCATCCTTTGGCTCCTGGTCAATCGTACCCGCGCCGGCAAGGCGGTGCTGGCGGCGTCGATGAATCCGCGCGGCGTAACGCTGCTCGGCGTCGAGCTGTCGCAGGTCTATATTGCGGTGTGGGCGATCTACGGCGTGCTGGTCGGCGTCGCCGGCGTGCTGCTCGGCATGTTTCTCGGCGTGTCGTCCTATAGCGTCGGACCGCTGACGGCGAGCGCATTCTCCATTGTCGTGCTCGGCGGGCTGGGCAGCGTCTCCGGCGCGCTGATCGCGGCTTATGTGGTCGGTTACCTGGAAACCCTCACCGCCTATCTGATCTCGCCGGCCTATCGCACCATTCCGGCGCTGCTTCTCCTCGTCGCCGTGATGTATGTCCGCCCGCGCGGGCTGCTGGGGCGCCGCTAGATGCGTGGCCTTTCGACCACGCGCATGCTGCTCATCGGCCTCATCGCGGTCGCGCTCGCCTCGTTCCTGCCGCTCGGCGTTTCCGGCTACATCCTCGGCCTTCTCACCATCGCCTATTATTTCGGCGTGTTCGCCATGGCGTGGGACTTGCTATTCGGCTTCGCCGGCGAAGTCAATTTCGGCCCGACATTCCTGATCGGCACCGGCGCCTATACGGCGGGCATTCTTGACAATCTCTATCAACCGCCGATCTCGCTCTGCGTCATTGCCGGCGCGCTTGCCGCAGTCGCCGGCGGCGTGGTGCTGGCGCTGCCGGCACTGCGTGTGCGCGGGCCTTATTTCGGGCTCACCACGCTGGTCGCCGTGCTGATGCTGCAGAATTTCGTCGTGGTCGACGCCAGCCTCACGGGCGGCGAGATCGGGCTGACCGTGCCCGACGTCATCACCATCAGCGATACCAAGAACTATGAGATCGCGCTGTGGTTCATGGCGGCCAGCGGCGCGATTTTGTTCGCGCTGTCGCGTTCGCCGGTCGGGCTCATTCTGCAGGCGAGCGGCCAGGACGCGGTGCAGGCCGGCGCGCTGGGCTTCAATGTCACCAAGCACAAACTGACAGCGTTCATCATCAGCGCCTTCTTCTCCGGCCTCGCCGGCGCGCTCCTGGTGTTCTATCTCGGCTCGGCCTCGGTCGGCACCTTCATCGACATCACGGTCGGCGTGCAGATCATCATCGCCGTGGTGATCGGCGGCCGGCGCACCATTCTCGGCGCCGTGCTCGGCGCGATCTTCATCATCGCCATGAGCGAGGCGCTGCGTCCGGTCGGCGATCTGGCGAACTTCATTGTCTTCGCCATGGCGCTGGTCGTGGTGCTCTTTTTCCCGAACGGCTTTTTCGGTTTCCTCACTCGCAGCAAAGAGACCTCGTGAGCATGGCCGACGCCGCGCATCTCGAAGTGACCGGGCTAACCAAGCGCTTCGGCGGTCTGGTTGCCGTCAAGAACATGACGTTCAGCGTCGGCGCCGGAAAAATTCTGGGCCTAATCGGCCCCAACGGCTCCGGCAAGTCGACGGTGATGAAACTGATCATGGGCATCGAGCGGCCCGATGCCGGCTCGGTGCGCATCAATGGCACCGAAGTCGCCGGCTGGCCGTCGCACAAGGTCGCGCGCATGGGCGCCGGCATCGTGTTCCAGCATTCCCGCCCGCTGCATCGCCAGACCGTGCTGGAAAACATCAAACTGGCGTTGCTGCCCGACAAGCTCACGCGGCTCTTGGCCGACCCGGAGACCGATACCAAGGCCCGCGCCATCGCCGCCCGCGTCGGCCTGAGCGCCGTGCTCGACCGCCGCCCGGCAACCTTGCCGTTCGCCGATCTGCGCAAGATCGAGATTGCGAAAGCGATCGCGCGGGATCCGCAGGTGCTGCTGATCGACGAGCCCTTCGCCGGGCTGACCTCGAAGGAGACCGCGGCGTTCTCCGATCTGATTTGCGAATTGCGCGACGACGGCCGTGCCGTATTGCTGGTCGATCACAACGTCAAAAGCGTGGCGCGCCTGGTCGACCGCGTGCTCGCCATGTATGTCGGCGAGCGCATCGCGGAAGGTACCGCCGACGAAGTGATGCGCGACGAGACGGTAAGGCGCGTCTATCTCGGCGGCAGCATCGAGACCGCGGCGCGGCCGGAATCCACCTTCCGGGACTCGACGACGCCGTTCCTCGAAGTCAAGAACGTCAGCGTGAATTACGGCAAGGCGCAGGCGCTCGACGACGTGTCGATCCACGTCCATGCCGGCGAATTCGTCTCGGTGGTCGGTCTGAACGGCGCCGGCAAGACCACGCTGTTCAATACGATCTCCGGCTTTTTGCCCTATGCCGGCGACATCCGCCGCGAGGGCGCTTCGCTGCGCGGGCTCACCGCGGCGACCATCGCGCGCAAGGGCATCGTGCAATGTCCCGAAGGCCGCGAGCTTTTCATCGACATGACGGTGCGGGAGAATCTCGACCTCGGCGGCCAGCATTTGCCGCCGGCGGAGTGCGCGGAACAGATCGCTTGGCTGTTCGACCTGTTTCCGATCCTGCGCGACCGCCAGAAGCAGGCTGCCGGCACATTGTCGGGGGGCGAGCAGCAGATGCTGACCATCGCCCGCGCCTTGATGATGAAGCCGAAGCTTCTGATCCTCGACGAACCGACGCTCGGCTTGGCGCCGGTCATCCTCGAGCAATTATCAAAGGCCTTGGAGCGCCTGCGCCAGACCACCGCGATAACGGTCCTGCTCGGCGAGCAGAACGTCACCTTCGCGCTGCCCCACGCCGACCGCGTCTATGTGCTCGAACATGCGCGCGTCGTCTGGGAGGGCGAGCCGGCTCGCTTCGCCGCCGACGTCGGCACCGGTTATCTGTAGAACGACACCAGCGCGCGTTATTTCTCCAGCCACGCCGGAACGCGCTTGAGCGCGTCATTGCGCGCCACCGGATTGGTGCCGCCATGCGCCCTGCCGGAGGGATCGACGGTATTGACCAGGCCGGTGCGCAACCGGATCGGCGCGTTGGCGCGATCGAATTCGTGAAAGGCACCGGGATAGACGATGATCTCGGCGCGGGCGCTGCGGCCGCGGGCGCCGGCGACCATCTGCTGGCACGTCGCTGCCGGCGTCCAATCGTCGGCGCCGCCGATCAGGATGAGCGTCGGTACGCGTGCGCTCCAGGCGGTCTCGCGCAGGCGGCGGCAGCTCGGATAGAGCGCGACGGCGGAGCGGAAATCCGCGCTGCCGTCATGCGGCATGGTGGTCGGACGCACCGACCACAGCGCCGCCACGCCGCCGTTCGACCAGCCGAGCAGCGAAACGTGGTCGGCCTTGACGTAGGTCTGGGCCTGCAGCCAGCGCCGCGCCGCGTTGGCGTCGGCGACGCGCTCGCGCCGGGCGTGAACCTTGCGGTTGGCTTCGCGGCATTGGGGCCCGAGCCCGCGGGAGCCGAACGAATCCGGGAACAGCACGACAAAGCCCTTGCCGACCAATAGATTGGCCCATTCGTTGTAGAGCTGCGCCTGCATCGCCGGACGGCGGATCAGCCCGCCGCAATCGTGCATCGCCACCACGGCAGGAAACGGTCCGTCGCCCTCGGGCCGGTATAACGTGCCATGGAGCGTCACGGTATCGGCGGGGATGTCGACGTGTTCCGGCGCGGCGGCAAGGGCGGTGGCGGTGCCGCAGGCAACGCCGGCAAGCGCGAGGATAAATTTGCGAAAGTCCATATCTGCCAATGCGCATTCGCCGCCGCGGCCGGCCTTGCTCGACCTCAACTTACCACGGCGCAGGCCATCGGCGCAGCGCCTGCGCGATCAAAAGTAAGAGGGTTTCGCGTGGGCGGCGGAATGATTATGTTGCGCCGGCTGCGGACCGTTTAAGCTTTGAGTCGGGGGCCGGTCCGGAATTTCCAGGGAGCAATCGGAGGCGCATTTGCTCAATCGTACCGATCGCCCGGCCCCGATGCCCGGCGAGGCCGACGTCAAATATCTCGACGGTGATTTCCGTGTGGTGCGGCCCGGCGCTTTCGTGCGCTGCGCGGTGACCGGCGTCGCCATTCCGCTCGAGGAATTGCGCTATTGGAGCGTCGACCTGCAGGAAGCCTATGCCACGCCCGAGGCGGTGGCGCAGCGGCAAGCGGCGGGCTACGCGCGGAAATCCTAGCCAAGGAGAGAAAGCAGAATCTCCGGCAGCGCCGCCTACTGGTGTGGTGCCGGCCTGACGTCGCCAAAGCGGCGTTGATACGCACGAATATAGGCCTCGGGCGACGGCTCCAGATGGCGCCGCGTCAACGCAATCAATGCGTCGCGATTTGAAGTCCGTAACGCCGCGATCATGCCAAGATGGTCGCGACGCGCGCGATCGAGCGCGTCGGGATAGGCATTGGCATAGGATCTTATGCCGTAGACCTTTTGCGCCAGCTGCTCGATCGTCTCGATGAGACAGGTATTGCCGCACAACTCATACAGGGTGCGGTGAAAATGCAGGTTGCCGTAGAAGACGTTGAGCAAATCGCCGCAGTCGATTGCGGCGCTGTACTTGCGCTGGATGTCGTCGAGCTTGTCGATGTCGCCGCGGGACACGGGAAACGGCAGAATTCGCACCGCCATGACCTCCAATTCCTCGCGCACTGCGTAGATCTCCTTGACCTCTTGCGGGGAGAGGTCGCGCACCATCGCGCCGCGGTTCGGAATGCGCTGAATAATGCCCTTCTTCTCGAGTTCGAAAAAAGCCAGCCGGACGTCGGCACGGTGGGTGTTGAATTGCTGGCAAAGATCCTGCTCGATGAGCCGTTCGCGCGGATGGCGCCGCCCCAGCACGATGTCTTCTTCGAGCCGCGTGGCGATGAGCTCGGCAAGGGCCGGTCCGCGCGCGCCGCGTTTCGCCGCGACTTGACGCAAGCGTCGTTTCGCCGGCGCGGTTGCGTGGCGCTGCGCCGGCTTATTTCGCAGTGTCCTGGTCATTGGGGAAACCCGGAAATTCCTGTGTTGTCCGATCGGTGTCGTCGGGGCCCGCGGGGAGCTGAATACGGCAAAAGCGGGCTGTTTGCAATCTTACATATAATTTTGTATACAATCTCCCGGCCCCGATCGCGAGGGGTGAACAAGCGCGAAAGTCGCTTGGCGGAAAGGCTTTTATCAGGGCTCGCGCCGCAGCGCGCGCGCATTAACGCCATGGGAGGTGACGATGAAAAACGGCCGGGGTCGGACATCGCAACAGCGGCAGCGCCGCAGAGAATTCCTCATCAAGACCGCGGGCGGCGCGCTCGTCACGACGGCACTCGCCGCGTTTCCGCTGCGGCTGCGGGCGGCGGAGCCCGTGAACATCGGGGCGCTTTACCCGGTCACCGGAAGCATGGCCCAGATCGGCCAGGGCTGCGTCAATGCCGCCAAGCTCGCGGTGCAGATGGTCAACGATGCCGGCGGCATCAAATCGCTCGGCGGCGCCAAGCTCAATCTGATCGTCTCGGATGTGCAAAGCGACACCACCGTGACGCGCACCGAAACCGACCGCTTGATCAACGGCTATAAGCTTGCGGCAATTCACGGCTGCTTTGCCAGCGCGCTCACCCTGATCGCGAGCGAGGTGGCGGAGCGCGCAAAAGTGCCGCTCATCACCGGATCGAGCTCCGATCAGCTCAACAAGGACCGCCACTATACTTTCACGCCGTTCGCGCGCGCCTCGCAGTTCGCCCAGGCGCAGCTGCAGATGTCGAAGCTCGTGAGCGACAAGCCGAAAGTGGCGGTGATATTCGAGAACACCGCGTTCGGCACTTCGACGTCGAACGGGCTGCGGGAAAAGGCGCCGGCCGAGGGCGTCGAGATCGTGATGTTCGAGCCTTACTCGGCGGGCTTCGCCGACGCCGGCCCGCTCATCAACAAGGTCAAGGCATCCGGCGCCGATGCGCTGTTCTCGGTGTCCTATCTGAACGACCTTATTCTGATCGTGCGCACGATCAAGCAGGTCGGGCTGAAGATCGCGCTCAATGGCGGCTCCGGCGGGTTTGTCATTCCCGATTTCTACAAAAGCGTCGGAACGCTCGCCGAGGGCTTGCAGGGCGTCGCGCACTGGAATCACGATTGCAGCGCCGAGGCCGAGAAGGTGAACGCCGTATACAAGAAGCAATATGGCGAATTCCTTTTCGAATACGCCGGCGGCCTGGTGGCGCAGACCTTCATGCTCGCCGACGCGCTCGAGCGGGCGGCGTCGACCGATCCGGAGAAAGTGCGCGATGCGTTGGCGGCGCTCGACGTGTCGTCGGGCTATGCCGCGATGGGTCCGGGCGGCCGGGTGAAGTTCGGTCCCGACGGCAAGAATATCTACGCCCATCCGGTCGGCGTGCAATGGCAGAACGGCGATCTGGCGAGCGTGTTTCCGAAGGACGATGCGCGCGCCCCACTGGTGAAAACCTAAAACCCATCAGGGTCCGATGCTGGCGACACTGGCACAGGCCGTCGTGAACGGCCTGCTCATAGGCGGAATCTATGCGCTTGTGAGTATCGGCGTGACGCTGATCTTCGGCGTCGTGAAAATCGTGAACTTCGCCCAAGGCGAGTTCGTGATGATCGGCATGTACATCAGCTTCTTCCTCGCCACGCGCTACGGCATCGATCCTTTGCTGTCGCTTGCGGTTTCCATGCCGGTGCTATTTCTGATCGGCGTCGCGTTGCAGCATTTCCTGATCCGCCGCGTTCTCGGGCTTAGCGACATGCCGCAGATCTTCCTCACCTTTGCGCTGTCATTGCTGCTGATGAACCTCGCGTTGCTGTTGTTTACGGCCAACTATCGCACCGTGCAGACGCCGTATTCCGACTCGGCGCTTTACCTCGGCCCGCTCTATATCCCCGTCGCCAAACTCATCGCCTTCGTGCTGGCGATGGCGCTCAGCGCAGCGCTCTGGGTCTTTTTGCACGCCACCGATATGGGCAAGGCCATGCGCGCCGCCGCTCAAAAGCCCGAAGTGGCGATGCTGATGGGCATCAATACCAATCGCGTGTTCTGCGTCGCGGTCGGGGTGTCGCTGGCGCTGGCCGGCGCCGCCGGCTCGCTGCTCATGCCGTTTTACCCGGCATCGCCGATGGCCGGCCAAGTGTTCGTGCTGATGGCGTTCGTCGCCGTTGTCCTGGGCACGCTGGGCAATGTCAAAGGTGCGCTGGTCGCCAGCCTGATGATGGGCGTCGCCGAGTCGCTCGGCATTCAATTCGTCGGCGCGGATTCCGGGTTGATCGTGGTCTTCCTGATGCTGCTTCTGACGCTCGCGTTCAGGCCAAGCGGCCTGGCCGGCGGAGCTGCGCGATGATGCGCGGGCTCCGTCATACAGGCGTGCTTTGGCTTTTACTTCTGGCAGCGGTCATGCTTGCGCTGCCCTTGGTGGTGACGAGCCGGTTCGCGGTCGACATTTTTATCCGGGTCCTGCTGTTCGCCTTTATCGGCGTCGCCTGGAACCTGATGGGCGGCTATGCCAAGCAGCTCTCCCTGGGTCATGCCGCTTATTTCGGGCTCGGAGCCTATACCTCGACGATCTTGCAGATTCGTTTCGGCATTTCGCCCTGGATCGGCATGTTCGCCGGCGGCGTGGTAGCGATGGCGGCGAGCCTGCCGATCGGCGCGCTGTGCTTTCGCTTGCGCGGGCCGTATTTTGCCATCGCCACCATTGCCACCGCCCAAGTCTTGATGCTGCTGTTTCTAAAATTTCGCGATTTCGCCTGGGGCGCCGAGGGCACGACGATTCCTAATCTTGGAAACGCGCCGCTGATGATGCAGTTCGATGCCAAGGCCGCGTATTACTATATCGCGCTCGGCTTGCTGGCGCTCGGCCTTGCCATCACCTACCGGATCGAGCGGTCGTGGGTGGGATATTACTTGGTCGCCATCGGCGAGGATGAGGACGCCGCCGAAGCGATCGGCGTCAACGCGCTGCGGATCAAGCGCGATATCTATCTGGTCAGCGCGTTTCTCACGGCTCTCGCAGGAACATTCTACGTTCAGTACATCTACTTCATCGATCCGGCGACCGCATTCAGTTTCAACATCTCGGTTGAAGCGGCTCTGGTGTCGATCGTCGGCGGAATCGGAACGCTGTGGGGCCCGGTGATCGGGACCGTGCTGCTGGAATCGACGTCTGCGCTCCTGCAAAGCTGGCTCGGCGGTTCGCTCGGTGGGGTGCAGCTGACCGTTTACAGTCTTATTCTCATCGTCGTGATCCTATGGCGGCCGACCGGGCTGCTCGGCGTTTTCACGGAAGCCTACCGCCGCATCGTTCACGCCCGTCCGGCGCCCGCCAGCGAGGCTGTCATCGATGGCTGAGGCGCTCGTTGTCCGTCATCTCAGCAAGCGGTTCGGCGGCTTGCGCGCCGTGCAAGACTTGAGCTTTTCGGTGGCCGAAAACGAGACCGTTGCGCTGATCGGGCCGAACGGCGCCGGCAAGACCACGAGCTTCAATCTGATTACCGGCTTTCACCGGCCGGACTCAGGCTCGGTGTCGGCGTTCGGTCGCGAGCTCGTGGGACTGCGGCCATACGACATTTGCGGGCATGGCTTGGCGCGGACGTTTCAGGTGGCGAGGCCGTTTGGCGGGATGACGGTGTTGGCCAACGTCATGACTGGCGCGTTTTTGCGCGACAAAAAACTCGACGCCGCCCGCGCCAAGGCCCGCGAGGCGATCGAATTCGTCGGCCTGTCGGCCAAAGAACACGCGCCTGCACGCGACCTGACAACGATCGATCAGCGGCGGCTCGAAATGGCGCGCGCGCTCGCAACCGAGCCGCGGCTGCTGCTGCTCGATGAGGTCATGGCCGGCCTCAACCCGGCCGAGATCGATCAAGCCGTCGCGCTCGTTGGAAAGCTTTCGCAGCGCGGGCTGACCATCATCATCGTCGAGCACGTGATGCGCGCGATCATGGCTGTGGCGCGCCACATCGTGGTGCTCGATCACGGTCAGAAGATTGCCGAAGGCAGCCCAAACGAGATTGTCGCCAACCAAGACGTGGTGCGGGCCTATCTAGGGTCGGGCTACGTGCATGTGACGACGGCGGGAGAGAGCGGATGTTGACGTTGTCTGCAGTGAGCGCCAGTTACGGCGCCGTCCCGGCAATCGGCGACATCAGCATCGACATCGGCGAGGGCGAAGCCGTCGGCCTGTTGGGCGCCAACGGCGCCGGCAAAAGCACCACGCTGCGCGCGATCTCCGGTCTGATGCGGCTGACCGCGGGCACGATCACGTTTTTGGGCACGAACATTGCTGCATTGCCGCCATACAAGGTCGCGGAGCTCGGCATCGCCCACGTGCCGGAAGGCCGTCAGGTGTTCCCGGAAATGACCGTGCGGGAAAACCTCGAGATCGGGTCCTACGTGCCGCGCGCCAAAGCCGACCGCGGCCGCACGCTGGATCTGGTTTTCAGCATATTCCCCGTTCTGGCGGAGCGCCGCAGCCAACTCGCCGGCACGATGAGCGGCGGTGAACAGCAGATGCTCGCCGTCGGCCGCGGCCTGATGTTGAAGCCGCGGCTATTGATGCTCGACGAGCCGTCATTGGGTTTGGCACCGGTCATGACCGACGTCACATTCCAGAAAATCCAAGAGATCCACGCCATGGGTACGGCGATCCTCCTGGTCGAGCAAAATGTCGCCCGCGCGCTGACATTGGTGCAGCGCGCTTACGTGCTCGAGAGCGGCAGGATCATCATGCGTGGTACCAGCGCCGATCTGGCAAACAACAAACAAGTGCAGGCGGCCTATCTGGGCATTTAACGACGCGACGCGCTCTCATTGGGCCGAGCCGGTTTCGCGGCGTTCAGCACCATTTGCCGGAACGCATCCTGCTCGTCGATGACGAGCCGCACCGGCAAGATGCTGGCATGCGCCGCAAGAGCCGCAAGCGCGGGATCGCCCAACAGGCGGACGTGATCTTTCTCCGTGGTGATGAGCACGAGGTTTGCCGCCGCCGCGCGCGCCATCAAGGCCTGCGCATCCGCTGCGGTATAGCGATGATGGTCGGGAAAGCTCGAGCGCTCGGTAACCGCGATGCCGGCTTCGCTCAGCGTTGCGAAAAATTTCTCCGGATTGCCGATGCCGGCGAAGGCCAGCACTCTGCGATTGCCGAGTGCGGCGAGGCTGTTGCGGTCGGCTTCGAGCCGGCCGTGGAATACAGCGACACCATAGCGGCGGGCGGTCTCCAAAACCTTGGCGGCGCCGTCCGGCGGCCCGACGACCACGAGCGCGTGCGCGCGCGCGATCTGGATTTCGAGCGGTGCCCGCAACGGGCCTGCCGGAATGATGCGTCCGTTGCCGATGCCGCGGCGGCCGTCGACCAGAAGGATGGCAAGATCCTTTATCAGCGACGGATTCTGGAAGCCGTCGTCCATGACGATGACGCTGGAGCCGGCGGATCGCGCCACGCGGGCGCCGGCGACGCGGTCGCGGGCGACGATGGTGGGCGCAAGGCGCGCCAGCATCAGCGGCTCGTCGCCGACATCGGCTGAGTGATGAAACGACGGATCGACGCGCACTGGTCCGGCGAGTTTGCCGCCATAGCCGCGGCTGAGAAAGAACGGCCGCTCGTGCACCGCAAGCAGAAGATGCGCCACTGCGAGCGCCGCCGGGGTCTTGCCGGCGCCGCCGGCGGTGAGATTGCCGAGGCAGATCACCGGCACGCCGGCGCGGTGGCCCTGCGCTTGAATGCGCCCCCACGCCACAGCGCCATAAATGGCGGCAAAGGGAGCAAGCAGACTGCCGCCGCTTTTCCGCCACCAGAAGGCGGGCTCGCGCATCACGACGCTCTTTGCTCCAGGCGGAGTTGCACGAGATAAGGATCGAGCGCGGCGAGCGTGCGATCGAGCGCGCCGCCGAGCTGCCGCACGGTTTTGGCGCCGGCTGTCGCGATCGCCGTGCGCGCGGCCGGATTGGCGAGCCAAGCGTCAAGCTGCACCGTCAGCGCCTCTTCGTCGGCGACGGGTTTTGCGCCGTTCGCCGCGTCGAGGGTGGCGTAGATTTCGGCGAAGTTCCACACATGGGGGCCGTGCACCACGGCGGCGCCGAGCCGGATCGCCTCGATCGGATTTTGGCCGCCGTGTTCGACCAGCGAGCCGCCCATGAACACGATGGGTGCGAGCCGGTAGATCAGGCCGAGCTCGCCCAGCGTGTCGGCGACATAGACGTCGATATTTTGCTTCGGGGCTTCGCCGCGCGAACGCAAGCCCACCGACAAGCCGGCGACCTTGGCGATATCGGCGATTGCCTCGCCACGCGCCGGATGGCGCGGCGCCATGATGGTCAGCAGCGCCGGATGCTTGGCGCGCAGTCGCCGATGCGCGGTGATGATCGCGGTCTCCTCGCCGTCATGGGTCGAGGCCGCGGCAATCACCGGGCGCAAGCCGAGGGTCAATTTCAATTGTCGCAAAGCTGCATCGTCGACCGGCGGCGCCGGCGCGTCGAGCTTGAGATTGCCGGTCGAGGTCACGCGTGGCGCGCCGAGCGCGCGATAGCGCTCCGCGTCCGCGGCCGATTGGGTGAGGCAGAGATCGAAGCGCGACAACAGCGCCGCGATCACGCCGGGCACCATGCGCCAGCGGTGAAACGACCGCTCCGATAGCCGGCCATTGACCACGATCATCGGGATCTTACGACGTCCGGATTCCACGATCAGATTCGGCCACAGATCGGATTCGACGAATAGCGCCAGGTCGGGCCGCCAATGATCGAGGAAGCGGCCGACATAGCGCGGTGCGTCGAGCGGGATGAACTGGTGCAGTGCGCCCGACGGCAAGCGGTGCTCGGCGAGCGCCGCCGACGTCACCGTGCCCGAAGTGACGAGAACGGCAAAATTTCGCGCACGGATGCGTTCGATCAGCGGCACCACCGCCAGCATTTCGCCGACGCTGGCGCCGTGCACCCAGATCAGCGGGCCGTCCGGGCGCGGCTGTGACGCCTGGCCGCGACGCTCGGCAAGCCGCGTCGGATGCTCCTTGCCGCGGTTGAGCCGTCGCGCCAACAGGCGCGGCGCCGCCGGCGCCGCAGCGAACGACGCGAACTGATAAAGGCGCAGCGCCAGCGGCAGTCGATCGGGCACGCTCAGCCTCCCAGATAGTGCTAGCGGAGTTGCGGCTGATCGACAATCTCATAGGCGCGGCGCGTGGCGGCGTTAAGGCGGTTCTCGAGCTCCCGCCGCGCGGCTTCGAGGCCTGCGTCATCGGCATCGGCAGGCACATGCAGCGGCTCGGGAACCACGCCGGCGCCGCGGCTGAACGGCAGATTGATGGTGGAACGATCCCAATTGTCGAGCACGACGCGCCAATGCGTGGCGATGGCGATGGCATGGATCGGCCGGCCGGAGACCTGCGCCAGCTTGATGATGCCGAGGCCGACTATTCGCGACACTTTTGGCACGTCGGCCGAGAGCGCGACCGAATAGCCTTCGTTGAGCGCATCGAGCATGGCCTGGAACGCAGCGGCGCCGCCCTTGTGCACGAAGCCGCCGGCGTGGTTGCCGGAGCCGCGGATGGTGCCGACGCCGAGCCGTTCGGCGGCAATGGCGTTGACCTCGCCGTCGTGATGGCGCGACACCAGCATCTTCACCCGGTACGACGGTCTGCGCGCATTGGTCGCCAAGAGATGCTGGCCATGCCAGAACGCGATGATGATCGGCATGTCGGCTTCGGCGCGGTCCCAGGCGTCGGCCGGTTCCACCGTCAGGCGCGTGGTCTTGCCGACGAAACGCACATATTCGGCGGCGACGACACCGAGCGCGGTCTTTGCCCATTGCTGCCGGCCGATGCGCCGCCAAAATTGCATGCGTTGTCTCAGTGCGCCGCGTTGTTATCGGGATCTAACAGCCGGTGCATGTGCACGATGAAGTATCGCATGTGGGCATTGTCGACGGTGCCTTGCGCCTTCGCCTTCCAGGCCGCGTAGGCGCTGGCATAGTTCGGGTAGACGCCGACGATGTCGAGCTTGTCGAGGTCCTTGAAAGTGACGTCGGCGATGTTTTCGAGCTCGCCGCCGAACACGAGGTGGAGCAATTGCTTCTGGGGGGCCGCCATGATGATCGATCCGCGCGTAATTGCGATTTAAGGTGACGCGAGGCGTTCATCCCTGAAAAGTTCGAGCAGCGCCGCATGGCGGTCCCGGCCGGCCGCGACCAGCATCCCGTGCCGCGGCACGGGACGATTATAGGTCACGGTGCCGCCCCCGAAAGACGTCAATGCGCCGCCCGCTTCGTGCACCAAAAGGTCGGCGGCCGCAAGGTCCCAGTCGTGGCTGCTGCCGCCGGCGATCGCCGCGTCGAACGTTCCTTCGGCGACCCGGGCCAGGCGCAGCGCCAGCGAGCGCGTCCGCGGCATGACGGCAAATTGCGGCACGACGGCTTGCAGGCGGTCGAGAAATTTTCGCGGCGCCGCGATGCGCGCTTGCGCAAGCGCCGCGCCGGGCGCCGCCACGATCGCGGTGCCGTTGCGGGTGGCGCCTTGGCCCGCGACGGCAAAAAAGAATTCGTCGCTGACCGGCGCGTAAAGGCATCCTGCCACCGGCCGGCCGTTGTCGACCAGCGCGGCGGACACCGCCCAGTCCGGCAGGCCGGCGATATAGGCGCGCGTACCGTCGATCGGATCGACGATCCAGACGTAGCGCGCGTTAAGCCGCGCCGGATCGTCGACACTTTCCTCCGACAGCCACGCGATGGTCTGGTCGTTTTGGGTCAGCCGTTCGCGCAGCAACACGTCGACGGCGATATCGGCGTCGGACACCGGCGACAAAGCCTCGCCCTTGGTCCAGTTCTTCAGCGGCGTCTTGAACATCGACAAGGCGAGCGCGCCGGCTTCGCGGACGCATTCCGCAAGGCGCGCGGCCTGTCGCTTAAGGTCGACGACCTCAGTGGCCGGCAACAGTCAGGCCCTCCACGCGCGCGGTCGGCGCATTGGTGCCGTAGCGGAAGACGAGGTCGTTCGCAGGCGTCAGGCTTTTGAAAATTTCGGTGAGATGGCCGGCGATGGTGACTTCGCTCACCGGATAAGTGAGCACACCGTTCTCGATCCAAAAACCCGAGGCGCCGCGGCTATAGTCGCCGGTCACCAGATTGACGCCGACGCCGATCAGGTCGGTGACATAGAAACCGTCCGTGATCTCGGCAATCAATTGGTCGCGGCTCTTGTTGCCGGCGGCGAGATGCAGGTTGCTCGGCCCGGGCGAGGGCGGCGACGACACGCTGCGATAGGCGTGGCCGGTGGTGGCAAGACCGAGCTCGCGACCGGTCGCGCTGTCGAGGATCCAGGTTTTCAGGACGCCGCCCTCGACCACTTTGCGCGCGCTGGTGACGACGCCCTCGGCGTCGAACGGCCGCGAGCGCAGGCCGCGCCTGCGCAGCGGATCGTCGATGATGTCGATATCGGGCGCAAAAATCTGCGCGCCGAGCTTTTCGCGCAAGAAGCTCGTCTTGCGCGCGATCGAGGCGCCGTTGACGGCGTTGGCGAGGTGGCCGATCAGCGAACCGGCGACGCGGGTGTCGAACACCACCGGCACGCGGCGCGTCGTGACCTTGCGCGGATTGAGCCGTTTGACGGCGCGCTCGCCGGCGCTGCGGCCGATAGTGGCGGCGCTTTCCATGTCGGCGGCATGCAGCGTCGAAGTGTAGTCGTAATCGGTCTCCATGGCGGTGCCGTTGCCGGCGATCGCCGACATCGAGATGGAGTGGTGCGAGTTCATGGCCGCGCCATGGAAGCCGTGGCTCGTTACCAAAACCAGGCCGCCGATGCCGGCCGAGGCCGCGGCGCCGCCCGATTTGCTGACGCCGGCGACCGCCATGGCCGCGGCCTCCGCCTCGCGGGCGCGCCGTTCCAGCACGCCGACGTCGGGCATGTCGGGATCGAGCAGGTCGAGCGCGGGCGGATTGCGCGCCAACAGCGCCGGATCGGCGAGGCCCGAGAAGCGATCCTCGGGCGCGGCGCGCGCCATGGCCACGGCGCGCTCGGCGAGCGCCGCAAAGCCGTCGCTTTTGAGATCGTTGGTCGAGACCACCGCCTGCTTCCGCCCGACCAGGACGCGCAGGCCCAGATCGTCGCCTTCGGAGCGCTGCGATTCCTCGACCGCGCCGTCGCGCACCTCGACCGACAGCGACACGCCGCGCACGGCGAACGCGTCGGCCTGGTCGGCGCCGGCACGCTTGGCCGCGGCGACGGCCCGATCGGCGACGTCGGCTAACGCGGTTTGGTCGAGGAGCGAGGACATTGGTTGGCGGTTGGTGTATGCGGCGGTGAAAATAATAACAAGCGAAGATGTGGCTGCGGGGCGCGGGATTCAAGCGCTCCATGCTTGCGCTGGCAATGACGGGCGAGCCGATGCATTCAGGCAATTTGCCGTAGGTCGGCAACGTCTCGTCAATCATGCGCGCCGTTGGCGCACGCAACACGACCTTTTAACCAGGATCCTTAAGCCGATTACGACCGCACTCTGGCAAGGTTGCGTCAACCGGGCGGCAACAGTCCGGGGGGGAGTTCGAGTTTCGAGGCGTCACATGGAAGCCGGCAGGTTCGCTGCCGGGTCGGGCCGCGCGGGGGCGATCCCCTCGCGGCTCGACCCCTTCTCCTTGCCCGTGCGGTTTACCGCCGCCGACGAAGCCGCCGACGAGCGGCTTCGCGTCGTCGACCTGCATCGCGAGCGCGTGGTGCTGCGCCGCTCGGTGCGCGGCATCCGCATGGCGCTCAACATGCCGGTCGCGGCCTATCGCGGCGTCGCCATCCGCTTGAGCGGCGAAACCGGCCAAGCGCCAACCGCCATCGCCGTGGTGCTCGAACACCGCGATCCGGCTTTGTCGCTGCCGCTGTTTGCATCCGCCGAACGCGACGACATCGTCGCCGAATGGCAAAGCTGGGGCAGGGTGCTCGGCCTGCCGCTGCTCGTCGCCGAAGGCGACGGTTCTTTGCGCGAGCCGTTCGCCCGCCTCGGCGCGCTGCGCATCGAAACCCCGACCTGGCGCCGCCGCCGCAGGAGCGCCATCGCCAAGCGCCGGCCTTCTCGTCTGTTGCGCCGCCGCCCCGGCAAGCTGCCGGCGATGCCGATCGTGCATCGCGGCGAACGCGAAATCATCGCGCGCAACTAATTTCCGCTCCCGTTTCGCGGGGCGGAGAGTGGCGGCGTTCTCGCAACCCATCGCATCGCAGTCCGCGAAATCGATTTACAAATGATCGAACGTTTTCTCTGTTCGCTTTTCTTCAGCGTGGCGAACGAATCTTTGTCATGAGTGCGGCGGGAAACGGCGCCAACAGATTGCGCGGGTCGGGCTCGGGGCCGAGCCAGCGCGGGTGCTGCTCGGCGGGAATGATGGCCGGCATGCGGTCGTGGACCGTTCCGACCAGTTCGTTGGCCGGCACGGTGATGAGGCAGAACGTACGCTCCCACTCCCCATGCGGATTGCGCCAGTTTTCCCAGATGCCGGCGACGCCGAACGGCTTGCCGTCGGTCATGGCGAAGGCGTGCAGCTTCTTGCGCTTGTCGCGCTCGTAGAACGCATCCATCGGCACGATGCAGCGGCGTTTTGCATAGGCGGCGGCGAACATGCGCTTGTCGGCGACGGTCTCGGCGCGAGCGTTGATCGGCGCGATCTCGGGCCGCGCTTTCATCCAATGGGGAATGAGGCCCCAGCGCAGCATGGCCGAGGTTATGTCGCCGGTCGCCGGATGGCGGCGCCACACCGGCAGTTCGCTCGACGGTTTGGCATCGGTTTCGCGAAACACCGCCGCTTCGATGCGCACGTCCGATACGAACGGATCTTCCTTGGAACGCACTCTGACAAGGCCGCACATGCTGGACTCCAGACTAGCGACCAATTAGAACAAAACAGGAACATAAGAGTCAAGCGGGTCAGGCCGGTCGAGCCATGGTGTACCGCAAAGGCGAATTATCGCCGGCCGCCGTCGACCGCGGCTGGCCGCACCAGGTGGCGTTGCCGGCGAGCGCCTGCGCAGGCGGCGGCTACAAGATCATCCACGACTTCTGCAAAGACCTGTCGCTGTGCCGGCGCGGCCATTGCGTCTGCCATGACGGGCAATGGTTCAACGTCTACTGCTTCGCCGCAGCGGCGGATGCGGAAAAATTCATGGCGCGGTTCGGCGGCGAAAAATTCGATCCGAAGCAGAGAGGGAAGGGGAGCAATTGGATGCGGTGGAGGAAATGATTGTTACACCGCAACCACCTCGACTTCGCCAAGTCCCGCGACGGTGAATATCGCGTGCTCGCCGGGCTTGATCGACATGGTCGGAATGACGCTGCCGGTGATCACCACCATGCCGGCTTTGAGGCCGCGGCCGCGTTCGGCGAGATGATTGGCGAGCCAGGCTAGCGTCGCGCATGGGTCTTCGGCGTGGCCTTCGCCCGCTAATTTGCCGCCGATTTCGAGCCGGCCTGAGATGCCGACGAGGGAAGCGGGAGATACCGATTTGGCCGCGCCGATGACGACACCGCCGTTCCAGCAATTTTCGACGATCAGGGACGCGGCTTCGGTCTTGGTGTAATCGGCATTGCGGTCTTCGATCAGTTCGAAGGCGGGCAGCGCGGCTGCGACCGCGGGCGCTACGGTGTCGCGGGTCCACGGCCCGGCGGATGCCGGCAGATCGGCGCCGAGCATCAGCGCAATCTCGCTTTCGATGCGGACGTTGACGAAATTTGCGGTGTGCAGATGCGCCGGCGAATAGTGGATGGTGCGCGCGAAGATGGCGCCGCCGCAGGGGTGGTCGATGCCCATCAGCTCCTGCATCACCTTGGTGGTGGTGGCGATCTTGGCGCCGCACACCGCGCCATAGACCGGCTCGGCCAGCCGGTAATAGGCCTCCTGCGCCGCATAGGCTTCGGCAAGCGAAGCGGGCTTCAAATCATCCGGCAAGTTGCGATAGGGCAGGCGGCGGGCGCGCGCGTCCCACATCCATTGGGCCATGGCGTCGATGCGGCCGCTGGTTTCCATGGGGCGCAATTGTAGCCCGGATAGAGCGCAGCGTAATCCAGGGTTCGGCGATCCAACCTTGTAGGCCATCCCCGGAATTCGCGGAGCCTGTCATCGGGCCGGCCACTTCGGGCCGGACCCGTTGGCTCCATTCGGGGCCACGACGCTTGAATTCCGCCTCGTTCGATCGCCTCGGGACCGCACCCAACTCACTGAGCGGCCAAGTCGTGAGCTTCACCCCGTACTGTGTCCCGACCGCAACAAGCCGCGGAAAAGCGACGTACAAGCCAACTTCGATCTGCCGCGCAACCGCAAATGGTGCAAAATTTATGCACGCAAATAGTGAGCTGCCTTCACAGGGGGAAAACCATGAAGCGCACTTCGCTTGGCATAATTGCCGTTTCGGCATTGCTCATCGCGGCGCCATTGGGCGCCGCTACCGCGGCCGACATGCCGACCAAGGCTCCGCCGCGCGCGGCGGCTCCTGCTTCGCCGGCTCCATGCAGCAGCTTTTGGGATTTCGTGGCCACGGCCTGTCCGTTGACCTGGTACGGCATCACCGTCTACGGCACGATCGATGTCGGCGGCGGTTGGCAAAGCCATGGCACGCCCTTCAATGGGACATCCAGCGTCGGACAAGAATATCTCATCTCAAAGAACAGCAATCGCGCACTGTGGGGACTTGCGCCAAACGGGCTGAGCCAATCGAATATCGGCGTCAAGGGAAACGAGCCGATCGGCGCCGGATGGTCTTTCGTTTTCGATCTGCAGGCCGGATTTGATCCTTATTCGCTGCAATTGGCCAATGGACCGGGGTCGGTGGCTCAAAACGCCGGCGTGCCGCTTATCAGTCAAAACACGAACGCCGATTCAAGCCGTGCCGGCCAGTGGTACAACTCAGTAGGCTATGCAGGCATCAGTTCGCCGACCTACGGCACGCTCACCGTTTTCAGGCAAAATGCGCTGACTTTGGACGGCGTCCTTGCCTACGATCCGATGGGCGGTTCATACGCATTTTCGCCGATCGGCTGGCAAGGGGTCACTTGCGGCGTCGGCGATACCGAAGACTGCAGGTTCACCACGTCGGTGAAATATCGCGTCAACGTCGACATGTTCCGGGCGGTGGGCCTGTGGCAGTTCGGCGGCTACGGCCAGAACAACGCCTCGGACGGCGCCTACCAGGCTCAAGTCGGCGCGGACATCAAGAATGTGGCTGGCGGCACGCTCTCGGTCGACGCCATTTACAGCTACGTCAGAGACGCCGTGGCGGTCTCGCTGACCGGGAATCCGACCAACGCCGACGGGCTGCCGATAGCGCCGTTCAAGCCACAGTTTCTCACCGCTACGATCTCCAACGACACCAGCGTGATGGCGCTTGCCAAATACAGCCACGGACCGCTGAATCTCTATGGCGGTTACGAATGGATTCAATACGCGCCACCCAGCGACCCGCAAACCTCGTTTACCGATATCGCGGGCGATACCATCACCGGCTTCGCCGCCAGTAGCGCCAGTCCAAACGGCCTTACGGCCATCAACAATATCGCGTTCACGGCCGGGTGCGCGGCCGCCACTGTTTGTCATGACAAGATATTGCAGGTCATGTGGGCAGGAGCGAAATACGCCGTCACCGACAAATTGGATGTGATCGGCGGCTATTATCATTATATCCAGAACAGCTTTTTCGCGACCGGGCCAAGCGTCGGCTGCTCGAGCAGCGCGCACTCGCAATGCTCCGGAACGTTCGACGCGGTTTCCGCCGTTATCGATTGGAGGTTCGCGGCGAAGTGGGACACCTATATCGGCGTCATGTTCTCGCAAGTGAATGGCGGTTTGGCGAACGGTTATCTCAACCGCAACAACGTCGATCCCACGGCTGGGCTGCGCTTCCGCTTCTGAGTGCGTTGTCTCAAAAACGAAATGGCCGGGGAAACCCCCGGCCATGACGCCTCAAATCATAGAACTGCGCCCTAATCCAACGGCTCGACCTTCACGATCCGATGG
>Ga0307476_10000337_pt1 | contig 39629 bp, 25 predicted proteins | sample atmos_gasesECM2C_2_FD_203314 | JGI IMG/M metagenome (GOLD analysis project Ga0307476, IMG submission 203314) | Hardwood forest soil microbial communities from Morgan-Monroe State Forest, Indiana, United States - atmos_gasesECM2C_05 | ecosystem: Environmental > Terrestrial > Soil > Temperate... | reverse complement strand
CGACGATGAGAATCAACCAGAGCATGGGCAAGTTCACTTTCTTCTAACATGCTTCTGCTGAATCTCAGCCTGCTAATCGACGTGACTTTTTCAACACCCACGACTATTCACATCAACCGGCGTTACCGGATTTCGTTCTCGAAAAAGTGCCCACGGTCGATCTAGTCGCTAGCGATAAGGAAAGCAGCGCGTCGGCGGAGCGCTTTTTGAAGAATCCGTATTCGCGCTATCAGCCTCGCTTCGACCATCCCTTTTTTCAGCAGGCCTTCAAGGATCTGATTGGGCTGTTGGCAGCGGAGTTCAACGGAAGTCCTAACCTTGAGTTCATCGATACCTTTATGTATGGGTTTTGGGGCGAAGGTCACACGTGGCCTTTCGGCAACAATCCTTTCCCCGATTACCAGACCGCGGAGCGTACCTGGATCAACATGCTCGAAGTGCAACTCGAGCACTTTACGAAGACTCCTTTGATGACCAACACCCAACCGGATTACAGCCGAGTCGGCAACTCGGAACTCCTCGACCGCACGGTTCGCAGCAATAACTGGATTCGTAGTGACACCATCTTCATCGAGAATGAGCAGATTGAAGCCCTCAGCAACCGGCCGCCTTGGATCGCTGCGGTGCTTGAACAACCGCTCCCCGGGAAAGCTCCAGACCCTCTCGCAGTAGAAGAAGGGATATCAGCCTCCGACAACTTGATCGCTCATGTAATGGATGTAGGCGCGAATTATTGGTCGCTTTGGAACTTTCACCAGATCAGCGCCAAGAATCTTAAGAGTTATTACCAGGCGTCGCCGACGTGGTTCGACCGAATCAATCGTCGAATCGGGTATCGCGTGAGGCCGTCGATGATCTGGAGCTACGAAGACAATGGCTACCTCGGCTTGATTATCGGCTTTGCGAACGACGGCATTGCGGGCGTTCCGGGCGTGCTGCGGGTGACTGTGCAGAACGAGAACGGGAAAGCGCTCAAGAGCGGTTGCTTGGATGCCGGTTATCCGTTGCCCGGCAAGATAAGGCAGGCCCAGTTTGTGTTGCCGCGAGGAACCAAGTGGCAGGGATTGCGGCTGAAGACGGAGATAGACGTGAAGGGTATGCGCTACCCGGTACGGTGGGCGTGCCACCAAGAGCTGAATGACGATGGCTCACTGACTCTGCGTTCCAACCTCCATCACACTGTTTAGCGAAAGCGTTGGCCTAGTGGTTGGCGGACCGTATCTCCGTATTAGCAACCCTCAACGACCTTACCTTCCGATGCAACATGCCCGTCCTTCCCCTCTTCTTCATCGCCGATTCCTGTTCCAGCAATTAACCTGGTCTTGCCACAGTTCCGGTCTACTAGACGAATGTTTTTCTAGTTAGGAACTATCCGTAACCTAAACTATTCTCTAACTACTAGAAGCGGCTTGCCATCTATATGTGGGAGGCGCTGCCAGGGATACCTTGATTCAGGATATTGGTTACGGGACTTAGGTTACTTGGTAAGAATCCTCGTTTTGCGGCGGTTGTCATCATGGACTGTTGGTGTCCCAAACTGATCGCATTACGTTCAACGTATTTTCCTTGACTGTGGCTCACCCCAGTATTTCTAATCTTCCGCTATAACCGCTGTCTCTGAGGCGGCACGAATCGTCTCCCGAGGGGATCCGATGTCTCGCACGCGAAAGTTTGCTGTGCTGTTTGTTTGGCTGTTCGCTAGAACGGTCGCGTTTGCTCAAGGTGGCGCAACCGGCGCCATCGGCGGCGTAGTGCAGGACGCATCTGGCGCTGTAATAGCGAACGCAAAGGTGAGCGTTGCGAACGAAGCAACCGGTGAGGTGGTGCGCCAGGTGGCGACGGACGTATCCGGGTTGTTTACCGCCACGCTGCTGCCTGTGGGCGTCTACACGGTGGAAGTGAGCGCTACAGGTTTTCCCACCACCAAGTTTCCCGGCATCGTGGTGCGCATTACGGAAACTACACGCATGACTGCGGTTGTGAAAGTGAGTTCGGTAAAGCAAGTTGTGGAGGTGCAATCCCAAGTGGAACAGGTGAACACCACGGATGCCACCACGGGACAATCGCTGGGTGCGCAGACGATTACCGATCTTCCACTGGCTACGCGAAACTTTCAGCAGTTGCTGACGCTCTCCACGGGCGCTTCGGCCGATTTGAACGGCGCTGCGCAGCTCGGCCGCGGCAACGTCTTCATCCACGTCAACGGCGGAAGAGAGGATAACAACAATTATTTGATCGATGGCATCACGGTGGCCGACTACGCATTCGGAGAGTTGACCTACACGCCGTTGCCCAGCCCGGATGCGATTGAGGAATTTAAAGTCAGCACCAGCCTTTACGATGCAACCCAGGGGCGCAACGGAGGCGGCAACATCAATGCCACCCTGAAAAGCGGCAGCGCAAAATTTCACGGCGATCTGTGGGAGTACTTCCGCAACACCTCGTTGGACGCCAACGACTATTTTCTCGGCAAGGTCGTGGTCAAGCAGAACATCTTCGGTGGCGATGTTGGCGGTCCGATCGGCCCCGGAGCCAAGCTTGGTTATTTCTACTTTAACCTCCAGGGTACGCGGCAGCGTAGCGGCGATTCGGCGGGAACGTTCATCAATACGGCGATTCCTTATATTTCGCTGGCGGACCGGCAGTCGATGACGCAGATGGAAGCCGATTGCGGAGTGCCGAGCGTCGACTCTGTGGCGTTCAAATTGCTGAACTTTCAGAGCAATCAATTCGGCGCGGGAGCTGGTGGGTACTTGTACCCGCTGCCCACGAATGTACCCTCAACCACGCCGTGCCTCACCCCGGTGCCCTTCGTGCTCACCGATCCAGGAAAATTCTCGGACAACCAGTTCACGGCAAACTGGGATCGCGAATTTCGCGATGGAAAGGACCGCCTTTCCGAACGCTTCTTTTGGTCCAATTCCGATACGTTCGAGCCTTTCGGCGCCGATTCTTTTGGGATTCAGACCGGAGGCCTGCCCGGTACAAACAACTTAAATTTTCCGCTGGACATTCCTCTGCACAGCCGCTTCGGCAGCATCACGGAAACCCATGTTTTCAGCAACAGCCTGATCAACGAATTCCGTTTCGGCGTCAACATCATCAGCGACAAACTAAACAACGAAGCTCCCGTCACTGGAGCGCAAATCGGCATTAACTTGCCGACCGCCACCGGAGTAAATGGCCAAGCAGGCGATCCCAACATGTACCGGCTTCAGTTCGGCACGTTTGGATTTGGGCCCTACACCACGCAACTGCAATCCGCTCTCTCCGACAACTACACCGTGCTCGACACTGTGAGTTTGACTCACGGCGCGCACCAACTCCGCTTTGGTGAGGAGATTGACCGCGTATCCATGCGCCGCAACTTGCCCATTGCCGACAACGGACTGTTGGTGTTTGTTTCTAATGCGCTTGGTTTGGGTTCGGACTTCCAGACTTTCTTACAGGGAGATCCGCTCGTAGGCGAGGGTGGTGGCGGCTTGGGCAACCACGAATATCGCATCCCCGGCTATGCCTGGTTCGCGCAGGACGACTTTCGAGCGACAAAAACGCTTACTCTCAATCTCGGTTTCAGAAACGAGTTTCTCGGCGCGCCTTACGACAAGCTTTGCCATACCGGCAACACGGATCCGACGCTGGCGAATACGACCGGGCAGCCTTATCTGTATCCCAAGTGCATCAGCAAGTTCGGTCTATCCGGAATCACCGGCACTCTCAATCAGGCCGCGCTGGGCAACGAATACGCCACGGTGTGGGAGCCGCGCATCGGTTTTGCTTATGATGTCGCCGGTCGTCACACGACTTCGATTCGCGGCGGCTATGGTATCTACAGTGTGCGCGAGGACCTGGGGGCGGTCGATAACCTCGCCATCACACCGCCTACTTTTCCGTTTCTTGTCGGTTTCGCGCCTGGACCGGGCAGCCTGGCAAACCTGTTCGCGCATAGCCCTGCCTTCCCCAATGGCATTCCGGCGCTCGGCGCGAACCCAACCCAGACGTATGTGCCAACGGCCTCGATTCTGCAAGGATTCGCGACTCCTTGTTCGTTTCCCACCCCGCAGGCATGTTCTCCGGCTTTCAGCGGGAATGTGAATAGCTTGATTGAGTTGACAGTACCGCTGCATTGGGTAGTGGGCACCACTCAGCAATGGAACTTTACGATTCAACGTGAGCTCGGGGCGGACTGGTTCATGGAACTCGGCTATGTGGGAACCAAAGGCAGCCGTCTGCGTTCGACTTACGATCCCGATCAGGCCACACTTGCCACACCGCAGAATCCAGTGACCATCTCGGGGCCAGGCTGTGCCAACCTTCAGGCCAGCAGATTGTCGTGTTCGATCGTGGATTCGACGGTGGAAAACGCCAACGCCCGCGCGCCTTTTCTTGGAATCGCCCCGGTCGATTTCGAGGATTTTGCTCCCAACTCCGACTCGCACTACAACGCGCTGCAGGCTACGGTGGCACATCGGTTTGGTAAGGGTCTGTACTTTCAGAGCGCGTATACCTGGTCGAAGTCGATCGATGACGTCTCGACTGCTTCCGTGGCATTTCTTACCCGGTTCAACAATCAGGACAGCGGAGCCGCGTCGCGCGGACTCTCTGACTTTGACCGGAGGCAGCGTTTCGTGACCAGTGCTGTGTACCAACTGCCATTCTTTGCCGGCGCCAACACTTTGACCAGGACAACACTAGGAGGCTGGGAAGCCAGCGGTGTAATGATTCTGCAATCGGGGGCGCCTTTCTCGGTTGTTGATCCAGCAGGAGGAACGGCTTACGATCTGGCTAGCCCGGCGGCGACGGCTACTTTCAATCCGGGATACGATTGCGCAACTGCGCCCCGCCGCGGCAGCCCGCAAGCGCGGCTTGGAAACTGGGTGAATCCGGCGGCATACCAGCCTGACCCGCTGGCGACACTTTCCGATGGTACAAGCAGCGATGCGACGCTCTATGGGAACACGCCGCGAAACTGCATCATCGGACCGCCGCAAAAGAACGTGGACCTCACTCTCGGAAAGACCTTCAAGCTGGGTGAGCGCCAATCTGTGCGATTCCGCACCGACTTCTTCAACCTATTCAATCATCCATCATTCGCCATTCCGGCGGCCACCTCGGTCTCATTGCTTGGCGGCGGATCAGCGCCGATTACCTCGACGGTCGGCACGCCACGGCTGATTCAGTTCTCGTTGAAGTACTCGTTCTGATATGTTGCGGATAGACGAGGCAAATGGCATGAAGCTGAATCGCGGTGTTTTAGCGCTGCTGGGCGTGGTGCTCGCGGTCGCGCTGCAGGCGCAATCTCAAAACGTTGTTCACTACACCACGACCATCGACAACGTAAAGTATCTTTTCGCTACGGCGGAACCGGTGGCGCGGCTCAAGTCTGGCGACATTCTGGATACCAACACGCTCGACTGCTTTGGTAACGCGCTGAAGAAACCCGGAGATACCGTCAGCATGGCGAAGGGCGACAATCCCCTGGCGGGACCCTTTTTTGTCGAAAGCGCGGAGCCGGGCGATACCTTGGCGGTAAAGATTCTCGATCTGCAGGTGGACGGCGACACGGGAGTGGGTGCGTTCGCTCCGGGATTCGGTGCCATCAACGAGACCAACTACACACCCATGCTGCACGCGCCACTGCCAGAACGCGTGTGGTTTTATCACATCGACCACGCCGGCAACACAGCACTGTTCAAGGCTCTCGACACAGATTTTTCGGTGAAGATTCCAATGCATCCTTTCTTTGGTTGCATCGGTGTCGCGCCGGCGGAAGGCGAGGCACGCAGTTCGGTGGTGCCGGCAGAATTCGGCGGCAATATGGATTCTCCGGAAGCCAGCGTGGGCAACACCGTTTATTTTCCGGTGAACGTAAAGGGTGGACTGCTCTATCTAGGCGACGGCCACGCAGCGATGGGCGATGGAGAGATTGCGGGTACGGCAATCGAAGTTCCATTGAAAACGCGAGTTCAGTTAAGCGTGATCAAAGGGCGCACCATCAGCTGGCCGCAGTTCGAGAACGACGATGCCATCATGGCGGTGGGCGCTTACCGTCCGCTGGATGACGCGCTGCGCATTGCTTTCACAGAGTTGGTGCACTGGATTCACAAAGACTACGGTTTGTCCGAACTCGACGCTTATGAACTGCTGTCGAAGGTGGCGAGAATCCATCTTAACGAGATGGTGGATCCGAATTACGTGGTAGTTGCTTCCGTGGAGAAGAAATATCTGCCTGCGAAGAGGAAGTGATGCGTGAAATAACTCGATGGAAATCTTTGGCGATTTGCGGCGTGACCCTCATCAATGCCGATGTATCCCTCGTTAATTAATCCACAGGCTCAATGATGCGAGATTGAGCGCAAATCTATTTATGCGGACGAAGCCTCGTCTCGGTGGCGTGTTCGGCTTTCGTAACAACTTTTTCTCAACCATCCTCTTTGCTTGACACCATTTCCGGGCTGAAGCTAGTCTTTGGTTCGTATGAGTCTCGGTCTTCAACTGTCCTCGAGTAACCCGTAGCCGCTGAGGTTTTTCAAACCGGAGTTAGTGTCTCTTCACCCGAGAGTTCTTCATCCGGTAGGATGTTCCCATGGCCAGCGCCCCCGCGGTTCGCGATAGCAAAGATGGCTTCCGAGAGGAACGAGCCGAACTGCAGGCCGTCTTATCTTCTTCTTTGTTTCGGCGCGCTCCGAAACTATCGAAGATCCTTGCCTATATTTGCGAGAAATACTTTAACGGGAAAGGAGCCAGCCTTAAGGAATATAGTATTGCCGTCGATGCTCTCGGTCGCGCTCCCGGTTTTGACCCACAGGCGGACGCCATTGTCCGGGTTGACCTGCATCTATTGCGCAAGCGCTTGGAACTTTATTATGCCGATGATGGCAAGTATCGCCACCTTCGCATTGTGTTGCCGCTGGGACATTACGTGCCGGAATTTATTCCCAATCATGCGCCCGTCGCTGAAAACGTGCGTATCCCCCCTAAGGCGGTGCTTTCCACTCCGAACGTTGCGCACTCCCCACTGCCTCCCTTGGAGGAATTCTCACGCATCGCGCAGGACGTGCCGCCGCTGGCGCTTGCTCCAAAATTCAAGAAGCGGAAACTGATTTTCTCAAGGCCAGTCGTTTTGCGACGAGTTGAAATGTGGGCGCGTCGTCGCAATATCTTCTTGACGGCGATTTGTTGCATCTTCCTCGGAGTGGCGAGTGGAGTGGCCGGCACAGTCGTGCTTTATCGGCACTTATTTAGCGGTGTGTGGGTATTCTCAAACGCGCCAACGCCCGTGAGACTTGCGAGTGCCGAGATCCTGCAGCACTTCTCAATCGGAGGCGCCCCAGATTTCGAAAATCGAGCCATTCGCATCCACTGCGGTTCCACCCAGGACTATGTTGATTCCGCTGGGTTCCGCTGGAGCAGCGACCGTTTCTATTCAGGGGGGAATACCTTTCAGCACGATGTCGTCCCGATTGCCCGCTCGGCAGATCCGGCTCTCTACTCAACCGGTCGAACGGGTACTTTTCACTACGACGTTCCAGTCTTTTCGGGAGCTTATGAAGTCCGCCTCCTATTTGCCGAAACTACACAAGACATAGAGGAGGGAATGCGAGAGACGTTATTCATCGTCGGATCTGGCACTCCCAATATCATAGACGTGGTCGCCGATGCGAATGGGGCGAGGACTGCGACCACAAAAATTTATTCCAATGTACGTCCCGGCGCGGACCGGAAGATTCATGTCAGTTTCCGGTCCACAGCCGGATTCTTGAATGCTATCGAAATTCTTCCCGAAACGAACGGCAAGCCCGGTCCGATTCGCATCTCCACCCTACCGCACATGTTTGTCGATCTGGCGGGAAGACATTGGCTTCCGGATCGCTATTTTCGTGGAGGCAGGAATATTGACCATGTATTCGCAGAGGACCGAATGGATCCGCTGCTTTTTTCGCGCGAGCGGTTCGGTAACTTCAGTTACTCGATTCCAGTAGCCCAAGGTTACTCGTATCGACTTACGCTCTATATGGCGGAGCGATATTGGGGGCCTCAGAATTCCGGCAACGGGGGTGTGGGCAGCCGCATTTTTGATGTCCGTTGCGACAATCTCGAATTGTTACGCAATTTCGATCTTCTCGAAGCCTCCCATGATTCCCCAGTCGTGGCAGCCCGTTTTCGACACCTTCATCCTGATTCCACTGGAAAGCTCAACCTTGAGTTCCTTCCTGTTGTCAACTATGCCGTATTGAATGCTTTGGAAGTGGAAGCGGAATGACTTAGCGCGCGGTTTCCAATGTCATAGGTCTCCGCTTAACGTTAAATTAACTCTATCCTCGCTGCTCAGCTTAAATCACACCATCGCTGCCCTCCCGCGAATCCGATTTGACTCATTTGGTGTTTCGATCAAGGTTAACTTAGCTCCCTTTAACTTCTCGTCCTCGATCCTATCTTGATATACAAAATCGATTTGGTACATTGCCTTTACATGGGACATCAAGGAGACTCCGCATGCAACCTCATATCACTACTCAAAAAGCGATTTGCCTAGCGTCCACCTTCATCTTTCTTCTTTTTGTCTCGTTGCCGTTCGCCGTTGCTCAAGGAACTGGTTATTGGCACACCTCGGGCAATCAAATCCTTGACTCCAACAATCAAACTGTGCACATGGCAGGCGTTAACTGGTATGGATTCGAAACCACAGACGAGATCGCTCATGGACTCTGGGCGCAGGACTATCACACTATCCTAAGCGAGATTAAGAGTAATGGTTACAACGTAATCCGCATACCGTTCTCCAACCAGATGGTCGAAACACCAGCCGTCCCAACCAATTACAGTACTAACAACGGCCAAGCTATCAATACTGATTTAGTCGGTCTCAACGCGCTTCAGGTGCTGGACAAAATCATTACCGCCGCCGGTGCCGACGGGCTGCGCGTAATTTTGGATAACCATCGCTCCGAAGCGGGGAACAGTAATGAGGCGAACGGCCTTTGGTACACGAGTTCTTATCCCGAGACGGCATGGATCAACGACTGGAAGACTTTAGCGACCCGTTATCAAGACTTCACCGATGCCAGCGGCAACCCAACCGTCATCGGTATGGACCTGCGCAACGAACCTCACCTCATGGCAAACGGGGGGAGCAGCGGGGCGTGCTGGACCGGAGACACAAGCACAAGCGGCTGTCCCACCACAAATACTGCGCAGAATTGGCCTGCTGCAGCAACGCGTGCCGCTAATGCAATCCAAGCGATCAATCCAAATCTGCTTATCTTTGTCGAAGGCAACGACTGCTATAGCGGCGATTGCGGATGGCAAGGTGGAAATCTGGAAGGCGTGGCGTCGAATCCCATCACTTTGAGCACGGCCAATCACTTGGTTTATTCCGCTCACGACTATGGCCCGAACCTTTTTGCCCAAAGCTGGTTCAATAGCAGCACAACGTTCGCGAGCCTGGAAACGATATGGAATAAGTTCTGGGGATACATCAGCAGCGGGAACACGGCGCCAGTGTGGATCGGAGAGTTCGGAACGGATAACACTAACTCCGACATTGAAAACACAGCTGCGGGGAGTCAAGGTCAATGGTTCGAAAGCCTCGTCACATTCTTTCAGGACAATCCAAAACTAAGTTGGACTTACTGGGCTCTGAATGGAGAAGACACTTATGCGCTTCTCAACAATAGTTATAACGGTATCGCGAACACCACCAAGCAGAATTTGCTTGCCACGATCCAGTTCCCACTCGGCGGTGGGGGCGGGACCGCGGACTTCTCATTGTCGGCGAGTCCGGCTACTCTCACGGTGAATCAAGGTGCAAGCGGGACCAGTACCATCACCATCACGCGTATTAATAGCTTTGCCGGAGCCGTCTCGTTCACAGCAAGTGACCTGCCCAGTGGCGTGACAGCAAGCTTCAATCCAACGACCACGACTACGACTGGAGCCAGCAGCGTACTCACGCTCTCGGCATCCGGCACGGCGACTGTAGCTTCAGCGACCGTGACGGTGACCGGCACTAGCGGTTCACTCACCCACACTGCGACCATCGCACTTACCGTCGCTTCAACCGGCACTGCGAACTTCTCTTTATCGGCAAGTTCCACAAGCCTGACTGTCAATCAGGGCGCGAGCGGCACGAGCACGATATCCATCACACGTGTTAACGGCTTTGCTGGAGCTGTGTCGTTCACCGCGAGCGGCCTGCCTAGCGGCGTAACTGCAAGCTTCAACCCAGTGACCACGACTACGACGGGAACCAGCAGCGTGCTCACGCTCACGGCATCGAGCACGGCGACTGTAGGCTCCGTAACGGTGACGGTAACCGGCACAAGCGGCAGCCTCTCGCACACTGTCTCCATCGCTCTTACTGTAGCTACGACGAGCGGTACCGGAGGCGTGACTCTCACTCCGGTGGTGGCGCAGAACACTCCTTACTACAACGAAGAGGACCTGAAGTTGACCAACACCGCATCGTTGACGGCATTGTCGGTGACGATTGTTGTGCAGCGAACCACAGGAGTGAGCTTTAGCGGTCAATACAACACCATCGGCGGACAGATTACACAGGCCAATAGCAGCACCAGCTCGACGATAACTTTCACCTTCAACCTCAATTCCGGACAAACGCTATCGCCGGGAACGAACTATCTGTTTGCAGCCCAGACCAGCGGCAATGGGACTTTGCATCCAGTTGCTGGAGACACTTACTCCGTAACTTACACTACGGGCGGACAGAGCTTCACCCAAACCGGAAACTTCTAATCAATTCCAGTCGGCAACGGCGGCTTGTCCGCCCTTGCTCATGCACTTCCACGAGTCATTGTTCCAGAAGGAGAAACCAGATGGGTGAGCATACACATTCGTCACTGAGTCGAGTAGTTGCCTTCGCGGTAATTTGTCTCACGATGGTTGCGCCGCGCGCCTTTGCGCAACATGTCACCAATCCCTACGCAGGGGCCAGTCAATATTTGAATCCCGACTACACGTCCGAGGTCAACACCGCTATCGCAGCACAAGCTGCTGGCTCAACTCTTGCCAAGCAGATGGCTGTCGTCGAAACCTACCCTACCGCTGTCTGGTTGGACCACATGGGAGCAATCGCCGGCGGTTCATCGAACAACGGACGAATGGGGCTGCAGCAGCACATTACGGCAGCTCTTGCGCAGCAGGCGGCATCGGGTTCTTCACAACCTATTGTGTTTACGCTCGTGGTCTACGATCTGCCAGACCGGGACTGCGCGGCGCTGGCGTCGAATGGAGAAATTAGCATCAATCCCAACCCCCCGACCCAGCCGCTGACCGGCATTCAAACCTACGAACAGAATTTCATCACACCGATTTTCAACATTCTTCAGCCTTTTGCGAGTAACTCGAAGATTCGGTTCGTGCTGATTATTGAAGATGATTCGCTTCCGAATTTGATTACCAACACGGGCGAGTCTCCGAACCCGGCGATTGCCAATTGCGTTGCGGCTAATGGTGGCGTCACGGGCAGCCCATCGCTTACTGGTATGTATGTGCAGGCCATTCAATACGCGCTGAATACATTCCATGCCTTGCCGAACGTTTACCAGTACCTAGATGTAGGGCATCACGGCTGGCTTGGCTGGCCTAACAACTTCAACTCTGCCATCCCTTTCTTGACCTCCGTTGTTCAGGGAACAACGACGGGCTTGGCCAGCATCGATGGCTTTATCACCAACACGGCCAATTACGGCCCGACCAAAGAGCCGTACATGACCGCGACCGAAGCCGTGGGCGGCAGCCAAGTCTACCAGTCAACCTTCTACCAATTTGATCCTTACATCGACGAAGAAGACTACGCCGCAGGCATGGATGCAGCTTTTGTCGCCGCGGGATTTCCCTCCACGCTGGGCTTCCTCATCGATACCTCGCGCAACGGCTGGGGAGGTCCGAACCGGCCGACTGGTCCCAGCAGCAGCACCGACCTCAATACGTTCGTGAACGCAACCAAGATCGACGAACGCGATGACATGGGGCAGTGGTGCAACCAGCAAAATTCCGGCTTGGGGGTGCCCCCAACCGTGAACCCAGGTGGGTTCGCGAATCTTTCCGCCTATGTCTGGATTAAGCCACCCGGGGAATCTGACGGCAACTATCCCGGCAGCGTCTATAACGGTGTGACTTCAACCACTGGCGATCTGAATTGCGATCCCGCGCACGATAATGCGCTCGCCAATAATATGCCGACTGATGCGTTGCCAAACTCGCCCTCAGCCGGAACCTTCTGGACCGCTGAATTCACCATGCTTGTCCAGAATGCCTTTCCTGTCGTGCCCTCGAGTACTGCACCTGGATTCAGCATTACGGCCTCAGGCGCAACGGTTGAACAGGGGACCAGCGCCGCAAGCAGTGTGACCGTTAACTCAATCAACGGTTTTAACGGAGTTATCGCGCTGAGTGTAAGTGGACTGCCGGCCGGAGTTACCGCTGTCTTCAACCCAACTTCAGTCACCGGCTCATCCGGTAGCACGCTTACGTTTACAGCTTCGAACACCGCGACTGTCGGTGCAGCAACCGTAACGGTGACCGGAACCAGCGGCTCGACAACTGCGTCAACCACGCTGACCCTCAATGTGACCGCAGAACCAAACTTTACCATTTCAGCTTCCCCCACATCAGTGACCGTGCCGCCGGGAACTAGCGTGTCGAGCACGATCAGCATCGGATATGTCGGCGGACTTACTGGCAGTGTTTCTGTTAGCGCCAGCAACCTGCCTTCCGGCGTACAAGCGAACTTTAGCCCATCCTCAGTCAACAGCAGCGGAACTGTTTCCGTGAGTTTCTTTGCTCAGACGGGTACCGCCGCTGGCACAACAAATGTCACCATCACTGGAACCGATGGGTCAATTAGCCACACGACAACCATTGCTGTCACCATCCCGCGAGTTGCTGGATTCACGCTAGCGGCGTCGCCCTCGTCGTTGTCGATCACGCAAGGCAGTAGCGGAACCAGCACGATCAGCGTAACGGACACGGGCGGATTCACAGGGAGCGTAACTCTTGCCGCGTCGGGCTTGCCGAGCGGAGTTACCGCTTCGTTTGGCACCAATCCAACTACCAGCACTAGCATACTCACCCTGACTGCGAGCAGCACAGCCACAACGGGCGCATTCACCGTGACTGTGACGGGAACTTCCGGCTCGCTGACTGCCACCACCACGATTGCGCTCGCCGTCAACACCAGAACAACCCCGGGCTTTACGCTGACGTCGTCGCCCTCGTCTCTGTCGATCACTCAAGGCAGCAGCGGAAGCAGTACGATCAGCGTAACGGATGTGGGTGGATTCACCGGTAGCGTAACACTCGCCGCGTCGGGTTTGCCCAGCGGAGTTACTGCTTCGTTCGGCACAAACCCAACTACCGGTAGCGGCGTGCTGACTTTGACCGCGAGCAGCACGGCCACCACCGGATCCTCGACTGTCACAATTACTGGGACGTCGGGGACGTTGTCTGCCACTACAACCATCGCTCTCACTGTCAACATCAAGGCAACGCCGGGCTTTACGCTGGCGTCGTCTCCGTCGTCGCTGTCGATCAATCAAGGCAGTAGCGGAACCAGTACGATCAGCGTAACGGATGTGGGTGGATTCACCGGTAGCGTCACACTTGCCGCGTCCGGCCTGCCCAGCGGAGTTACCGCTTCGTTCGGCACCGACCCAACTGCCGGCAGCAGCGTGCTGACCCTGACTGCGAGCAACACGGCCATAACTGGATCCTCCACCGTCACAATAACTGGAACGTCGGGCACATTGTCTACAACCACAACCATTACTCTAACCGTCGGCACCGGGACGAGCGGATTCGCCTGCCACATTAACTACACGATCACCAATCAGTGGCCGGGCGGCTTCGGTGCGGCCATCACCATCAACAACACTGGCACGACTTCCATTTCAAATTGGACTCTGACCTGGGCCTTCGCCAACGGGCAGACCGTAACCCAGATCTGGAATGGCAGCGAAACACAGAGCGGAGTGAACGTGACGGTGACCAACCTGAGCTACAACGGCACCATTCCCGCAGGAGGTAACTACAACGGTATGGGCTTCAACGGCTCTTGGAACAATACGACCAATGCCGTACCCACGTTGTTTGCGGTGAATGGAACGGTCTGCAAGTAGACCGGAAGGGAACCAGGTTATAGAACTCGGACACGCGTGAAGCATAACCGCCTCACACGTGATTCTTGGATTTCTCAAATCTAATTCTTGCAAAGTAGGAGGCCTATCATGGGATACAAGCTTGCCTTCGTAATGCTATTGGTGTTCTTGACGTCCGCCGTCGCGGCGACCGCGCAGTCCACCGCGATTGTCAACTTTGGAACAACCTTCCAGACCATACGAGGGTTTGGCGGTGCCACCGCATGGATGCCCGCGCTCACCAGCACTCAGGCGAATACTCTGTTCGGGAACGAAGCCAACCAGCTTGGCCTTACTATCTTGCGTTCGCGCATCGATCCCAGCTCCACCACCGGAGGTGCCTCAAACTGGGGCACGGAGTTGACCAACGCTCAGGAAGCGACGGCTCTGGGAGCCATCGCCATCGCGACTCCCTGGACCCCTCCTGCGGTGTGGAAGAGCAGTAATAGCACCGTCGAAGGCTCGCTGCTCACGGCCGACTATGCTAACTTTGCCAATTATCTGGAGAGCTTCGTCACTTTCTTCAAGAACAACGGCGTCAACTTGTATGCCATCTCGATGCGACTGGACGGGCGCCCAGATGGATACGTGGGTAGCCAATAACTCGTCCGTACTTACCACGAAACTTATGATGCCGGAGTCAGAGAGCTTCACCACGAGTTACTCCGATCCGGCGCTCGACGACGCCAACGCCGTCGGACATATCGGAATCATTGCCGGCCATATCTATGGAGTCGCACCATCTTAATTACGCTAACGCGGAAAGCAAGGGCAAGGAAGTGTGGATGACTGAGCACTACTTGAGCCCATCTGGATCGCAGCCGGCGATTGGCGATGCACTCGCCGCTGCTGAGGAAATCCATAGCTCCATGACCACGGCACAATACAACGCTTATGTTTGGTGGTGGATCGCCGATTGGAACCCCGGCGCCGGCGTCACGAACTACGGACTGATCGACACGAGCAGCAATCCGACTTACTACGGCTACGCGCTTGCGCAGTTCTCCAAGTTTGTGCGTCCGGGATATCTGCTGGCCTCGGCAACGGCAAATCCAAATTCCAACATTTTCGTTTCGGCGTACAAAGGCAGTTCGAATTCTGTGATCGTCGCCATCAATTCCGGTGGTTCCTCCGTCAACCAGCCTTTCAGCATTGAGGGCGAGACGGTCACAGCGGTCACTCCTTATCAAACCACCTCTTCTGAACACGTCGCGCAGTTGAGCAACGTTACTGTTTCCGGCGATGCTTTTACATACGCCCTGCCTGCACAGAGCATCACGACATTCGTCACGACCACCGGCAGCGGAGGGTCGTGTACAACCGCTCCTTCCGCCCCAGGCAGCGCGACCGCAACCGATGCATCCTCAAGCAGCATTAACGTCAGTTGGAGTGCGGTGACTCCGCCCGCAAACTGCACTGTCACTTATAGCGTATTCCGCAGCACGACGAGCGGGTTCACGCCTTCGTCGAGCAACCAGATCGCCAGCGGTCTAAGCGCAACCAATTATTCCGACACCGGCCTTGCAGCTTCGACGACTTACTACTACAAAATCGAAGCAGTCGACGGAGCGGGCGCTTCGTCTCCTTCGGCTCAAGCCAGCGCGACCACGAGCGGCGGAACCAGCGGCTTTGCCTGCCACGTCGTCTACACCATTACCAACCAATGGCAGGGAGGCTTCTCCGCATCGACCAATATCGAGAATACGGGATCGACAAACATCTCGAGCTGGACTCTAACCTGGACCTTCGCTAATGGACAAACCATCACTCAATTGTGGAACGGCAGCGAAACCCAGAGCGGCGCGAATGTGACGGTCAATAATTTGAGCTACAACGGGAGCATTCCGACGGGAGGAAGTTACAACGGGATGGGCTTTAATGGCTCGTGGAATAACTCGACTAACTCCGTACCAACATCATTTGCAGTTAACGGGACGACCTGTCATTAAGCAGGCGGAAGCGAACTTGCAAAACTCAGCACGCGTGAGGCAAAAAGCTTCTCACGCGTGCTTATTATTGGAAGCGTCTGGCGGTGGCCAAGAATGAGTTCATTCACGCTTGCGGAAGCGCCCAGGCGAACATGACACCGCCGCTGCTGGTCAGTACATATTGGCGGCCGTCGAGTTCGTAGGTGATGGGAGAACTAACGATGCGCGAGCCCGAGCCTGCGTGCCACAGCGTTTTACCGTCGCTCGAATTGAGCGCTAGAAAGTTTCCCATCGCATCGCCGGTAAAGGTGAGGCCTGAGTCCGTGGTTAGCACTCCCGCGCCTGCCACTCCCGGTCCAAGTTCATGCGTCCAGCGGATCTTTCCGGTTTGATAATCGATGGCCTCGAGTAAGCCCTTACCCCAAACGCCGTAATCCGCGCCGGCCCAGCCGTAGAGACCGTCGGCTGGCTTCGCAAAATAAATGCTGAAGCTGGGGTGGGCGTCGACGATGAACAATCCGTTCTTGCTGTCGAAGCTGGGCGAACGGTAATTGGTCATGCCAGCTTCGTCGGGTGCAATCAGGCGCCCATCCGGAGCCGGTTCTTTGGCGGGATTGGGAATGGGACGACCCTGCGCGTCGACTCCGAGCGACCAGTTCACAGGCCCGTACGGCGCGGTCAAAAGATTCTTCCCGTTCGTGCGGTCGAGAACGAAGAAGTATCCGTTGCGCGAACTCTGCATTAACATCTTTCGCTTCTCGCCGTGGAAGTCACCATCGACCAGCACAGGTGTCTCGACGCCATCCCAATCGTGCGTGTCGTGTGGCGAGACTTGAAAGGCCCACACGAGCTTTCCTGTCTCCGGATTGAGGGCGACGATGCTGCATGTGTAAAGATCATCGCCCGGCCGCGTCGAGCCCTTCAGAACGGGAGTCGGATTCCCGGTGCCCCAGTAGACGAGATTGAGATCGGGATCATATGTCCCCGTCATCCAAGTCATGCCGCCGGTGGTCTGATTCGGAGTCCCAACGGGAGGAGTTGAATCCCATTGCCATTGTGTCGCGCCCGTTTCCGGATCAACCGAGCGGATGTAGCCGCTCAAATTATCGAAGTCCCCTGAAACACCAATGAGCACATGGTTGCCGACGACGAGCGGCGCCATCGTCGTCCAATAGCCCTTTGTGACGTCCGCAACGGTCACGTTCCAGCGGACCGTTCCGTCTTTGGCCTCGAGAGATACAAGGTGCGCATCGGGAGATAGAAAGAAAAGATGGCCCTTGAACAGAGCCACGCCGCGATGACCAATGTGATCTCCCAGGCTGCGCGGGTAAGTGTAGTGCCATATCTGATGGCCGGATCGTGCATCGACGGCCCAAACATTTTCCGGAACAGTAAAGTACAGAATGCCATCGACCAGCAGCGGTGAAGATTTGACGGATGCGATCTGGTCTGTCTGGAAGGCCCAGGCGAGAGAAAGGCTCTTCACGTTCTGCGGCGTGATTTGAGTGAGAGAGCTGTGGCGCCTGCCAGAATAATCGCCGTGATAGCCGGGCCAACTGTCGGTAGGAGGATGTACAAGCATTTGGGAATCCACGCCTTGCGCCACCATCATGCCGGAAGGCGCCGTCGCGATTAGTGCGCTCACCGTAAAAAGAAATGCAGTCTTCCGAAGATTCATATCGATGAAGGACCTCTCGACCGAGTTGTAAAAACAGAATTTCGACGACTAGCGCAATGTTTGCAAATAGGCCATCAAATTGTGGATATCGGCATCCGTGTACTTGCTGAACAGTTCGATATGAGCATTCACCGACGCATCAACTTTGTACTTCACATCCTGAGTCCGCCAGGATCGATAGACACCCGCAGGATCGAAGAGTCCAACCGTAAACTCATCGAGATATTCCAGAGTGCCAGTAACGCTTTGACCTGAAGCGAGTGTTACTGTGACCTTTGACTCCGCTTTCTTGGGATACAGCATCTGCTCCTCGAGCTGAAGACCCTCAAACCGCGATGCAATGCCAGCAAGATCGCCGATTGGTGAGTGGCATGTTGCGCATCCTCCCGCACCATCGAAATACTTTTTACCAGAGTCCGCGTTGCCGGTTTGGAGATCGGAAGCGTCCACTCCCTTGCGGCCACCCTTCTTCTCGAATGCAATTTTCTGTTGCGTGTGAATAAATGCGACCAGGCTTGCGATTTGCTCGTCAGAGCGGTCGAAAGGCGGCATGCCTTTATCAGTGCGTCCATTGCGTATAACGGGGCCGATCCTGTCGCCATCGACGTCCGCAGTCACCAACTTGGACCGTGTAAGATCCGGGCCACTCTCGCCGCCCCCAGCATTGCGGCCATGACAAAAAGCGCAGTCCTGTCGAAATAAGGCGCTACCACTCTGAACGAGAGCATCCGGATACGATGCGCTCTCATCGGTGTCGTTTTTCTTGACTGCCCCGGGACTCTGCTCTCCGTGAGCCGGCGTTTGCGCGGCACATACACCGACACCCATTAACAAAGTACTTGCTAAGAGAACATTCCAATGCAAGGCCCAACGAAGAAAATTCATTCCGTAAATATTCCTCCGCGTCTCATTGCACCCGTTTCATCGCGCTAAGGCGCAAAATACTTCAAGAATTCACTGCGGCTCTAGTGAGCTTCACCAAGCCGCGGATGCGAAGCAGTGCTGCCCTCCGTCATCCCCAGCGCCCACTTAATCGCTTCAAAATACATCGTGCGGATGTCGGGATCGCTCCACGCCTCTTCGGTGTGGCCCAGCGTCGAATAGAAGATGCGTCCTTTGCCATACATTTTGTCCCACGCCACTGCGAAATCATGGTCCGTTCTGTGGATACGTGGATTGTTGGCATAGTTGAGCTTCGTAGGATCGAGACTGAGCAAGACGTTGACTTTATCGCGTGACCATTCCTTGGGTTGGTAGATTTCGTCATACTTAACGAATGCTTTCGGAAAATGTCTGACCGCGGGAAAGCTCGGATCTTCATTTACGATCGGCGCATTAAACGTTGACCACGGGTGCTGGTCAAACCATCCGCCGATCATCTCGCCATACTCCGGCCACTTGTAATTGGTGTCGAGAGCGGAGTGAACACCCACAAAACCCTTGCCGTCGTTCTTTATGAACGCTGTCATATCTTTCTTTTGGCCATCCTCCAGATCGAGCTCGCCTGTCGTGCTCACAAAAACGAGGGCATCGAAGTAGTCCAAATTCTTAGTATTTCTTCCCAGATCTTTTTTGGTGATGAGCTCGGTATCGGTGCGCAGCGTGGCATCCCAGAGACCGCTGTCGTGGCCCATGTTGTAGATAGCGGCCATCGCATCCGAGACCGAATCATGCTCGTACCCTTTGGTCTGGCCGATCACCAAAACATGTTTGAGATGGATTTGCTTCGCGTGCGGCGGGGCGACCGAAGGATCCACGGCCGGCTGATCCTGGGCGACTGCAAAACCCTCGAGGATCAGCAGCGAGAAAAAGAAGAATAGCGCAACGCGAGTCTGGCGCAAGCGATCTCCTCCGAAGAGATTTCTTTAGTGATACTGCTTCGCAGAGCAATCTGTACGTGCAACTTTGAAGACGTGAGACGCCCTCCATTGCCGCAAATCGTCGGAACGATAACGGTAACATAGGACGCTCGCCGTCGGCGCCCAGGCGCGAACTTATTCGAAGTACGGGAACTCAGCGCTTTCAAGCGTTACGAAATCTTATTGTTTGGGTGGCACGTCCTCCTGCTGCACGATTTCGCCTTCTCCTTCGAAAGGCCAGTTTTTATCGAGCAAGAGTTCCTGCCCACGCGTTTCTCTTGGAACTTTATCGATCTTGAGATTCTCGAAAAAGTGCACGCCTGTTTTTCCTGCCGTCGCAATATCGAAATCGCCGTCACCATCGAGGTCTTCTACAACGAACTGAGTTCCTGCTCCAGCCGTTCCATTGACCGAGATCGGATAGCGTGTGAACTGCCCCGTTTTACGATCGATCTTGTAGTAATACACCACCAACGGATCGTAGGAACCCGGATCGCGACCTGAGTGTCCGCGATAGCGCTTGCCCGCCAGCAATTCAGGAACTCCATCGCCGTCGATATCGGCAAGCTTGAGCGCATGGATCTGCGAGTAGGATTCGTCGATCACGTGCTTCGACCAGTGCCGGTTTGTACCGTCGCCCTGCTGTTCCAGCCAATAAAGGCCGTAGTTGTGTCCCTCGCCATAAATAATGTCCATCTTCCCATCGTTATTTACGTCGTAGCCGATGATGGGAAAGCCGGCGTCACCCAGTTGCCAATCTTCATGCCACTCCCACTTATCGTTGTCGGCGTCGATATTCCTGAACCAACCATAAGGAGTGAGAATGTCGGCTTTGCCGTCGCCATCCACGTCTGCAATGCCAATGCCATGCCCGTCCCGCTCCTTTTCTCCGACATGATGAACCTTCGGCAAAGCGCCCGAGAAATCGATCCACAAAATTCCCGAGTGGTTGTAGTGAGCCAGGACGAGATCCAGTTTGCCATCGCCGTTGATGTCGCCGATCGCCCCGCCTTCCGTGTCATAGCTGTCCGTGATGAAATGGCGCTTCCACATCACTCTGGGTATTTTCGGATTCTCATACCACCACAACCCGTTTTGCATCCATCCCGCCGTCACAACATCGGGCGCGCCATCGTGGTTCACGTCGAATGTCCATTCTCCGCAATCCGAGACGAACTCCCCGAGAATGCCGACGGTACGGTATTGATGCCGCTTCCACTCACCCCCGCTGCGCCCGGGTTCTCATACCAATAAGCGCCACTCACTAGATCCGTCCGTCCGTCACCGTTCATGTCGAGCGTGGTAATGCCCTCGGCGTGATCCGTGCCCAGGCGGTGAACCAGAAACGTGACCTGCGAAGAACTTCCCGGCCCATCCACGGCAGGGTTCTTATGCGCGCTTTGTGAAGCCGGAGCGCAGATACAGATCACAAAGGCAAACACAACGCCAGGAATTGTGAACTTCATATGCTTGAGCACATTGAATCTCCCGCCGCCCTTTCGATCCTGAATGATTCCGGCGCGCTACTTCAAGGAGAATTTTATCCTCGTGAGAAATATTACTGTCGAGATCGTCGATTCAATGCGAATGTTCTCTCGGCCAACTACAATGCTTTACAGGTTCAACTCTCAGGCAGCGATGAGTCAGGCTTTATTCCTTCTAGATTCCAGGCTGATGATACTCACTGGCCGGTGGGCTGCGGCTGAACTATGAGCGATCCGATCTCAATCGAGGTATGCGTCGATTCCGTTGCCTCGGCCATCGCTGCCGAGCGCGGCGGAGGCGCGCGCGTCGAGTTGTGCGGGAATCTGCTCGAAGGGGGCATCACACCCAGCGCGGGAATGATTGAGCTGGTGCGGCAGCAAATCTCCATCGGGCTGCAGGTGATGATTCGGCCGCGAGGAGGCGATTTTTGCTATACGGCGGATGAATTCGAGATTATGCGCCGGGACATCCTTGTTGCCAAGAAATTGGGCGCCGATGGGGTCGTTGCGGGGATCCTTGATATGAAGGGCAACGTAGATATCGAGCGAACGCGCCAGTTAGTCGATCTGGCGCGCCCGCTCAACGTGACTTTCCATCGCGCCATCGACATGTCCGTAGACATTCTCCGCGCGGCGGAAGACGTTTGCCAGACCGGCGCGAATCGGCTTCTGACATCCGGAGGGGAACAAACCGCGTGGCAAGGGGTCGAGACGATTGCACGGCTCGTGAAGGCCGCGCGTGGGCGGATTTCAGTGATCGCCTGCGGCGCTATTGGCCGCGACAACGCGGCGAGCATCGTCGAGCGAACAGGCGTCAAAGAAATTCATGTGGGCTTAGGAAGCCCGTTTGCGAGCCCCATGCTCCATTGCAATCCGCGAGTCTCGATGGGATCGGTCCCTGGCCGTGAATATCAGCGCCGGCAAGTCGTGGAAGAAGACGTTATTAATCTGCGCAGCGCACTCGCTCAATCCTAATTATTTCGATGGGTTGCCCACGGCTGCGCCGGAACCCTCTGCCAACGGGAGCCACACCTGAAAACGCGTGTCCCCCGGTTTCGAAGTGACCTGAATACTTCCCCTGTGCTTTTTCACGATTCTTTGTACTGTGTCGAGACCGAGGCCGGTTCCTTCCCCCACTCCCTTGGTCGTAAAGAAAGGCTCAAAAATATGCGCCTTTATCTCCGGTGAAATCCCCGGGCCGTTGTCGGCAATCTCTACTACGACGCAACCATCCTCGCGATAGGTTCGAATTCGAAGCTCGCCCTTCCCTCCCATGGCGTCAATCGCGTTGTCGATTAGGTTCGTCCAGATCTGATTCAGTTCGCTGCCGAAGGAGTTCACCATGAGCGGAACCTTTTGATAATCGCGCTGAACTGCTACCCCACGCTTGAGCTTGTGGCCCATAATGGTGAGCGTAGTTTCCAGGCCTTTCACGATGTCGACGTTCTGCACCGGCGCCTGGTCCATGTAGGTGTATTCCTTAATCGCGCGCACGAGATCGGAGATTCGCGATGCGCTGCTCTCGATTTCGTTCAACAGATTCGCGATCTCCACCGACGCGGCAATCCTTACCAGAGCGGCGCGTGCTGTGCCCGCATCGACCATAGCGAACAACGACTCCAGCATGTCCGGCTTGACGCTTCTGTGCGCTAGGTCGGCCGCCAGTTGCCACAAATCATTCTGCCCGTGACTTCGCAGCAGCGAGTCAAGTTGCTCTTCCATGTCGCTCATGGTCAGCGGGTCGGGAGGAGTCTCATCCCGTTGGATGAAGAAATTTTCCAGCTTCTCGATCTCCGCTTTTTGCGCCGGCGTAAGATCGCGCCTGCCCAACTCCAGGCTGGCGTTCCTGATCTTCTTAATAGTGTCGCGCAGTTGAGTTGCCGCGCGCTTGGCCGCGGACGCCGGGTTGTTAAGCTCATGCGCCAATCCAGCCGAAAGCTTTCCTAACCCCGCCAGTCGATCTCGCTGCTGTTCGATCCGAGTTGTCTCACGAATCCGGTCGGCCATCAGGCCCACCAGCCGTTGTGTGAGCTCCGGCATTTTTTGCACGAGAACTGGAAACAACGTGGCGGGGAATCGTAGAGCGCGGCTATCCGTTTCGGCCCGCAGGCTCACCTTGAACTGCTTCATCCTGGAAAACGGGAGCAGCCCGGTAACGTCGCCCGGCTCTATGACAAAGGTGATCGCCTCACCGGAGAATTCTCCACGGCCCTGGAGGTGGCCCTCGATCACCACGAACATCGCATCGGCCGGATCACCTTGGCGTATGTACACATCCCCCGCCTTCACGCGAAGCTCCTGCGTTTGGCTGATGAACCACTCGATCTGATCGCTGGGCAGATCTGCGAATATAGGGAAGCGAAGTAATTCCGATTTATCGACCATTTACACCTTGCTTAAATACTGATGAATAAACTGCACCGCGACCGAACCTTCGCCGACTCCCGAAGCCACGCGTTTCACCGAACCATGCCGCACATCGCCGACCGCGAAGAGACCGGGAACATTGGTCTCAAGCAGGTAGGGATCGCGGTCGAGCGTCCATCCCTTGGGACGCTGCCCATCATGCAAGAGATCCGGACCAGTCAGGATGAATCCGCGATCGTCCCGCTCCACCATGCCCGCCAGCCAATCCGTTCGCGGCATCGCTCCAATAAAAATGAACATCGAAGTTGCCGGCACCCGCTCGATCTTATTGGTGTCCGAACACAGCACCGAAATTTCTTCCAAATGGGTTTCGCCGTGAGCCTCGGCCACGCTGCCGCGCGCCCATATCTCGATGTTCGGCGTCTCCTTAATCTGGTCAATCAGGTATTGCGACATGGTGCTGGCAAGAGATTCTCCGCGTACCAAGATCACCACTCGCTTCGCGTAGCGGGCAAAATTCATGGCCGCCTGACCCGCCGAATTCGCTCCGCCCACCACATAAACCGTTTCACCCTTGCAGGACAGCGCCTCAGTAGCCCCGCCGCCATAGTAAATTCCAGCTCCTTGCAACCGGTCGACTCCCTGTGCCTGGAGCCGCCGCCATTGCACGCCGCTTGCAATCATCAACGCGTGGCAGGATAGCTCATTCCCGTCCGCGAGCTTGATGATCCGGTAAGATGCCTCGGTTCTCACTCCGACGGCTTCCTGCGGCGACAGAATTTCCACTCCAAATCGTTGCGCTTGCACCACCGCGCGCCGTGCCAGATCGCCGCCACTCAGCCCCATCGGAAATCCCAGGTAGTTTTCAATCCGCGAACTCATTCCGGCTTGTCCCCCAGGAGCTTCGCGCTCAATCATCACGGTGTGCAGACCTTCTGACGCTCCATAAACGGCGGCCGCGAGACCTGCCGGTCCTCCGCCAACAATCGCCAGATCGTAAAAGTCGGTTTGAGCCCGGGTTCGTAAGCCTACTTTTTGGGCAACGTCCGCCGGAATGCTTTCCAGAAGCTTCGTCCCATCGGGAAAGAGCACCACGGGAAGCTGCGTTGCCTCCGGCCCCAAAGCCTCTACCAGACGCTTGGTTTCAGGATCATTGGCAGAACCCTCGACATCGATCCATTGATAAGGAACATGGTTTCGCGCGAGAAAGTCGCGCAACTCATAGGATCTTGGCGACCAACGTGTGCCCAGCACGCGAATGCCCTCGAACGTGGGGCGATACGAGGCTTGCCAATCGTCCAGCAAGTCATCCAACTGCGGATACAGATGTTCCGTCGGAGGATCCCACGGCTTCAAGAAAAAGTAATTAATATTGGCTTGGTTGATGGCGCTGATCGCGGCGCTGGTATCGGCGTATGCGGTCAGTAATGCCCGCTTTGCTCCAGGGAAGATGCGCATTCCCTCCTGCAGAAACTCCACACCGTCCATGCCGGGCATGCGTTGGTCCGCCAGCAGCAACGCGACATTGTCATTCCGAACTTTCAGTTGCTTCAAGAGATCGAGCGCGCGCGCCGGAGAATCGCTTCCGATCACGCGATATTCGGCGCCGTACTGCGACCGCAGGTCACGTTCAATCGCCCGCAAAACATCGGAGTCGTCATCCACACTCAGCAATATTGGTTTCGCCATGATCGGTCTGTCTGGTGAGTCCTGGTTTTGCTGCCCGCGAACGCTTACGCTTCCGATTTTAGATGTTCGTCGTCCCTGCGGGGTCGCGGTTTATCTCACTGAAGGGGAATTTGGCGTTTTTGCGTATTCTCGGATTTTCAGCTAGGTGCTGGGCTGGGCGGCGTGGCCGCCGCAAGCGTGCACTGATCTCAGTACTCTTTCCTACCTTACCGGTAAAATAAGTTCCGTCTTGTGAATTTCTAGGTAGTCGAGCGGCGCTAATTCGCTTGCATCCGGGAAGCCTTGGATCCGTATTTCGTCTCCCGGACGCAACGCCACGCCGGAGATATGCTGCCAAGTGGACGAATCCGCGTTCGGATCGGTCGCGGGAAGGTGCAAATCCGCAATCCATTCATCGACTAACTGGTCCCCAACAAACACCCGGTACTTCGACGCACCATTGTTTTGGTCGAAGTATTGAACATCGAGGACGTACCAGCCGGACGAGCCAGCAAAACGGACCACAGCGGTGCAGGGTTGTTTTGTATCCGTGCATTGAATCGCTTTTCCGCCCGATGCATCCTCCCACGGATTAACATCCATCGGGGTATAACCTTCGAGTAACATCGATTCCGCTTCGATGCGCTCAGGATGATTTCCAACACGTCCCTTGACGTCGGCAATGCCGGAGATGCGATGAAACCAGTCGTTGATCGCATCTCGCCACACGACGGCATGCCCGGATTGATAAGTAAGTTGCGCGAGAACATCCTGATAACGAGCGTCATCGATAAGACCGCGCAGCGACTTCCACTCCGCGACAAATCGATTGGTCGCCTCGACACCGTCGTAGTGCGAATCATAAATAGTCTGAATTACAGTTTTTCCGGAATGCAGTTTGTACGTGTATGGCACATGATGAAAGAACAAGACCAAAGCGTCCGCCGTGCTGGCAAGCGATTCATGTATCTTCTGAACATCGTTAGAGTATTGACCAACAAATCCCGTGCCCGTGGCGATGCTACGGTCCATGCCGACTCCTTGCGAATCAGCGCGTATCCACTGGCCCCAGCCATTTCTCTCTTGAGACTCCGGGCCCGGACCGTAATGACTGCCCAAGATATTGGTCAGCGTTTGTAATCCTAGAACTCCGGTGTAACTTTCATAAGTTCTCCACGATGCGAGTTGTATTTCGGAAATTGTCCGCACGGCGATAGGATCGTTGCCGAAGGTCATGCGCGTCCATTCCTCGATAATCGACTCCGGAGTTAGATTCGGATTCCACGCAAGTCTTCCGAACCCGTATAGGTTGGCCATTGCCAGATGATTGCCCAACCAGTTCTGATCGAGCCCAACGTTGACGACGCCGACGTACCCACCGATTGGACGATGGAAGCTGGTGCCCGCGACGATTTCTTTTACGGGTGTCGACCGGCCATCTACGCGCATGTCAAAGTCAAGGACTTGCTTCCACAAGGGAACGAGAAAGCAGGTATGCCGCTGTTGCCCGGTGTACTCCTGTGTGATTTGCAATTCCATCGCCGCATTTGTTTTCTGTAGTCCGCCGAACAGAGGCGAGACTGGCTCCCGGACTTGAAAGTCAATCGGTCCGTATTTAATTTGCACAATGACGTTGTCATCAAACTTGCCATCGAGCGGATGAAAGATGTCGTAAGCCGCTTTGGCGCGGTCGTTCTTAAGGTTGGTCCAATCCAGATGGTGGTCATAAACAAATGCACGATAGAAGACGATCCCATGGTGCGGCTTGAGTGAACGCGCAATGACGTTGGCCGCATCCGCGGGCGGGCGGCCGTAAAACGAGGGACCGAGGCGTCCTTCGGAATCGGCCTTGATGACTACGCCGCCAAAATTCGGAATAGCGCGATAGATCTCATCAAACTTTTTCTGCCACCACTCTGCCACGCGAACATCGAGAGGATCAAAGCTGTCGAGACCGCCCAACGTTTTTGGCGCGCTGAGGTCAACCGACACACCGAGTTGAACTCCCCAGGGACGAAACACTTCTGCAATGCGAGCAATCTGTGGAATGAAATCTGCATTCAGAATACGCAGATCGGCGTTCACGTTGTTTACGGTGCAGCCGTTGATGCCGACCGAAGCCAGCAGGCGCCCGTATTCAGAAACTCGCGTGAGATCCGTTCGCACTCGACCGTTCTCGAAAAATATGGAGCCGCCGGCGTAACCCCGTTCGATTGTGCCATCGAGATTATCCCACTGATTTGCCCAGCGCACCGGAGCGGCGGGTTGCTGAGCGTCATTTAAATTGGAAACGCTGAGGTGCCTGGCAATTCTGCTCAACAAGGCGAAGACGCCATAGAGAGCGCCGCGATCGCCGGCGCCGACGATCAGGATGCAACGATAGCCGAGGACTTGCGCTGACGTTAGCCAATAGCCATCACCAATTAGGGTTCGCCGCGGCTTGAGGTTCGGTGCGACTTTTCGAAGCTGCGCGAGAGTTCCGATCAAAATTGCATGTTCATGCGGAATATCCAAACTCACCCGAAGCGTCCGGCCTAACATGCTCTTTACGCCACGCACCAGTTCGGATTGGGCCGTCGTCAGCACGGGAGTGTTACCAAGCAGTACGGTACTCGCGGGGAGTGACGTGTAAACACGGGCCGCTTCAGCGTCCAAGGGTGCGTAACGGAGCCACGCGGCAGAGCCGTCCTCCGCCCTAGCCGGTGTCAATCCCAGAAAGGCGTAGACAAGCAACAAAACAAATACAGCACGAAGAGCTGGTTTCACGCTCCGGCAAATTTCAAGAGACAGCTGTGCATTTTGATTGACGTTAACGTACACGGCAGTGATAATTGGTGGCAATATGAAACCGACGACGGCCAAGTCCGGACCCACTCTACGCATTGACATACATAAACGGGGAAATCCGCAGTGCTCGGCGTGCGGTGAGGAATTCGGACGCGAAGGGCTCACACGCGGATTGCTCGATGCCTTTGCCCTTCATGTGAGGCGCAGGCACTTGCGTCAGGAAGTTAATTATGGCGTTACCCATGACACTCGCGTTGTCCCAGGCAGAAGTACGAGAGAAGCCAGCGCACACGGTTAGTCCACCTCTGCTCAGTGTCTTTCTTGAAACCTCTCACCTCATGGTGCTTAGTCTGGCAGCCTTCGGCTGCTGTTGATACTGAATTCTGCTTCGAGTCCCGGAGCGCCAGTTCCCGGCTGTCCACCACCTACGCTGATGCGGTGGACGCCCTTCGCCAGAATCCGATTACCTTTTTCATTCACTTCGCTCAGGTCGCGCTCGTCGAGCGTGAAACGAACGTGCTGAGTTGCGCCCGCCCCCACACTTACTCGCGTGAATCCGCGCAGAGCACGAATCGGAGCGGCCGACGAGTTTGGAAAACTCAGATAAAGCTCAACTACTTCGTCGCCGTCCCGCTGGCTGGCATTGTGCACATCCGCCTCGACTGTAAGCGGCTCGCCTGCTTTCAGATTCTTAGCCGAGAGTTGCAAATTACTGAACTCAAATTTCGAATAGCTGAGTCCATAGCCGAACGGATACAAAGGTTGACCTGTGAAATAGCGATAAGTCCGGTTCTTCATCGCGTAGTCTTCAAAGGGGGGCAGTTGTTCGACGCTTTTGTAGAACGTTACGGGCAAGCGGCCAGCCGGATTGTTCGCACCCGCCAGCGTTTGCGCGATCGCAGTTCCGCCTTCCTCTCCGGAGTACCAGGCGTCGAGAATTGCATTCGCGTTTTCGTTTGCCCAATTCACAGCGAGCGCGCTCCCATTCATCAATACAACGACGAGCGGCTTGCCCGTGCCTTTCAGCGCTTTTATCAAGTCCTCCTCTTCTTTTGGCAGATCAAGGCTGGTGCGGTCCCCGCCTTTAAAGCCAGGAACTTCAACCTTCATCTCCTCGCCTTCAAGCTGTGAAGTGATGCCTACCACTGCGACGGCTACATCAGCCTCCTTCGCTGCGGTCACAGCTTCTCCAATCGGATCCGCGATGACCTTTAACCAAACCAGTTTCGTGCCGAAGCCTCCGCGGAGAAACTCAACCCGAAGGGCGTAACGATGGCCCTTCTCGAGTTGCACCGTCTTCGTCGAGGGGTTCGGATCGTGTAATCCAAGATCGTCGATCAACAATCGACCATCGATCCATAGTTGATTCATCGATCCGATGAGCCCGATCTCGTAGGTCCCGGACTCGGCGGGCGTTAGGAAGCCGGTCCAGCGCGCTGAGAACTCCTTCATGCCGGAGGGCAATTCCAGTGCAGATTGATCGGGATGAAAAAGCTGCAGATCGATCGTATTGTCGACGCGAACCACTTGAGGAGTTCCCTCAAATTTGTCGCCGGCAAAATACTCTGCCTTGAGACCAGGTTGTCCATCTTCGGTGGAAAGCACAGCGGAGGGAACCACGGTTTGCGGCCGCAGAAAATTCATGCCGGGCGTGAAGGTTACATGAGCACTGGCAAACTGCTTGGTAATTCCATCCAGCGCTGTAGTAGCGTGGCTGGCGGTGCCATTGTAGTTGCCATACAGCACTTCGACGGATTCGGCAAGCGGACCGAATACAGCAATTTTTCGAACGTCGGAATTCAACGGAAGCACGCCATCGTTCTTGAGCAACACGATCGACTCGCGGGCTGCCTTCAACGCGAGCGCCCGATGCGGCTCGCTGTCAATCTCCGAGTCTGGCGTCAACGCGTAAGGCACCATCTCAGGAGGATCGAACATTCCCAACCGTAAGCGAGCTATAAGAAGGCGTTTCACCGCGACATCGATCTCCTTCTCGCTAAGCAAGCCCTGCTTAACCGCGTCTACATACGGGACGTAATCGGAGTTGGTTGTCGCCTTGGTGAAGAAGTCCGCGCACTCACTGTCCATCCCGGTTTTCAGTGCAACCGCGGCTGCCTCCGGCATACTCTTGGTGAAATGGTGGCCACTGAAAATATCGACGATGGCATCGCAGTCGGAGACTACATACCCGTTAAATCCCCACGCTCCTCGCAACTGATCCTTCATCAGAAAATCATTGGCGCACGCTGGCTGGCCGTTGATGCGGTTGTAGGCGCACATGATCGAATGCACTTTACCCTCGGTGACGGCGGCGCGGAATGCTGGCAGGTACGTATCCTCCATATCGTGCTTCGACACAACCACGTCAACCATGTGGCGAGTCGTCTCCGGCCCGCTGTGCACGGCAAAATGTTTCGCCGTAGCGATCACTCGAAAATATTTCGGGTCGTCGCCCTGCATCCCGGTAATGAAGGCGATACCCATTCGTCCGGTGAGAAATGGGTCTTCCCCGTACGTCTCCTGGCCGCGTCCCCAGCGTGGATCGCGGAAGATATTGATGTTGGGCGACCAGAAGTCGAGACCTTCCATCACATCGCTGTGGCCCGCTCGGACCGCTTGATTGTGCTTCGCTCGCCCCTCGGTGCCGATCACGACCGCCATGTTATGAATTAAAGGAGCGTCAAAAGTTGCCGCGAGCCCCATCGGCTCTGGAAACACCGTAGCAGTACCCGCTCTGGCTACGCCGTGCAAGGCCTCACTCCACCAGTCGTATGCGGAAACTCGCAGGCGCGGGATAGCGCGGGCCTGATTCACCAGCTGAGATGCCTTCTCCTCCAGCGTCATGCGTGACACCAAATCATTCACGCGCTCCTCAATGGGCAGAGACGGATTCAAATAGGGCGCGCTCGCTGCAGACTCTGTGGTTTGCGCAACCGAGGGGAATACTGCTACAAACAAGACGACAACGAGCAGTTCGGACATCCGAATGCGGCGTCCAGGCATGAAAGATCTCCTAATTGCGGCAGTTTCCTTCGGACGCATTCTTCCGACGTGGAGCTTGGTCCAAGGCGGGACGCAGTATAGCACCGTCACCGTACACGAAATGTGCAAATTCGATTTTGCTGGGTCTCGAATTTGTCCGATGGGCTGACGGCGAAGGGCGATTCAGCGTCAACGTGAGCCGGGGGGAAGACTCTTCGCAGAGTAATTTGCGTGTCACGCTAGAATGATGGCGCAGTGAGTGGTAGGGCGAGATGAAAAAACACAGGCGCGGGATCCACCTCATCGCGGAACTGGCTGATGTCTCCATCGGGACAGTGGATCGTGCATTGCATGGCCGCCCCGGAATCAATGAAGCCACTAGGCAGCGAATCCTAAGAATCGCGGAGCAGATTTCCTACACGCCGAACCTGGCGGCGCGCGCTTTGTCGGTTTCCAAAGCTACGGCCCGTATTGGAGTTTGCATCCCCCGTGAAATTCATTTTTTTTACGACCAACTCTGGAGCGGTGTGCTGGACGAAGCTCGCAGTGTTGCACCGCTCGGCATCCAGTTTGTAAACCGCCCGGTTCATGCTTTGGGAGAGGCTGACACCGAAGCCTTCATAGAACTCGTCGAAAGCGGCGTCAACGGAATCGTTCTCACCGCAGGAAATCCCAAGGGCCTCAAGCCTTTGATTGACGACGCGGAAGAAAGGGGTATTCGGGTGGTTTGCGTGTCCACCGACGCTCCTGAAAGCCGCCGTTCGAGTATCGTTTGCGTGGAACCGTGGCTAAACGGGCGACTGGCGGGGGAGTTGATGGGCAAGTTCGTTCCGCCCGGATCCAAGGTGGCGGTGGTCGCTGGCATGTTGAGCGCGGAAGATCATTGTCAGAAAACGGCGGGGTTTTCGGAGGCGTTTCCGTCGCACTGCCCCGGAGGCCAGATCGCCAGCGTTATCGAAGGACATGAAGACGAAGACGAGAGTTTTCAGAAGACTTTCGATCTTCTGGGGCGCGTTCCAACTTTGGCAGGACTTTACGTAAATACCGTCAATTGTCTGCCGGTTTGCCGAGCCCTGGGCGCGCGAGGCCTGGCCGGAAAAACAAAGCTAATCACCACCGACCTTTTCGCCGAAATGTCCCCTTACTTCGAAAAGGGAACGATTACTGCTTCAATCTATCAGCAACCGCATCGCCAGGGTCAGTTGGCCGTCCGGCTTATGGCGGATCACCTGAGCAGCAAAGCCTTGTTCCCCCCCACTGTTCATCTCAGTCCAGGGGTCGTGATGTCCTCGAACCTGCATCTTTTCCGGGAGATCAGACTGGCGCAAGTGAGATTTGACGATTCCGCCCTATCCGCCCCCATTCGGCCCAAAGTGACCAGGAAACTCGAGAGATAACCCTCCCTTTTCGGCACAATTTCCGTGTAATTAAAGGTTTGGATTCGAGTCATTCGAGATTTTTCTTGACAACGCTTATCGAAAGGCGATAAAAGCTGCACGGGGTCGTTAACGTTAACGGAGTGAACTTCTAGCTCTCTCGGGGGGGTATGGTATGAATTCTCGCTTGTCTCAACCCATCAGGACTTTGGCTCTAGCAGTGCAAAATCGCAGCCTCGGTCTGGGACTTTGTCTTCTGTTCTGTTTTGCCATATCTCTCCCGGCATTTGGCCAGGAAGCAACCATCGTTGGAACGGTCACTGATCCGTCCGGGTCGGTAGTCCCAAATGTGGCGATCACCATTACCCATGTCGAAACCGGCGAGGCGCGCAACAGCATCACGAATGATACCGGCCAATATGTTGCGCCGGGTTTGGGTATCGGCCATTACAACGTCACGGCCAAGGCCACAGGATTCAAAGTCGAAGAGAAAAAGGGCATCGTTCTGAACGTGGGCGACCGGACTCGAGTCGACTTCACCATGACCGTCGGCGCGATCCAGGAGCAGGTCACGGTAGAAGCCGCCGCCGTCGCCGTGCAATCGGATTCGGGCGAGGTAAGCACGGTGATCACTGGCCAACAGGTCAGCCAGCTTGCCACCAACGGGCGCAGCATCTACACTCTGTTCGCGCTGACCCCAGGGGCGTCCAGCGTGCAGGGCGACTTTGTTACTCCAACGGCGGTCAGCGGCGACAGCAACGTAAGCATCAACGGCCAGCGTCCCGGTCATAATCTGCAAATCCTGGATGGCGGCGAAAACCTCGACCGCGGCGGAAGCAGTGCCAGCGTTATGCCCTCGTCGGACGCGATTGCCGAGTTCCGCAACTTGACCTCGAACTACAGCGCCGAATATGGTCTTTCGTCGGCAGCGACCATTACCACGGCCATCAAGTCGGGAACCAAGCAGTTCCATGCATCCGCCTGGGAGTTTGATCGTAACGACGCCTTGGATGCGCGCAACTACTTCAATCCGGCTCCCGCGAAGGTTGCTGAACTTCGATTCAACACCTTCGGCTTCAACGCCGGCGGCCAGGTTCCTCTCTTCAAAAGCCATCCAACATTCTTCTTCTATAACATGGAGTGGCGCAGGTTGGTACAGGGAGGTTTGACGAACCAAACCGTTCCGTTTACCAGCACTTACGGCGGCAATTTCGCCAGCAATCTGCCTGCTGACGTTCTGGACGTAAACAAAAAGGACATACCGTTCTCGGGGCTGCATGTGCCCTGCCAGTACCAACTCTCACCGGCGCAGCAAGCTCTGTTTGCCGGACAGACGTTTAGCACGCCGCTGATCGTAAACAATTCCCCGACCTGTAGCGCTAACTCGAAGAATCCGGTGAACATAAACCCACTGAAAGCCACGACCCAACCGGTCTTTTCACCATTTACTGCTAACACGCTTCCATTCCTCAACGCGAACGCCCAGGCGCTACTCGCGGCGGGTATATTCCCGGCTCCGACGAGCGGTGCTCAATTTATCGGTGGAAACAACTCGCCAACTAACGTGAGGGAGGAAATTGCCCGCATCGATCATCAATTCACCGATAAGTTCTCGATATTCGGGCACTGGATTTCGGAGCAGACCTCGCAGACTTACGGAACCACGCAGTGGAGTGGCGACAACGTTCCCACGGTCAGCGACGTTTTCGGAAATCCCTCCTATAGCGCCGTGATCCACACCACTTACGTAGTAAGCCCCACCCTGCTCAATGAGGCGGCGTTCAACTACAACGGCAACCGCATCCATATCATTCCTCAAGGCTTGTTTACGGCGCCAAGCGGATTTACCTTTAACCGGCTGTTTAACGGACCCAATGTTGACAACCGCATTCCGTCGATCAATCTGAACGGAAGCACTGGCACCAACTACACCTCCAACTGGACCCCGTGGAATAACAAGGCGGATGACTATCAACTGCGCGACGACATTTCCTGGACTAAGGGCGCGCACCAGATCAGGATGGGCGCAAGTTGGGCGATCTACAAAAAGACTCAGGATGCTTTCGCCAATACGGAAGGAAATTTCAACTTCAACGGCGGATTCACCGGCAATGACTTTGCCGACTTCCTCCTAGGCTACGCTCAGCAATACACCGAAGACGCGGTCAAGATCAGCGGACAGTGGAACAATGTTTCTTACGCCGCTTATGTTCAAGACAACTGGCGCGCGACCCACCGCCTCACGCTGAACCTGGGATTGCGCTGGGATGGTGTACCTCACACCTACGAGGCCAACCACCAATCCTCGAACTTCTACCCCAATCTGTATAACCCCGCGAACGCAGCTACGTTCGACTCCAATGGCAACATCTGCAGCGTAAATTCCTCTACCCCGTGTGCGGGCGGCCCTAGTCCCGGTTTGAGCAGCAGTCCGAATCCTATATTGGCGGGCGTGCAGTTCTACACGAACGGCATCGGCATCGGCGGTAAAAATGGGATTCCAAATGGGTTGGTGAACAATCACTGGGCCGCGTTTGGGCCGCGAATCGGGTTCGCCTACGATCTCACCGGCCAGGCTAAGACCGTTGTCCGCGGCGGATTCGGCATCATGTACGAACGCATCCAGGGCAACGATATGTACAACGGCGCCGTCAACCCGCCGGGAGATTTGCAACCTCAGCTCAGTAGTGTATCTCTCTCGAATCCGGGGCAGAGTGTCACTAACAATGGCCCGGTCGTAACCGCATCGGCGTTGCCGGTTCTCCCGCTGGTAGTCACCGGCATCAATGCCAACGACTACAAACTTCCGGTAAGCTATCAATTTAGCCTGGGAGTTCAGCAGGCATTGGGCGCAAGGTCGGTGCTGTCCGTGTCTTACGTCGGAAGTCAGGACCGCCATCAGAACGACTACCAACAGATCAACTTGCCCGCCGAGAACTTGCTGCCGGGCCTCTTAGCCAGCAACGGAACTGGAATTAACCAAGACATGCCTTATCTAGGTTTCGGAGATATCCGGCTAGCTCAAAACGAGGCGAATGGGCATTACAATTCAATGCAGGTTGATCTCCGATCAAACGTGAAGGACCTGCAACTGCAGTTTGGCTATACCTATTCCAAAGCGATCGATGCGGCCACCAGCAACGGGAGCGGCGGCGACCTCAACAACGTCACCAATCCCTACGCCGGTTGGCGCTACGATGTCGGCCCTTCTCCTTTTGACCGCACGAATGTCGCCTTCGTCAACTTCGTCTATTCGCTCCCAATCTTTAACGGCAATCAAAGCCGCTTGTTGAAGGGGACGCTTGGCGGATGGCAACTTTCGGGGATCATTACCGCGGAGTCGGGTGCGCCGCTTCCAATTGGGGTAACGGGTACTAACGTCTCCAGCCTCTTCAATGGAGGTTTTCTTACACAAAGCGGAAATCGGCCAGATGTCAATGGCAGCGTCTCCTATCCGAAGACCGTCAACCAGTGGTTTAATAAGGCAGACTTTTCGGCTCCGGCTTGTGCCACCGGCCCGGATTGCTTCGGTGATCTCGAACACGACTCGGTGCGAGGTCCTGGCCGGGACGACTGGAATCTCTCACTCTTCAAGAGTTTTGTGATCAGCCAGGAGCGAGGGAGCAGGATCGAGTTCCGCGTCGAAACCTTCAACACCTGGAACCACACACAGTTCAAGGGTGACTACAACAATGGCGGCATCAGCACCAATTTTGGCGCCAGCAACTTCGGCTCTGTAACGGCGGCATTCGACCCGAGGGAATTTCAACTCGGACTGAAGCTGATCTACTAACCCGGGACCAAAGTCATACCCCGTTCGTCCCGCGCGGGCGGGGCATGACCTTAACCAGGATTCGTCGATCGCGTGAAGTCATTGCTTTGCGTTCTAGTTTCAGATCTATACGGTTCGTTATCCCGCCTCACCGGACCGGTTGCTGCCTCACTCCGAAGTGACTATTCTGTGGTGCAAGCACTAGAAAATTCCTGACACTTGCGTCTCCGGTTATGAAGAATAGGATTTTTGCTTGGGGCCTGACCGCGCTGTTCGGTTTCTTCTCGGTCAGCGCGGTCGCTCAATCGTCCGGTCCCGAAGACGCCATCGCACTCCAGCAACAGGGAAAATGGGATGAGGCTGCGCAAGTTTGGCGGAGTGTGATCCAGAAAAACCCCAAGAATGCTGCGGCATTTGCCAGCCTGGGAGTCGTCCTCTCGAGACAGCAGAAATATCAGGAAGCGGCGTCGGCCTATCGAAAAGCTCTCGCCTTGAATCCTAAGCTGCCCGGGGTGCAACTTAACTTGGGCTTGGCCGAGTTTAAGCAGGGACATTTTCAGGCGGCGATTGCTCCGTTCCATGCTGCGCTAGTTGCCGACCCGCATAACCAGCAAGCAGCGACGCTGCTGGGCCTTAGCTATTACGGCGAAAAGCGTTTTGAGGAGGCCACCAAGTATCTGGAAGTGTCGGCAAAGGCTGATCCCAGCAACGCTGAGCTGCACGACCTGTTAGCGCAAAGTTGTCTTTGGGCTAAGAAATACGCTTGCGCGCTGGATGAGTTTCGGCAGATTCTGCAACAACAACCGGATTCGGCGGCCGCGCATATGCTCAGCGGCGAGGCGTTGGACGGTCTGGGAAGAACCACCGAAGCGATCGTCGAGTTCCAGACTGCCGAGGCCGCCTCACCTAAGGATGCAAATCTGCATTTTGGCCTAGGCTATCTCTTTTGGAAGTCACATCAATACGACGATGCCAAGCGCCAGTTCAATGATGCGCTATCCATCGATCCAAACCATCCGCAAGCTCTGGCCTACCTGGGTGATATCGAGATGAAAAAGATGAACATGGATGAGGCTCTTCGACTACTAAAGATGGCCGCGGGTGCGAAAAGCGATCTTCGCTTCGCTTATATCGATCTGGGCGCCATTCTTATGCGGCAGAAAAAATTCGCGGATGCCGTCGCCCCGCTTCAGCGAGCAGAGGCATTGGATCCTTCCCAGCCCGACGCGCACTATCGACTGGGACAGACGTATCAAGCTCTGGGCAAGACGGCTGAGTCGCAAAAAGAGCTTGCCAGGGTTCGAGAGCTGCACCAGAAAGAAGATGACCCCCTTGCCTCGAAAATGTCGGCTGCTCCTCCACCGCTGCCGCAGTAGCGTTGCACTTTGTCAGGGGGGTGAGGTTGAGCGACAGAGATCAGGCCCGCTTCGGCGCGAACTTGAAACAATAAATCAGACCGAACAGCAACAGGGCGGCGCCCCACCAGACGTTGGCGTGGAGATTGAACAACACAATTCCGGGATTGGCGGGAGGATTCACCAGTTGATAGATTCCGGCGGCCAGGATCAGCGCGCCGTTCACTGCCAGCGAAATGCCGATGAAAAACCAGATTGAAATCATCCTTCGTCGCCTCCACCTATTTGAGAATCCCGCTAACCGGAAAAGTGCAGCACCTCAGCACCGAGGATAAAACTATTACGAACAAAACTATTACCAGAAGATAATGTTCAGCACGAAGAAAATCACCGTGACCACGGCTGCCCAGAACAGCGGCTTCTGATAAAACGGTACGTCTCCTATCGATGGAACTTCTGTCAACCCGTACACCAGGCCTGTCAAAGCCGCGTCCGGCATGGGTTTAGTCGCCAGGCTCACCAGCACTGTCACCACCGCGCACACAATAAATGACCACAGGGCCTGATACATGTCCTGCGCCAGTCCTTTGGCGTGCGGCGAGAGCGCTACATAGCGCAAAGCTGTAGGATCGACCTTCACCCACGCCCACATGCTGATCGAGCACAGCGTTCCCGACAGCAATCCCCAGAATCCGCCAGCCCCGGTCGCGCGCTTCCACAACATCCCCAACACGACCGTGCCGAACAGCGGAGCGATGAAAAAGCTGAACAACGCCTGCACGTAATCCATGATGCTGGCGAACTGCATGACCAGATAAGCCGTACCCACGCTGATTAGCACGCCGATCACCGTGGTCCAGCGCCCCATGTTTACGTAGTGATGATCGCTGCCCGTTTTGTTGATGAAGGGCCGGTAGATGTCGTAGGTCCAGACCGTGGTGAAGGCGCTCACGTTTCCCGCCATACCCGACATGAATCCGGCAATCAGCGCTGTAACTCCCAGGCCAAGTAGTCCAGGACCACAATAGCGCGCCAGCATAAGCGGAAGCACATCATTATAGCTATGAGCTCCAGTGACCGAAGCGACCGATTCCGGAACCAGTTTCTCCGGCAACACCGCCAAACCCAGCAACCCGGGCAGGATCACGATGATCGGCACCAGCATTTTGAAGCCGGCCCCAATGATGGGCGCCATCTCCGCGCTGCGAATATCTTTTGCCGCCAGGATGCGCTGCACCACCAGAAAGTCCGTGGTCCAATAGCCCATAGATATAATCGCGCCCAGCCCAAACACGATCCCGGTCCAATGGATCCCCATCGGATTGTTGGTGAACGATCCCAAACCCGACCACAGATGCACATACTGCTCCGAAGCCCGTTGCGCGATTTGCAACTTTAGGTTTGTCCATCCCCCAGCTTCGTAGAGGCCGAGAATCGGAATCAGCAGAGCCCCAGCCCAGATCAGAAAAAATTGCAGCACTTCATTAAAGATAGCCGAGCGCAGACCGCCGAGAGTTACATAAATCGCGACCGTCAGCGAGGAAACCCAGATGCTGAAATTGATGTCCCATCCGAGCACGATCTGCATGACCTTGGCCATGGCAAACATGTTCACACCGCTCATGAGCACGGTCATAAACGCGAACGATACCGCCGACAGCGCCCGGCTGGGCTCGCCGAAACGCAGTTGCAAATAGCCCGGTACCGAGTGGGTTTTCGAAATGTAATAGAACGGCATCATCACCAGCGCGAGAAACAGCATGGCCGGAATAGCGCCGATCCAATACCAGTGCGTCGCCAGAATGCCGTACTGATAGGCCGAACCCGCCCAGCCCATCAACTCGAGCGCACCCAGATTCGCGGAAAGAAAACTGAGACCGGCCACCCACGCCGTCATCTCCCGCCCCGCCATGAAGAAGTCTTCGCCGGTGTTGGCCCGCCCCCGCAGATACCATCCGATCGACAGCACCAGAGCAAAATAAAAAACCACGATCACAATATCGATCGTGGATAAATGCACCAGCCGCGCGGGCACAGCAATCGCCAGTGACGTCATTGAGGGTTCCTCACTTGTTCTGTAAGAGCGCTATTTATAGTTGTTCGACTTATACGGTCCCGCGGAACTCGAACACAAATGCTGCCAGAACATTTCTATCTGACACCTAATAGCAGATCAACCGTCAGCTGATCGAGACGCTCGTACGGCAAGCGCCTCGT
>Ga0307476_10000336_pt1 | contig 39701 bp, 34 predicted proteins | sample atmos_gasesECM2C_2_FD_203314 | JGI IMG/M metagenome (GOLD analysis project Ga0307476, IMG submission 203314) | Hardwood forest soil microbial communities from Morgan-Monroe State Forest, Indiana, United States - atmos_gasesECM2C_05 | ecosystem: Environmental > Terrestrial > Soil > Temperate... | reverse complement strand
ACCGTCTGTCATCCCTATCCTCTGCGCCGCCTGGGCGTCATTACCTAAGGCAAGAGCCGGATGCGGGAAACCCGCTCGTCCGGATCCGTGGAGGGGGTTGTGAGTAATCATGATCCCTACTCCGACTCGAACTGAATCGCATTCGACGCGAGGCATTACATCAGAACATAAATATACGCGGTTTTCGTCTAATGGAGTGCTGCGATGTCGGCTTGTCGCAATCGGAAGCTATGTCCGTGCTTGTTGACCCTCGATTAAGGACATGTGGCGGGCAACTCGGAAGAGGTAGGAGAAGCGCTGCTGCCCTTGGTGCAGTTGGTCGGGACTGGCCGCCTAACCGCAACCGATCTTTCCTTACCTTTCTTCAAGCCATTGCCCCGCGAGGCAAGCATCCAGATAACACTTCGGCCCGCAATGGCGTCTACCCGTAAAGGAGAAGAAGTGTCAAAATCCCTACATTCTGCTTACCTCCAAAAGGAGGCCAACCATGGAGGCTCGCCTTTCCACCACGAATCGACGGAAAGCTCCCGTTGCCACCTGTCTCCTGTTGTTATTCCTATTCGGGCCACCGCGATCTCTCGCACGTGACGAGTGGTATCGCGGCCTGGACTTGGAGTCTGGCCTGGCTGACTCCGGCCTTGTGCTCGTCGGGCGCGTTACCGATGTAAGCGAAACTAAGCTTGGCGTGGGAGGCAAGGGCGAGCGCTCTCTGCTGCAATACAAATTCGAACCAGTCTTGGTACTCAAGGGCGTATTCTCGCGCGAATCACTATTGCTCACCAGCGACGACCTCGGCACGCAACAATTCACCGACGCTGCGCCTATCGAGCCAGGGCAGTTGCGCCTGCTCGTCCTGGGGCATTCGTTCGCAGGATACGCGATGAGTCGAGAAGCTCCCAGCCTTGATCAAGCAATACCTCCGCTCCGTGATCCCAACGATGAGTTGCTTGCGACCGTCAAGGTCCTTCTTGCGGTCAATCATAGTTCGGATCGCGCTAAGAAGGTCGCTCTGCTTCTGGACGGTCTGAGAAAACAAACAGGCGCCTCGGTCATTCCACTGCTCGTGGCAGTAGAGCGCCGCTCGCTGCTCGCCGCGCAGACCTCCGGCGCAGTCGGGAGCATTGCTCCGCTCTTGAGCGATCCTTCGCCCGCCGTGCGCGAGCAAGCGGCAAAAACCCTCTATTCTTTGCTTAAAGCGGACTACTTAGACCAACCCAAGTTCCGTGAAGCTGCGGTGAACGCGCTTGCGACATCGATTGCGAGACCGGGCTCGAGTTTCGCTCCTCGCGTCGCTGCGTTCGAAGCGCTCGGCGCCGCAGGACCTGAGGCCTTGGAAAACAAGGCAGTGAAAGCCCAGCTGGATCTTGACCCGGCCGCCACTTTCGCGGAACGAGGCGCCCGGCTTCACACCATTGGCGATCTCAAGGTGCCCGGTCAATCGGGTGCGGTGCTGACTCTTCTCAAGCAGGTGCCCTTGGATGCCCCGCCCGAAATTCAGTATGGAGCGGAGTGGGCCGCGGCGCGATTGGATCCCTCAGAGGGCGTCAACGAAGTGGCGCTCAGGATCCGAAACAAGTACGAGGCAGGGCTTCCTGTCGTAACCGAGATAAATTTGCTTGGCGACCTGCCACCCGCTGAAGCCGCTCCTGTGCTGGTCGACGCTGCGAAACTCACTTTGAACCACGACGAGCGGCAGGCGCTCGTTTCAGCCTGCGAGAAGGTCGCCAACGCTCAGCTCGTGGCGACACTCGCCACCATGCTCGTCCCGACTCAGCAGGACATCTGGTGGTATGCAGTGGATGCGCTCATAAAAATCGACACCGACGATGCCGCAAAAGCGCTTCAACCTCATCTCCTCCAGGAAACGAACCTGCAGCGCAAATTGGAGATCGCTGAGTTTCTGGGCCGCCACGGAATTCGCGACGGTTATCCCTATGCGATCGAGCATATGTCCGAGACCTATCTGCGCGAGCAGGCCATTTCGGCACTGGCTGCGATTCGCGAGCCTCGCGCTGTGGGTGAACTTCGCAACATTCTCGAGATGAGCAACGATATTGCTTGGAACAGCGCGGCGGTACGCGCTCTAGGCGCACTCGGCGCTTCCGATTTTGCGCCCCAGTTCTTAGAAATGGCGCGAAACACCGGAAATCCACTCGGCCCTTCGGCGCTCATCGCTCTCGGCGACCTTCATGAAGCCAAGGCCCTTGAAATTACGCGAGCCGGCTTCGCTTCACGAAACCCGGAGAGATTGGCGGCCAGCGCTCGCGCCGCGGGCAACCTCGTTGCGTTGCCCGGCGTAAGCGCTGGCGACGTACGTGATCAGCTTTCCACACTGCTCGCGGATCGGGGTGCGTGGCAGCCAGCGCGCCTCGCGGCACTCAATTCGCTCCTGGGCTTGAATGATCCGCGGCTCGATGGCGCCCTGGCTCTTGCGGTGCGCGACTCTGGCCTCGAGGGCAGCGACCTCCTCAACAAGATCGAAGAACAGTTGTGCAAACGAAAAGTGAGGCTCACCTTGCCTTAAGCGAAGGCTCCCTCGATCGGCCTGTGCGCGCTTTTCTACCAAACAACGAGAAATGCGGTCCGCCTTGTTACCGCGGCGCTTGTGCCTGGATCACGGGCTTAACCGGAAGTTATTCCGGGCGAGAAGTCGGCTTCGCGGAGGTCACCATTGATCTCCTCCAAGCCCGTTTCTTGACCGCGCCTGGCCTCGGGTGCCATGAGGAGGGCAGATCTGCGAGCTAAAGCAGATTCTGCGCTGAAACCGTGGCAAGCCCGGACTCCTGCACGAATACTAGATCGATGTTTTTGACTTGACGCGCATAAAGTCGCATTGGAGCTTGACTGATCTTTAAAGCGTAATCAAGTGCCTGCAAAAGCGATCGCTGAGGAAGTTTGGCATAAAAGGCTTCAACCCAGGCGGCCATCATTCGTGGACTGACCATGTCACGGGCCGCGACGACATGACATACGTTCACAAGTGTTGCACCCAGTACCATCGAGTCGCAGCTCCCGATCACGACAAGTTTAGCCTCGCCCATTTGAAGGAGAGAAGCCAGTGCATCCGGGTTCAGTACATCTGGTTCCGCTTCGTTGCTTTCGCCAGAGTTCAAGTTCACGTCGGTAAAATAGAGATCGCCAGAGCGTGGGCAAACGTATGCCGCGATGTGGACGATGTCGAACTTCCGATCGTCCGATATGGCCTGGCGCAGTTCTTTCGAAGAAAAAACTCGCTGATGCGGCACAACCGCCGGAAAAGCATTTAACACGGTCTGGAGTTGATTTTCGAATCCCAGTTTCACAAACTGAGGGCTGCTGATGCAGAGCGCCGCAGGGTTGCGTATCCTCTCAACACCTCCCCCTTGGTCAACTTCCGAAGTAGTTAGCAATCGTTGCTTCGCATATTCTGCTTCGAGTGATGCTATGTCTTTGCCGAAGGCTTGAAAGTCGATGTCAGGGATGCTTGATCCGATCGCAACAGAGATAGCCCTGTACAGGGCGGTAAGACCTTCCGGTTCAGAAATTTGCAATCCCTCGTACTCACTCAGGGGCACGGGTAGTTGCGCACAAGTCAAGCCACTATGACATAAAGGTATGATAGGAATTCCGCGCACATGAGCCGCTCCGGCTTCGAACTGAATCCAAGGACGCAACGTGGCGTCCGGGCTGCACAGAATAAGATGGAGATCAGCACGCTTCAATGCTTCTGTCACTTCACTTAGCCACTTCTGACCTGCGGGAATAGCGAGCCGGTCGGAAGACTCAAACAACATCAATTAAACCAATGAAGTCACGAATCAGGCGCTTTCGCAGGGCGTCGGCCAGCGTAAATTCAATCGTTATGTGGCTCAGGAACAGACTGAGTTTTTGCATCGCGGTATTATACCCACCCCGGGGAATGGCTGCCGTCCCGCGACCAAGGCCCATCCAGCAAAAGCTAAGGGGCGTCACAAGCCCCAGGATAACGATTGCAATTCTGATCAAGCACGGTAGATCCCTTTGCCGATCTCCGCAAAGCCCGTTTCTGGCCCGCAAGTAAAGTTCATTTAATTGACGGTGGTTTGGACTTGATTCCTGCCAACGGCGTGGTCGATTCTTAACTCCAGAACAGACCGCGCGGCGCCGCAGTGGTAAGGTGCCGTTTAGTTCTATCAAGCTGGACGGTCGACTCACCCCGGACCGCAGCAAGCACTCGGCCGCGGCGTGTGCACTCAAGGTACTAGCTCCCGACATGGCGCATGACCTGGAGCGGCCCGCGTCCTTTTGTCGTGAGGCGAAGGCCACTAATGCAGTCTGGCTATGGTTGTTTTGTCGTCGGAACCTCCGAGACCTGCGAGTGCAATCGAGACAAAATTCTTGATCTGGGCTGGCGGAGATTGCGTAACGTGATCGAAGGCAAGTAGAATGCGGCGGGGTTCACACAGTTGAAGTCGATCCAGAATTTTGTTGATGGAAAATTTGTGAGCGGCACTCGCACGTTCGCTGACGTAAACCCGGCGAATGGAACCGTAATCGCCCAGGTAGCGGAAGCGGATGAAAGCCTGGTCGACGCCGCAGTGCATGCGGCCCGCAAGGCGTTGCGGGGGGAGTGGGGACGGCTCACGGTCCGAGAACGTGCGGCGCGATTGCGCAAAGTGGCGGATGGAATCGAGGCGCGGTTTGATTGTTTCGTCACCGCCGAAGTGGCCGATACCGGGAAGCCGATTGCGTTGGCCTCACGGTTGGACGTGCCGAGGGCGGCGGCGAATTTTCGCGCGTTCGCCGATCTGATTTCGAGCACCGGCTTGGAAGCATTTCAGACGGAAACGCCGGACGGAAAAAGCGCTTTGAATTATGCGGTGCGTAAGCCTCTGGGCGTGGTGGGCATTATCACTCCCTGGAATCTTCCTCTTCTATTACTGACCTGGAAAGTCGCGCCCGCTCTGGCGTGCGGGAATACGGTGGTAGTGAAGCCATCGGAGGAAACTCCAGCAACCGCGACGCTTTTGGCTGAAGTCATACAGCAAGCCGGGATTCCCGATGGAGTTTATAACGTAGTACACGGCTTTGGCCCGAACTCCGCGGGGGAATTTCTCACGCAGCATGCCGATGTCAATGCCGTGACCTTCACCGGTGAGTCACAGACAGGAACTGCGATCATGAAGACGGTTGCAGCTTCCTTGAAACCAGTCTCGTTTGAACTGGGTGGCAAGAACGCGGCGATTGTTTTTACCGATGCCGACTTTGACGATGCGGTCGCGGGAATCAGCGAAGCGACGTTCCTCAACACCGGGCAGGTCTGCCTTTGCACAGAGCGCGTGTATGTTGAACGTCCGATTTTCGATCGCTTCGTCGACGCTCTGGCGGGTAAATCTGGAGGGTTGCGGGTTGGATCGCCAATGGAGAAGACCACAGACCTGGGTCCCCTGATTTCGTCCCAGCATCGCGAAAAGGTTCTCTCGTATAACCGGCTGGCTCGTGAGGAAGGTGCAACAGTGGTGATCGGAGGAGGCGTTCCGGAATTCGGCAACTCCCTTGACCGGGGCTTCTACGTGCAACCCACGATCTATACTGGATTGCCGGAATCGGCGCGCTCGGTGAAAGAAGAGATTTTTGGGCCGGTATGCCATGTCGCTCCGTTCGACACGGAAGAAGAGGCGATCGACAAGGCGAACGATACCAAGTATGGCTTGGCAGCGTCGATCTGGACGACGAATTTGAAGCGCGGACACCGGGTTGCGCAGCAGATGAATGTGGGCATCACCTGGGTGAATTGCTGGTTCTTGCGCGACCTGCGCACACCGTTTGGCGGCGCGGGGCGGTCCGGAATTGGACGCGAGGGCGGCGTGCATTCGCTGAACTTCTATTCTGAACCGAACAACATCTGTATTCGCCTGTGACGCGTCTCATGTGTGAGTGGGGAAACGAAGGATGGAGAAAGTGGAGAGCAAGGTCATCGAGGGCAAAGCGCGCCCGCGCGGAAAGTATCCACACGTGAAGCGAGCGGGTGACTTTCTCATTGTTTCAGGAACAAGTTCGCGCCGCGCCGACAATACGATCGTGGGGGCGGAGGTCGACGAATTTGGAACCGCCCGTCTCGACATTCGGGCGCAAACACGGGCAGTGATTGAAAACGTCCGCGACATTCTTCGAACCATGGGCGCAGACCTTGGAGACATCGTTGAAGTTACGTCGTACCTTTTGAACATGAACGATTTTGCGGGATATAACGAGGTCTACGGCGAATTCTTTAACTATGCGGGACCCGCGCGAACTACCGTTGCCGTGCACCAGTTACCACACCCGCATTTGCTTGTCGAAATCCGGGTACTCGCATACAAGCCGGAGAAATAGGAGCTGCTATGCCGTCGATCAAGGAATTGAAGGCATTCAATTTTCAGCGTTGGATAGAGGAAAACAAGGAAAAGCTCAAGCCTCCGGTGGGCAACGCGCAGGTATGGGAAGACGGCGAGATGATGGTGACTGTGGTCGGAGGCCCGAACCAGCGCCGCGATTTTCACGACGACCCAACCGAGGAGTTCTTTTACCAGCTGAAAGGCGACATCTTTCTTCGTCTGATTGAAACGGCTGGCAAGCCACCCATTGAACTTCCGATCAAGGAAGGTGAAATCTTTCTGCTGCCGAAACACGTGCGGCATTCCCCGCAGCGTGGAGCCGGAACTATTGGCGTGGTGGTTGAGATGCCGCGTTCAGACGGTGTTTTGGATGGGTTCGAGTGGTATTGTCAGAACTGTCACCAACTCGTTCATCGCGCGGAAGTGAAATTGCAAAGCATCGTTCGCGACTTGCCACCTTTGTTTGAGCAGTTCTATGCCGACGAAAACCTGCGCGAGTGCAAACACTGCGGCGCGATTCATCCCGGCAGGAGTTAACACTGCGACAAAATGCCAGTCATCGACATTCACAATCATTTCTTCCCGCGAACGTGGCCCGATCTCGCCGCACGCTACGGAACTCCCAACTGGCCGTGGATCAAACATACCAAGCCCGGGAAAGCGGAGATCATGGTGGGCGATCGTTTCTTTCGCCACATTTATTCTGCTTGCTGGGACCCCGAAGTGCGCCTGCAGGAAATGGATCGGGACGGCGTCGATACGCAGGTTATCTCGGCGACCCCGATTTTGTTTGCCTATGATCGCCCGGTTGAGCACGCGCTCGACTGCGCGCAATTGTTCAATGACTCGGCGCTCGAGTTGTGCTCGCACGGAAAGGGCCGCCTGAAATCGCTCTGTCAGGTTCCCTTGCAGGATACCGACGCCGCGTGCAAGGAACTCACTCGCTGCATGCGTGCGGGCCATCTCGGCGTGCAGATCGGCAACCACGTGGGCGAAAGGAATCTCGACGATCCCGGCATCGTGGCGTTTCTGCATCATTGCGCCGATGAGGGGGCGGCCGTGCTCGTGCATCCGTGGGACATGCTGGCGCCGCAACGCATGCCCAACTACATGATGCCTTGGACGGTCGGCATGCCGGCCGAGACGCAACTCGGCATCGTCGCGATGATCATGAGCGGAGCCTTCGATAAGCTGCCCGGGAATCTGCGCATCTGCTTTGCGCATGGCGGAGGAAGTTTCGCATTCTTGCTAGGGCGACTCGAGAACGCGTGGCAACATCATCCTGTGGCCCACGGTGTTTGTGAGTTGCCACCAAGCCAGTATGTGAAACGTTTCTATGTGGATTCGGCGGTGTTCGATGAACGCGCGCTGCAGTTCCTCGTCGGTGCCATGGGCGCGGAGCGGGTGATGCTGGGTTCGGACTATCCGTTCCCACTCGGCGAACACGGCATCGGATCGCTAATCCGATCAAGCCCTTTGACCTCGAAAGTGAAGGAGCTTTTGCTGGGCGGGAATGCGGCAGAGTTCCTTGGGCGGCCAACCTTGGCCGCGCCGACAAGCGCCGAAAACACGGCATCGGAGCCGACAGCGCCGATTGTGACGCAAGCAGAACAGTTGACTTACAGTTCATACCTCAAAGTCCCCGAACTTCTTCAACTGCAAAGCCCCCAATCTTCTCCAACCCATCATGACGAGATGATGTTCATCATCGTTCATCAGACCTACGAATTGTGGTTCAAGGAATTGCTGCACGACTTGGATGCGGTTGTCGCAAATTTGCGCGGAGCGGGAGCCAGTCCCAATGCGCACGATGAAGTATATGAGGCGGCGCGCTTGCTACGCCGCTGCACGGAAATCACGCGGGTGCTGGTGGAGCAGTTCACAATCCTCGAAACGATGCTGCCCACGCACTTCCTCGCGTTTCGCGGCAAGCTCGAGCCCGCTAGCGGGTTTCAATCGGAGCAGTTTCGCGAACTGGAGTTTTTGTGCGGCTTGAAAGACGAGAAGATGCTCCGGTACCACCGGCCTACGCCAGAGGCCCACGCGGCACTGGCACGCCGCTTGCGAGAACCGTCGCTGCACGATGTTTTCTTTGGAGCATTGGCAGCGATGGGCAAACTCCAATTGGACAATACCGCGCCGGAGCCCGAGCGATTCCAGGCGCGGGCCCGAGCCGTGTTGTTGCTCTACAAGGATGAAAGAAGAAATCGCGATTGGATCGACGTTTGCGAGCGGCTCACCGAGTTCGATGAACTCGTGGTGAGCTGGCGGCTGCGCCACATTCAATTGGTGGAACGAGTCATTGGGGCGCGCCTGGGAACCGGCGGAAGTGCAGGCTCGTCGTATCTGAAACTTACTCTGGACAAGAAGTTTTTCCCGGAACTATGGGAGGCGCGGACGCTGTTGACGGAATAACGCGTGTTCTCTTCGTTCACGATTTCGCCCCATTCTTCATGACTCAGAAATCTGAAACCGTAGCGATCATTGGCGCCGGGCTGAACGGGCCGCTGCTGGCCCTTGGTCTAGTGAAGCGCGGCTTCAAAGTCGAGATCTACGAGCGCCGTCCGGATATGCGGCGCGTCTCCAGGAGCGCAGGCCGGTCGATCAACCTCGCCATTTCCACCCGTGGAATCCACGCTCTCAAAGAAGTCGGCCTGTGGAGTGAGATGCAGAAGATCATCATCCCCATGAAAGGCCGGATGATGCATTCGCCGAATTCCGAACTGACGTTTCAGCCGTACGGGAAGGATGAAACCGAAGTCATCAATTCGATCTCGCGCGCTGAATTGAATATCGCACTCTTGAACGCCGCCGAGGCGCAAGGTGTGGAAATCCACTTTCAGCAACGCTGCACGGGCATGAGTTTCAAGGCCGGCACTCTGCACCTGCGCGACGAAAGTGCCGTCGAAGACCGGACCGTTGAGTGTGGTGTTGTGATCGGATGCGATGGTTCGGCGTCGGCGATTCGTGGCGACATGCTCAAGCTGAATCGCTTTAACTTCTCGCAGCAATATCTCGACTACGGCTACAAAGAGCTCACGATCCCGGCCGCTCCGGGTGGCGAACATGCTCTGGAGACGAACGCTCTCCATATCTGGCCGAGGGGAAACTGCATGCTGATCGCGCTTCCCAACGTGGACGGGACGTTTGCGTGCATTCTATTTCTTCCCTTCGAGGGGCCTGACAGCTTTGAGCACTTAGCCACACACTCGGACGTAAAGCAATTTTTCCAGTCGCGCTTTCCGGATGCAGTTCCCCTGATGCCAGATCTGACGGATAACTTTTTTAGCAATCCAACCGGCGCGATGGTGACGATCAAATGCTCGCCGTGGCATGTGGGGGGGCAGGTCCTCCTGCTGGGCGACGCGGCGCACGCAATCGTTCCTTTCTTCGGTCAGGGAATCAACTGCGGGTTCGAAGACTGCACGACTTTGCTCGAGTTGCTGGACCGGCCTGGAGCGGATTGGAAAACAGTTTTCCGAAAATGCGAAGAAGCGCGCAAGGTCAATGCCGATGCGATCGCCGATCTCGCCATCGAGAACTTCGTCGAGATGCGGGATCGGGTGGCCGATCCCCGGTTCCTGTTCCGCAAGAAAGTTGAGCTGGCGCTGGAGGCGAAGTATCCAGGTGTTTTCGTGCCGAAATACGCGATGGTCACGTTTCATCGCATTCCATATTCGACGGCTTTGAAGAGGGGGCAGTTGCAAGACGGAATGTTGACTGAGCTTTGTAATCACGTCGAGCGGATCGAGGATTTGGACTGGGAAAAAGCCGACCGATTGGTCCGCGCTGAACTTACTCCGCTGGAGTCGACTTGAGCTCTCACCGCTTTGAAGTCGGAAAAAACTTCGCAGCCGAGATGGACGCCCGCGATCCGTTGGCCCATTTTCGTGCGCGCTTCCATATTCCCAAGACTGCGAGCGGCGAAGAATGCGTTTATCTGTGCGGGCATTCACTCGGCCTGCAGCCGAAGACTGCGCGGTCGTATCTCGATCAGGAACTGGAGGACTGGGCGCGACTCGGGGTGGAAGGCCACTTCCATGCGAGGAATCCTTGGATGCCGTATCACCGGCTTCTCACAGAGCAGACAGCCGAATTGGTCGGCGCTAAACCGGGGGAAGTTGTGGTGATGAATTCACTCACGGTGAATCTGCACCTGATGATGGTGTCGTTCTACCGCCCTACAATGCAGAAGCACAAAATTCTGATCGAGCCTGGAGCCTTTCCTTCCGACCAATATGCGGCCAAATCGCAGATTCGCTTTCATGGATTTGATCCGGCGTCGGCGCTCATTGAACTCGCGCCTCGTGCGGATGAAACCTGCATACGCGAGGAGGATATTGAAGAGTTGATCGAGCGCGAGGGCAGCTCTATCGCTCTCATCCTTCTCGGGGGCGTGAACTACGCGACCGGCCAGGCTTTTGACATGGAGAGAATCACCAAGGCAGGGCAGCGCAATGGATGCATCGTTGCATTCGACCTCGCCCATGCGGCGGGGAATCTGCCCTTGCACCTGCATGACTGGGGGCCTGACTTTGCCGTGTGGTGCAGCTATAAATACTTAAACGGTGGGCCAGGATGCGTCGCGGGATGTTTTGTGCACGAGCAGCACGCGAGGGCCGGAGACGAACCCCGATTCGCGGGATGGTGGGGCCATGATGAAAAAACCCGATTCGAGATGGGACCCCAGTTCCTACCGATGGCTGGGGCGGAAGGCTGGCAATTGAGTAATCCTCCAATTCTTGCGCTGGCCGCCTTGCGCGCTTCGATGGAGATTTTTTCTGAGGCCGGCATGGAACGTTTGCGAGCGAAGAGCATAACGCTCACCGCCTATATGGAATTTCTTCTTCGACAAAGCGCGTCGCCGAATTTTTCCATCAGCACTCCAACAAATGAGGGGTGTAGAGGCGCCCAACTTTCGATTCGAGTGGCGAAGCACGGCCGCGGTCTGTGCGACAGCCTGGCTGCAGACGGAGTCATTGGGGACTGGCGGGAACCAGACACATTTCGCGTGGCTGCTGTTCCGCTCTACAACTCCTATCAGGACGTGTATCACTTTGTGCAGCGGTTCTCAGCGGCGGTAAGGTAGCAAGTGCTTACGCGAAGAGTTGCAGAACGGCTTGTTCGATGGTTTGCCACGCCAGCGAGCGAGGATCGATCAGGTCGAAATGCGTTGCGCCTGGGACTTCGCGCAGTTGCACATCTTCCTTTTGTTTGCCCTTTCGATTCTGCTTGGCAGTGACGTAGTTGCGGCTGAAATCCGGAGGAACCACGTCATCCGCCGAGCCGTGAATCAACACCTGCCGGGCCTTTGGAATCGAAAGCTGCATGGGGTCAGCCTCATGGTAGTGACCGGCCACGTCGCGGGGCGCGCCCCGAAGAAACTCGACGACCGCGTCATTGCTAAGGTGGAGTCGGTAAGAGCGCTCGAGGTCGACAACCCCGGCGAGCGAGACGACGCGCTGGACTCCGCTTTCGTGAGCTGCAAGGCAAAGAGCAAGCTGGCCGCCAGCAGAGTGACCAATGATCAGAAGTTTCTTCGGATCGAAATTGTGTTGCTGGTCGTTTTGAACGAGGACGTTGTATGCCATACGAACGTCGGCGAAGGTGGCGGGCCATCCGCCTCCTTCGTTGCCCACGCGGCGGTACTCAACGTTGGCGGTCACGAGTTGTTTGGCGGTCAGGGCCGCGCACAAGTGCCCCGCATGATCCAGGCTGTATTGGGAACGCCAAAAGCCACCATGAATGTTGACGACCAACGGATGCGGCTTCTCATGTTTGTCGTTCGAGGAAGGGTTCCGTGAAGGAAATCGAAGATCGAAGAACTGGTTGGGATCAGGGCCGTAACGGATGCGAGCATCAGCAGGTGGCGGTTGCAGAGTGAGAAGGTCGTCAGACATGCGTTCGGGCCATTCTACGGAACCGCTGGCTCACTGTCCGCAGCGAAAGTTTTGTACGCCCACACTCGTGGCCTCATGCAAGAGGAATGGGAATTAGTGTGCAGACAGTTCGGAGATCTGTTCTCTCTGCAAGAAAAGATGGCCGGCTTCTGCAGTTACCGGACAGATCCGAAGGAATGAAGAGCCCCGAGGCGAAGAAACCCTGAAATTTGAGTAGAATGGTCAATGTTCGATCCGCTGCGCTCGGATCCCCGCTACGTCGATCTTCTTCAGCGGACGAATCTGCAACCATAATCGCCAAGACCATCTCCGTTATTGCTGGTGGGCAGTCCAGGCGCAGGCCTGGGATTCCTCCCCTATCACGGGCAAGCGGGAAGTAATCCCAAGGTAAGGTTGCCGAACAATTGGAGCGCTAACGACGGAGTAGCTCGAATTGGCATGCCGAACGCGGCCACTTCCACCAGTAGTGCGGGGAGATGCAATTCTCTTCGCTCCATCGTCAATTTTATATTGTTGATTTTCAGAACCAACTTAAAGCGCCATAGCGAGATCATCTTTTCCGAGTGTTCAGCGTATCGAGTACGCTCTTCAACTCTTCAAGCTTCTGTCCAGCTTCGCCGAGTTTGCCTTCCGCCGTCAGGCGCTGGTAGTCGGCCAGGTCTCTGGCGCCTTCTGCGATAAGCGCGTTAAGATCCGGCGCAGCCTGGGCTGTGCCATTCCGCTGTGATTCTACTGGCGCGGCGACGATCGATGGCGAGGTCAGGGATGAGACCGCGCCACCAAAAAGGGAAGCCATCGCCGATTCAAACGTGGGCCCGTACGCAAGCCGATCTTGCAGGGCAAGCACAACTAGGCGCAACTCGGGCATCGGACTGCGCTCGGCCTGCAAGTAAATCGGCTCCGCGTACAACAGCGCTTTTCCAGTCGGGATCACCAGCAAGGCCCCGCGTCGCACATGCGAGCCCTGCTGGTTCCAGAGCGTTAGTTGTCCAGAGAGTTGCGCGTTCTGATCGATTCGGGCCTCGATCTGCAAAGGTCCATCGACCAGCCTCGTCTTAGGAAAGTTGTAGACCACGGACGTCCCGTAACGCGTGCCGTCGCTGCGCCCGGCAATCCATCCGATCAGATTGTTGCGGTTGGCAGGGGTGAAGGGCAGAATCTCTACGAACTCCTCGCCGTCTTCGCCGGGAAGTTTCATCAGCACGAAATTCGGCTGCATGGTCTGTGTGGTTTGCTCACCTCCCGCGCCGAGGGTAACTTCGGTGGCGACTGTCCACAGATCCTCGCGGTTGTAGAACGCTTCTGCGTCGGTCATGTGATAGAGACCATACACTGCGGCCTGCAACGTGAGCAGCATTTCAGGGTAGCGCACGTGCTTGCGCAACCCGGCCGGCATGGTGGATGCGTCTGTGAACAGGCTGGGAAAAATCCGGCGCCAGGCGGCAATGATCGGATCCTGCGAATCAAAAATGTAGAACGTGGTCGTGCCATCGTAGGCGTCGATGACCACCTTGACGCTGTTCCGCATGTAATTGATGGAATTATCGCCGAGCTGATAGTGGGTCGAGTAGGGATAACTGCCGGAGAGCGTGTAGCCATCCATCATCCACGATAGGCGGCCATCGTCATCGAGGACGAGATAAGGATCGGGATCGAAGGTGAGGAAGGGCGCCAATGCCGAGACGCGATCGCGAATGTTGCGGCGCATCAGCAGCCGGCTGCTCTTGTTCACATCATCGCTGAAGGGCAGCTTGGCGAGGTCGTCGCGATCAAAGGCGATGATGATGCGTCGCAGAAAGCTGTCCAGCACAATGCCACCATTACCTTCGTAGGAGTTCAGGTTGTTGGTTTGGCCCTGCGGGTAGTTAAACTCCTGCTGCCGAGTCTTCACGTAAACGTCGGTATTGGTCAACTCGCCGAAATAGATCTCTGGACGGGTCACCTTCAGGCTGCTCACCGTGCTCTGCACCGGCATGTTGCTCAGAATCAGCGTGGGCAATCCTTCCGGCGTGAAGCCATTCACCGGATTCATGGTGAGTCCGTAGCCGTGGGTGTAGATGAGCTTTTCATTGATCCAGTTGCGGCTGCTCTCGGGGAGTTTGTCGACGTTCAACTCGCGCGCGGCCAACATCACCTCACGCGTGGTCCCATCGATGTTGTATCGATCAATATCGATATCCGGAAAATCGTAGTAGGTGCGGATTTCCTGAATCTGGCGCAGGGTGTCCTGCAGCGCGCGCCAGTCCCACAGCCGTATGTTCTGCAGCGTGGCCTGATTGTTGGCGGCGTTGGCTGCCTCGACTGTAGTCTCCGCCGGGAACTCGCGCTGTGTCACCTCGTTCAATCCGTAGGCTTGCCGTGTCATGGCCGTGTTGAAGACGATGTAGGGCTTCTCGCGCACCAGTTCGTTGGGTTTGACGATAAAGCTGGTGACGTACCAGGCGACCACCTGAAGCGCGAGATAAAAGACTACTGCGGGAAGAGCCGCGGCAATGAGCCAACTTCCACGCGGTGCCCGAGCGGCATTCACAAAGGCAATGAGCGCGCCGAGAACGAAGGCGGCGCTGACTACGAGCATCCCAGTGAGAATGACGTGAGCGTCGGTGTAGGTTACGCCGCCGAAAATCGTATGATCGTCGAGCAATCGCTCGAAGCGGCTGATGTACGTATACGCCGCGAGGATAAGCAACAGAAATCCAAAGGTGATGGAGAAGCTTCGCCAAGGTAACGTGACATGGCGGCTGAGACGTCCAGCGAGCATACGCGCCCCTCCTGTGATGAGGAGGAAGAAAATCGCGACCGCACAGATGATCAGCGAGAGCGTGAGCAGCCAGCCAAGCAGGGCCTGCCACGCGGGCAAGGTGAACAGAAAGAAATTGAGCGGCTTGCCAAGAATCGGGTCCACGATGCCGCCGGTAATGTGAGGTGCATACCAATACAGCGCGAGGGTTGGCCATTCCGCCATCATCGCGGCCCCCGCTACAGCGGCAACGACGAGTGAAATACCGAGGGCAATGAGCCGAAGGACCGGCTCCACCGGCAGTTTCAACGGCTGTCCGCCAATAAGAATCGTGTGACCGTCCGGCAAGTCGGGGACACGGGCTCGTTTCAGAGACAGAAACGATCCGTACAAAATGAGAAATGTGGCCGCTGCGAAAGCCGTAAAGACTTCCCAATGAAGACTCAGTGTTTTCCAAAATACATCCCCATAGCCGAGCGACCTAAACCAGAGCAGGTCCACGTAGTAGGACAATACGCTCCGACCACCGAAGAAAATCACGGCCAGCACGACCAGAATGAGAAAGAAAGGGCGGCGGCGGCGAGCCTGCGACGGGCCCATCCGGGGCCAGTCAATGGACTGGGGCATTGCTCTCCTCTTTTTTATTGACTGTATTCAGTTAAGCGCATAATACTCCCTTCCCTTTCGCTAGGCGCCTTATGGCTTGCCCTTCAACGGACCGTTGCACGACGAGAGCATTGTCGTTGTCGAAAGGAGTCTTTACGAGTGCAGGTGATCTGTTTCGCGGCCGATTCGGGGCTTTCGGGTTACAGGCAAAACCTCCAGAACCCGGTAAGGGAAGGATTGCCGACAATGCTCCCGGCGGCGCTTCAATGGAGCGCGAAACCAGTCAAAGCCCGGCCGTTGGAACGTAAGGACGAGACCACGCCACCACGGATGTAATGAGGAGGGTCGCCGAGGATGACCACCAGACACGCCAAAGCGAAGCCCAGCAGACCCAGTCGGCGATGCAGATCAACGCGGCCGGCGGCGACCAGCCAGGTTTGCGCGATCAGCAAAAGGATCCAAGAGGAAAACACCGCGCCGTGGATGTGAATGATTAGGTTGGGCAGCGGAGCCTTGAACAACCCTGCCAGATAGTAGCTGCGCGCGAACCCCAGAAAGACCGTGGTGAGAATCAGCACAGCCATGCCTGAAAAAAGAGATTTTCGAAGCGGTGATTGCCTTGGCGGATTACGCCGGTTGCCATAGCCCCCCGGAAACGAAGCAGAGCGAGCGTGGACCCGCTTTTGGCGGGACAATGGCGAACATTCTATACCCGTTTCCACCTCCCACTCCCTTCTTGCGAGGAGCCTGCGCGCCGTTGTTTGGCGCGGGTAGGTCGTGCGCCCCTCGGGATCGCTCCTGGATCACGAGCAAGCAGGAAGAAAAGTGATTGCGAGTCCAATGTCCCCATCACTTTCGGTTGGCGGGCCACACTCCCGGAGTGGGTTGCTCTGATGCAATCTCAGCTTGGCCGGAAAATGACCCAGACATTTACCGTCGCTCAGGGCGCTGTTCCACCATCAGACGCGTCTCATCACCGGACTTTCACTCCGTACTTCTGTGTCATTGGGGGGACGATGCCGTTCATCCGCACGTACTCTACAAGCTGTCCATAGTGATCTGTGATATGCCAAACCGCGACGACGGAAATGCCCAGCTTTGTGCTCGGTCCGGCGTAGCGGCCTTCGACGCGTTCGAGCGCATTTTTCGCATTGAGCGTTGCCAAGACACGGTTCGAGTAGTCGAAAGAATCCTTGAGGTACTTGATCAATTCTGCCTTGGTTTTTGCCGGCTCGTGCCCTCCTTTTTCGCAATCGTCGGGCGGTTTCTTGCCCTCGAATTCGTTGAAGAAGGCGAACTGCGCGCAGGCAACGTGCTTTACTTGTTCACTGAAGCTTCGGGCACCATCGAAGTTTCCGCCGGTGGGGACGAAGGCATACTTGTTCTCGGGCATGGCTTCGGCAACAGCGAGGAAATTTCCCTCCGCGAACTGGAGCGTTCCGCTCACGCTGTCGGCGATTGACTTGGGAACGTCGTCCTGCTGGGCGGCGGGTTTAGAACCAGATTCCTGCAACACTTTGGACTTTGCGGCTGCGCTTAGCGCGACGCTGCAGGCAACGAATAAGACGGCAATACGCGGAAGCTTCATTTTATCCTCCTGGGAACCGTTGAGGGAACCAACGCAGAGTGTATCTTTCAGGCTACTGCTTGCCAATTACGCGCAGCGCTTGATGTGGGGCTATCCTGACGACTGAGCGATTCCTCGCGGATGACCGACAATCCATCCTGAACCGTCGGATCCGTTGGAGCGCCATTTGTTTGAGGCTATAATCGCGGGCACATAAAGTGGCGGACCTCCAACAGCGATTAAACAAACTCGAGAAACAGAATCCAGACAGCCAGGACAAACTAACCAGAACTGGTTGCTCCTGAGAGGGAGGTTTCATGAAGAGCCCTATGCGACTGACGGGCGGTTTAGTGGCTTGCTTGGTGGTGGGAATCTTCGTGGCTGGTTGGCGCACGGGAGCGGCGGCAGCCCCTGACAGTTCAGAAGGCTCGGCGGCTCACTCTGATAAGCCGGAAACAAAAACCGCGAACTCTTGGGATCCGAACGCTGCGGCCGCTTACTTAGACCGGCGGCAATCGTGGTGGATGGAATGGCCCAGAGCCCAGCGGGACCATGAAACTGTCTGCGTGTCGTGCCACACCGCTGTTCCTTATGCTCTTTCGCGATCGGCTCTTCGAACGGCCCTTGCCGAACAAGCCCCATCTCCGAACGAGCGACGGCTACTGGACAGCGTCACGAAGCGCGTGCGCCTCTGGAAGGAGGTTGAACCGTTCTACAAGGATGCGGACCGCGGCCCATACAAGTCGGTCGAGTCGCGCGGAACGGAATCCGTTCTCAACGCACTGATTCTTTCGAGCTGTGATGCGCAGAACGGCCAACTCAGCAACGACGCGCGGAAGGCGTTTGAGAACATGTGGGCCGAACAGCAAATTGCCGGCAAGCAGAAAGGCGCGTGGCTCTGGCTACGCTTTAAGAACGAGCCGTGGGAAGCGGACGATTCGGACTACTTCGGAGCCACGCTGGCCGCCGTCGCCGTTGGTATCGCACCAGGAAACTATCGGGCAACGCCGGAAGTCCAAACCGGCCTCAGGCCATTGCGGGAGTACCTCAACCGCGAATTTGCCGCGCAGATCCCTATTAATCGAGTCCTTCTCTTGTGGGCCGCCGCGAAGCTGCCGGGACTGCTCGAACCGGATCGGCAGAAGGCCATCATTGGCGAGCTTCTGGAAAAGCAGCGGGCTGACGGTGGCTGGAGCCTGTCTTCTCTGTCTGGCGGCTGGAAGCGCGCGGATGGAACGTCTCAGGAAACGACGAGCGACGGATACGCGACGGGGCTGATCACCTTTGTTTTTCAGCGGGCCGGGATTTCGCGGGAAAATGCCAAACTGAAGCGGGGGCTCGAGTGGCTCACTGCGAATCAGGACAAGAAGGAAGGTTCCTGGGCGTCCTACTCTCTGAACAAGGGCAAAGAGAACCACATCAGTCCGGAGACCGCGCTCTTTATGAATGACGCAGCCACTTCGTTCGCTGTGCTCTCTCTGACTGCCGTCAATCGTCGCTAAAGAACAGTCGCCCTGTCTTTACTGACTGTGGCCGTATAACGGGCTATGCGGAAGTTATCCGAAGTCCGACACTGGATCGATTGGTGGTTTCGGCCAGCGAGACACGAAGTTGTCCCTAAGTCGGCTGCGAGGAGATTGCCATTGATCTCCTCCAGCCCGTTTCTGGATAGCTTCCGGTTGGCCGACATTCCACGAACTGGAACTAGGTACCAGTTCAGAAATAATTTCAGTACAATTCACCAAATCAGGAAAGATCGGAACAGAAAAGGAACGCAACTATGAAGATTGTCGCCATTATCGCAAGAACCCTGTTGGGTTTGATGTTTCTTGTCTTTGGGCTTAATCCGTTTCTGAAGTTTTTGCCGCTGCCTCCGCTGGAAGGAGTGTGGGGACAGTTTCTAGGCTCGCTGGTCGTTTCACACTATGTGTGGTTTGTGGGTGCGGTGCAGGTCATCAGCGGAGTGCTGTTTCTGATTGGGAGGTACGTTCCGCTGGCGATTGCGTTGAGCGGCGCGGTGGTCGCCAACATAATTGTCTACCACTTGACAATGCAGCACAGCGGGGCACAGCCGGCGGTTCTGGCAACCATATGTTGGGTGATTCTGTTCTGGCATTACCGTGCTTCGTTTGCGCCCCTGTGGGTGCAAAAATCCTAGCTTTGGACAGTACTTTATTCGATCTTGTGGGTTTTGTGTGCTCTCTTGCGTACAACAGCAAAGTGCTTCGACAATTCTGTGCATACGAACAGAAGCGAATTAAATTTGCGGTTCCGGGCAACGGCGGCGACTCTTAGAGTAGTTTTCCGTATGGCCGACCAAGCGCGCGGAACTGAGAATGAGGATCTGAGCCGTCACAATCGGCTGCAGTAGTCTGGTTCATCACACAACCTCCTCCCGCAAGAAGAAGGACCCCGGAAGCGTGTTGGCGTAAAGTGCAATTTTCCTACCATCCTCATAGAGCTGCAAACGATGGACCGCAAACGCACTGCCGTTGAACCGACGGTGATGGGGAATATAGAGAATGTCCGCTAGTGAACGGTCGTGTCCAGAAGCGGACCGCAACAAAGGAATAAAGGCCTGTCTCCCTGCCGCCTGAGAGAACGTCCTCGTAGCGTTTTTCTGTTCTCCCACGCGGCAGAACATATTTGGTCGTTAGAACATCCTCAATTTTCGAATTCGGGGTGGATAACGGGCAAACAGAAAGGAACCGAATTGCTCCTTGCTTGCCCACCATACGCCCTAGAATCTCGCGTCCGACGCTAAGGCCCACACTAGAACCGTCTCCTAAACCAAGCAGACCGCTGGTTGCCTGTTCGCTTCCGGACATTCTAAGGTGGGCGCCGAACACCTTCTAACACTTTGGTTCGACCGCTGGGTATTCTCTTAACCTTTGTCATCAGAGGTTTACACTTTGCACTAGATTGGCAAGAGTCTTGCGATTGGGGGGGCCAACGTGACAGCGGGCGTGATCGTTTCGCAATGGTATTTGCCTGCGCACTGTGACACTGTTGTGCGAGTAGGAGGACGAACCTAATGAGTGGACTGGCACAAGACGCTCGCTACGGGTTGCGGCAATTGCGCAAGAACCCAGGCTTCGCCACGGTCGCCGTCATTACGCTGGGGCTGGGGATCGGCGCGAATACAACGATGTTCTCAGTGATTCGCGCGGTGCTGCTACGACCGCTCGCCATGCAAGATCCTTCTCGCGTGATTTGCGTGCAGGAACACTGGCGAGATATGTTTGGCGGCCTTTCAGTGGGGAACTTCGCCGATGCGCAGCAACAGACCACTTCCTTTACGAGTCTCGGCGCGTCCGGCAGCGCAAGCTTCAACTTGGCAACACAGGATGCTCCTCAGCGAGTCGAGGGTGAGATCGCTACTGCGACCTACTTTTCCACGTTTGGAGTCCAGCCGATCGCAGGGCGCGTTTTCACAACGGATGAGGACCGGCCCGGGCATGCGCAAGTGGTCGTGATCAGCGAACGGCTATGGCGCTCGCACTTCCATGCAGATTCTGCGTTCGTCGGGCAAACGATTCAGTTGAATGGGTTGTCCTACGCCGTGATTGGCGTGATGCCGAAAAGTTTTGATCCCCTGCTTGAGAACAGCGACTTGTGGGTTCCGGCGGCTTACACGGCGCAGCAACTGGCCGAGCACGACGACCATTATTTGAATGTGGCTGGCCGGCTCAAACCCGGAGTCACGCTGGCTGCTGCGCAGTCGGAAATGAAAGTGATCGCGCAGAGACTGCAACAGCAATTTCCGATCGAAGACAAAGACCGGGATTTGGACCTGAGCCCTCTGGCGACGGTGTTGCTGGGCGACCAGAAACTGATGTTGTGGATGTTGCTGGCCTCGGTCGGACTTCTGCTGCTGATCGCCTGCGCCAACATTGCTAATCTGCAGTTGGCTCGTGCCCGCACAAGAAAGAAAGAGATCGCCGTGCGCGCGGCACTCGGAGCTTCCGCGAAGCGGATTGCGCGGCAACTGCTGATCGAGAGCATGGTGCTGGGCATCGCCGGTGGCGTGGCTGGCGTCTTGCTGGCATATCAGGGAGTCGCGTGGATTGTTGCGCATGGTCCGGCGAGCGTGCCCCGTCTGGATCAGTCCAGCGTTGATGGGTTTGCGTTGGCATTTGCCAGCGCGGCCACGCTGATCTCGGGCGTGTTGTTCGGTATTGCGCCCGCACTGCGTGCCGCCTCCATGCGCTTGAGCGAAGCCATCAAGGAAGGAGTCGGCACCTTGAGCGTGAGCTGCGACCGGGTTCAGAGCGTGCTTGTAGTCGGCGAAATTGCGCTGGCGCTGGTGCTGATGACAGGCGCAGGGTTGCTGATCCGCAGCGCCTTGCTCGTCTTGCGCCTGAATCCTGGATTTGATGCGGCCAATCTTGTGGTCGGTCGCGTGGGGCTTCCCGATGCGAAATATCACGATCCTAGTGCGGCACGGCAGACTTTCGAGCGCATGATCGATGCAGCTGCAGCGCTGCCCGGAGTCGAATCGTCTGCGGTGGTGTCACGGGTTCCGCTTGGCGAAGGATGGAGCGGTAACGGGTTGATCGCCGAGGGCAGGCCGGATGATCCCTCATCCCTCGTCAGCGCCATTTCGCAATTTGTTTCTCCAAGCTATCTCTCCACAATTCGCATACCACTGAGGGCTGGACGCAACTTCACCGCGCAGGATACGCGCGACAAAACGCTGGTGACGATCGTGAACGAGACCCTGGCACGCACCATGTGGCCGGGCGAGGATCCGATCGGTAAACGCTTCGCGTGCTGCGAGGATAACGGCCCCAAAGAGCGTATGACTCCTGTGTGGCACGAAGTGGTTGGCGTAGTCGGCGACGTGCGCCTACGCGGCCTCGACGTCGATGTTCAACCGACGTTTTACCTCCCCGTCGCGCAGATGCCGCCCGGTGCCTGGGACTGGCTCGGGCGCACGATGGACCTGGTTGTGCGAACACGCGGCGGAGTTTTTCCGGCCAACGACCTGCGGACGATTGTGGCTACGATTGCGCCGGGCGTGCCCATTTATCAACTTTCGACCATGCAGGAGAAAATGGCGGGCGCTCTTGAAACGTCCCACTTCGATACGTTTCTGCTGTCCCTGTTTGCCGGCATCGCGCTCGTGTTGTCTTCAGTTGGAATTTACGGAGTTCTGTCGCATGTGTTTTCGCAACGCACGCGTGATATCGGACTGAGAATGGCTCTGGGCGCCACGCGAGGACAGATCGCGGGCCACGTGCTCGGCTCCGGGTTGCGGCTGATCGTGCCGGGCATTGCACTCGGGGTCGTTAGTGCCTTGGCCGGCGCGCGATTGGTGTCGTCATTGCTTTATGGTGTGGGAGCAACGGATTCCGTTACGTTTATCGTGGCATCAGGCATCCTCGCTCTCGTGGCTCTCGTGGCTAGCTACATTCCCGCGCGGCGCGCGATGCAGGTTGATCCCATGGTGGCACTGCGATACGAGTAATCGCTCACAAATACCTCAGCATGATTCTCATACCGCCGAGGCGGACCATGCCGAGAAAGTTCTCGATGTGATATTCGTAGCGCGTGACCAGTCGCCGGAACCACTGCAACCAGGCAAACAACCGTTCGACACACCAACGTCGCTTGTATTGTCGCAGCTTGCGCCCGTCTTGGGTCTGACTGGGGTTCTCCCGGTTGGGCGCGATCAACTCGATGCCGTAATCGTGCTCCAATCGCCGCTCCAGAGGATCCGAGTCATAGGCCCGGTCGCCGATCAGCCGTGCCGGGAGTTCATCGAGAAAGCTTCCGGCCAGGGTTTCCTCCACGAGTTTTGGTTCGTGCGGCGAGGCGCTATCAACGGTGACGGCCAGAGGGAGACTGGTAACAGCCGCGATGGCCATGATTTTCGTCCCCTTGCCGCGCTTGGTCGGCCCCACCGCCAGGCCCCCTTTTTCGCACTCGCGAAAGTGCCGTCCAGCAAGCCTTCCTCCAGCGGCAGCAGCCCATGACTGTGGAGTTCCCGCGCCAGTGTCTGCAGTGCTTTATTCAGTTGTCCGCTGCGTACCCATTGCTGAAAACGCCGGTGACAGGTCTGATAGGGTGGATGGTTCTTGGGCAGTTCCCGCCACTGCGCCCCCGTGCGCAGAATCCACAGTACGACATTCAGTACCGCGCGCGTGTCTTGCGGCGGCCTTCCCCGCCGGTCGGCCCGCTGCCGAAAGCGCAGCAACGGTTCTAACGCCGCCCACTCTTCGTCTTCCGGATTGCTACAATCCGGGGGTTGTCGCAGATACACCTATGCGGCGGCGCAAGCATCGTTCTGATACAGTTTCTAGGCGCACTGAAGGTTGTTCCTCTAACCAACTTCCTTGTCCGCCCGAAAGCGGGCGCAACCCCCATGACTGATCCATCTTGGGAGTAATTCAATGCCGAATCGACGCGTGCTTTGCGCTATTTTGTTCGCCGTTGGATGCCTAGGCTCGATCGAAGCTCAAGAGGCTCCGATTCCTCAGCTTTCCCCAGGCTCTGTGCGCAAGCCGGCACCGATGTCCAGGGGTTCGATGACGCCCGCACCTCCGCAGTCGGTTGCGCTCTCTGTGCCGAGGGGCGCGCCACTGCAAGTGGCTTTGGATCAGGAGATCCGTGTGAAAAGAGTGGGTCAGTCGGTTCATGCGCGCATCGTGGAGCCAGTTTACGCGTTCGACCGCCTTGTCGTCCCTGTGGGATCGCAGGTCACCGGCCAGATCACGAAAATCGGGGCGATCTCCAGGGGCAAGCGCACGATCGCTGCGCTGGATGCAGACTTTACGCCTGAACGGAAAGTGGAAGTGAGTTTCAACGATCTGGCGCTGCCGGACCAAAGGCACTTCCAACTGCAGACTAGCGTAACTCCCGGTTCTGGTCAGGTGATCCGGTTTGTCGCGGCCGCGGAGAGGACGGAGAGGAAAGGGGTCAAGGATGCGGTTTCCGAAAAAACCAAACAGGCCAAGGAACAAGCTAAGCAGGAATGGGACAACGCGATGAAGCAGCTGAAAACGCCGGGCCGCATGCATCGGCTGAAACGATATGTCGAGGCGCAGCTGCCGGTTCATGCGCAATACATTCCCGTTGGAACGGTTTACTTCGCGGAGCTCAATGCGCCGTTGGATTTCGGCACCGAGCTGATGACGCCACAGATCGCTTCTTCGATCGGCGCACCGCTGCCGCTGGGCAGCGTGGTACACGCGCGGCTGATTACGCCCTTAACATCTGCAACCTCGCAGAAGGGCGAAGCGGTGGAGGCAGTTATATCCCAGCCGCTGCTGGATGGCGATCACCACCTGATCCTTCCTCAAGGCAGCCGACTCACAGGCACGGTTAGCCAAGTCCAGCCCGCTCACCGCCTGAAGAAGAACGGACTGCTGCGTATTAAGTTCCAGGAACTGATCCAACCGGATGGCATTCAGGAGAAGGTAGAAGCGACCCTGGAAGGCGTGCAGTCCGGCAAAGATGCCAACGTGAAGCTCGACTCCGAAGGCGGCGCCGAGGCCACAACGCCGAAGACTCGCTACCTGACCACAGCCGTGTCGCTCACCTTGGCGGCCGCCTCCGTGAGCAGTGGTGGCAGCGATGTGGACAATGGCGTGGCTCACACTCGGGCCAACACCGGTGCTCAGGTTGCAGGAGGCGTGAACGGCTTCAAGCTGCTTGGAATGGCGCTCGGTCTGGCCGTGCACTCGCGCGCGCTCGGCTACACGATGGGCGCGTACGGCGCTGGGATGTCGGTGTATTCGGGCTTCTTTGCTCGAGGACACGAAGTGGTGTTCCCGAAGAATACGGCGATGGAGATTGGGATCGGGCGGCGGCAGGAGGGAACTGCTGGTACGGCGTCCAGGACGTCGGCAGCAGCAGGGGTGGCAAGAAACTGAAGTCGAGTCAAGATAGGCTTCTAGTTCGTCCTATTGCACAGAGCCCTTTAGACTTGACCCTAGATCCGGAGCACAATAAGTCAGCAATGGAGATTGGAACTCTGTACGTCGAGGAACTCAGAGCCACGATGCGCGGACGTTTCGCGTTAGTGGGTGCCGGAGTCATCCTGCTAGCCGTGGGTTGCGTCGCGACAGTGGGGACTCAGGATACGTGGCTCGACGGGTACGGGATCATCGCGTATTTTCTGGTGCCGCTCGCCTTCATCCCACTGGCGGCCGTGTTCGTCGCCAGCCCGCGCGCGAATCGGTTCGTGGAGAGCGTCTTCACAGCCCCGGTCGAACGCAGCGACTGGTTGACCGCGAAGATCCTGGTGATCGTCACGATTGCCGCCGCATATTACGTGGCACTCGTCCCGATGGTGCTGGTCTATACGCATCACGTTGGGGTGCCGTTACTCTTGCAGAAGTTGTTGATCTGGGCTCCATGCCTGCTGGTGGCGAGCATCGCGATGGGCACGCTGATCGGCGTATTGTTTATCGGCGAGAGTATAGCCGCACCTGCTGCGACGGGCATGGGCGTGCTGCTTGCGTACGCGGGGTTCGTGCCCCTACAGGAGTTGTTGGTGGCGCAGGGTAACGGTGCGACGCGCACAGGCCACCTCACCCTGGCGAGTCCCGCCGTACTGCTCAAGAACGCCTTTGGGTTCACGCTGGCGGTAGGAAGTATTCCCGCCACCACGGTGCGGACCTGGATCAGTCTGGTCGCCATTATCGGCATTGCGTTCGCGCTCGCCGTCTGGACGTTTTTACGGGCGCAGGGAGTGGAGACCTGGGAAGCCAGCCGCAGCCAACGGTGGATCATCGCGCTTGGGATCATCGCAACGATCGTGCTGCCCGTGGCGATGGCGGACACCAACTATGACAAACCGGCCCCTCACGCAACCAACGCGCCGTCGATACAGAGGCTTTTTTCCCGGGCGGGAGGCAGTCTGGCTTTGACACAGCCCGGTGGTCAGCCGCCGCCGCGCTGTTGCAGCACGATCCTTAACCGAGATGAGTGGCCTCCGTTTGGGACAGGCGAGCCTACGCGGCGGGATTTGCTGGTGCTATTGCCGGTGGATCTCACGCAGCCCGTTACGGACGTGCATCTCCAGGTGGCGGGGGAAAACGGACTGGAAGCGACCGCTCCTCCAGCCGCACTCGCGCCTCTGGCGCAAGCTCTTGAGGCGCACACCTACGCGAATGACTTGGGCCCGGCGGCGGCTGACGGGCACCATGTGGTCACGGGCTGGGTGGCACGTATCCCTGTGACGCTGACCCCTACCAAGCCATGGGATATCGGCGGTGTGCGCTATCCGCTGCGGGTCACGGGCACGTATCAAGTCGCAGGGGAGAGCGCGGTGCGGACATTCAGCGCGAGAGCCGCCATTGACGCGCAAGTGTCGAACGCCATCTACGAAATGGGAGTTGCATCGCTGATTCTGCCGCTCACGTGTTTTGGAGCGGCGTTCAAACGTTGGAGGCGGACGCGGTGAGCGAGGCGAAGGTGACTGGCGCAACAGACTATGCTATCGAGATGGATGGCCTCACACGTTGTTTCGGCGACTTTGTGGCAGTCGACGATGTCACGTTAAGAATTCCCAAGGGGCAACTTTACGGATTCCTGGGTCTGAACGGCGCGGGAAAGACGACGACCATCCGAATGCTCACCACGCTACTCCCGCCTAGCGCAGGCACCGCCATGCTTTGGGGACACGACGTGATGAAGGAACCTCTTGCAGTGCGGAAGCTCGTTGGGCTGGTGAGCGATGAGACGAGCGAGAGTCAATCGGCGTGGACCGCGCGCGAATACCTTTCGTACTTTGCACGTATCCGCCACATTCCGGATCCTGCGGAGGAAGTCGAGCGCATCTTGGACGACGTCGGCCTGGACGCCAAGTTTCGAGGAAAGCTGATCCGAACCTATAGCACGGGCATGAAGCGAAGGGTTGAAATCGCCCGGGCGCTCATGGGTCGTCCCAAAGTCCTGTTCCTGGATGAACCCACGCGGGGGCTGGACTTGCCGGCAAAGCGCGATATGTGGAGCCTTCTGCGCCGACTCGCGGCCACGGAGAGCGTCACGACGTTTCTCAGTAGCCATGACGCGCAAGAAATCCGCACCCTGTGCAGTGAGATCAGTGTGATCACCAGAGGCCGGCTTGTTCATACGGGTGCAACGCGTGAGATGGGCAGCGACATCGATGCCTTCGAGGAATGTCTCATTGGGATGCTGACTCAGTCAGAACGCATCGAGCCAGCAGGATCGCACTTTCGAGCAGAATAAAAAGTGATTGTGGAACTGCGTGCACCTCGGGTGACATCATCGTTGGGCCGAACATTTGGAGTCGACGCGACCGATTTGCTGATGCTCTATCACACGCGCTAATCGGCCTTCATCTCTAGAATGCCCGACAAACGTGCTAACCGGACAAGTGAAAACGGTTGACTCCCCAGAAGTCCTAGTGTTGTACCAGAAGCGACCGCAGAGGAGAAATTAGCAGCCTCATCAGAATCTGCGGCGGTCGGTGATACAACATTAGGACTTCTGGTCCGCCTGGATCACAGTGGGTCAACTTCCGGCTTGCCCATCAGAACGAAGCCGCTGCCGCTGCGGACGCTGCCGCGTGGGTGAGGTTGGCAGTTCTGATTTTCGGATCAGATAATTTGTGGGTTACAAGGAGGTGTGGCTGTGACCATCTCCTCAAAATGATGCGGGCAGAACTCCAGCCTCGTCATTACTCTGAGGCTACCGCACGACGTTATGTTCGCTTCATCGAGCGGTTAGCGCAGCACTCTCACCGCTCGCCCGATCGCCTACCGCTGTTTGAGGAGATCACTATCGGCACGTAAGAGTGCCTGCATCTACGGCTTATGCTGGTGTTGTTGCTGTTGATCCTCGGGCGCTGATGTCTTGATTGACACTGATCCGGCACCTACGCTGAAAGTCGTTGACGTCGTGGCGGTGGCACCGAGATTGTCAATCACTGTCGCAGTTGCTGTGTAGGTACCGGGCGCGGCGAAAGTTTCCAAAATCCCAGGAGCGCCCGAATTGGTGCCATCGGAGAACTGCACGTTCTGAGCATTTATAAATCCATCTGGATCAGAAGATGCAGCAGTGCAGGCCAACACGGTTATCGGCGATATGCTCGGCATCGCCCTTATCGTGATGTTGGCGACGGGTGGGATGTCGTTTGGTTCGCCGTCCACGCTCAAAGAAGCTGTAGCCATGGGATTTCCCGAAGCATCCAGCGATTGCACAGAAAGCTGGTGCGTACCTGTGTATACCTTAACTGCGGTGTTGATCGTGTCCCCATGCGCCGCATAGGCCACATTGCCATCGATGAGCACCTGCATCGCGGAAACCCCGGAGCCGGGATTTGCAGAACCGAGGATCGGAGTTGGCCAATTTACGATTGCATTGGGTCCGGGCGACGCGATGATGATGCCACTACCGGATGGCTTTACCGACACTTGTTGTACTGCGACCGAAGAAGCGCCCAACGAATCAGAAACAGTGGCAGTAATCAAATACGTTCCAACAGCGCCGTAGGTGTGGGATGCGGATGCTTCATTTACAACGGTGCCGTCCCCGAAATCAATGACAGCCTTGGCGACGCTGCCTGTTAATCCTGAAGTGGACGCATTGTATGTGAGCGCGCCGCTCTGTGAAACATTGAGTGCAATGCCCGGCGGTTGGTCACCCCTTCGATAGGCGATAGGTGGAGACATTTTGTTTTGGATGCTAGGCAGACCAATAGCCTTCACGAAGATGAGGTAAGTCGTCGATGAGGAGAGTGTCGTTTTACTTAAATCCACCGCATGAGTGCCATTCCCGACATCAGTTAAAGGTGACAGGTTCTGCCCGTCCGTGCTGACGAAAACCGTGTAGTGGTCAATCGTGTCCTCATTGCCGTTGACCCTCCAACTGATCACACTTCCGGATTGTCAGGGGACCAGGAAAACGCAGTTGTCGATGCCGGTCTCGATGCCGGTCCCCTCCTCGTAGTCATTCCAGGTTGCGATCTGCAGCGCGGGTAACTGATTTCCGCTGGAATAGAATTTTCCGACTTCGCGAAAACTGTGGAGCCAGGTCTCTCCGCAGTCCTGATCAATCACGCGATTCGTCCCCCATGCGGCGAGAGTGTCATTAAAACCTTTGAAGGCGGTACCAATCGCCAGCCGATTCGGAGCCTGCTTTGCTGTCTGAAAGAACGAATCCTGCAAACTCAATTCTGGATCGAAAGGATTAGCATTTTGGATGTCCACCCATGAATATCCTCCATCAGCGGTACTCCTTGTGAAACCGTCGGCTCCACGAATCAACACAAGAGGATTGCCGGTGACGGATGAAAGAACACGAGCCCAATCGACGTAGAAAGCATCCACGTCGAAGAAATACACCACAGGACGCCCGTCTACGGTTATGTACGCAGGAGACGATTCATATTGCGATGCGATGTAATTCAGATCAGAGATGAGTTGATCGCTGACGTCGCATCCATTGTTCATCGCCGCGGAGCCGACAGCCCCCTTGTCTTCCATGATGGCAAACTGGAATTGCCCGCCACTGGATTCAGCTTCCTTCTTCAGCAACTGAGTGGCCGCTTCGATGGACGAATTGGCAGGGCCAAACCAATCGGCGATCGCACCAGCGATGCCACGGCTCATCATATCCTGCACTTGCGCATGTACCTGCCCGGCCGAATCGGAATCATAGCCGACGTTGATGTGGTTCGACTGCCCAAACCAGCTTAGCCAGGTCGCATACACCTTTGTCGTCGCCCCACTGTAGAGCAGTGATCCGATCGGAAGCTTGCTGACGTTCCCGGCACGCGCGTTCCCGTTCGTCTGCCCTGCGAAGGAATCCGCTGTGCTCGTGTTATTGCCTGTCTCAGCCTGTAGTGTAGTAGCCGCCACTGGAGTCGTACCCGTTGACTGGGGACCAACTGAGCCTCCACAGGCCGTCAGACAGCATGAGAGGCATAGTGATCCTAATGCGGTAACGAGGCAAGTGAGTACATTGGCTTTCACAGCAACCGCACCCAGGAACCTGGCATTCTCTTCTCAGAAGGTCGCCGATTGCCGGCAAATGCAACGGCAGGGCGCTCAAATACAATCAAAATATCAGCAAATCACAGATCGGAATCGGTTGGGAATTAGTTAAAAGCAGTAGCGGAGTCGCAGGAGCACTGTAGATGGGCTCGAACAGCCGCGCCGGTCAATCGCGCAGTCTTCGCAGTCAGCCGCGCCCACCAGATGCCTTCATCAGCAGTACAGCAGTACTGTCCTGGCTCTTATATCGTGCGCGGTGCGAATGTGAGATGTCGAGCCAAGAGATGATACCGGCTTGCCGCACCACATCGCTCTTCCGACAATTCTGGATAGATTGTCGGCCATCCCCCGAAGACTGACCACGAACGGGCTTGGAAGATTAATGGCGATCTCCTCGAAGCCCGCTTATGGACTGTTCAGGAAGGTGAGGCGGATAATTACGGATGCCCGAACTATGCCGCCAGCCAGCTCGAACTTATTTCGCTGTAGCGTTCCCTGTGGTCGTGAAGGTGATTGCAGTCTCGGCGTGGACCACAGCCTCTTCCTTACCCGTTGCCGCTGCCACTGCGGTCCCCGCCCCAGCGCCCGCGGCCGTGCCAATCAGAGCGCCCTTTCCACCTCCCGCTAGCCCTCCGATGAGCGCGCCCGCTGCGGCGCCACCACCTATTTTGGTCACGTTGCTCTTGGTATGGCTTTTGCCTTTGGCACGAAAGCCGCTGGTCGAAACCGACAGAGTTTTAGCATTGGCCAGTTGAATTGAGGTGAGCCGGATGGTGATCTGCCCGGGCGCGTGCAGCCGTCCACTGGACTTGGCATAGGTAACTTTGCCCTTCGCTGGCGCGCCAGCCCTGGCAATGGTCTTGCCATCGACCACTAGGTCTCGGACCAAATTAGCACGAAATGACTGTCCGATATGCGCACTGGCAGAATTGATCTGCGAGTCGGTACGCACGGTGATGCGAGTTCCGGCCGGCACACTTTGCGCCGACGCCAACATTTCAAGAGTGAGTAGAAAGACCATACACTTCCCGAATCTGCTCAGCATAACCTCTCCTTAATTACGACGGTGACAAGGCAATGGTCAGAGTTGTGATATCAATTGTACGAAGATTCCTGCAGGGCGCAGTTACACATTCCTGTTCTCGGCAGTTACGTTGGACCGAGCACTCTCGCGTTAAGTGAAAATGCAGCCCGATGTTTGGGCGGCCTTTCTTTGCCTTCCACGCGGCAATTGTGCCCAAGGCCGATAGCAGCTAGCACAAAGCGGCGATCTGGGAAATGATGACCGGGGTTCCGGAAATTATTTCGGTCCCCAAGTCGGCTTCGAGGAAGTCTCGAACATCCTCGCTCCCTGGTGGCAGGGCGGTGGCGATTAGGGAATGATAACGTCCTTTATCATTCACTACCTGCACTACCTGGCAACCCCGCAAGAGGTTCCCGGGTCACTTGCCGGAGATGGCGAGCGTGCACTCAAGTGGATGAGCGCTGCGAAATGCGCCCAATGGCATTACTAGACCCCTGCGCGTTTCTCGGGAGCAATCTGCCCACTCGGAGGCATTACTTCCGGTTTGTCCGTCATCCGGCCTATGGATAATGACGGCGGTTCTGAGCGATATTGCTGTTTGCGTCAGGAGCGCATTGTTAGGCCCGCGATAGTGCAATGCTGGCCACATAGCAGGCCAAAGAAATGCTGACGCCTTGGAGAGGCACACTGAAAAAATAAACCTTGCAGAGCACAACAAAACCACCGAGCATTGCCAGCCCGACAACGAGCAGGAACGGCGACCGAAAGAGGAGTTGGCCGTGAGCCAGTGCGAGATAACCGAAAACCAAGCCGAACAAAATAAGTCCCAGGCTGTGGCTGGCATTAAAGCCCACCCAACACCGCCACATAGTTGTTTCTTTCGTAATAATAGGTGAACTCTGGCTCATGCTGATTTGCAGCGCGGGGTCACGGGGGGTGAGGCTTGGGCCCCAGAACGTAGAGACAAGGTGGAGGACTCCAAGCGTAAGGACAATGCTCGCACTAAAAACCATGAGAATTCTTGCGGCCAAGATGCTCTCCCTATTTTGCGGGCCTAGCGGTCTCACTGCACCGTTGCCTACTTCCCTGCGGCGTTCACTTCGTTGACGTGGCCAAAAGATTACTGACGAACACGTCCGTGTTATGCGCGAAGCGGAGGCCATAATAGCCATTTGTCGATGTCAGCTTGCCGGAGCCTACGAGGGTAGTTTTGTCGTAGCTTGCAACAATCGAGCCGTTGATGGAGCACACCACCTTATCCCCTCTTACCGAGAGCGAGATGTCCTGAGTCACCGGTTGGCCGCGCCCGGCTGCTTTATGAATCGCGGCGTTCCTCTCACCCAGCAGTCCGGTCATTCTGAACGGCTCTGGTCCAAATCCGCGCACGATAAACTTTCCGTTTCCAGATGCAGCGCAGTAGAGCTCGGTCTGGCTAGGAGTACCCATGTCGTTCCCTCCGATAAACACTCCGTAGGGATGCGGGTGAGAGTTGAGATTCATGTATTTTGGCTCGTTGAATGTCGCTTTGACTGTGAAGTCGCCTGACGCCATCGCATCGGTCTTCCAGTAACTGGTGGCGGGGCCGGTTGTGACATGAAGGGCCTGTCCCTCTCCAACAAGCCGAGCCGTATCTAGGGTCATGCCCGCCCTCTCTTCAGCAGCATCGACTCTTCCATTCCAACCGGGAATCTTGATACCACCATCTGTTACCGCACGGGAGCCTTCTACGGTGGGGCTGCCGGGACCACCGACAAACTGTTTTCTTGCGAGGAACAGTGCGACGAGTAAGGCGGCAAAGACAATTGCCGAGCCGATGAGGATCTTGGATTTCCTCTTCATTGTGGGACCTCAAAGTGAATTTCGTGTTGTGACTGTCGGTCACGATTGAGCAACGCTATCGCGGCAATAATCAATCTTCTGTCCGTTGTCACCGCAACTGAACGGACTCCTCGTTTGGCTGCAATCGTACGAGCGTCTTTGAGTCGTTCCATAATTTCAGTGCTCGCTGTTCGTCATAGGACAGTCTAGAAGATCGCGTATCGCTGAGTGCGCCGTTATTCGATTGAAAATACCTGCCAGACCCGTTCCTGTATGTGGGATCAGTAGCAACCTGAGCAAGGGATGCACCAGAGAAGCTGATGGAGCCCTGCGTTACGCCAACTCGTTTCATGATCCACTTCATGAAGCGGGTCTTCGCGAGCCACTGCACAGGCTTTGGCATCGTCCGGAGCAGCCCGGTCTCGGGCACGGCCCCGGGGTCAAAGGCAATCGATGCGATTGAGCTCCCGGCCCGCCGTAACCGACGGTGCAGTTCATAGGCATAAAGGATCGTGCAGAGCTTTGACGTCGAATAGCGCTTGCCCGCGGAGAGGGGCTTCTTGCCGTCTTTTCCATCGTTGGCAAGAGCGATCGCGTCGGGTTCAGCCACAATGCCGACCATCTTTCCATCCGCCGTGTCGGGATCATGCGTTCCGCTCGCGGTGAACACGATGCGTCCGTTGTCTCTCATTCGCTCAGCGAGCAGTTCGATCAGTAGGAAATGTCCAAGGCAATTGGTCGCGAACGTTGTCTCATAGCCGTCCGTGCTATAGGAAAGCGGCCCATTGAAATATCCGCCTGCGTTGCACAGGAGTGCCTCAAATGAGGCGACTTCGCCACTGTCGAGCATCGCGCGAAATTTTGTTGCTGCATCTCTGACAGAACTCAGCGAGGAGGTGTCGAGCTTAAGTGTGCTGACCTTTATGCCGTAGGCCGTCCGGAGCTGTTGCGCTGCGGCTTTAATCCGTTCCATGCTCCGTCCTGCGAGAACCAAGTTGTAACGCGAGCGAGACGCAAGCTGTTTGGCGCATTCAAAGCCGACCCCGGCGTGACCGCCTGTGATGAGAGCTGTTGGCACGATGACCTGTTTGAATCTCCGGGAAGACATTGGGAAGCTATGCGGCGAGCCTTTACGCCCTATACGCCACTAAGACAAAAGCCTCCCTTCCGAGGCGCGACCGTTAGGCGGGTAGCAGTCCCGTCTCTGCGATATCGGCCAACCAAGCATAGGATTTCTTCGGGGTTCGTTCACCCGTGTTGACATTCTGAGCGACCAGGCCAAATTTCGAGGTAAAGCCCAGATCCCACTCCCAGTTATCGAGCAACGACCACACAAAGAAGCCTTCCACCCGGCTGCCGTTGTCCATAGCCTGGATGACAGCACGTAAGTGAGCGCTCAGGTAGTGAATTCGGAACTCATCATCGATGATTGCGGCGTGGTCACCCAAGGGGTCCGAACAACCGTTCTCCGTCACGATAAGACGCGGGTTACTGTAGTCTTTGGTCAATCGATTGAGAATTTCTTGGAGGCCGGCAGGGTCTATTTCTCGGCCAAACGCATCTCCAGTGACGCCGGCGGGCGTTCTGCCCGGGCCTAAGAAACTTGGGCCACTAAAATCCGCTCTGAGATAGGCCGGTGAGTAATAGTTGACGCCAATGAAATCGCAATCCTGATGAATCGTGCTCATGTCCCCGGTCTTGACCGCATCGGCCAGCATCTGCTCCGCCGCCAAAGGGTACTTGCCCTTCAGCAGCGGGTCCAGAAACGCGCCCGACCATAGTTCATCAAACGCCAGCGCGGCGATATCGTTAAGTAAATGGATTCTCCCTCCCTCTGGCCGGACTGGCGCGAGTGCCAGTCCGACTCCGATCGTCAGATCATTTCGCTGCGCACGCATCGCTTGAATGGCTCGGCCTTGGGCCATGTTCAGATGGTGGGTGACGGGGCCGATAAGCTTCCCGTCGTGCAGCCCCGGTGCATGATTGCCAATGACATGGCCTAGGAGCATGTGAATGTTCGCCTCATTGATGGTGATAAAATTCTTAACTCGATCACCCAAGCGGCGAGTAACCGCCGCGGCGTAGTCCGCGAATCGCTCTCCCGTATCTCGCGACATCCAGCCTCCCAACTCATACAAGCGCTGAGGAAGGTCCCAGTGAAACAGCGTTACGTAAGGAGTGATGTGTCTCTGGAGGAGCGCGTCGGTTAGCCGATCATAATAGTCCATGCCGCGTTCATTCAGAGACCCTGAACCCGTGGGAAACACTCGCGGCCATGAGATCGAAAACTTGTACGAATTGAGGTTGGCAGCGCTCATCAACGCCGCATCTTCCTTGTATCGGTAGTACGAGTTACACGTTATGCTGGGGGTTGAGCCATCCTTAATGCGCCCATTCTGCTTGGCAAAAATGTCCCAGATACTCTCACCTCTTCCGTCGACATCCAAGGCTCCTTCAACTTGAAATGCGGACGATCCGCATCCCCAGCGAAACGTGCTTGGAAACCGCCGTGCCTCAGATGCAGGCCTTTTGGATTCGCATCCGGCAGCGATCGCAACCGCTCCCAGGGAGAGGACGAATCGTCGGCGGGTCAAGCCATTCTTGTCATTGGCCATTGGCTATCTCTACTGTTCTTCCCGAGTTGATGACTTCGTGTGGCTCGTGAAAGTCATTTTTGCGCGGACGGAACGTCCTGGCTGTAACGACCCAGCCGCATCAAAAAAGCCAACACTCCGAGTGCGAGTCCGTGCCTCATGCATCTTCCTTATCGTCTGACCGATTCCGAGACTAAGTGTCCTGCTGATCACCGAAGAAGGGCCACCGAAATCGTGCCGGTGCGCAGTAGTGGTATTGAACGCGGAGCGCGGAGGGGTGAGCGAGGTTCATGGGAAAAACCCCACTCCCCCCGCTAACGCCGGACCTTTGCGGAGGCGGCTCAACTGGCTGTTCGTAGTTTAGGCAGCAACCGCAGCGCAGGATCCGCGCTCGGCGCCGAATCTTCGCGCCTGCGAGATTGTCCGGTCAAAGCCAATAGTTGGCAGTATTCTTGACAGAGGCGATTGCCGCTTCCACCACGGTTGCGGTTTTTCACGGGTCCCGTTTTTCTTTAGTTCAGGTCGCCGCCCATGTTCTCTGGATCGATTACGATTAGCCTCTATCTCGCCGCCAGCCTCATCGGCTTCGCGACTGGGACGGCGATCAGTATTCTTCTTCTTGTTCTCACCGTGCGCGCGGCCAAACTGCAGGGCGCCAGCGGAGCCGGTTTCCTGTTCGTGACTTGCTGCCTAATCTGGAATCTGGGCGGTCTCGCGCATTCCGTCGCCTTAACATGCGGCGCGCCCGAACAGGGACGAGCGGCGCTCATCATCCTTGCCTGTCAGTACACTGCAGCCGCGGCATGGCCAATCACCGTGATAAGCCTGTGGAGCCCGCTCGCTACCCTGCGTTGGCAAAGAATCGGCTGCCGGTCGTTGCAGGCCCTGGCGGTGATCACCTGTACGGTGATCGTCATACCGCTCTGGCACGGCGTCTTAACGGGTGTGAACTCCGCGTCTCTCCTCTTCCTCAAGGAATCGACCCCATATAACGGAGCCATTCTGCTCACGCTGGGAATCGCCCTGTTCCGGGAGCGTCTCATATCGCGAACGATGAGGCTCCCTTCTCTGGCGATGCTGGTGGGCGCCTTCGGCGCCTTGACGGCAGCCCTCATCCAGCAAGTGTTGCCGTTCGACCGTGTGGTTTCCGACCTGCTCCGCGTCGTCAGCGAACAGATCACACTGCTCATCGTTCTAGGCGCGTTCTTCTTGTTCGCCCGTTTCCGTTTTTCCGATTTGTTTATCCGTTATAGCCTCAAGCTCCTGTTGGCGGCGCTTACGGCTCTGGTCTTAACTCTGGTCCACTACAGCCTTTCGTTCTTCCGATTCGAGGGCCGCGTGCCATTTCCTGGGGCTGCGCGGGCTAGCCTTGAGACCTTGACGGCGGTTCCCATACTCGTCCTGTTCACTTTCGTTGATCGTCATATCGGCGAATGCGTGAACCGTTGGATCTTCCGTGCGCCGGACTACCGTGCTCTGCTGCGGGAGTTGTCGGAAAAGCTGGCGCAGCTTCGCAGCGAAGCGGAGATTGCCGATGCTGTGGAGACAGCTGCCCGTCAATCGCTGGAGCTGAGAGCTGCCCAGCTGGTTACGCTCGAGAACTTGTCCAAGACGAGCCTGCCCACATCGAATTGGCCGCACTCGCATGGGCCCGAGCCGGATTGGTTGAACGTGGTGAACGACGGCGAACTCGTAGAACTCGATTGCCAGCACCCGTACCACGCGGGACACACCCAGGACGAAGTCGAACTGCTCGTTCCGGTTCGATCGGAGGGCCGGGTCACCCACATGCTCGCCGTCTCGCCCGGTCCTGCTCGGCGCGGCCTGGTGACGCACGAAGTGAATTATTTGCGCAGCGTGGCAGCGCAGTGCGGTCATCGGCTCGACGCACTGCACATGGAAGAACGGCTGATCGTGGTGCAGAGCCGTGAAGCGGTGCTGCAGCAGCAGGTGACCGAGGCGGAGCTGCGCGCCCTCCGCGCTCAGGTCAACCCGCATTTCCTCTTCAATTCGCTCAACAGCATCGCAAACCTCGTGGTGACCAATCCCGAGCAAGCCGAGACCATGACGCTGCGGCTCGCCAGAGTCTTCCGCCATGTACTGGCCAACTCTGCGCGCCCCCTCATTTCGCTGCACGAAGAGATCGACTTCCTTGAGACGTATCTGCAGATTGAAGAAGCTCGGTTCGGCAGCCGGCTTCAAGTCAAGATCGCCGTCGACCCGGCGGTCGCCATGGAGCCGATTCCTTCGCTGATCCTTCAGCCCATTGTTGAAAATGCGCTGAAGCACGGCCTGGGACCGAACCTCGGTCCAGGCCACTTGTGGATCACTGCCGAGGCCGACGGAAATCAGGTGCGTCTGCGAGTGGAAGATGACGGCGTCGGACCCGCAATAGGTGTCTTGAAACTCAACGGCAGCAATGGACGATCGAACGGAGTCGGGCTCGAGAATGTTGCGCAGCGCCTCAATGCGCTCTATCAGGACCAGGGCCGGATGACATTAGAAGTGCGACAGGCGGGTGGAACGCGCGTCACAATTCTGTTGCCACGCGAGAGCGGAGCCCCGGCGTGATGCGGAGCCTGGTCATTGACGATGAGGCGGATGCTCGCGCGCGGCTGATCCGATTGCTCGGCGCTCATCCCGAAGTAGCTGTGATCGGCGAGGCTCAGGATGGCCTCGACGCGATTGAGAAGATCGAAGAGCTCCGGCCCGACCTTTTGTTTCTCGACATAGAAATGCCCGGGCTCAAGGGCTTCGAGGTACTGCGGTCGATTCCGTCAGCCATCGAGATCCCGCTCGTCATCTTCACCACGGGATACGACCAGCATGCCCTCGCGGCCTTTGAGGCCAACGCGCTTGCCTATCTCCTCAAGCCCATCGAACCGGAGCGGTTGTCGTTTGCGATAGAACGCTCGAGCAAACTTTGCTCTCTTTCCGCGGAAAAAGAAAGGGAGTGCGAGAACATTCTGCGCGCGACAGGCGAGGCACCGAAGACGCTCCGCAAAATCGTCTGCCGGAAAAACGGACGCGCCCTGCTTGTGCCTTCGGAACAAATCCTCTGGTTCCAGGTGCAGGATGGCATTGTGCGTGCGACGACAGCGAAAGACTCGTTCTGGGTGAACTATCAGCTTGCCGAACTTGAAGCCGCCTTGCCGCCGCATGAGTTCTTCCGTGCGCGCCGCGAGGTGCTGGTCAATATTTCGCAAATCAAAGAGATCAAGCCTTACTTCAAGAGCAGCTTTCTGCTTATCATGTCCGACGCTGCGTCCACTGAGATCGCCGTGAGCGAACGGCAGGCGCGGCCGCTGCGCCAGCGCCTGCCCGGGCTCTAGAGCGCTTTCGAAGAGAAGAATGAAAGCTCGTTGCGGTCGCGATTAGCTCTGCCTCTGTCCCGAACCCCAACACGGCACAGGAATTCAATCCATAACATCAGCTATTGATGAGAACGGAGACCTCGAACATGAAGCCCAATGAACCCAGCCGCACAGCCCTGATGGTCGCCCGACAACGAGCTGCTCATCAGGTGTTCGATCATGGCTCAATCCTCTATGACCCATATGCCATGAAAATTCTGCGTGAAGACAAAAAGGACGTGCTTCAATTTGCGAACGCACACCCCTTGGCCAGCATCGGACGTCTGATCACCGCAGCGCGAAGCCGGATTGCGGAAGAGGCTTTGTCAAAAGCTGTCGAAAGAGGGATTCGGCAGATCGTCATCGTTGGCGCCGGACTCGACACGGCGCACGACAGATCCGTATCTATGAGGTGGACCACCCCGCGACGCAGGCATGGAAACGACAGCGCTTGGCTGAAGCTCAAATCGCACTTCCGCCATGGCTTATTCTCGTGCCAGCCGACTTCGAGCGGGACGATGTGGGAGAGATGCTCGTCGCCGCAGGCTTTCAGCAGAACTCGCCCGCGTTTTTCACTTGGCTCGGGGTTGTGCCATATCTGACTCGGGACGCTATCGGCCGCACCCTGGACTACATGTCGTCAATCCAGAACTCGGAGGTGGTGTTCGACTATTAAGCCGATCATAAGTAGGTATACATAGATTGCGGTTTAGGCAGCGGCATACTGCGTATCTGGCGTAAGAAAGAACATGCGGATGGTCCAAGGTAGCCGTTGTAGCGAACGGAGACGTGCCAG
>Ga0307476_10000335_pt1 | contig 39737 bp, 35 predicted proteins | sample atmos_gasesECM2C_2_FD_203314 | JGI IMG/M metagenome (GOLD analysis project Ga0307476, IMG submission 203314) | Hardwood forest soil microbial communities from Morgan-Monroe State Forest, Indiana, United States - atmos_gasesECM2C_05 | ecosystem: Environmental > Terrestrial > Soil > Temperate... | reverse complement strand
AGCGAGCCGGAGTCTTCGGCAAAGCAGGTGGCCGGAAGCTGGATGACCTCGGTCTGGATCGAAGCGGTATCCACCTCGTTGAACTCGCCGTGGTTCTCCCAGAACCGCCCGGTCTCGGTGTCGAGCGGATCCATGATGACGAGCCACTTGAGCTTCGACAAAGCGGTCGTGAGCTTCTTCCGGTTCGGGAACGCCAGCAGCGGATTGAAGCCTTGGCAGAAGTAGCCGTTCATCTTGCCTTGGAACATCAGCTCGAAGGCACGCAAGATGTCGTAGGACGGCACGTCGAGCTTCGGCAGCCAGTCATAAGCCCAGTTGTTGTCGGCGGTGGCGGCGGAGCCGTACATCGCCTTCTGGAAGCTGACGAAGAACTTCTTGTAGTTCTGCCAGTAGCTGGTCTGGTTCGCCCGCAGTGGCTTGAAGCCGCGGGTCGACATGTACTTGTCGAGGCTGTCCTCCTTGTCGACCGGGACGTTCAGATAGCCGGGGAGCAGATGCGACATCAGTCCGATGTCGGTCAGGCCCTGGATGTTGGAGTGACCGCGCAACGCGTTCATGCCGCCGCCACGGCAGCCGACGTTGCCCAGGATGAGCTGCAGCATCGCCATGGTGCGGATGTTCTGCGAGCCCTTGGAATGCTGGGTCCAGCCGAGCGCGTACATCGACGTCATGAACTTGTCTTTGGCCGACGTCTCGGCGATCATCGCCGCCACTTTCAGGAACTTGTCCTTCGGCGTGCCGCAGATGCGCTCGACCATTTCGGGCGTATAGACCGCGATGGTCTTCTTGAGCAGATTCCAGACGCAGCGCGGATCCTGCAGCGTATCGTCGGTCATGACGAAGCCGTCCGGCCCGATCTGGTAATCCCAGGTCGAGCGGTCGTAGTCGCGCTTGGTTTCGTCGTAGCCGGTGAACAGGCCGTCCTGGTAGTCAAACCCTTCCTTCACCAAGTAAGTCGCGTTGGTGAAGTTCTTCGTGTACTCCCACTGCACCTTGTCGTTGCTGATGCAGTAGTTGATCAGCCCGTTGAGGAACGCGATGTCGGTTCCCTGGCGGATCGGGGCGTAATAGTCGGCCACCGACGCCGAGCGCGTGTAGCGCGGGTCGACGACGATCAGCTTGGCGCCGCGATTGGCCTTTGCCTCCGTGACCCATTTGAATCCGCACGGGTGCGCCTCAGCGGCGTTGCCACCCATGATAACGACGAGATCCGTGTTCTTGATGTCGGTCCACGAATTCGTCATCGCTCCGCGACCAAACGTTGGGCCCAAACTGGACACCGTGGGGCCGTGTCAGACCCGCGCTTGGTTGTCGAATACGAGCATTCCGGCGCTGCGCACGACTTTCAAAGTCGCCCAGGCCGTTTCGTTGGTGGTTGCCGAGGCCGCGAGGAAGCCGGTGGAGAGCCACCGGTTCACCGTGGTGCCGTCGGCGTTCTTGGCGATGAAGTTCTTGTCGCGATCGTCCTTCATCAGGCGCGCGATGCGGTCCAGCGCATATTCCCAGGTGACGCGCTCGAACTTGTCGGAGCCGGGCTTGCGCACCATCGGATATTTCAGGCGCGTCTCGGCATGGACGATGTCGAGCAGCGCCGCGCCCTTCGGGCACAACGTGCCGCGATTGGTCGGGTGGTCGACGTCGCCTTCGATGTGGACGATGTCGGCCTGCTCACCCTTCGCAAGGTTGCCCTTCGAATACATGATGATGCCGCAGGCGACGGAACAGTAAGTGCAGGTGTTGCGGGTTTCGGAGGTGCCGATGAGCTTGAAGGGCCGTATCGCCGCGGCATACGCGACTTCGACGCTTCCAAATCCGAGCGCTCCGATTGTGGTACCGGCAAGACCCGCGCTGGCGCCCGCCAAGAACCGGCGCCGCGAGAGTTCCATGTTCAAGGTCGTCTCCTCAGACTTTGCCCCCTACGGGGGACATCCTCCACCCTTATCGGACGATAGAGGGTGTCGATGAATGCTACGCAGACCAAGGCCTTGAAGCGTATTTTTGAACGATAACAGTGTCAAACAAAGCCGGTCCCTGGGGCGCCTATTTGTGCGGCGCAGCATAAATCGCGGGAGGGTTGAAAGGGTTGAGTTTTTCGGCGGCGGCGGCGGCTCGCGCCTATGATGCGATAAAAAAATTCGGTGCGGGGAGCAGGGGATCGCGCATTCGTGTTGATCGCGAGCGCGGTCCGGCGCACTATAAGCGCGTCGTGACGTTTCGCTTGGCTCCCGAGGTTCGGGGCACATTGTGCTTGAACGCAGTCGCTGCGCTGACTTGGGCGGCGGCTGTTTTTTATTTTGCGATGCCGCCGCCGCGCGATCCGACGCAGCGGCTTCGGTTCCATCGCGCGGCCGGAACCATTTCGATCCGCGGGCGGTTTTTTGTCGAAGCCGCTCGTGGAGGCGATGATGAAAGCTCTCTTGATGTTCGCGGTTACCGCCTCGTTGCTCGCCGGGGCAACGCTGTCGCACGCGCAAAGTGCCGGCGGGGATCAAGACAAAGGGGTGACCAACGGTTGGAGCGCTGGAACCAAGGATCAGGCCAGCCCTGGCGGTGGCAATCAGGGCGCCGGGGTTCACGACGAGGCGGAGGCGCAAAATCAGCCGGCCATGGCGACCGGCTTGGATCTCGACGGGCCGCCGATGAAATTTCCGCCGAGCAAGACGCCGGAATAATCCGACGCGGTGATCGCCGCGGCGCGAACCGCGGACGACGTCATTGCCGCGCCATTGCCGTCGCGGGTCGATAGCGAGATGCTCGCCCGCGCCATGACAGCCAACGAAAAGGTGCTCGATCTGCGCGGCTTGCGCTGTCCGCAACCGGTGCTGCGGGCCAAGAAGGCGCTGCGCGCTATTCCGGTGGGCGGCACGCTGGTGCTCGAATGCACCGATCCGCTGACAGTGATCGACGTGCCCGCGTTCACCAACCAGACCGGCCATACGCTGTGCGCCCAGACGCGCGACGGCGAGGTCTACATTTTCAAGATCGTGAAGCAGCGATGACAGCGGGGCCAATTTACTTGGACTACAACGCCACGACGCCGGTCGATCCCGCGGTGCTCGAGGCCATGCTGCCTTATCTGCGCGGCGAGTTCGGCAATCCGTCGTCGGCGCATGGGCTGGGCCGCCGCGCCCACGATGCGGTGGAAGCGGCGCGCGCCGAGGTCGCGGCTTTGATCGGCGCCGGGCCCGATGAGATCGTCTTTACCAGCGGCGGCACCGAAGCGAGCAATGTTGCCATTCGCGGCGCGGTGCGGGTCGACGATACACGCCGCGACGTTGTCACCAGCGCGATCGAACATCCGGCGACTGAGGCGTGCTGTGCGTTCCTCGAAGGCGAGGGACACAAAGTCACGCGGGTGGCGGCGGAAACGGATGGCTTGATCGACCCCGCGCGTATTGCTGCAGCGATCGATCACAAGACGGCGCTGGTGACGATCATTCATGCGCAAAATGAAATCGGCACTATTCAACCGATCGCCGAAATCGCCGCGGCAGCGCGCCGCCACGGCGCTCTGGTTCACGTTGACGCGGCGCAATCGGTCGGCAAGATTGCGGTCGACGTCGAGGAGCTCGGCGCCGACCTGCTCTCGATCGCGGGTCACAAGCTCTATGCGCCGAAAGGCGTTGGCGTGCTCTATATTCGCCGCGGGCTTGAACTGCCGCCACTTCTCCTCGGCGCCGGCCAGGAACGCGGCCGGCGGCCCGGCACCGAGAACGTTCCCTACATTGTCGCGCTCGGCGAAGCCTGCCGGATCGCGGGCACGATGTTGGAGCGGGAGTCAAAGCGGCTCTCTCCCCTGGCCGGCGATCTGTTCGCCGCGTTGAAGCGCGACATTTCGGCAATCGTGCTGGTCGGTCACCCGACGCAACGCCTGCCGAATACGCTCAATGTCCTGTTTCCCAACGCGTCGGGCCGCAAGGTTCTGGAGAAATGTCCGCGCGTCATGGCTTCGACCGGCTCCGCCTGCCACGCCGACAGCGAGGAACCGTCCGGCGTTCTGACTGCGCTCGGCATTGGCCATGATAAGGCACTCGGCGCGGTGCGGCTGTCGCTCGGGCGCGGCACCAAGCCGGAAGATATTGCGGCCGCGGCGCGGGCGCTCGTCGAAGCATGGCAGCGCGTGCAGCCCGCCGTCGCGGGAGCCGTATAGGGGAAGAGCCCATGAATGTCCCATTGGTGCGATTGACCAGTCTCGCCCACGGCGGCGGCTGCGGCTGCAAGCTGGCGCCGTCGGTGCTGCAACAGCTTTTGGCCGATCAGCCGCTCGCGGCGCCATACCGGCAATTGCTGGTCGGCACCGAGACGCCCGACGACGCCGCGGTGTGGCAGCTCGACGACGGCACCTGCGTAATCGCGACCACGGACTTCTTCATGCCGGTGGTCGACGACCCTTACGACTTCGGCCGCATCGCCGCGACCAATGCCATCTCCGACGTCTATGCCATGGGCGGCAAGCCGATCATGGCGCTGGCGATCTTAGGTATCCCGGTCGACAAGATCGCACCGGAGACGGTGCGCGAAATTCTCAAAGGCGGCACCGCGGTCTGCGCCTCAGCAGGCATCCCGGTCGCCGGCGGACACTCGATCGATTCACCAGAGCCGATCTACGGCCTTGCCGTCATCGGCATCTGCAAGACCGCAGACGTGCGCCGCAAATCCGACGCCAAGCCCGGCGACGCCCTCATTTTGACGAAGCCGCTCGGCGTGGGTATCTATTCGGCGGCCATCAAAAAGGGCGTGCTGTCGCCCGCGGGCTATGCCGAGATGATCGCGACGACGACCCTGCTCAACCGGGTCGGCGCGGAGCTGGCAAAGGATGCCGCCGTACACGCCGTCACCGACGTCACCGGCTTCGGACTCTTGGGACACGGCCTCGAAATGGCGCGCTGCTCCAGGCTCACGCTGATCGTTCGCGCTGGCGATCTGCCGCTCTTGTCGGAGGCGGCTGGTTTCGCGCAACAGGGCGCCGTCACCGGTGCTTCGCTGCGCAATTGGGCGAGCTACGGCCATGACGTCATGCTGCCGGCGGACTTGCCGGACTGGCAGCGTCATCTGCTTACCGATCCGCAAACCTCCGGCGGCCTTTTGATCTCCTGCGCACCGGAACACGCCGAAGCCATCGTGCAAACGATCATTACCGCCGGTTATCCCGCCACGCGCGTGATCGGGGTCGCCGAAGCCGGGCCGCCAAGGATTCGCGTGATCGTCTAATGCATAGCGCCCGACGAATTTGGATAAAGCGCCTCATGGATCAGCCGGCCGAGCGCGGAAATCTGATAGGGTTTTCTTAGGACTGGAAATTCCGGATCGCTGTCGAAGGCCCGCGTGTAGCCGGTGGTCAGCACGATCGGAATGGTGCCATAATGATCGGTGACCTTGCGCGCCAGCGCCAAGCCATCGAGCTGGCCGGGCAGCGCGACGTCGGTGAAGACGAGGTTGACCATCTGCCCCGAGGCCAGCACGTCGAGGGCTTCGGATGCCGATTCCACGGCGATGGTTTTGTAGCCGAGCTGCTCCAGCAGCGAGACGGCGACGTTCTTGACGTCCTCGTTATCTTCCACCACCAGGATGGTGCGCTGGTCGGCCGCCATGTAGTGCGAGGCATCCTCAGGCGACGGCGCGGCGATCGGCGTCTCGCCGCGCGGCAGATAGATCGTGACCTTAGTGCCGCGGCCGATTTCGCTCGCTATCTGCACCGTGCCGCCGGAGCGGTGCGCCAGGCCGTAAACCTGGGACAGGCCGAGGCCGGTGCCCTTGTCCGGCCCCTTGGTGGTGAAGAACGGCTCGACCACGCGCGGCAAAAGATCGGGCGGAATGCCGCAGCCGGTATCGGCGACGGAGAGCGCGACATAGTCGCCGCCCGCGCCGTTCGGCACGTCGTGGGCGCTCAACGAAGCGTTTAGCGCCGTGATCACTATGCGGCCGCCATCGGGCATGGCATCGCGGGCATTGACCGCGAGATTGACCAGCGCCAGTTCAAGCTCGGATTTGTCGACGCGGACCGGCCACGTGGCGGCGGGGATATCGATCAGGAACTCGATATTGACGTGCATGGTGCCGGCCAGCACGTCGCGAATGGCCGCAACCGTATCGGCAAGACTGATCACGGTCGGATTGAGCGGCAGCGTGCGCGAGAACGCCAGCAATTGCCGCGTCAAGTTCTCGCCGCGGGTGGCTGCCATTTCGATGGCCTGCAAGGCGCGGACGTCGCGCGGCTCGCTCAAGCGCTTCTTCAGGCTTTGCGCGTGCCCGCTGACGATCATCAAGAGATTGTTGAAGTCGTGAGCGACGCCGCCGGTCAGTTGGCCGATCGCCTCCATTTTCTGCAAATGGGCGGCTTGCCGCTGTGCCTGCTGCAGGGCGGCTGCGGATTCTTTTTCCGCAGTGACGTGGCGGCCGGCGACATAGATCAGCCCATCGTGCTCCGTCATGGTCCATTGCAACCAGCGCCAGGAGCCGTCCTTGTGGCGGAACCGGTTCTCCATGCGCACGGTCGGCACGCCTTGCGTCAGTTGCTTGCGGCCGGCCTCGGAATGGGCGGTGTCATCGGGGTGGCGCAATTCGCTGACATGCATCGCCTTGATCTCGTCCTCGGTCCAGCCGAGCAGCCGGCTCCAGGCCGGATTCATGCTCAGAAAATAGCCCGCGAAATTCGACACCCCCAGCAGATCTTCCGAGACGTTCCAGATGCGGTCGCGCTCCAGCGTCCGCCGTTCGACTTCCTGCTCGAGCTTTCCGCTGAGCTCGCGCAACTCGCCTTCGATGCGGTCACGCTCATGTTCGGCCTCTTTGCGCGCGGTGATGTCGCGGGCGATCTTCGAGGCGCCGACAATGGTGCCGTACGCGTCCCTGACCGGCGAGACGCTCAGCGAAACCGGAACCCGGCTGCCGTCCTTGCGCTGCCGGACGGTCTCGTAGTGGTCGAGGCTGTGGCCGCGGCGAATGCGCTCGAGGATCTTCGGCTCCTCGTCGTGCAGCTCCTCGGGGATCAAGATGGTGATCGACTTGCCGACGATTTCTTCGGCCGCGTAGCCGAACAGTCTCTCGGCGGCTTTGTTCCAGCTAATGATGATGCCGTCGAGGTCCTTGCTGACGATCGCGTCGCCGGACGATTCGACGATGCTGGCGAGCTGCTCGCGCGCCTGCACGGCGCGGCTTTGCTCGGTGATATCGAGCAGCGACGCGATCCAGCCGTCGACCTTGCCCGCCGCGTCGGTTTCCGGCCGGTAGGCGATATGCAATCGGCGCGGCCCGACCTCAGGGAAGTCGATCTCGCAATCGAATTCCACTGCTTCGCCCGCCAGCACCTTCGCGATATGCGGCCGCAGCGTGTTGAAGCCCTTGGCGCCGATCGCTTCGGCGATTGTCTTGCCGATGATCTGTTCGCGCCGTGCCCCGACCAGCTGCGCATAGGCCTGGCTGACGAAACGGTAGTGCAGGTCGCGGCTGCAACGCACCAGCATGAACGGGGTGCGGTTGATGACCGATTGCAATTCGGCCTCGCTGGCGCGCAACGCCTCCTCGATGCGCTTGCGTTCGGTCAAGGCTTGAAAACTGCATACCGCGCCTTGCAGCCGGCCCGATTTGCTCTTGACCGGCGCGACGTTCATCAGCACCGGGACGCGCGACCCGTCGGGTTGCTCGATGATGACCTCGGCACCCATGACCGGCTGGCCGTTGCGCAACACGCTGGCGACCGGCGTTGCGGCAAAGGGCAGCGGAGCACCGTCGGCCTGATAGCGGCGGAAGCCGGAGCCATGCTGCTGGTTTGCATCGCCCAGAGGCAGTGCCCGGCCCCACAGCTCGACGGCGCGGCGGTTGTAGCGAACGAGCGCGCCCTCGGCCGTGCACACGCAAAGACCCGTCGGAATGGCATCCAACGCAGCCTGGTCGATGGCCATAAACACGCCGATGCCGACTGGCGCAGCGTCGGCCTTCGGGCGCTGACCACGCATTCTGGTTTCCCCCACAGCGCGGAACGCGGGTCCGGCCGTCAGGTTCCGCTTGGCTCGGCTTTTTTTCCTTTTCACTGGCACGGCGATTGCGGCGGCAAGGCGCTCAAGGGTTAACAACCCATTATGGAATTCACGCGGCGGCGCCCAGCAGAGGTAACCGGAGGAGGTCGCGGCAAGTATCGCGGGCTGCCGGCACCCGTGCCGTGGGCTGCGATGGCTGCCGTCGCTGCTTAGTTGACGTTCTGATTGAAATAGGCGGCGCCCCAAATGACGATCACCCAGATCATCAGCATGAAACCGATTGCAAGAGCTGCGAGCATCTTCAATTTCCTCCCTTGCCGGAATCTTCCGTTCGCGGCTTATTCATTTTACGACAAGCCCGGCGCGCAAACTACCCCAGTCGAACCCATTCGGGGTCGACGTGCGATGTCGGTTCGGCGAGGAGAGGGGTTCAAACGAAATAGAGGGCGTAGAGCACCGCAAAAGCAACGACCGCCGCGGCAATGCCGATGCCAAGCACGTAGCGTACGTTATGTCCGGTCACGCCTTGCCGCGCCTGCTCGGTCGGCACCACGGTGCGCGGCTCGCGTCGTCCGAATATGGGGCGATCCTGAAGCGAGCTCAAGGACATCCTCCTACGCTCTGTTTCTGCGCTTAAAGATAACGAATGGCTAAAGAGGGAGTTCCCATAACGGACGCGGGGACAAGCCAAAGGCCGTCCCCGCGTCCGCGTTCCCGCAATTGCGGCGTGCGATCTAGGCGGCTTTGTCTTGCGACTTCAGCCAATCGTCGACGTCCTTGCGCACCATGTCTTTGGCCAAGCCATAGCGCTGCTGGATCTTACCTTCGAGCTGGTCGCGCTTGCCGTTGATTGTGGTCAGATCATCGTCGGTGAGCTGACCCCACTTCTCCTTGACCTTGCCTTTGGTCTGCTTCCAGTTTCCTTCGATGCGGTTCCAGTCCATCGTAACCTCCACATGTATGAGTGTGGCTCGATAACGTTTGCAGGTGCGCAGGGTTCCGGCGAGGGCCGGTGACACGCGTAAGATGGCCCAGAAAACGGCCTTGATCGCTTGGACGGCATTCAGATCGCAACGCTTACAACCAGCATCCATGCGATCACGGCCGTCACCCGATCAGTCTCACCTCTTCTCAGCCGCCTGCTTGACTCGAGCGCGCCGCGACCTTCAGGATTTGCCGGCATGAGGGCGCAGCAAAAGGACCGGCGCGACACCAATCCGGCATTCGGCAGCCGCAAGCTCAAGCTCGGCACGTTCCAGACCAATCTCGATTCCGGCTGCGTCATGTCCGATCTCGACGGCCGGCTCGAAATTACCTGGCCCAACACGGTGACGCTGGCGCAGCTGGCCGATGACATGGACTTCGAGGCGCTGGTGCCGGTGGCGCGCTGGCGCGGCTTTGGCGGCGCCACCGACCCGCAAGGCCCGGGTTTCGAGACCTATACCTGGGCGGCCGGCATCGCCGGCGCGACCAACGCGGCCGGCGTGATCTCGACCTCTCACGTTGCGCTCAATCACCCCATCATCGCCGCCAAGCAATCCACCGTTATCGATCACATTTCAAATGGCCGCTACACGCTCAACGTGGTCAATGGCTGGAATTATCCCGAGATGGAGATGTTCGGCATCGCGCTGCTCAATCACGAGGACCGCTACGCCTGCGCCGAGGAATGGCTCGGCATCGTCAAGCGGCTGTGGATCGAGGACGAGCGCTTCGATCACGAAGGCCGCTTCTACAAGATCAAGGGCGGCTATCTTGAGCCAAAACCGATCCAGTATCCATATCCGGCGATCATGAATGCCGGCTCCTCGGAGCGCGGCCGGCATTTCGCCTGCAAGCACTGCGATCTGGTCTTCACCAATATCCGCACCCACGACCTCGCCACCCACATCGCCCATGTCGAGGCCTATCATCACCTGGCGCGCGAAGAGTACGGCCGCGAGGTGAAAGTGTGGACCAACGCCACCGTGATCCAGGCCGAGACCGAGGCCGAGGCGCGGGCGTTCTACAATTATTATGTCCACGACAAGGGCGACTGGGTCGCCGCCCGCAACGTCATCGACACGATGGGCGCCGAGATCAATCAGCGCGATTATCCGGAAGCGCGGCGCAAGGCCATGGCCGAGATGATGATCTCGGGCTGGGGCGGATTCCCACTGGTCGGCACCAAGGAGCAGATCGTCGACGGCTTGGCGCGGCTGTCGCAGGCCGGCTTCGACGGCGTGCTGCTGTCATGGCCGCGCTACCTCGAAGGCATGCGCGAGTTTCGCGATGTGACCTATCCGCTGCTTGAGCAAGCAGGGCTGCGGCAAGCGTAACTATCGACAGCTGCAAAATCTGTTATCGCGATATAACACTGGTTCAAGATCAATCAAAGAACGGTTCGGCGTAGCCGATGCTCAAGTAAATGCCGATCGCAATGAATATACAGATGGAAATTGCCCAAGCGCCCGCTCGCACGCTCAGGAAGATGCCCCACCCAAACCTGCCGACTGTGTTCAACACCAGGATCAGCGACGAAAAAATTGCGGCAACTATCGCAACATCGCGATAGCCGTGCGCGGCGGTTGACGCCGAATACAATACCGGGCCGACCCAATCCAATACGTATCCCAGAACGATGAAGGCATAGCCTAGTGTTATGCCGGTGCTGACGACCGAAACAAGTTTGCGATAGTCCGCAGTCGCCGGAGGCTCGCTCGCTTCGTCACGCTTTCTGAAACTCCGATCGATGATCAGAGAAATGCCGCAGAGAATCAGAAGGATGAGAAATACAGAGACTACTATTTGCGCTAGAATGCCTCCATCAAGAGGCTGAGTCAGCTCGCGGCGCGCCAAGTATAGTAGGATAATTGCAAATGCGCTGCTGATTACATTGGCTCCAGCAGGCACTTCCGGCATGAGCCAAAATAAAAGGATGGTCTTGTAAACGACGCCAAAATAATCGCCAGCAAACTGTTGCAGCCGGTTCAGCTTTCCTGACGTATCGTTCGAATCGCTCATTTGGAGAATTTCAGCTTCCAGTCGCGAGGATCGATATAGTCAAACGAGCCGGCGTGGAAGGTGATTCGGATATATGCGGTGTCGGCAGTGCCGGGGATTGAAGGTTTGATTTCGAGGCAATTGTCCTGGCCGTTTACGAATGTGAAATTTCTGATCGACGACCTGATATCAGAAACCGTTTCGGTTGCATTCTGCTCTCCGGCAAGTGCGGGAGCCGGGCTGAAAAGTCCAAAAAAGCCCGCCACTGCGCTGTTTTGCTCCAAATTCAGCATGTCCTGGAATGCGAAGCTGCGACGTTTTTCCGGCGTGGCCAGAGTATCAATAGGCTGTTTCTGATGAAAATGCTTTAGCAAGCAATAATTCTTGTTTTTTTCGCTTCCCAAGTGAAAGTCTTCGTATCCTTGCGGATCGACATTGGCGCAATCAATGCCAATCTGTCGTTGGCGTTCATTGGAATAAGTGAGCCAAACATCATTGTGCACGTATACATATCTGCTGTGGGCGATCTTGTGGTCGGTTTTAAAGACCATCTTGACGTTTAGTAAGCCAGGCTTGCCAAACTGCATTGCGTCGGCGTGGATGTAATAGAAAAGAGACCCGATGCGAGGTATCGAATCTCCGCTCAGGATTATCACGGGCTGACCGCTCTGATTTTCGTAATAGAGTGCATAGGGACCAAGAGGGACTGCGTGGTTGGTTTGAAGTTTTTTGCAAAATTGCTGTGCATCGCTGGCAGAGACGGCAGAACACCAAATACTCGACAATAAGCAGCCGATGACAAATTTGGCGCGCATCGTGGCGGCTCCCTTTGGGGCAATAGTGGAGCATTACATTATCCAATCTTGAGTTGAATTGCAATGCTGGAATGACAAAGCTGTATAGTTATCGGGACTAGGCGCGGAGGTGCGCTGCTGACAGCGGCCATGCAGCGATAGGCAAGTGCCCCGCCGCTGGAGTTGAAATTAAATTCGATTTATGATCACCAAATGGAGGAAACGCCATGGCCGCACTCAAGCAAAGCTATGTCCACGGCGCCAGCGAAGTGCCGCTGATCGGCGAGACCATCGGGCGGTTCTTCGACGAGGCTTGCACCAAATGGGCGTCGCGGCCGGCACTCGTCGTGCGCCACCAGAAGGTGCGGCTCACCTATGCCGAATTGCGCAATGAGGTGGACAAGCTCGCCGCCGGACTTTTGACACTGGGGCTCGAGCCCGGCGACCGCATCGGCATTTGGTCGCCCAATAATTCCGAATGGGTGCTGACGCAATTCGCCACCGCCAAGGCCGGGCTCATTCTGGTCAACATCAATCCGGCCTATCGGACGACGGAGCTGGAATACGCGCTCGACAAAGTCGGCTGCAAGGCGCTGATTCTCGCCGAGCGTTTCAAGACCTCGGACTATGTCGGGATGCTGCGCGAGGTGGCGCCTGAGCTTGGCAATGCGACACCGGGAAAACTCGAATCGGCGCGGCTGCCGGCGCTACGCTCGGTGGTGCTGCTCGGCGACAGTTGGCATCCGGGCACGTTCAAGTTCTCCGAGATTCTTTCCCGCGGCGGTGAAGCGGAATCAAAGCGCATCGCCGAATTGGCGCCAATTCTGCAATTCGACGAGGCGATCAACATCCAGTTCACGTCGGGCACCACCGGCTTCCCCAAGGGCGCGACGCTGTCGCATCACAATATCCTCAACAACGGCTATTTCATCGGCGAGGCGATGCGGCTCACCCCGGAGGATCGTCTGTGCATCCCGGTGCCGCTCTATCACTGCTTCGGCATGGTTTTGGGCAATCTCGCGGCGGTGACCCACGGCGCCTGCATGGTGTTTCCCGGCGAGGGTTTCGATCCGCTGGTGACGCTAGAGACGGTAGCTGAGGAACGCTGCACCGCGTTGCACGGCGTGCCGACCATGTTCATCGCCCAGCTCGATCATCCCGAGTTTGAGCGTTTCGATCTCACCTCGCTGCGCACCGGCATCATGGCGGGCTCGCCATGCCCGATCGAAGTGATGAAGCGCGCCGTGGCGAAAATGCATCTCTCCGAGATCACTATCGCTTATGGCATGACCGAAACCTCACCGGTCAGCTTCCAAAGCTCGACCGAAGATCCGCTGGAGCGCCGCGTCGCCACCGTCGGCCGCATCCAGCCGCATCTCGAAGTGAAGATCGTCGACTTGAACGGCCGCATCGTGCCGCCCGGCACGCCCGGCGAGCTGCTGACCCGCGGCTATTCGGTGATGCTCGGCTATTGGGGCGACGAGGAGCGCACGCACGAAGCAATCGACGCCGCGCGCTGGATGCACACCGGCGACCTCGCCACCATCGACGCCGAAGGCTATTGCAACATCGTCGGCCGCATCAAGGACATGGTGATCCGCGGCGGCGAGAACGTCTATCCGCGCGAGATCGAGGAATTCCTGTACCGGCACCCGAAAATCCAGGACGTGCAGGTGATCGGCGTGCCGGACGAGCGCTTCGGCGAGGAGATTTGCGCCTGGGTCAAGCTGCGGCCCGGCGTCACCGCCGGCGAAGAAGAGATCAAGGCGTTTTGCCGCGACCAGATCGCGCACTACAAGGTGCCGCGCTACGTCAAGTTCGTCGACGCGTTTCCGATGACGGTCACCGGTAAAATCCAGAAATTCGTCATGCGCGAAGAGACCATCGCGGAGCTCGGGTTGAAAGTGCAGAAGACGGCGTGAGGCGGCGCATTACTGGCCGCTGAGCAGCGCCGGATTGTCCCGTACGATCGCACTTCGTTCGATCCGGCGAACGAGACGAAACCCGCAATCCGCTCTGGCGACGACGCGCTCTCGGCCAGCAGATCGCCATCATCAACCAGGAGGGGCGGCGGCGCCATAGCGACCGACGCCGTGGTGCGAGCCGATCCCGGACCGCTCAGATATCGATCACGATGTCGCAGATCAGGCCGTCCGTGCGCCAATCGAAATTGAGCTCGCCGTTGAGCTGCTCGCAAATGCGCGTCATCACCCGCGTGCCGAAGCCTTTTCGCGTCGGCGGCGTCACCGGCGGTCCACCGGCTTCGACCCAACGCACGGATAGCCGGTTGCCCGATTGCCGCCGCCAGGTGAGCGCGATGCGTCCCGACGGGACCGACAGTGCGCCGTATTTGACGGCGTTGGTGGTCAGCTCGTGCAGCGCCAGCGCGATCGCTTGCGCCGGTTGCTGCTCCAGCATCAGGCCCGGGCCTTCGATCCGCGCCCGCGAACCCTCTTTGCCGTCATCTTCCGCGCAATAGGGCGACAACTCCTCGAGCGCCAGGTTGCGCAAATCGGCGCCTGCCCAGCGCGATTGCGCCAGCAGAGTGTGGGCATTGGCCAGCGCCCGAAGCCGGCCTTCGATCGCGCTTTTGAGCTCGGCCGCGGTCTCGCCGTTGGTGAGATGCACGGTGGCTTGCGCCAAAGCCAGGAGATTCTTGGTGCGGTGATCGGCCTCGCGGGCGAGCAGGTTGATCTGTTCTTCGCGGCGCTTTTGCTCGGTGATGTCGCGGGCGATTTTCGAGGCGCCAACGATGCGGCCCAAGCCGTCGGTGATCGGCGACACGCTGAGCGAGATCGAAATCAGGCTGCCGTCTTTGCGCCGCCGCAAGGTCTCGAAATGATCGATGCGTTCGCCGCTGCGGATGCGTTGCAGGATCCGGGTCTCTTCGTCGCGATGCTGTTCAGGAATCAACATCGTGATCGGCTTGCCAACGGCCTCCTGCTCGAGATAGCCGAACAGCCGCTCGGCGCCTTTGTTCCAGGTGGCGATCACGCCGTTGAGATCCTTGCTGATGATGGCGTCATCGGACGATTCGACGATCGCGGCGAGGCGGTGGGACACATGTTCGGCGCGCTGCTGCTCGCTCATGTCGATCAGCATGTTGACGGCGCCGACGAAAGCGCCGGTGGCGTCGTGCAGCGGGGTGGGAAACGCCATGAACGGCACCCGGCTGCCGTCGGGCCGCTCGGCGATGGCCTGGCCGCCGCGAACGGCGCGGCGTTCCTTCAAGGTGATCGCCATGGGACAGGCGTCGTGCGGCATCGGCGTGCCGTCGGGCCAGTACAGCCGCCATGAGCCGCACCAGAGGTCGGTATTGAGCTTCGGCCGGAGGCCCCATAACGCGACTGCGGCTTCGTTGTAATAAGTAATCCGGCCCGCGGCGTCGGTCATGTAGATAGCGGCCGGCAGCGCATTAAGTAATTGGCCGGGATGCGTTGCGTCGGGGAACTCCGGCAACGGCTCCCTCAGCGCAATGCCATTTGCGAGATCGGACAAAGGAAAACCCACGTCAGACATTGTGTGACCCCGGAGTTCAGCCTGACCGGCAATACCGCCGCGCCATTTTTGTTCCGTCATGGGAACATATTTTGTCGTGACGAGATGTCCGCGAAATGTAGCGCCTCGAACGCAGACAAGTCAGCGCCCTGGGACGGAACTGGCATGGGCGAGAAGGGTTACCCCAGAGCACATAACGAGCCCGCGCGGCATGCGAACTTCGATGTTCACGGGCTCGGAGAGGGACGACACCAGGAGGAACGTAATGAGGAACAAGCTATTAGCTACGGTCGCGATGACAGCCCTGATCGGGTGTACGTCATTTGCCGTAGCGCAGAATGCCGGCACACAAGGCGGCGCGATGCAATCCCAGGGCGTCCAGCAACATCAGATGGGCGGTCCAGGCAGTTCGCCGGGTGGGGGGGCGATGAGCGGTCAGTCCGGCGGTAATGCGCAAAACGAATCGACGCCATCAAAATCCGAGCCGAAGGGCCAGCAGGGCAGGAGCGTCTCGCAGGAGGAACGCAATAAATCCTCGACCAAGCCCAACCCGCAGGGCAGCGCGCAAGAGCAGCGTGGTCCGCAGAATCAGCGCGGCGCTCAGGAGCAACGTGGCGACGAGCAGCGTGGTGCGCAAAACCAGCGCGGCACCGAACAGCGTGGCGCTCAGGATAACGACCGGCCCGGGACCCAAGAGCGGGCCCAGGAGCGGACCCAAGAGCGCATGGGCCAGGATCAGGATCGCGGCAAGGCGGTCCCAGGCCAGGCGCAGCAGAACGGCACCAGCGGTCGTGCCGGCGGCGCTTCGGTTCAGCTCTCGCAAGACCAGCGCACCAAGATCAAGGACGTCATCGTCCGCGATCGCAATGTGGCGCGGCTCAATAGCCCGAACTTCTCCGTGAGCGTCGGCGCGAGAGTGCCGAGAGACGTTCACGTCTCGGTCTTGCCGCCCGAGGTCGTGACCATCGTTCCGGAATATCGTGGCTTCGAATATGTCCTGGTCGGCGATCAACTCCTGATCATCGATCCGAACACGTTGGAGATCGTCGCCATCCTGCCGGCGTAACGTCTCGCCCGGCGAAAACCGACGGAAGCCCGCGCCGGCTCACGGCGCGGGCTTTTTTTGTGGCGGCGCGAGTGTCAAACGATATGCTCCGGCGACAGCTTGCACGGCCGGTCGCCGCGCTCGATCTGGATGGTTGGGTGGCCGATGCCGAAGCGCTGTTGCAAGCCGACATAGACCACCTCGAGAAAATCGGGCTGCGGATCTCCGTCCGGCATCACCAGGTGGCAGGTCAGCGCGGTCTCGGTGGTGCTCATCGGCCAGATGTGCAGGTCGTGCACTTCGGCGACCGCGGGCAGCGTTTGCAGATAGATGCGCACGGCGCCGGGATCGATCTGCGGCGGCACGCCCTGCAGCGACATTTTCGCGGCGTCGCGCAGCAGTCCCCAGGTGCTCCAGACGATCACGCCGGAAATCATCAGGCTCGCGACCGGATCGATCCACAGCCAGCCGGTCAGCAATATGATCAAGCCGGCGATGACGACGCCTGCGGAGACAGCGGCGTCGGCGACGAGGTGCAGGAAGGCGCCATAGACGTTGAGATCTTCGGTGTTGCCGCGCGACAGGACCGCGGCAGCGGCGCCGTTGATGACGATGGCGAGCGCCGCCACCACCATTACTGTGACGCCAGCGACCGGCTGCGGCGCGAACAGGCGCTCGATCGCCGCCCAGGCGATGGCGCCCGTCACGACCAGAAGGATCGTGGCATTGATCAGCGCCGCGATGATCGAGGTCGAGCGGAAGCCGTAGGTGTAGCGCTCGGTCGGATGTTTTTGCGAGATGGCGTGGCTGCCCCAGGCCAAGACCAGAGCCAGCACGTCGCCGGCATTGTGGCCGGCATCGGCAAGCAGCGCCATGGAATGGGCCAGCACGCCGTAAGCCGCTTGAACGACCACCAAAGCGATATTGAGAACCGTTGCGATGGCGAAGGCGGTTCCGAACGTAGCCGGCGCATGGTTGTGGCCGTGGTGGCGACCATGGTCGTGGCCATGATGATGACCGTGGTCATGTTGATGCACGTGATGCAACGACATGTTCGTGATCTCCTGCGGCCATGCTAGAGCATTTGGCGCCGGCGGGAAACGCGCGCCACGCGCATCGTGCAATGGAATAATGTAACAACACCGAAAAATATGGTGCGACCGTTCGGCCCTTCCTAGGTCCAAAGCCGCGGTGTAGCGTGCTGTCGCCGCCGCATCGGCAAGCGCAAGCGACAAAAGGGAGGATATCGTGCCGACATTCATCTTGTCGCTGAACTGGACCGAACAGGGCATCCGCTCGGTCAAGGAGACGCCCAAGCGCGCCCAGGCCATACGCGAGCTCGGCAAGAGAATGGGCGTCGACATCAAGTCGATTTATTTGACCACCGGCGATTCCGATCTGCTCGCAATCGTCGAAGCCGCCGACGGAGACAATGTTGCCAAATTCGCCATGACGCTGGCCGCCGCGGGCAATGTGCGCACGCGCACGGTGCGGGCGTGGCCCGAGGCCGAGGCGCTCAAACTGATCTCCGAATTACCTTAAATCCTTTCGCGAGCGCCGACATGAGCTTGGTACGCCGCCGTTTCCTGCAACTCGCCGGCATCGCGGCTGCGCTGCCTGCGCTACCCGACGTCGCTGCCGCGCTCGATTATCCGGTGCGGCCGATCCACTTCGTCGTCGGCTTCGCCGCCGGCAGCGGCCTCGACATCACGGCGCGCCTGATCGGCCAAGCCATGTCGGAGCGTCTTGGCCAGACCGTCGTCATCGACAACCGGCCCGGCGCCGGCACCAATATCGCAACCGAATCGGTCGTCAACGCGCCGCCCGACGGCTACACCATCCTGATGGTGTCGACGGCGTCGTTCACCAACGGTGCGCTCTATGAGCACCTGAATTTCGATTTCGTCCGCGACATCGCACCGGTGGCGAGCGTCAGCCGCGGCGCCTTCGTCATGCTGGTCAATCCGGCGTTTCCGGCCAAGACCATCCCCGAATTCATCGCCTATGGCAAAGCGCATCCCGGGATTACGGTTGCGTCGGCCGGCAGCGGCACCGTCACCCACGTCTCCGGGGAGATGTTCAAGATCATGACGGGCATCGAGACGGTGCATGTGGCCTATCGCGGCGAGCCGCAGGCGCTGACCGACCTGATCGCGGGGCAGGTGAATTGCGATTTCAACACGCTGTCGGGCGCGGCCGAGTTCATCAGGACCGGCAAGCTGCGCGCGCTCGGCGTTACCACCGCGCAGCGCTCGGAGATTTTTCCGGATATTCCGGCGATCGGCGAATTCGTGCCGGGCTACGAAGCCAATCTGTGGAACGGCATCGGCGCGCCGCGCGCCACGCCGCCCGAGATCATCGACAAGCTCAACGCCGCCATCAATGCCGGCTTGAACGATCCCAAGGTCAAGGCGCAATTCGCCGAGCTCGGCTCGACGACGGCGCCGTTGACGCCGGCGGAATACGGCCATGTCATCGTCACCGAGACCGAACGCTGGGGCAAGGTGATCCGCGCCGCGGGGATCAAAGCGGAGTAAATGAAATCATCCGGAAGGCTTTCGTCATGACCCATTCACGCCGAAGTTTCCTGATGCTGGCCGCCGCCGCCGCCACGCCGGCGTTCGCGCGCATCGCCAAGGCCGACGACTATCCGTCGCGCCCGATCCATCTGGTGGTGCAGATTCCGCCCGGCGGCTCGCCGGACATCGTCGGGCGGCTGATGGCGCAATGGTTGTCGGAGCGGCTCGGCCAGCCGGTCGTGGTCGACAATCGGGCTGGCGCAAGCGGCAATATCGGCACCGAATTTGCGCTCAAGGCGGTGCCGGACGGCTATACGCTGCTGCTCGCCATGTCGTCGAATGCAATCAATCCCTCGATCTATACCGACCTGCATTTCAATTTCATGCGCGACGCCGCGCCGGTGGCGAGCATTTCGCATATTCCTCTGGTGATGGAAGTGAATCCGTCGGTGCCGGCGAACACCATTCCGGAATTCATCGCCTACGCCAAGGCCAATCCCGGCAAGATCAACATGGCGTCGGGCGGCACCGGCACGCCGCTTCACGTCGCCGGCGAACTGTTCAAGATGATGGCCGGCGTCGATCTGACCCACGTCGCCTATCGCGGCGAGTCGAGCGCAATGCCCGATCTGCTCAGCGGCCAGATGCAGGTCATGTTCGGCGTCATGCCGGCGTCGCTGGGCTATATCAGGGCCGGCCGGGTGCGCGCCCTTGGCGTGACCAGCGCCAAGCGTCAGGACGTTTTGCCGGACGTCCCGGCGATCGCCGAATTTTTGCCGGGTTATGAGGCGAGCGGCTGGTATGGTGTCGCTGCCCCCGCCGGGACGCCGCCGGATGTCGTCGCGAAACTCAACAAAGAGGTCAACGCCGCGCTGGCCGATCCCGGGATGCGAAAGCGCCTCGACGATCTCGGCTGCGGCGTGTTCGCCGGCTCGCCCGCCGACTTCGGCCAATTCGTCGCCGAGGAGACCGACAAGTGGGCGAAGGTGAACAAGTTCGCCAATATCAAGGCCGAGTGACGGCCGTTCTCCTTTGATGGGAGGGATGACGTGAAATTCCCCCGCCGCGAAGTCTTGAAGTCGATCGCCGCCGCCGCCGCATTGCCGGCGCTGTCGCGCACTGCCGCTGCGGAAATCTATCCCGACCGGCCGGCGCGGATTATTTCCGGCTTTCCGCCCGGCGGCATCAGCGACACCTATGCGCGGTTGCTAGCGCAATGGCTGTCGCAACAGCTTGGCCAACAATTCATCGTCGAAAATCGCCCGGGTGCCGGCGGCAACCTTGCCGCGGAGGCGGTCGCAAGATCGGCACCCGACGGTTACACGCTCCTGCAGACCACCTCGGCCGACGCCTGGAATGCGACGCTGTATCGGGCGCTCAATTTCGATATCGTTCGCGACTTTTCCGCCGTCGCCACGATTTCGCGCGGATCGGGCTTGCTCGTCGTCAACCCATCGCTGCCGGTGCAATCCGTTCCGGAACTGATCGCCTATGCCAAGCGCAATCCAGGCAAGGTCAGCGTGGCGTCGGCCGGTGTCGGCAGCGCGCCGCACATGTTCTGGGAGTTGTTCCGGACCGAGACCGGGGTCGACATGGTGCATGTGCCGTATCGAGGCGGTGGGCCGGCTGTCGTCGACCTGCTCGCCGGTCAGGTCCAGGTCTATTTCGGCACCTTCCCATCGACGATCGAACAGGTGAGGGCGGCGAAATTGCGCGCATTGGCGGTGACCAGCCCGAAGCGCGCGGCGGTGTTGCCCGATGTCCCGGCCATGGCCGAATTTCTGCCGGGCTTCGAAGCGAGCATTTATGTGGGAATTGCCGTTCCCCGCGATACTCCGCCGGCGATCATCGACAGGCTCGGCTCAACGATCAATCGTGCGCTCGATGACCCGGCAATCACGCGGCGCATTGCCGACTTTGGCGACGCACCGCTCAGGCTGTCGCCGGCCGCGTTCAGCAAGCTGGTCGCCGACGAGACTGAAAAATGGGCGCAAGTGATCCGCGTGGCCGGCATCAAGGCGGAATGATCATGAAACTGTCGCGTCGGATTTTTCTGTCACTGGCAACGAGCGCTGTCGCGGTCCCCGCCGCATCGCGGCTCGCGCTGGCGCAAGCCTATCCGGCGCGCCCGGTGCATCTGCTCGTCGGATTTTCCGCAGGCAGCGCTTCCGACATTGTCGCCCGTCTGGTCGCGCAGAAATTATCCGAACAGCTCGGCCAGCCGGTCGTGGTCGAGAACCGCCCGGGCGCCGGCACCAATATCGCCGCGGAAGCCGTCACCCGCGCGCCGGCCGACGGCTATACGCTTCTGCTCGCAACCTCGGCCAATGCGGTCAACACCACGCTCTATCAGCACCTCAGTTTCAATTTCTCTACCGATATCGCGCCGGTCGCTTGCATCGATCTGGTGCCCTATGTGCTCGAGGTCACGCCATCGCTTCCGGCCAAGACGCTGCCGGAGTTCATCGCCTATGCCAAAGCCAATCCGGGCAAGATCAACATGGCGTCGAACGGCATCGGCTCGGGGCCCCACGTCGCCGGCGAGCTTTTCAAGATGATGGCCGGCGTCGATCTCGTTCATGTGCCTTATACCGGCAATCCCTATTCCGACCTGATCGGCGGCCAGATACAGGTGATGTTCTCCCCAATCCCGGCATCGATCGGCTATGTCCGATCCGGCCAGCTGCGGCCGCTCGCCGTCGGCAGCACGACACGGATTGCGGTGTTGCCGGACGTGCCGACCGTGGCCGAATTCCTGCCGGGCTACGACGCCAGCGGCTGGCACGGCATCGGCGCGCCGAAGGGCACGCCGGCGGAAATCGTCCAAAACCTCAACAAGGCGGTCGGCGCCGATCTCGCCGATAGCGCGTTCAAGACCAAGATTGCCGATCTGGGCGGCGTGCCGACGGCGATGACGCCGGCTGAGTTCACCAAATTCATCGCAGACGAGACCGACAAGTGGGCCAAGGTCAACAAGTTCGCCAACATCAAAGCCGAATGAATTTTCCGCGCCGAAAATTTCTGCATTTTGTCGCGCAATCGGCCGCGGGCGCCACGATGGCGTCGGTATTGCCGCGCCGGGCGCGTGCGCTCGACTATCCGACGCGACCGGTGTGGCTGGTTGACGGTTTTGCCGCCGGCGGCGCCGTCGACATCGTGGCGCGAGTGGTGTGCCAGTGGCTGTCGCAGCGCCTCGGCCAGCCGTTCGTAGTCGACAACAAGCCGGGCGCGGCGACCAACATCGCCACCGAGGAAGTCGCCCGGGCGGCGCCCGACGGCTACACGTTGCTGTGGACCACGACCGCGAACACCACCAACGCGGCGATCTACAATAATCTCGGCTTCAATTTCATTCGCGACATTGCGCCGGTTGGGACCATCGACCGCTTTCCCTTGGTCATGGAAGTGAACCCTGCGGTGCCGGTCAAGACGGTGCCCGAGTTCATCGCTTACGCCAAACAACATCCAGGCAAGATCAATTACGGCTCGGGTGGCATCGGCACCATCCAGCACGTCGCCGGCGAGCTGTTCAAGTTCATGACCGGCGTCGATCTGGTCCACGTGCCGTATCGTGGCGCGGCTTTGGTGCTCAACGACCTGCTGGCCGGACAAGTGCAGGTCACGTTCAGCCCGATTGCGTCATCGCTCGGCTATATCCGCGCCGAGAGGCTACGCGCATTGGCCGTGACCGGCACGGCGCGTTCGCCGGCGCTGCCGGACGTGCCCACCGTGAGCGAGTTCCTGCCAGGCTACGAGGCATCCGCGGTGGACGGCATCGGCGCGCCGGCCAACACCCCGGCGGACATCATCGACAAGCTCAACACCGAGCTGAAGGCGGCGCTCGCCGATCCGGCGATCGCGGCGCGGCTTGCCGACCTCGGCAGCGTTCCGTTATCGATGTCGCCGGCCGAGTATCGAACTTTTATCGCGGCCGAAACCGAGAAATGGGCCAAGGTGATCAAGTTCGCCGGCATCAAGGCGGACTGATCGTGCGGCGCGCCGCCGCCGCAAAAAGGAGAAAACACATGAAACTGCCGCGCCGGGAATTTCTGCATCTGGCAGTGGGCGCTACCGTGCTGACGCTGGCGCCGCATCCGGCCTCGGCGCTCGATTATCCGACCCGGCCGGTGCACATAGTCGTCGGATTTCCTCCCGGGCTCTCGCCCGACATTATCGCGCGCTTGGTGGCGCAATCGGTATCGGAACGCCTCGGTCAGCAATTCATCGTCGACAATCGGCCGGGGGCTGCCAGCAATATCGGCACCGAAGTCGTCGCCCACGCGACGCCGGACGGCTATACGCTCCTCCTCATCGTCTCGGCCAATGCCATCAACGCTACGCTTTATCAGCATCTGAATTTCGATTTCGCCCGCGACCTCACGCCGATCGGCTCCATCGGCCGCACGCCCTTCGTCATCGTGGTCAATCCGCAATTTCCAGTGAAATCGGTGCCCGAGCTGATCGCCTATGCCAAGGCCAATCCGGGCAAGCTCAACGTCGCTTCCGCCGGCGTCGGTACCGGGCCGCACGTCGCCTGCGAGTTGTTCAAGATGATGACCGGCACCGACATGGTGCTGGTGCCATACAAAGGCAGCTACATGACCGACCTGCTCGGCGGACAAATTCCGATGGCGTTTGCACCGATCGTGCAGATCATCGAGGACGTCAGAGCCGGCAAGCTCATTGCGCTCGGCGTCACCACGCCGACGCGCTCGGATGCCGCGCCGAATATTCCCGCCATCGCCGAATTCGTGCCGGGTTATGCGGCGGCCGGCTGGTACGGCATGTGCGCGCCGGCCGGTACGCCGGACGAGATCGTCGACAAGCTGAATGCCGCGATCAGCGCCGGCGTCACCGACCCGGCACTGAAGGCGAAGCTGCTCGGTCAGGGCATCGAGACGGTGGCGATGCCGGTCAACGAGTTCAAGAAATACGTCACCGACGAAATCGCCAAATATGCGAAAGTGATCACTGCGACCGGCATGAAAGCGGACTGATTTGGCCGAGCCGCGGCCGCTTGATGGGAGGAACACATGAAGAAGCTGCCGCGCCGGGAATTCTTGCATCTCACCGCGGGTGCCGCCGCGGTCGCGGCGCTGCCGCGCAGCGCCTCGGCGCTCGATTATCCGGTCCGGCCGGTGCATATCGTCGCCGGCTATCCCGCCGGCGCCGGGCCCGACATCATCGCGCGCCTGATCGCGCAAGCGCTGTCGGAATCCATGGGCCAGCAATTCATCGTCGACAACCGGCCGGGCGCGTCGAGCAATATCGGCACCGAAATCGTCGCACATGCGGCGCCGGACGGCTACACCTTGCTGACGACGGTGTCGACCAACGCGGTCAACGCCACGTTTTATACCAACCTCAATTTCGATTTCGGCCGCGACCTCGTGCCGGTTGCCGGCATCGGCCGCACGCCCTTCGTTTTCGCCGCCAATCCGGGATTCCCACCCAAGACGGTCCCCGAGTTTATCGCTTACGCCAAGGCCAATCCGGGCAAGGTCAACTTTGCCACTCAAGGGGTCGGCTCCGGGCCGCACGTGGCGTGCGAATTGTTCAAGATGTTGACCGGCGTCGACCTCGTGCATCTGCCGTACAAGGGCAATTATACGACCGACCTGATCGGCGGCCAGATTCCGCTCGCGGTCGCGCCCATGGCGCAGGTGATCGAGTTCATCCGCGACGGCAGGCTGCGCGCCATTGCGGTGACGACGGCGACGCGGTCGGATGCGCTGCCGGACGTGCCGGCGATCGGCGAATTCGTGCCGGACTACGAGGCCGCCGGCTGGTACGGCATCACCGCGCCCGCGCGCACGCCCGCTGACGTCGTCGCCAAGTTGGCTGCGGCGATCGTCGCCGCCGGCGCGGATGCGACGTTCAAATCCCGCCTGGTGGCTCTCGGCGTCGAGTCGACACCGATGACCACGGCCCAATTCAGCAAGTTCGTCACAGACGAAATCGCCAAATGGGCCAAGGTGGTCCAGTTCGCGTCCATCAAGGCCGATTGATTCCCAAGGCTGATTGAACCCAATGTCCGACCCGACCGCCGCGCCATCCGCCGCCGTTGAAGTCCCACCCGACACCGACCCGGCGATCCGCACCATCGCCATGCCTGCCGACACCAATCCGCACGGCGATATTTTCGGCGGCTGGCTGCTCTGCCAGATGGATCTCGCCGGCGGAACCGTCGCAGTGCGGCGCGCCGGCGGCCGCGTGGTGACTGTCGCTATCACCGCGATGACGTTTCATCGCCCGGTCTGCGTCGGCGACGAAGTATCCTGCTACGGCAGCATCGAGAAGATCGGCACCACCTCGATCACCATCAAGATCGAGAGCTGGGCGCGGCGCGGCACCGGGACGACGCCGATCAAGGTGACGGAAGGGCTGTTCACCTACGTGCGCGTCGACCTCGACGGACGCCCGCAGCCGATCGCGGCACAGTGATCCTTATTGTCTCCGCCGTGCAGGAGGGTTCAAGTCGGCAGCAGCGGTACGATCTCGGCGCGCAGCAAATCCGCGGGCGAAACCTCCGGCGGTCCCCATTGCACGGTGCGGTAGTCGAATCCGTCTGCCAGCGTCGGTTTGACGATGGCGAAGAACGGCGACACGTCGAAGTCGCGCGGCGTGTAGAGGCCGTAGGTGCGGATGTGGTCCATCTCGTCCTGCACATAAGGAGCAATGGCGTAGGTCTTGCCGTTGATCGAAGCGCGTTCCGGCAGGATCGGATAGTGGATCGAGGCATAGGCTTCCGCGATCAGCGTCGAGCAGATCGCCCGCGTCGGATCGCCGGAGCCGATCGACAGCATGCGGCGGCGCAACCATACCGGCACCGGAGGGTAGGGGAACATGTATCGCGCCAGATCGACGATGCGTTGCGAATCGTACTGCATGCCAAGGCGCTTGAGCGCGTAGTCGATGACCTTTTGTCGGTTGGCGCCGTCGACGCCAACGGCGCGGCAAATGCGGGTGTGGAAGTGGACATATTTCGACAGCGGCACGGTGACGACGCCGGTATCGGCCTCCGCCTCCAACAGCACGTTCGGCTCGCCGTGCCGCGAGACGTCGCCCGGCCGCTCGCCGACATAGAGCGCGGCGTGCGACCAGGTGCTTTGCGTGAGGTATTTGATGGTGGCGCTGAGCCGCGAATTACCCTCGATCAAGAGAATATCGCCGGGCTGCAGCGCGTTGCGGACGACCTCGGGGTCGGGCGCATAAAACGGCGCGTAGCGGCCGGTCGGCTGTGCCAGATATTTGAGAATTCTGGCGGTGAGATAGGCCTCGATCTTGTCGAACATGAGCCGCAATCCTACCTGCGGACAAGGGTATTTGGCTTGGCAGCCACCTTGCCCGGTATTGCCCAACGAGGGCCGTCACCCACGCGAAATTGTAACATTTCGGGGCACGGAACCTATAGTCTTGCAGCGAATCATCGAAACGGCGGCGCCAAAAGCGGCCACCGGCAAAAGCCCGAGGAAAGCCGATGTCAAAATCATCGTTCCGGCGGGATTACCTCACCAAGCCGGTCTTTCGCCTGGCGCAGCACGCGCTGCCGCGCCTGTCTGACACCGAACGCGAGGCCATCGAGGCCGGCGACGTGTGGTGGGATGCCGAGCTGTTCACCGGCAATCCCGATTGGCGAAAGCTTCTGGCCTTCGCGCCGGCAAAGCTCTCCGAAGAGGAGCAGCAATTCCTCTCGGGCCCGGTCGAAGAGCTTTGCGGCATGCTCGACGACTGGAAGATCAACTGGCAATGGCACGACCTGCCGCCGGAAGTCTGGGAGTTTCTGAAATCGCGCAAATTCTTTGCGATGATCATCCCGAAGCAATACCGCGGGCTCGGCTTCTCGGCCTATGCCCATTCGGAAGTGATCCGCAAATTGTCGTCGTGCTCGATCTGCGCGGCGGTTACCGCCATGGTGCCGAACTCACTCGGTCCGGGCGAATTGCTCCTGCAATTCGGCACCAAGGCGCAGCAGGATTACTGGCTGCCGCGGCTGGCCCGCGGCGAGGAGATTCCCTGCTTCGGCCTGACCAGCCCGGAAGCCGGCTCCGATGCCGCTTCGATGATCGATTCCGGCGTGGTCTGCCGCGGCACGTTCGAGGGCCGTGAGACCGTTGGCATCCGGCTCAATTGGCATAAGCGCTACATCACGCTAGGCCCGATCGCGACTGTGCTGGGGCTCGCCTTCAAGCTCCACGATCCCGACCACCTGATCGGCAGCCGCGACGACATCGGCATCACGCTCGCTTTGGTGCCGACCCGTCTGCCCGGCGTCAGTATCGGCCGGCGCCATCTGCCATCCATGCAGGTTTTCCAGAACGGGCCCAACTGGGGCCACGACGTGTTCATCCCGATCGACAATGTCATCGGCGGCGTCGATCAGGTCGGCAAGGGCTGGAAAATGCTGATGAGCGCCCTGGCCGCCGGCCGCGGCATTTCGCTGCCGTCATTGTCGGCCGCGGGTGCTGCGTTTTCCGCCAACGCCACTGGCGCCTATGCGCGCATCCGCGAGCAGTTCCACGTGCCGATCGCCAAATTCGAGGCGATCCAGGAGCGACTCGGCCGCATCGCCGCCACCGCTTATCTGCTCGACGCGGCGCGGCGCATGACCTGCGCAGCGCTCGATGACGGCCATCATCCGGCGGTGGTCACCGCCATCATGAAGGCGCAAGCCACCGAACGCATGCGGGTCGCCGTGAACGACGCCATGGATGTGCACGGCGGCAAGGCCATCATCGAAGGGCCGTTGAATTATCTCGGCAGTCTTTATCGCGGCGTGCCGATCGCCATCACGGTGGAAGGCGCCAATATCGTCACCCGGGCACTGATCCAGTTCGGCCAGGGCGCGATCCGCTGCCATCCTTATCTGCTCAAGGAAATGCAGGCGCTCGAAGACACCGATCGCGAGCGCGGCCTTGATGCCTTCGACAAAGTGTTCTGGGCCCATGTCGGGCACAGCCTCACCAATACGATGCGCGCCTGGGGCCGGGCCTGGACCGTCGGCTTGTTTGCGCCGGCGGCGGATGCCGGAGCGGCGACAAAATACTACCGGCAACTGAGCCGCCATGCCGCGGCGTTTGCGCTCGCCGTCGATCTGTCGCTGCTGACGCTTGGCGGCGCGTTGAAGCGCAAGGAGATGATCTCGGCGCGGTTCGGCGACATTCTTTCAGAGCTTTATCTCTCAAGCGCCGCGCTCAAGCGCTGGAACGACGAAGGCCGGCAGCAGGAGGATTTCCCGCTGCTGCAATACTGCATGGAAGCGAGTTTGGCGACCATCGAGGCGCGGTTCGACGAACTCCTCGCCAACTTCCCGGTGCGGCCGGTGGCTTGGCTGCTGCGTTTCCTGATCCAGCCGCTCGGTCCGCGCCGCCGCGGTCCGTCCGACCGCGTCACCGACAAATGCGCCGACCTCATCACCAACCCAAGCGCGGCGCGCGATCGCCTTACGGTCGATCTGTACCGTCCGGCCGAGACGCAAACCGGGAACGGCGTTGCGCTGCTCGAGCGCGCCTTTGCCCTGACGGTCGCGGTGCAGCCGATCCGCGACCGTATGCATGCGGCGCGGGTGCGCGACGTCGATCAAGCGGTGAAGCAGCGCACCATCACCACCGACGAGGCGGCACAGCTCAAAGCGGCCGCCGCGGCCGTCGCCGCAGCCATCGCGGTCGATGATTTTGCACCGGAAGAACTGACGTCCCGGGGCGCATTTCATAAAGGAGACCAGCCATCTCAAGCGACATCTCAGCCGACGCCCCCAACGACCGTGGAACTGCCGCCGGTGGAATTGCCAGCGCCGGAGGACATCCCGGCCCTGCCATCGCCGCAGGCGGCGGAGTAGGGCACCGCCCGGTCTATATCGTCGACGGCAGCCGCACACCGTTCATCAAGGCGCGCGGCAAGCCGGGTCCGTTCACGCCGGTCGACCTCGCCGTGCAATGCGGCCGACCGCTGTTGCTACGCCAGCCGTTTGCGCCCGATGCCTTCGACCAGGTGATCCTGGGCTGCGTCAACGTCATCGCCGACGAGATGAATCCGGCGCGGGTCGCGGCGCTCCGCCTCGGCATGGGCGAAGCGATGAGCGCGTTCACCGTGCAGATCAATTGCGGCTCCGGCATGCAGTCGATCGACACCGCGTACCGCTATATCCGCGAGGGCGTATCCGACCTGGTGCTGGCCGGCGGCGCCGAATCCCTGAGCCACGCGCCACTGGTGTTCAGCCGCAGTGCGGTCAACTGGTACGCAAAACTGTTCGCCGCGCGCGGCGTCGGCGCCAAGCTGGCGGCGTTCCTCGGCTGGCGGCCGTCGTTCTTCACGCCGGTAATCGGGCTTGAGCGCGGGCTCACCGATCCGATCACCGAGCTTAATATGGGCCAGACTGCGGAGCTGGTCGGGCATTTGTTCCATATATCGCGGCGGCAGGCCGATGAATATGCGGCCGAAAGCCAGCACCGCCTCGCGGCCGCGCAGAAGAACGGTCACTTCTCAGGCGAGATCGAACCGGCCTTCGCCCGCGACGGCACGCTGTTCGATTACGATGACGGCGTGCGGCCCGACAGCTCGGCCGATACGCTGGCCAAGCTGAAACCCGCGTTCGAGCGGCCGTGGGGCAAGGTCACGCCGGGCAATTCGTCGCAAATCACCGACGGCGCGTCGTGGGTCATCTTGGCTTCCGAAGACGCCGTGAAGGCTCACAAGCTGACGCCGAAGGCGGTCATCGTCGACAGCGAATGGTCGGCGCTCGATCCCTCAGTCATGGGGCTCGGTCCGGTTTATTGCTCGACCGCGATTTTGAAACGCCATCAGCTCGCGCTCGGCGATATCGAATTGTGGGAGCTCAACGAAGCCTTCGCCGCACAGGTGCTCGGCTGCCTCGCCGCCTGGGACGATGACGAGTTCTGCCGCGAAGCGCTCGGGCTTCCAGGTGCCGCAGGAAAGATCGCGCGCGACCGGCTCAATGTCGACGGCGGCGCGATCGGAGTTGGCCATCCGGTCGGCGCCAGCGGCAACCGCATCGTGCTGCATCTGGTCAATGCCATGAAGCGGCTCGGCTACAAGCGCGGCATCGCCACCGAATGCATCGGCGGCGGCCAGGGCGGCGCCATGCTGATCGAAGCGGTGTGAGGAACGGCGCATGAAAACCTCACCCGCATCGAAACCGACGCTCGCCATTCTCGGCAAGCGCGATCTCGAGCTCGGCCCGTTCGCGATTGATGAAGCGCCGCAGGAGGCGACCCCTTGGGCGAATTGGCGCCTGCGCACCGACGAGAACGGCATCGCCTGGCTGCTGTTCGACAAGAAGGATTCGAGCGCCAACACGCTGTCTGAAGACGTGCTCACCGAGCTCAACGCGGTGCTGGAAAAAATCGAGCGCGATCATCCGCGCGGGCTGGTGATCCGTTCCGCCAAGCGAAGCGGATTCATCGCCGGCGCCGACATCGCCCAGTTCCGCGGCGTCACCGATCCGGCGCAGATCGAGGCGACGCTGACGCGCGGCCACGCGGTGCTCGACCGCCTCGACCGGCTGCCGTTGCCGACCGTCGCGGTGATCCACGGCTATTGCCTCGGCGGCGGGCTCGAAGTGGCGCTGGCTTGCGATTTCCGCATCGCCATCGACGACGCGAGCTTCGGCTTCCCGGAGGTTCTGCTCGGCCTGCATCCCGGCCTCGGCGGCACGGTGCGGCTGACGCGCCTGATCAGCCCGGTGCAGGCGATGACCATGATGCTCACCGGCAAGACCGAGCGCGCGCGCCGGGCCCGCGCGTTGCATCTGGTCGATGCCGTGAGCCAGGAGCGCCACGTGCGCGCCGCGGTGAAGTCCGCGGTGACCGGCGAGATGATCGCGGCGAAGCAAAACCTCCTCGGCCGGCTGATGAACATGGAGCCGGCGCGCGGCTTGCTGGCTTCGCGCATGCGCGGCGAGACGGCGAAGAAGGCGCCGAAGCGGTTTTATCCGGCGCCTTATGCCTTGATCGACCTGTGGACTGCGCACGGCGGCGACCGTGACGCGATGCAGAAGGCGGAGATTTCCTCCTTCGCAAAACTTCTCGTCACCGAGACCGCGCAAAATCTGGTCCGCGTCTTTTATCTGCGCGAAAACTTGAAAAAACTCGCCGGCGGCAAATGGGACGGCCGGCGCGTGCATGTGATCGGCGCCGGCGCCATGGGCGGCGACATCGCCGCGTGGTGCGCCTGGCACGGTTTCATCGTCAGCCTCGGCGACACCAAGCCGGAGCCGATCGCCGGTGCGATCAAGCGCGCCAGCGCGCTCTACGCCATCATCGGCCGCGACAACCGCCGCAAGGTGCGCGACGCGCTCGATCGTCTGATCCCGGACCTCAAGGGCGACGGTGTCGCCACCGCCGATCTGATCATCGAAGCGGTGCCGGAAGTGCTCGAGCTCAAGCGCAAGATCTTTGCCGGCATCGAGCCGAAGATGAAACCGGACGCCATCCTCGCCACCAACACCTCGAGCATTCCGCTCGAGCAGTTGCGCGAAGTGCTGCCGCGGCCGCAGCGCCTGGTCGGTATCCATTTCTTCAATCCGGTGTCGCGCATGCAGCTGGTTGAGGTGGTGAGCCACGACCAGGTCGCGGCCGACGTGCTCGCCGACGCCCGTGCCTTCCTCGGCCGCATCGACCGGCTGCCGGCGCCGGTGAAAAGCGCGCCGGGCTTTTTGGTCAACCGCGCGCTGACGCCGTATCTGCTCGAAGCTTTGGTGATGCTCGACGCCGGCACGCCCAAGGAGACCATCGACAAGGCGGCGGTGGATTTCGGCATGCCGATGGGGCCGATCGAACTGGCCGATGAGGTCGGGCTCGACATTTGTCTGCACGTCGCCGAGATGCTGCGCGGCAGCATCAACCGCGACATGCCCGAGCCGCCGCAATGGCTGAAAGACAAGGTCGCCAAGGGCGAACTCGGCAAGAAGACTGGCAAGGGCTTCTATACCTGGCAGAACGGTCACGCGGTCAAAGCCAAGGACGACGCCGTCGCGCCGCCGCCGGACACGATCGATCGCCTGATCCTGCCGATGCTCGACGTCTGCGTTACCTGCCTGCGCGAAGGCATCGTCGCCGACGAAAAGATCGTCGATGGCGCGATGATTTTCGCCACCGGCTTTGCGCCGTTCCGCGGCGGGCCCATGCATTACGCGCGCACCCGCGGGCTTGCCAACGTGCGCGACGCGCTCAAAAGCCTCGCACAAAAATACGGGCTGCGCTTCCAGCCCGATCCGGGCTGGGACTCGTTGCAATGATCCACTCCGGCGCGGAGCCGGCGCGCTTTTTAGATGCGGCACGGCTGGCCGACGCCATCGTCGAGAAGGTCGGCAAGACCATCGTGCTGGCTTTGCCGCTCGGCCTCGGCAAGGCCAATCACATCGCCAATGCGCTCTACGCCAAAGCGGTGGCCGACCCTTCGATCAATCTCACCATCTTCACCGCGCTCACCCTGGAGGCGCCGCGCGCCAAGAGCGAGCTGGAACGGCGGTTCCTCGGCCCGATCGCGCAACGGCTGTTCGCCGGCTATCCGCCGCTGGCTTACGCGGCGGCAATCCACAACAACCTGGTGCCGCCGAATATAACGATCAACGAGTTCTTCTTCGAAGCGGGCCAGTGGCTCGGCTCGCCGTATGCGCAGCAGCATTACATCTCGGCGAACTATACGCACGCGCTGCGCTACGTGCTCGACCGCGGCGTCAACGTGGTGGCGCAGCTGGTGGCGCATCGCGCCGACGAGGCGCCGCAGGCCTATAGCTTGAGCTGCAATCCCGACCTGACGCTTGACCTGTTGGCCGCGCGCCGCGACGGCAGTGTCGATTTCCTGTTTGCCGCCCAGACCAATTCGGAATTGCCGTTCATGCCCGGCGACGCGGCGATCGGCGAGAACGAATTCGATCTCATTCTCGACGGCGCCGATTTTGCTCTGTTCGCGGCGCCGCTCGAGCCGGTGGCGCTCGGCGACTATGCCGTGGGGCTGCGTGCGGCGAGCATCGTGCCGGACGGCGGCACGCTGCAGATCGGCATCGGCTCGCTGGGCGACGCGGTGGCGCAGGCTTTGGTGCTGCGCCAGCGCGACAACGATGCCTTTCGCACGCTGTTGTCGCGGCTCGGCCACGACCCGGACCGCGACGCCACGGTGCACGCGGAAAAATTCGACGCCGGCCTCTACGGCTGCAGCGAATTGTTCGTCGAAGGCATGCTCGATCTGTTCCGCGCCGGCATTCTCAAGCGCGAGGTCGAGGGCATCGTGCTGCACGCCGGGTTTTTCCTCGGCTCGCGCTCCTTTTACCGCAGCCTGCGCGAGATGCCGCGCGACGTCGTCAAGAAATTCGGCATGACCGCGATCGGTTATGTCAACGAGCTCTATCATGACGAGAACAACAAACGGCGGGCGCGAAAAAACGCGCGCTTCCTCAACGACGCCATGATGGCGACCGTTCTCGGCGACGTGATCTCCGACGGCCTCGACGACGGCCGCATCGTCAGCGGCGTCGGCGGACAATATAATTTCATCGCCCAGAGCTTTGCCTTGGCAGACGCGCGCTCGGCGATCGTGCTGCGCGCGACGCGCAACGCCCGGCGCAGGGACTGCTCCAACATCCTCTGGCGCTACGGCCACACCACCATCCCGCGCCATTTGCGCGATATGATGATCACCGAATACGGCATCGCCGACATCCGCGGCAGAAGCGACCGCGATGTGATCGCCGCCATGCTGGCGATCACCGATTCGCGCTTCCAGGGCGAATTGCTGCGCCAGGCCAAGGACGCCGGCAAGATCGAACGTGAGTTCGAGCTGCCGAAGTCGGCGCGCGACAACACGCCGGTCGCGATCGCGCAGGCGCTGAAACCCGCAGCGGACGCCGGCCTGTTGCCGGCATTTCCTTTCGGCACCGATTTCACCGCAATCGAGCAGCGGCTGATCCCGGCGCTGCAAGTCCTGAAGTCCGCGTCGCGCCTGCAGCTTGCGGCGTTGCTGGTGCGCGGGCTTGGCGCAGGCGCCGCCGACGCGGATTGCCTCGACCGCCTCGGCCTGGCGCGGCCGAAGAGCGTGACGGAGTGGTTTTATGCCGCGCTGGTGCGCGGCGCTTTGCAGGCAGCGTCGTAGCTCCATTCAGCCTCCGCCTATGATGCCGGGGTTGTTGGCTACGCCCTTGAGCGTCACGCGGTTGGCGCGTTTGATCGTCAAGTGTCGGTTGGCCTTCAAAAATTGTTCGACAACGCCGGTGACAGGATCGCCCTGTTGCGGATTGACCGAGGCCCAGCCGGCGACGCGGTAGGTCTTGTCCGCTTCGACTGGCTTGCCGTCGTCGAGCGTCATATCCGAAATCCGCTGTCCCGCGGCTTCGTTCGGGGCGCAGGCGTAATCCATGCCACCGACCCGCACCATGTCGCCGCCCTGCTGCAGGTAGGGATCGGGATTGAACAGATTGTCGGCGACGTCTTCCATGATCGCCTTGATTTGGCTGCCGGTCATGTCCTGCACGTAGGTCTCGGGATATGTGATCGCCGTGACCGAAAGCAAATCGTCGACCGTGAGCGGCTGTCCGGCAAGCACGGTCGTGCCCCAGCGGAAACCGGGCGACAGGGCGATCTGGGCGTCCAGCTCCTGGCGCATCGCATCGCAGATGACCTGATCCATCGGACCGGTGAAATTGCCGCGCCGATAAAGCAATTGATCGCAGGTGGCGAGCTGTTGCGAAACATCGCCGGCAAACGGCTCGCCGTGGCGCTTGATGAGAGCCAGCATGGCGGCGTCGGGCTGCAGCAGATCGGCGAAGACCGGAACGAGACTGTAGCGAAAATCCTTCACCGCTCCCCTGCCGACGTCGAGGTCGAGCACGGCGAGAAATTTTCCGTTCGACCCCGCACTGGTCACCGCGGTCTTGCCGCCGGAATTGGCGACCAGAATCGGCCGCGGCACGGCGTCGTGGGTATGTCCGCCCAATATGATGTCGATGCCGGTGACGCGGCTGGCGAGCTTGAGATCGACGTCCATGCCGTTGTGCGACAGCAGGATCACCGCATCGGCGCGCTGGGCGCCGCGTAAATCGTCGGCCAGCTTCTGCAGCTCCTGCTCGCGGATGCCGAACGTCCAATCGGGCGTGAAGCGCTTGGGATGTGCGATCGGCACATAGGGGAAAGCCTGGCCGATGATGGCGACGCGCATGCCGCCAACGTCTTTGACACTTGTCGGTTTGAAGACCCGGCCGGACGCCGGGTCGAACGCTTCCGCATTGCTGAACGCGGCGTCTTCGGTCAAGAAAACATTCTGGGCGAGAAACTCGCCTTTGAAGCCGCCGAGGTTTTTCCGCAGCGTCGCTTCGCCGTAAGTGAATTCCCAATGCCCGGTCATGGCATCGACGCCGAGCAGATTGGCGGCGTCGATCATGTCGAATCCTTGCATCACCAAGGCCTGGCCGGTGCCCTGCCACATGTCGCCGCCGTCGAGCAGGAGTGCGTTGCCCCGCCCGGCCTCCGTGCGCAGGCGATCGATCAGCGTTTTGAGATGCGCAAAGCCGCCCATGCGGCCGTAGCGGTGCGCGGCGTTCTGGTAATCGAGGAAAGTGAAGGCGTGCGCGGCCCGGCCGCCCGGCACGATGTTGAAATATTCGAGGAAGGCGCCGCCGACGATATGCGGCGGCTTTCCGCGCATGTCGCCGACGCCGAGATTGACGCTCGGCTCGCGGAAATAGACCGGCTGCAGCTGGGCGTGGGTATCGGTCAGATGCAGGATGCGGACATTGCCGAAGCGGCCGACGTCGTAGAGGTCGTCGTCCGCCGCCAGCGCCACGCGCGGCGTGACACCCGATGCGGCGGCGACGCCAAGCCAGCGCAGGAAATTCCGGCGGTCCATTTAATCTCCAGTTTCCCGGGCGCAGCGCAGCAGGAAGTGATGCGCTGCAGACCCGGGGTCGTAACAAACACGGAGCCCGGAACGATCCCGGATCAGCGGTGCACCGCTGCGCGCTGCACCGCATCCGGGAAACGCACAAAACTAACGAATAACGCCCGCCTTCCACGCGGTCTGTTGCTCCTTGGCCTGCGCGATCGACGCCTTGGCCAAGGCCTCCGCCTGTCTGGCCTGGGCGACCGCGGCATCGAAGTCGCCGGCAGCGGCCGCCTTCTTGGCCGCGGCCAAGGCCTGCTCAGTCGGAATCCATTGGTTCTTCAGCGCGCCGGCGTCCTGTTCGGCGGCCTCAGCGGCGGCCAACGCGGTCTTGAAATCCGCCTCGGTGCTCGCTGCTTGCGCCGCACCCGTCAACAAACACATCGCTGCCGCAAACAAATACGTGCGCATGAGATGTTTCCTCACGGCCGCGCGCCCGGCCCGGAGACCGGCAAGCCGTTGCTCATATAGGTCAGATAATATTCGACGTCGCGGTAAAGCTCGTCCTGCGGCTCGAGCGGCACGCCGCGGACCTGGCTGTTGCAGGTGACCAGACGCCGGCTCATCGTGCCCATGCCGTTCCATTCCGAGCGATAGATCGGCATCGCCGCGACGATGCCCAGCGCCGGCGCAAGCACTTCGGTACGGATATGGTTGCCGGGATTTTGCACGTGACAGGAGGCGCAGGAGAAATTGAGCTGGCCGCGCCGCGCATAGAAATACTCGGCGCCCTTTTGGTAGGCCTCGAGCGCGCGCGGATCGTTCGGGATCTTGATGTCGAACGGCTTTCCGCGCGACGTAAAGGCCATGTAGGCCGTCAGCGACGCCATCTCGTCCTTGACGTAGGAATAAGGCGCCTCGCCGTTGGCCTCGCGGCAGCGGTTGAGCGCAAGCTCGAGCGTGATCACCTCGCCGGACTTGTCGTCGAAATACGGATAATTCTGGCGGATGCCGATGCCCTTTTCAGGGAAGCAATCGCCGTAGGTCTTGCCGTTCTTGAACGGCGTGGCAAACATTTGCTTGCCGCGGTCGATGGCAAAATCGTAAGGCGGGAAATCGTCGATCGCCTCCCATTGTTTCCGCAACTCGGCGTCCATCGAATAGGGGCCGTTGACGAAATCGTTCAGCGGCACATCGGGAAAGCGCTTGGTGTAATAGTCGCGGAACGCCTTGAAATCGGCGTCCGGATCGATGCTGTCGGCCGCGGCGGCGGCGGCGGCAGCAGCAGCAGGTCCTGCGCCGGCGACGACAAGCGCCGCAACGGCGATGGCTATGGCGCGGGAAATCCTCACATCCTTCTCCGGCTCGCTAACGCGTATAGAGAAAATCGACGATCGCTTCGATTTCCCCGTCGGTCAGAATCAAATTGCGCCCGAACGGCGGCATCACGGTTTGCGGGTTGCGCTTGGTCTCGTCGAACACGATCGCGGTCAATTCCTTGCGGTCGGGAAACCGGGATTTCATGTCGGCAAGCGGCGGCCCGACATTGCCGGGCGCATCGCCGCCCTTGATGTCGTGGCAGGTCAGGCAATTGCCCTTGCTACGGTCGAACGCCAGCGCCTGGCCCGGCAGCGCCGGCGCCTGCGCCGATGCGGCACCAGCGAACGCCACGGCAGCAAGAACCGGTGCGACAAAAAGCGCCGTGCCGTGAGCGGTTCTGCGTCCGCCGCGCATTGCGTTTCCTCCGCTACGGCCGGGCAACGAGCAATGTCCGCCGCATCTTGTCAAGCATGAGGATTTCGCCCCTCGCGGCGCGATTGTCGCAGTGCCAACGCCGCGCTCGTCCGGCGGCCGACCGCAGCCGATTTATTTCACCGAATTAATCTGTCGAAGAATTAATCCGCCCGTCAGGTCGCCGTAACTGCCGTGCGCCCATTTGTATTTCGAACGGCCGCTGGGCCGCTTTCATGGATGGAGACTGACTATGCTTCCGAACAATCGCAAATCCTTCTCGGCCCGGCGCCTCGTGCTGTTGGGCTCGGTCGCCGCAGTCGGCGCAGCGCTGATGCTGGCCGGCTCCGGCGGCTATCATGCCGGTCTGCCGGCCTGGACGGCGCCCGCGAGCGCAGCCGATTCGACCCTGCAGCATCCGTCCGGCTTCGCCGACATCGTCGCCAAGGTCAAACCCGCCGTCATCTCGGTGCGGGTGAAGATCGACGCCGCCTCCGCCGAACCGGGGCTGATGCAGCAGCAACGCAATGACGGCGACGACGCCATACCTTCGGTGCCCGGCTCGCCGTTCGACAAGTTCTTCCAGCAGTTCGGCCAGCAATTCGGCCGTCAGGGCCGCGGCCAGATGCAGATGCCGCAAGGCCATCAAACCATCATGGGCGAAGGCTCCGGCTTCTTCATCTCGCCCGACGGCTATGCGGTGACCAACAACCACGTGGTCGATCATGCCAAGTCGGTGCAGGTCACCACCGACGACGGCGCGATCTTTACGGCGAAGGTGGTCGGCACCGATCAGAAAACCGATCTCGCTTTGATCAAGGTCGAAGGCAAGAGCGACTTCCCCTACGTCAAGTTCGCCGACAAGGCCCCGGCAGTCGGCGACTGGGTGGTCGCGGTCGGCAATCCGTTCGGCCTGGGCGGCACCGTCACCGCGGGCATCGTTTCCGCGCGCGGCCGTGATATCGGCGCCGGACCGTACGACGACTATGTGCAGATCGACGCGCCGATCAACAAAGGCAATTCCGGCGGGCCGGCGTTCGACGTCGAGGGCAACGTGATCGGCGTCAATACCGCGATCTACTCGCCGTCCGGCGGTTCGGTCGGCATCGGCTTCGATATTCCGGCCGATACGGTGAAGACGGTGGTGGCGCAGCTCAAGAACTCGGGCCACGTCACCCGCGGCTGGCTCGGCGTGCAGATCCAGCCGGTGACCGCATCCATCGCCGACTCGCTCGGCATGAAGAAGGCGGAAGGGGCGCTGGTCGCCGAGCCACAAGACGGCAGCCCGGCGGCCAAGGCCGGCATCCTGTCCGGCGACGTCATCACCGCCGTCAACGGCACGCCGGTGAAGGACGCCCGCGAACTGGCCCGCACCATCGGCACCATCGCGCCGAACGCGACCGTGAAGCTCGACCTCATCCGCAACGGCCAGGCCAAGACCATTTCGCTGACGCTCGGCGAAATGCCGGACCAGCAGCAGGCCCAAGCCGATACCGGCAATAGCGAACCGACCAGCGGCGTGCCGCATCTCGGCCTGTCGGTGGCTCCGGCCAGCGAAGTGTCCGGCGCCGGCGCTCAGGGCGTCGTGGTCACCGCGGTCGATCCGGACGGCCCCGCCGCCGAGCAGGGCTTCCAGACCGGCACCGTCATCCTCGACGTCGGCGGCAAAGCGGTCGCCAATGTCGGCGACGTGCGCAAGGCGCTGGTCGATGCCAAGGCGCAAGGCAAGCATCAGGTGCTGATGCGCGTGAAGCAGGGCGACGCCATGCGTTTCGTCGCGCTGCCGTTGGGTAATGCGTGAGGTCGGCGACGCGTGAGTGATAAGTAAGGTCGACGCCGCCGGCGCTGTGCGTCTCCAGTCCGTGCCGGCGGACTGACCCACGGGGATGGGCTTTTTTGCCCGTCCCCGTTTTTCATTTGTATGCGGCCAATGAATCGGCGCCCGAGAGAGCGGTGTTCGGCATCGCGGGCCCAAGTGGGGTATCAAGCGGGGCATCAAATGCGGCATGACAATCCCGTTCTCGCGGCGCGTCTCGGCACCCGAGTTTTTTCTGCGCGCGATGGAGAATGGATCGCGCCCTTGCAAAAGTGTGGTCACGTTTATCGTGAAACCGGTCCGGTCCAGGGAAGGGCAGGGGTGGGCCTGTCTTTCGGTCTTCCGTTATTTCGGTTTCGCCCGATCAATCTCATAAAAAGAAGGAAGCGGAACGCCGGCAAACGCAGGGTAACCACCGCCGCACCTTGCGATGCGGCGCGCGCTCTTTCGGAGCGCGCACGCTTGTCGGCGTTCCACCGCGGCTCTCATCTCGAGGAGTATTTCATCCCCAAGGTCAGCTTCAGGCCAGGCTTCCTAGGACGCGGT